>Ga0315280_10008154_pt1 | contig 13791 bp, 12 predicted proteins | sample YL17G06_40_MG_FD_203697 | JGI IMG/M metagenome (GOLD analysis project Ga0315280, IMG submission 203697) | Sediment microbial communities from Yellowstone Lake, YNP, Wyoming, USA - YL17G06_40 | ecosystem: Environmental > Aquatic > Freshwater > Lake > Sediment | place: USA: Wyoming | collected...
TAATGCTCCTAGCTCCTTCGTAGGTTACATCCCCGAATAGGCTGACAATCCCCAGGAGAATGATGAAATACACGACAAATCCCTTTATATTTTTGAATTACTGTTTGCGCAGCTGTCTTGTTTTGGCTATAAGGAGAGTCGCTGAACGGTCTCAATAGAATTTGGCAACTATGCTATAGCTTTGCCCTTAGCTTTTTGTATGTGCCACTCACGGCTTCCGATATGACCTTGGTATCAGACAACACCGGCATAAAGTTAGCGTCACCTTGCCACCTGGGGACTATATGAGTATGGATGTGCTCCGCTATCCCGGCTCCGGCAACTTTGCCCACATTCAAGCCGATATTGAAGCCAGTTGGCTTCATTACTTCTTTCAAAAGTTCTAAGCCTTTCTTGATAATGTCAAAATGTTCCTTTGCTTCTTCATCCCTTAAATCCTGTAAATTTGCTATATGCCGATAGGGGGCGACCATTAAATGCCCTGGATTATAGGGGAAGGCGTTCAGGATTATAAAATTGTGTTGGCCACGATAAAGGATAAAATTTGCCTCGTCGTTATTTTCCCTGGGTTTCTGACATAAAATACAGCCACTTTCTGTGACCCTTTGTATATATTCTATTCGCCATGGCGCCCAAAGATATTCCATCAAACCTATATAGTATGCTGATTCTGGGTTAAGTGCAATAGGATTCTTGATTTGAGATGAAAAATTCTGGACGCGGCAAAATGAGTTGACTATAGGCTTTAGCCAAGAATAAAATACTTCGGGGTTAATATGCTTGAAGTCTTGACCCAAAAGTTGACCGCTGTACTTGATAAGCTTGGCAGGAAAGGCAAGCTTAGCGAAGGGGACATCGACGATGCTTTACGTCAGGTACGGCTGGCGCTTTTGGAAGCAGATGTAAACTTCAAGGTGGTCAAGGAATTCTTGTCCAAGGTCCGAGAGCGTGCTCTTGGCTCCGAAGTATTGCGCAGCCTAACACCAGCCCAGCAGATTATTAAAATTGTCAATGAAGAATTAATCGCTATCCTGGGTGGAGAGCCTAGCCGTTTAGCTTCGGTTACTGACTTACCAGCAGTCGCTTTGCTTGTAGGATTGCAGGGCTCCGGTAAGACCACTACGGCAGTGAAGCTAGCTGTTCAGCTCAAACATCAAGGGCAGCGTCCTTTATTAGTAGCTGCTGATACTCGCCGACCTGCTGCTATTGAACAACTCAAACTACTGGGTGAGCAACACGATATCCCGGTATACAGTGAGGATGCTAACGTAGCATCAACCACAATTTGCCAGCATGCTCTAAACCAAGCCAAAGGAAGGGGATTGACCTGGGTTATAGTAGATACCCAGGGGCGTCTGCATATTGACGAAGCCCTGATGCAGGAATTGGCTGATATCAAATCCCTAGTACAGCCTTCAGAAGTATTACTTACGGTAGATGCTATGATTGGGCAGGATGCCGTAAGGGTAGCTCAAGAATTCCACAATCGCATCGGTCTCACAGGACTCATCCTGACGAAGATGGACGGAGATGCCCGAGGTGGAGCTGCTCTCTCCATTAGATTTGTTACCGGGGTGCCCATAAAATACCTGGGCACGGGCGAGAAGATTGATGCTTTGGAACCATTTTATCCTGATCGTTTAGCATCTCGCATTCTAGGTATGGGAGATATGCTCACCTTCATCGAGCGAGCTGAGACGGCCTTTGACCAGCAACAGGCCAAGAATTTGGAAGGGAAAATGCGCACCGGGGATTTTGACCTTGAGGATCTCCTCAGTCAAATGCGTCAAATTCACAAGATGGGTTCCTTAGGGCGACTGGTGGAAATGATACCGGGCTTTTCCAAATTCGCTTCTCATTTGCCAGATGACGAAGGTGAGAAACAGTTAAAGAAGATAGAAGCTATTATCTTGTCTATGACTTATGAGGAGCGGCATAATCCAGCCATTATTGATGGTAAACGGCGAAGCCGTATTGCTCGGGGGAGCGGCACCACATCCAAAGATGTTAATCAACTTCTTAATCAGTTTCGTGAGATACAAAAGTTGAGTAAGTCACTAACACGAGGCAAGTTACCTAAAAAGATGGGGACTATGCTTGACATGCCCTTGAGATGAAATTAGTCTAGATAGCCCTTGAGCTTTCGACTGCGGGTGGGATGACGTAATTTGCGCAGAGCCTTGCCTTCAATCTGTCGTATTCTTTCCCGAGTTACACTGAATTCTTTACCCACCTCTTCCAGAGTTCGAGCATGCCCGTCTTTAAGTCCGAATCTAAGCTGCAACACCTTTTTTTCGCGCTCGGTAAGTTCACCAAGCACTTTATCTATTTGTTCTTTGAGTAGTTGCTGTGAGGTGGCTTCAGTCGGCGCTAAACTGGCATGATCCTCAACAAGGTCGCCTAACCGGCTATCTTCATCCTCGCCAATAGGCATATCTAGCGATATTGGCTCACGGAAAAACAAGGCCATGACCTCTTCTACTCTTTCTGGCGACATATCTAGGCGGCCGCCAATTTCTTCGTAACTTGGCTCGCGTCCAAGTTCTTGAACTAACTGCCGCATTGTGCGTAATAGCTTGTTAATTGTTTCTACCATGTGTACCGGAATGCGAATGGCACGGGATTGGTCAGCTATAGATCGAGTGATACCTTGCCTGATCCACCAGGTGGCATAGGTACTGAACTTGTAGCCCTTTCTATATTGAAACTTATCTACAGCCCGGATAAGGCCAATATTCCCCTCCTGGATAAGCTCAAGGAGAGGCATGCCATGCCCAATGTATTTCTTGGCTATGCTCACCACCAGGCGTAGGTTCGCTTCAGTAAGGTGCGTTTCTGATGCTTTTGCTTCGGTCTGTGCCTGTCTAAAGTAAGCTTTGAACTCATCACTATGAGAATCGATTTGAGATAGGAACCTATCATTAGTCAAGAGAGTCTTTAGTTTTTGCCATGAAATTTTATCTCTAGCCAGGAGCTCTAGCAACTGCGGGGGCAGAAGTTGACTGTTTATGGAAAGATTTACTATTGCTTCTTCGGCTGCAGTGACTCCTTTGCCTATGCCCTTAGCAGTTGCCGCTATTAACGATGAGTCTATAACTTCATCGATGGCGGAGCGAAATTTAGGATTCGTGATCGTCTCTACCACATTGCTGGAGGGATCGATACCAATACTCTCTTCGACAATCTGAACAACCTGATATGCCTTTGATAATTGAGAAATTAGCTGAATAACTACGTCAACGGGTGAAGGGAATTTCTTGTATTTCCTGAAATGGTTTTCTTCGATTCCATCTAAGCTCCTGCCCAGCTCTATCTTCCGGCATAGTAACTTCTCTTCCTTGACATTTAGAAGTGGCACTCTGCCAATTTCCTGAAGATACATACGAGCTGAGTCATCGATTATCTCATGTTCATCTAGTGGTGTCGGTGGCTTGATTTCTTCAGTCTCCACAGCGAGGGATTCTTCGCTTTCTTCTTTTTCTTCAACTTCCTCGGCTAAGGCGCTGACATCCTCAACTTCGGCTTCATCGCTGAGTAAGCCTTCAGCCACTACCTCATCACTATCCAGGTTGATGGCTTCTTCTTTCATTGAATCCATGGTTTTTCCCTTTTTTAACAAAGATGTCCTGAAGTTGTTGCCCGGAATTTATTCCTTGCTCCTCTAGTTTGGACAACTCTGAGCTTATGCCACCCTTTTCTCTCTCAATCTCAAGCATCGCCTCTTTCTCAGTCTCTAATTTTCGGAATAACTTCTCCTGCAGACGAAGAATACAATCGTCTAAATCGCGGTCTCGTGTTTGCTCGCTTTCCCGTATGGCTGGCGGGAAAATTTTATTAACCAAGTAGTATAAATGTTCTAATAAACTAGTGTCAAGTTTACTTTCAAGGTCCGAGATATCAGAAGAATGTTGCCATTTGACAAAGACCTCCCGATTTTCCGTGTATTCGAAGTGTTCTGGTGATAGCTCTCGCGCTAAGGGACGAAGCTCTGGGTATTGAAGGAGAAGTGCCAGGCAATCCTCTTCAATACGACTGGATACAAACTGGCGGGCAAGGCGAGATTGTTCTGTGGGCTTGCTAAGTTGAGGCCTTTTCCGACCGGCTTTTGATTCCCACAAAGCGGCTTTTATGGCGGACTCTTCGATTTTCAATTCACGTGCCAGTTTCTTCAGGTAATGGGATTGTTGTACAGGGTCTTTTATTCCATAAATTGAGGGCAGGAGTTTTTGTACAGCTAGGGACTTGTCTCTGGCTTTATTGATATCGACCTTGCTTATTACAGATTGAAAGGCGAAGTCTAGAATAGGCATGGCTTGTTCTACTAGCTTCTGCCAGAGAGTAAGGTCCTCTCCTATTACTTCGTCCGGGTCTTTGCCCGGAGGTAATAAGATGACATTTGCTTCAGCATTGGAGTAAGCTAATATCGCTTTGCCTCGCAAGGTAGCTTCCTCTCCGGCAAGATCGGCATCAAGTGCCAGGGTTATGTTATTGGTTAATCTTTTAATGCCTTCCACTTGCTTCTCGGTTAAAGAAGTTCCCATTGAGCCAACTACATTTTGCCAGCTGTGCTGGTGTGCAGTGAGAACATCCATGTAACCTTCTACAATTATTACTAAGTTCTTCTTTCTAATGGCAGATTTAGCCTTATCAATGCCATACAAGCTGCTACTCTTATCGAAATTTGGTGTTTGGGGGGAGTTGATATATTTAGGCAGGGAGTCATCCAGAACTCTAGCTCCGAAACCAGTGACTCGACCCTGGATATCACATATAGGAAACATCAGCCGGTTGCGAAATCGATCGTAACTCCCTCCTTCCTCTTTTTCGATTATCAGACCAGCTTCTACTAGCTCCTTTTCTGTGTAACCTTTACCCACTAGGTAATTCTTAATGGTCTCCCAAGCATCAGGACTGAAACCGAGACGGAACTCTTTGATAGTCTCAGGCATGACCTTTCTTCCTGCCAGATAGCTTCTCGCAGCCGCGCCTGCCTTAGTGATCGAAAGCAAATGGTGATAGTATTCAGTAGCTGCCTCATTAATCTGAAATAATCTCTCTTTCCTCTCATCCTCAGCTTTGTCTGGCGCCTCAAGGGGGCTTAAAGTTATGCCTCCCCTTTGAGCTAAAAGACGAAGAGCTTGGCCAAAATCAATGCCCTCCTTTTTCATGATAAAAGAGAAGATATCGCCACCAGCTCCACAGGCACCAAAGCAATGCCAGCTTTGTTGCTCAGGAAAGACAAAAAAGGAAGGGTGTTTCTCACTGTGAAAGGGGCATAAGCCTTTGAAGTTACGCCCCGCTTTTTGCAGAGTAATATACTCAGAGACAAACTCTACTATATCTAACCTCTGCTTTACCTCTGTTATTACGCTCATTGAGATATCTCTTCAGCTAATCTTAGCGCATATTGATCGGTCATTCCAGCGATGTAATCAATGACTTTGCGCTCTTTATTATCCGGCAAAGAGGCAAATTCTCGAGGTAATCTATCCTCATGCTTCAAGAAATAAGAATATAACAGACGCAATACCTTTCCCGCCTTTACTGCCTCCTCTCCAGCTAAGCTGGGATAATATACCTTGTCAAATAGAAACTGGCGAAGTATGTTAGTTGCTCTAATGACTTCAGGGCTCATGCCTATAGTTGGATTAGTTAAATTGCAATTGCCACTAACAGGCCAGGAGCAGTCTATAATATCACAAACCAGGGTATTAATTCGCTGTGAATGCGTATGTCCCAGAGTTGCTACTACTGGCTCGGGCAAATCATTCTGGGAGATAATGCCAGCTCTTATAGCATCTTCGACGTCGTGGTTAACATAGGCCACGATATCGGCTATCTTGCATATTTGTCCCTCTAAAGTATTGACATCTCCCCATCCCTCTCCTAAGATGTCAACTTGTCCCTTGGAATGATTGAGAATGCCATCTCGCACTTCCCAGGTAAGATTTAGCCCCTGTCCTTCCCTCTCCAATAAATCGACTACTCTTAAGCTTTGCTCATTATGCCTGAAGCCACCGTGACACAATTCGTTTAGGATCTCCTCGCCTATATGACCAAAAGGCGTGTGCCCTAAATCATGCCCGAGAGCGATAGCCTCAGCGAGGTCTTCGTTGAGATTTAGAGCTCGCGCTATAGTTCTGGCTATTTGGGATACTTCCAGAGTGTGAGTAAGCCTGGTGACATAATGGTCACCCAAAGGAGCAATAAAAACCTGTGTCTTATGTTTTAGCCGACGGAAGGCCTTAGAATAGATGATACGGTCACGGTCACGCTGGAAACTGGTTCTTATGGGACATGGTTCTTCCCACTTCAGCCGACCACGACTGAACTTACTCTTAGCGGCATAAGGGGAAAGGGCTTCTTCTCTCTTTTCTGTTTGCTCACGTATATTAGGTTTGCTAACCATGGAATCACTGTAATATAGCAAGTCAAGGCAAAATCCTTAATTTATCGCAGCAGTACCCTCACGTCCTCACGCGCGTTTTCTTTTGGTTTTCGATTTTATTCTCTTTTCCACCTCTGCAATATTTAACCTCGTTGACAGTACCACATCCGGGTTCAAAGACATCGAATCTATGCCGCACTCAACTAAATAGTCGGCAAATTCAGGAAAATCACTCGGCGCCTGACCACATATCCCTACTTTTCTCCTTGGTTTGTGACTGTGTGCAGCATCTATGACTTGCTTCACCAGTCTCTTCACCGCTTCATTTCTTTCATCAAATATGTGTGCCACAAGTTCGGAATCCCTATCTAAACCAAGAGTTAGTTGCGTTAAATCGTTCGACCCTATGCTGAATCCATCAAACACATCGGCGAATTCCTCGGCCAAAATCACATTTGATGGTATCTCGCACATCACATACACTTCCAACCCATTTTCTCCTCGCCTTAAGCCAAACTCTCCCATGGCTTTTATCACCTGCCTCCCTTCTTCCGGCGTCCGGCAAAAAGGAACCATCACCTTCACATTGGTCAACCCCATCTCGTCCCTTACTTCCTTTATCGCCTGGCATTCCAACCCAAAGGCGGGCTTGAACCTTTCATCATAATAGCGAGATGCTCCCCTCCAGCCAATCATGGGATTTCTTTCTTTTGGCTCGTAACGATACCCTCCAATTAAATTGGCATACTCATTTGTCCTAAAGTCTGAAAACCGAACGATGACCTCGTTGGGATAAAACCCCGCCGCTATTTTCGCTATCCCCATCGCTAAGGTGTCAATGAAAAACTCTCTCTTATCTTCATATGCTGCGCTCTTCTCATCTATCTCTTTAATTACCTTTGCCAATTTCTCGTCATTACTCGCTGCTTTCTTCAACTTATCATATTCTATCAGTGCCATGGGATGTATGCCGATGTAAGAGTTGATGATGAACTCTTCCCGAGCTAAACCCACACCATCATTGGGAATTTGACTCTGAATAAACGCACCATCGGGAATGCCAAAGTTCATCATTATTTTGGTTTTGGGTCTGGGTAGTTTACTCACTTCTACTTCATCTATTCTATATTTCAATTTCCCCTCATATATCCAGCCCGCGCCTTTCGAACAATCTATCGTGACCTCTTTTATCTCCTTCAAGACTTCCGTTCCGTTGCCGGTGCTAATTACACAGGGTACCCCAAGCTCACGACTAACGATAGCTGCATGGCAAGTCCTGCCACCTTTGTTGGTAACTATGCCACTAGCAATCTTCATTATCGGTTCCCAGTCAGGGTCTGTCATGTCCGCAACTAGAACTTGACCCTTATTGAATTTGTGGATTTCACTACTACCTTCTATTACACGCACTTCGCCTTGTCCTATCTTTGTGCCCACTGCTTCCCCTTTGAGCAGTAATTTTCCTTTTTCTTCAAGCACATAAGTCCTCAGCAAAGCTAAGTCCATTTGTGAATGTACTGTCTCCGGTCGGGCTTGGACTACGAAAAGTTCTCCGGTTATCCCATCCTTTGCCCATTCAATATCCATGGGCAGGCCATAATGCTCTTCTATAATGCAAGCCCACCTGGCAAGAATCAAGATTTCATCGTCACTTAATGCGAACTTTCTTTGCTCCTCAACCTTGACTCCTTTTTGCTCCGTTCCAGTTCCATCTCTCTTGTAGATCAATTTCTTTTCCTTCGTCCCCAGCTTCTTTTCCACAATTGGTCTGAACCCCTCCTTTAGAGTGGGCTTGAAAACGTAAAACTGGTCTGGATCAACAATTCCCTGTACCACATTCTCTCCCAGACCATAAGCAGCAGTTATGTAGACCACATCCCTGAAGCCTGAATCTGTATCTATGGAGAATGTGACGCCTGAGCAGGCTAAATCAGAACGAACCATCTTTTGTACCCCCACCGAGAGATAAACGCTGAGATGGTCAAACCCCTTATCTACCCGGTAGGATATTGCCCTATTTGTAAATAGAGATGCAAAGCAGTCCATGACCTTTTCTACAAGGTCATCTTCTCCTCGCACATTTAAATAACTCGTTTGCTGTCCAGCAAATGAAGCTGTAGGCAAATCTTCGGCAGTGGCACTGCTTCTCACAGCAACATCAACACCACCTTCATATTTCTTTTCCATCTCCCGATAGGCAACTCTTATCTCCTCTTCCAATTCTTTAGGGCAGGGAGAATTGGCTATCAAATTCCTTATCTTTTCCCCCCTCTCCGCCAAATTCTCCATATCATGTGTATCCAGGCCCGCTAAAGTGTCTTTGATTTTTGGGCTTATGCCTGCTTTCTCTACCACATACCTATATGCTTCAGCAGTAATGGCGAATCCCGAGGGAATGTTTATCCCTTTTTTACCCAGATTTCTTATCATTTCACCAAGAGATGCGTTTTTACCACCGACTAAAGCTACGTCTTGTGCTCCAAACTCTTCAAACCATTTCACAAACTTCATAGTTTCTTCTCCGATTTATAAAGTATGGTTATATTCGCACATGCCATCTCTACTAAATCTACCTCCCTGCTTACTCGGGCAGGAAAACTAAAAAGCGGTACCTCATTATATCATGCCCCAGTAAGTTCAAAGGAAGAGGCATTTTTGCCTCTCCTGCTTGGCTCCAACTTTGTCAGCCTATCCCCTTGCCATCTGCTGCAGCGCCATTTTAATCTTCTCTTCTAAGCTTAGCTTCTCAGAATCTGGAAGTTTAGAGATAGCTTTGCTAGCTTCCGCTAAAGAGTAGCCCAAGCCAGTTAAAGCAGCTATGACATCGGCACTCTCCGGGGCTACGGGCAGGGCTACCTCTTTCCACTCCTTTTCCAATTTGCCTCTGAGTTCAACGACAAGGCGGCTGGCCATTTTTTTACCGATGCCAGGCGCCTGGCTCAGGAAGTCGATATCGCCGCTGGTTATAGCCATGACAAGTTGCTCAGGATTAAAAGCCGAGAGTAGGGCTAAAGCCAACTTAGCGCCAATTCCGGAAACGGAAATAAGGTTTTTGAACAAAGCTAATTCCTCGCTTGAGGCAAAACCGTAGAGGGAAATATTATCCTCTCTCACATGGAGATGGGTATAGAGAGAGACCTTGCCCTTGACAGCTCCTAATTGGCTTAAAGTTGAGCCTGGGACATATACCCGAAAACCTATTCCGCCGACATTAATGATAATGGAGTCGTTACCACGATATTCCAGTATTCCTTCTAATGTAGCTATCATTTCGGCGTATGTTCAGTGAGCCATTGGTTAAGGCGCCTCTGCTGAATGTGGCACATGGCTACAGCCAAGGCATCTGCAGCATCGGTAGGCTGAGGTAGCTCAGGGAGCCCGAGCTGGACTCTTACCATTTCTTGAACCTGTTGTTTATCGCTTTGCCCATAGCTGGTTATTTGCTGCTTTACCTTGGCTGGTGAGTAATAGTAGATGGGCAATCCCTGGTTGACTGCGGCCAGGATAGCTATAGCTTGTGCTTTGCCGATAGCGAACGCTGACTTTACGTTGTGGCCGATAAAGGGCTCTTCAATGGCTACTTCATTTGGTTTATGCCTGGCGATAATTTTGCTTAATTCACTGTAGAGAGAGCGTAGCCTTTCTTCCATAGGAAGCCGGGCTGGGAGATTGATTACTCCGCAATCCACCATATGCATTTCCTTTTCGCCATCTACCACACCGTATCCTAAATTTATAGTACCGGGGTCAACGCCGAGAATGCGCATGTTAGGTTTGACTGCGCAGCCTTTCTAAGGTAGCCTCAGAAAAATCCATATTGGAGAAAACACGCTGTACATCGTCTAATCCTTCTAGCTCGTCGAGGAAATTCAGGGCCTGAACTGCTTTACTTTCCTCCAGCAACACTGTAGTTTTAGGCGCTAGCGAGAGCTCCGCCGAAATCACATGTTCTTTCTCTTCAATAACCTTTCTTACTTTTTCTAAATCCTGTGGTTGCGTGTAAATTTCCACATAACCGTTTTCGGCCTTAACATCTTCAGCCCCGGCATCAATAGCTCGTAGCACTATTCCTTCGGCATCTGAGGCATTGCTTTCTACAGTGATTACTCCTCTACTCTCAAAGAGCCAGGAGACACAACCACTCTCACCAAGATTCCCCCCATGGCGGGTGAAGAGACGGCGCACATCCTGAACAGTGCGATTACGGTTATCGGTCAAGGCTTCCACCAAAACCGCTATCCCGCTTGGACCATAGCCTTCGAATTTCGTCTCAGTTAAGACAGCTGCCCCAGCTTCACCGCTACCCCGCTTTATAGCTCTCTCGATATTATCCGAAGGCATGTTATTATCACGGGCTTTCTGTACTGCTAAACGTAACTGGAAATTACTGTCTGAATTAGCTCCACCTTGTCGCACGGCAACTATGATTTCCCGAGCAAGCTTGGTGAATATCTGCCCGCGCTTGGCATCAGCTACTCCCTTCTGCCGCTTAATATTTGCCCACTTAGAATGTCCTGACATTGCTATCCTCTATATCATTTTATCACTGCAACTCCTAAAAGGTAAAGCAAATATCACATCGCAAACAACTTGACGGCATCACCACTATCGTGCTAAACTTATCATAGCGGGTAAGTCCTGTGTTAAGTGTGTCACCGGAAGGTGGCATAAACTAGCTGTAAGCTAGTCGCTCGCAGGGGCCGTTTTTTCATTTCCCAAAATCTCGTATCAAGCTTTACCACACACAGTTACATCTAATCTTTCTATAATCCATCCCTAGCTTCGCCCACATTGCCAGGGTTTCTTTGCAAAGGTACTTAAATAGGAAGGCGCCTTCGCCTTACGGATTTTTTATCTACCACCACAATTGAATCTAACAATTGATCGCTAGATATGGTCATCAAGGCTCGCTTTATGAGTCCTAGCATCTCCTTGTCGCTGTAATTTCCTCCACGGAGTAGGATTATTCCAGGACTGCTTGAACCAGCTAATGCTAAAAGCCTAGCGTAATCTAAATCTGCAGTTACTCTAGTACGACTCTCTTTTCTAGCTTGGGCTATAATTTCTTTGTTTGGTGCTTGACCAAGACCAATATGAGCGGCATGAACAGCCTCATGTCCCTCTCTCTGCAGCCACTCTGCAAGGAGCGGTGATAGGGGCATATCAACGAGGAACCTCATGCGAGAATCTCTATTGTTTCTTCTTCAGCAAGATAAGCTGCATACTGAAGAGCCTCGTCAATATCCTCCGGCTCGAGGTAAGGATATGCCTTTAGAATGGACTCTTTAGTTTCACCGGCAGCTAGCAGCCCTAGCACCCTTGATACTGGAAACCGTAGGTCTCGAATACAGGGTTTCCCGGTGCAAATTTCAGGGTTTACAGTGATACGCGTAAATTTCACAGTCTAGTTTCCTTTCTATTTGCCAAAATAATCCTTTTTAAATTTTACCATACACAGTTGCACTTAATTTTCCTGTAATCCATCCCTAGCTTTGCCCACATTATTTTCATTTCGTAACTTCTTGCCAGAGTTGGTGAAGAAGGCGCTGCCGAAGTCTGGGTTTGAGGACTTATACCGAATCACAAATTCCTTCCTCACGAAGCTAGGATTTGCTTAACCAAAGCGTCTATTTGCTCAAGCTCTTGTTTTAGCTCGCCCCTTATTAGTCGGCGGCTGTGGCCGATGCTGCGAGATTTTGCGTATTGTGGGAGCAGTTGCTGTACCTTCTGGGTGCATTGCTCGCCGAGTTGAGACAGCGATTGGTGATTTTCATCCGATGAATTGTACTGAGGGATGGGAATTTCTAAAACCTTTTTGCAAATATCCCTTGGCCCCCATAACCCTCGGCTCTGCATCGGCTTCAAGAGTTCGTCCACAGTAGGGGAATTGAGAACGGCGGCTAAATAATAAGCCTCCTCTTTGTTATCGGTATCGTAATAATATGCTTTATAGTCAACTACAAACCCTTGTGCTTCAATGCTTTGTCCTTCCACCTCAATACTGATGGGTTTGCTCTCCACCACACAGCTACAGAGATAGGTGGCAGAGGTGGGGTAGAGGACTCTGTATTTTGCTAAGCGATTTTGTCCCGTAATCCCTTTATAGCGGTCAAGCCTCTCGTAAATATCCATCCTCTCAGCCTTATCTCCTCTTCGTTCCTGCCACTGACGCTGAGCCTTCACCAGCCAGTTTGCCAGGTTCAGAAAGCCCCGGCTGCGGGCTTCATCGGCATTCAAAACCTCAAAACACTTACCTGAAGGCAGAAGGGGCAAAACGGCCAGCCTGAAATCCAGATGACCAAAGGGAATGACGTCAGTGGAAAGCAAAGTGGCATAGAGAAAGTCTTTCTCGATGTTTCCTTCCAGCCTTAAGTCCTTATATGCTGGCTTAGCCTCACTCTGAGCTCTTTCCGCTGTTTGAACATAAGGCAGCGAGGGGTCGAAACCAAACGTGGGGTGGGACTTTACCTCAATAAACCAGAGAGACCTCGGGAAAATAGTTGCTCCTACTTTAAAATGGGGCTGATAAAAGCTCCTTATTCCTATGGTGGGCTTCGCCTTCGAGGTGCTAAGGAAGCTTCGCTTGCCTATCTGAGTGACAAAGAGTTCCTCCGGGGCAATGGTGAGCGCCTGCTCTGCCTCTCCCAGAGATGAGTTCTTGCGCTCCAGCTTCCCGGAAAATACTTGGCATTTCAGAGGATGCTTAGTCTCAATCCCCCTCTTGCCGAAGAAGACACAGGCAGGAATATTGAACAGTGGCTTTACCCCTTCCAAGTCCCAGACCTCCTCGAAGCCGAGGTCGAGTGAAAAATAAGAGCGGCGGAAATTATAATGCTGGTCGGAAGAGAATACACTTCTGGGCAAAATGAAACCGATAGCTCCTCCCTCTTTAAGGTAGAGGTCAGCAGTTCTGAGGAAGAAAAGCGTTCCCAGTTCCATTTGCGTTATAAGTTCACCCTTACCGGAGAGGAGCCTGTATTCCTCCACGATTTGACGTTTCAAAAACTTCTGGTATTCGCCCTTCTCCACATAACGGTAGGAGAGCCAGGGAGGATTGCCTAGAACTATATCGAAATTCCCTTTGAGAAACAGAGGTTTATACAGGTTCTTGAGGATGAAAGCCCAGATGGTGTCTCGCCTTTCCTCTATGAGTTCTTTCATTGCCTCAGCCAGACTATAGAGGGCAAGGGAAAGAGTTTTATCAGCAGCTATTTTGGAAGACACTCTTTCTAGAAAATTGAGGAATGCTTTCTCATCTCCCCCTTCCCTGCCAGCGAAATTCCGAGCAAATTCCTTAGATACCTCGATAGCTTCGTCGTAAAGCTGAGGGTCATGGATAAGGATTTCGGGGATTATGATTCGCTTGCCATCAATTTCCAACTTGAAGCCAGGCAGCGGCGCAC
>Ga0315280_10008155_pt1 | contig 13790 bp, 14 predicted proteins | sample YL17G06_40_MG_FD_203697 | JGI IMG/M metagenome (GOLD analysis project Ga0315280, IMG submission 203697) | Sediment microbial communities from Yellowstone Lake, YNP, Wyoming, USA - YL17G06_40 | ecosystem: Environmental > Aquatic > Freshwater > Lake > Sediment | place: USA: Wyoming | collected...
TTGAGTCGTGGAAGCATCGCGGTGCAGCATGTATGAAGGAGCATGAGAAAGAAAGTGAAGAAAAGAAATTCTTTTGTTCTGTTTGTGGGCGAGAGATTTCTGAAGACGAGTACAATGATTATGATGGTATGTGTTGGGAGTGCTGGGACGATCAGCTGACTGAGGAGTCAGATGACATGTTTGGAGACGTAATGTGAAATGGACGAGGAAAGAAAAGTCTTCGAGTGTATGAGATGTGGCAGAAAAATCACAGAAGAAGAATATGAAACTTACAGCGGCATGTGCGAGGAATGCTACGAAATAGAAATAGACGAACTAGACTATGAAGAGTAAAGTTTAGTCTGCAACAGAAAACCACACACCTTGATTAAAAGCCTAAATTTCCGCACTCTTCAGGCACTGTTAAGTTAAGTTACCTGTCTGTTAAACCCCTTCTGTGCCAAAATTGCGATGCTACCCACGCTCTCGAAGGCGGTGGATCGCCTCGGCCACTAGAAAACCCACCAATGAGTAGATTCCTGCCACTGGCAACATCGGAATTGACAGGCTGGTGTAGGTCATTTGTTGAGTAGTTAGTACTTCATGCCCGTTCTGGATGACTGTTTGTGCCGCAGAAACTCCTGTTTGCAGTGGTGGAAAACCTATCCTTACACCCCACACTAGAAGAGCCAGCAAATATACCAGCGCAAATGTGATGACGAAACACACGAGCAGCAGAATGCTGAAGAGCGGTGCTTTTATCCGTTTCTGAAATTCATGGTTTTTCAAGCGATTGTTGGTCAGGAACCACATGAAGCTTCTAATACTATTGATAACGTATACTAATTCCATAGTATCGAGGAGTGGTGTTTTTGCCTATTCCTATAAACGATTATAATCTCTTCGTGAAATCGTTAGATTTACTCTCTGACTTCAACGTCAACAAGTCAAATGGGATTTTGGCACTCTTGGCACTTAAATATGACGACGGGCACACTGTTCCACTCTTTAATTCTCGAAATTGGGCAACTTCTAAGGAAATCGAAGATTTGTTTGATTATGTGTATGGAAAAAGCGATTCAAGATTAGGTCAAGATGATGGAAAAGTCTTCAAAATTTTGAATCGCAAAAGAGATCAGGTTCCAACGACAGCAAATAGGTGGCGGAATATTCTTGCTACTCAGAAAGGAATAGTATGTTACGCTCCTACTCACAGAATTAAAAACCATAATTTTCTGCTACAGTCATATAAAAACTGTCTTTATCGACGAAACGGGAAGTGTGCCTACAACCCTCAAGGACAGCAATGCGTAGATGTATGGGCGAAGCTATTACAAAAGAAGTTTCTGCGCGGACCTAAAAGATGCCGGTTCAGAAGAACCGTATGGTCACTAGATCTAGAAAGTCTGCTTTTCTCGGATACGGAAGGCAATATCCATAGAATTCCCCTATATCCTCTTATTGTTGCGATTTATTTTGGCTCAAACATGGCCCGCGGCAGGAGCTACATTACGGTTGAAAACTTCAAGAGGGAATTCCATCTAAGCCGCTCTGAGTTTAAGACCCTTTTTGATGAAAACTCCTCAAGTTATCATAATACTCCTATATTGGCGACGATGAATCCCCAAGATAGAAACGCGACGCAAACTGAAACACATATTATCATGGAACAATCTGAGGATTCCACAGAGCCGCCAGCAAGGGTTTCCGCTACGGTGAGTAGATTTATAAGGAACACATTGAAATCGGACTCTCTGAAATCTGCTTATAATTATAAATGTCAAATTTGCGATAAGCAAATCAAAAAACCTGACGGGTCGCTTTATGCAGAAGCTCACCACATACGACCACTAGGGGATCCTCACCATGGATCTGATGTCTGTAATAATATGATAGTTTTATGTCCTAATCATCATGCAGAGTTTGACTATGGCATTATAGCTATAGACCCGAATAATAATACAGTCATTCACATAGATGCATCAGATCCATATCACGGGAAGAATGTCTTTTTTACCTCTAGACATAGGTTGAAACGCGAAAACTTGGAATATCATCTATATAACATATTTAGCAAGTGAGTTGGCTAAGCTAAGTGCTCATCAACTTTTACTTCCGCTTTCGAAATTTATTTAAGACATTTTAAGTTATTATTTAGGATTGGCATATTCATCCAGCTATGGGCTCGCTCTCAGCGAGTGGAAGGTTATGCTGGTCAACAACGTTAAACGTATCCTTACAAACAAGCGACTATCTACTTTTAAGTCGACGCTAGGGAAAAAACATGCAGTTGATTTAATCTTTCTGTTGTATCTCGATAAGGGTCACCACAAAGAAGCCAAACTTTTCATGCGCGATCTAGGGCTTCCCCTTAGTGACGGTTCGTATTATGCCAGAATGAAAGAACTTGTGAGTGCTGGTTTAGCTAAGAGTGTTCCTATAGATTCGAAAAGGAAATACTTTGTAATAACCGAAGTGGGTGAAGAGGTAGCTGAACGTCTTCTCGAATTTTTTGAAAAACTCGAAGATTAGTTGCTGCTACCTACATATTCCAGAAAAGAAAATGGATCTTAACATTATTCAATTTGACTAATCTTCACTTCGATTTGTCAGGTGGATCATACGTTTCGCTAGCTCAAGGGCATTTATCCCGAGAGGAGTTATCTCATAGAAAGTGTATGCTCTTTCCTTTGACATCTTCGCTACGGCTTTAACCAATCCCTGACCTTTAAGTTCTCTTAGCCTTATTGCTCTCGTGCGGCTACTTTTACAGACATTTTTTAGATCGACAAACCGCATGGGTTCTTTACTTAGCGATTGGAGTATCTCTAGAGCGTGAGATTTGCCGAGAATTCTAAGCACTTCCTTTGTCATTACTCTCATGTTGTAGAGCTCTAATGTAAATATTTATTTTTTGGTTCCAATAAGTAAAGTTTAGTTTCATAATAGAAACCTTTTTAAAATCGAAAAAACTTATAGAAAAGATAAGAGAATATAAGGAATGGAGTTTCATGTCAGAACCCATGAATAACGAGTGCTACAAGGGGAAGGGAGAGTCTGATTTCTTGGACAATCTTGTAACTGACAACGATGTCTATCATGAGGCGAATGTTAAACGTAATGATTTTTTCCATCGAATTGCCACGAATTTATTAAGCGAGGTTCTTCTCGAAGTGATTAACATGACAGATAGCGTTTCTCTTAGATCTCTGGCTTCTGAAGTGCCGATAGAAGTATCGCGTATAGTGGCCTCGGATTTAATCATCGCGCATTGTTTGCACCTAGATGCTGAGGAGGTAGCTCACAATTCAGACCTTGGGGTTAACCATATATCGGCAGCTTGTCGAGAAAAACCGGAACTTGCATATCGAGTTTTCGAAATTGTGTATCGAGTCACACCTAAAGTTAGGCCACTTCACACTCTAAATAGAATCCGAAAATTGAAGCTCTATCACTTAATCAAAGTTTTAGAGGCAATACACGAAGTTGTAGTTTATGGTGCATCTGAGTTTCTATCTAAAAGCGAAATGATATTGGGTGTCCGCTTTGACAAAAATAGTGGCATAAGGAAACAAAGAGGTGCTTTTTATACTCCAATAGAAATAACCAAGTTTATTTGCGAAAACACTATTGGGTCCTTCTTAGATGAGAAAATTGATTACCTAATGCAGGTTCTTGGTTACAGAACCTCGGTTTCTAGTAACATTATGAGTGAGTTGCAGAAAATCTTCGAAATAAGGGTTATTGACCCTGCTTGTGGATCAGGGGCTTTCTTAACCTCCGCATTAATCGTTATAAATTTAAGGCGTGCTAAGATGTTAGAAATATGCGAAAGCTTCAGAAAAGCGTATTCTTTATGCGAGGAGGAGAAAAAACAGCTTGATGAGTGGATTAGTATTCTTCGAAGCGAAAATGGCTTTCTGAAGTATTTTGAAAATCGCATGTATGGAGTAGATTTGGATCCAGCCGCCCTTGAAATCACATCAATATCTCTTTCTCTCTTGAGTGGTAGGGATCCCGAATCGGAAGGAACAAAATTTCTTTATGGAATAAATCTAAAAGAAGGAAACTCGTTGATTTCTGAGCTACCTCCCAAAGAGATAAATCTTCATCCAGATGAACTTCGGACTTTGTTGGATCTAAGGCAACAACTAAAGGTGCGCAAAGGAATTAGAGAAAAAAATGACATGATAGACGAATATGAGAACATTGTAGCACAAATTCAAAGTCGCCAAGTTATTGCCAGTAAGGTAAAATGCGGCTCACAATTTTTTAAGGACATCAAGGAAAAAAAAGCATTTTGTTGGGAGTTGGAGTTTCCAGAAGCTTTCTATTCCAAAGACAATCATTCGACAGCTGGATTCGAGTTTCTAGTGATGAACCCTCCATATGATGTCCTAAAACCAAACAGATTAGAGTTCAAAAAGTCATACAATGTAAGAGAGCCTTTTGAAATGGAGCAATTTCAGCAGTTTAAAAAAAGTTTGAAAGAAGAGGTCACGTTCTACAGGAAGTCAGGACATTATAATCTAGCTATTACAAATGTGCTAAACCTTTACAAGCTCATGTTAGAACGCGCGTTAATCATAACCTCTTGCACAGCTATAATGGGTTTTATAGTTCCTTCCACTTTACTTTGCGATCAATCAACTGCCAATCTTCGGAGAGAAATTCTAAACAAGTATAAGGTAAAGGGAATATTCGATTTCTCTGAATCAGCGAAGATTTTTTCCGGTGTCACTCAGGCTGTTTGCATAGTCATACTCGATAAGTCAGAGGAGGGAAATGCCATTCCACTTGCTACGGAGCTAACACACATCGATGACCTAAAACTTGTGAAACCACTCTTCATACCGTTAAGCTACGTTAAAAAAGTTTCAGGCGACCTCCGCATCCCAAAAATCACAGAATTTGGGTGGAAAATCCTCGACAAAATACACTCTAATCCAAGTTTCTCGGAAATCTCGTGGATATCGAATCTTCGCGGAGAGGTTGACCTAACAATGTATAAAGATTGCTTATCGATGTATAATACAGGGAATGTTCTTGTAAGGGGGAACGATATTTCTCGGTATGTTTTAAGACGGAATCTTGGAATAAAGGAGAGTTTTATTTTTAAAGAAAAATTCATAAAGAAACTGGGTAATTCGATGAAAGCCAAGCACATTGGCGAAGATAGGATAGTAGGTCAGCAGATTTCAAACATGACTCAAAGGTGGAGGCTAAAATTCTGTTTAGTCAAATCCGGAACATTTCTGGGTAATTCATGTAATTATATCCTTATCTCCAAAGAGAAGGAGAACCGTGAATTGCTTTTATTATATTTGCTCGCACTTCTTAATTCGTGCCTTTTGAACTGGAGATTTAAATTGACGAACACCAATAACCATGTCAGCAATCGGGAGCTGGATTCGCTACCTGTGAAGATAATTGATTCACCAAGTCTTTGGGAAAATCAATTTTTCAGCTTTATCGTAGACAAGGTTAGAGGTGTTCTGCAAACTGGAACAACAAAAGTAGTTCCTGAAGTCGAAGCTGCTGTTTTTTCTCTTTACGGTTTGACAACTGATGAGGTCGAGTTTATACTGCGCTCGGAGGGATCAGATGAATATGAAGTCAGAAATATTTTGGAACACTTCCACGACTTAAATGAATTGCGTGAAAACAGCTACAAAATGAGAGCTTTGAAATGATCAACTTCAATGAGTTATATAACCACGAAACAGCATCACTTAGCGAATTGGACTTAGAAATGGTTCGCGCTGTTCCGCTAGGAGGAAACTGGCAAAACATACCCAATGAGATTGTTGCCAAATCTAGACGTCTTCAGCAAATCAGAAGAACCGGAGGTAGGACAACATATTACGGAAGAATGGTTTTTGATAAGCCAAGCTATACTATAAGCACCTGTTTTAATAGACCTGGCAATGGATGTTTTATACATCCAACACAGAACCGATTGATAACTCATAGAGAAGCAGCGAGATTGCAGTCATTTCCTGATTGGTTCAGATTTTATGGTAGCAAACTATCGCGATACCAACAAATTGGTAACGCTGTGCCCCCACTATTGGCACGGGCAATTGCCTCGAAATTAGAAGGTGAAAAGTTCATAGACTTGTTTGCTGGTGCCGGTGGACTTGCCCTTGGTTTCAAGTTCGTCGGCTTTAAGTGTTTGCTCGCTGTGGACATTGATAAGAATATGTGCCAGACTATGAGAAATAATGATGCTGCCGACACTATCCTTGAAGGGGATTTATCAAAAGACAACACAATACAAAATGTTGTAGAGGTTACGCAAAACAAACTTGGAGGGAAACAGCTTGATGTGATTGTCGCAGGTCCCCCTTGTCAGGGTTTCTCTACAGCGGGTAACTGGGATCAGGATGATCCAAGGAACAACTTATATAAGCCTCTGCTTCACATAATCGGAAAACTTTTACCTCGTTACGTTTTGATAGAGAATGTTCTTGGAATCAGATTTATGCGAAAAGGCGAGGTTCTAAAGAAAATTGAAGAACGTCTTCGAGGAATAGGTTACTCGGTGAAAACCAAGCTCCTCAAAGCTGAGGATTATGGCGTTCCACAGAAAAGACGACGGATATTTGTTTTTGGTTCTCTAAGACCTGAAGAGAACCGTTTTCCACCGGTTCCTCTTTTTGCCAGTTCTGAAGAGGTTAAGTTTGGCTCCGATAGTCAGGTACTTTATTTGCCACGTTCATTCATCGTTAGAGATGCTATTTCAGACTTGCCACCCGTAGAACCTGGTGGTGGAGCGGAAGTCATGAAGTATGATGACTCTTGGACAAACAGCGACTATCAACGCTGGTCCAGAGGACACATAAGCTTCGACGAATTATATAAGAAATGTTCCTCGGTGAATTTATAGGCTCATAAGATTATGTGTATAGCTAGAAAAACAAAGAAATCTACTCAGAATCGGCTTAAAAAATGTGAAGAGCTATTTGCTGAAAGGCTACTCCAATGGTACAAATTAAAAAAGAGGGTATTTACTTGGCGCAAACGAATTTTGACTCCTTACCAGGTCCTTGTTTTGGAAATAATGTTACAAAGAACACCGGCTGAGAGAGTTAATGAATTGTTTCATAGGTTTTTGAAGAAATATCCAGATGCACATGCCATTTTGAGGGCTTCTGACGAAAACCTTGAATCAGACATACACACTTTGGGTTTGCAAAGAAGGAGAAGAATATTGTTGAAAAACCTTGCTGTATGTTTGGTAGAAAGGTATAATGGCCGTGTTCCGATCAATGAGAAAGAGTTACTTCAACTGCCAGGCGTTGGTAGGTATGTTGCAAATGCTGTGTTGTGTTATTCGCATGGAAAATCCGTTCCTTTAATAGACACTAACGCAGCACGCGTTTTAGGGAGAGTCTTCGGTCTTCTTGTGAGTAGTAACCCCTCGTCGGACGAACATCTTTGGACTTTTACTCAGCGGATGTTACCTCAAATGAGAGTGAGAGAATTTAACTGGGCGCTCATAGATCTCGGTGCACTTATTTGCAGACCCAAAACTCCGCTTTGTAATGAATGTCCAATGTTTGATCGGTGTCTGTATGCGATATCAAAAAGAAGACTTGGTTAGGGATAAATATTCACGAAGAGCATCATCTGCCAGCTTTTCAAGTGCCTCGTAAAGATATTTTATAGCTTCGCTTTCGTTGCCTTTTCGGAGGCATTGGAGCACTGATTCGACCAATCGGTCGACTTCCGTGTTGTTCCACTTTTTGACTCTGCGGTTTTCTTTGCCTTGATATTCATCCAGCGATTCAAGTGAAATGCGAATGTAGCGTGCGGCATTATTACGATACTGTTTGATGTTGCCTCGGTTCTTAATCATTTTTTCATATTCCCCTGTCTTTGGATCAAAATTGGCAAATTCGATAGAATAGAATGCATGTTCTGGGTGTAGAAAGTTTTTCACCAAGAATTGAGCAAAACTATTTGATTTGATATCTGACAATATTATTAAGGCATGATGAAGATTCTTCCGCATGACTTTGCTAAGAGCCATCGCGTCAGCATCATTTTTAACCAAATTCTTTGTCTTATCCCATAAGAACTTTGAATGCCACGAAATGACACTCTCCCCTTTTTGCTCGTCAGCTAGCAATGATTGAATGTCTTGATAACTCATGACATTTCGTTTATCTATATTTTCTTTGACCGAAGTTACTTTAAATTTCGGTCTGTGAGAAAAACCAAGCGAAAGAGGCCCGATATGGTCTGGGCTTATCTTGTGCTTTCTGAAGACTTGCATTAACCAATCGGCGGCCTTCCAGTCACCTTCAGCCCAATTTTCATAGGCCCTGCGGTCTTGTCCATATCGCATTAAATTTTCTTTGTGACGACCGGTGTCTTCTTTGCTTCTGCAACAAATGTTGTAAGTGTGATACCCATCAAATCGATCTGGAACATCGCTCATAGCACCAGGGCTTAAGCTGCCTCGTTTGTTGGGATAGACATAATCCAAACTCATTTCCTTACCACAGATTTGGCACGACTTCTTGCCTGTTGGATGGATGGCCCTTGCAACCTTGGCCCAGCAGCCTTTTTCCTTAGGTATTCCAAGTGATTCTCTTTTCTTATCCCACCAAACCATTCTTTGTCTTCCAAGGTCACTGTTCGCAGACACAACCCATCTTATTGAGCCATCAGCCTTGTATGGGTGAGGCATACCTGCATAGTTCGGATGGGCCACAATAAATTTCATGTATTCCACGAACTTTGGGTGCCATGTTCTCTTTTGCCGAGCCACATTTCTCAACCATTTCAAAATGTTGTTTCAAGTTGCATTCATACCTTTGTTGCCCAATCAGGCAACAAATTATTTATTGAGAAACATGTAAGCTATCAGAATATGCTTCCTGAAGAGTTGTTTCGGGTTTTGAGCTCGCGCCTGCGAATAGAGATTCTGAAGTTGACTGGAGCAAGGCCAATGAGCATAGGTGAGATGGTATCTGAACTTGGAAAAAGAGGCCTTGAAGTAAAATACAGGGAGTCGGTGTATAAGGCAGCTGAGAAACTTGTGTTCGCTGGGCTGGTTGAAAAGTATTATGACTCCTCTCAAAAACACATCGTTTACGTGCTTCATAGGACTCGCATGAAGGTAGATCTAAAGAGTGGAGAAATATCGTATAGCTGAGCACCACAGCTCTACTGCATGCTATGACCTGTAGCGATTAGTGCGATAGCGACTCTTTTCTAATTGTTTCTACGGAAACGCCAAAGGATTCCGCAATTTTCTTTGGTTCTTTCTTTTCTCCCGTTTCCTGGCAGGCGATGAACGTTGCAATGGCTGCTACACCTGATGGGGCTTTGCCAACCAGATATCCTCTCATTCGTCCTTCTCGTATAATGGCAACTGCCCTACCTATTGTTTCGTTAGAGATGCCGAGTCTACTTGATTGACATTTGACCAACTGTTCTGCATCAAAAGGTGGAACGATCATGTCAAGTTCTTTGACTAAGTGGCGGTACAGCTTTCCCAATTTCTTAGAGCTTACACCAGATATATTACTGATTTCATCAAGCAGCTTGGGAATTTTCAACATTCGGAAGGCAAGATATAGTGAGGCATAAAACATTTCATAAAAAGATCGCCCCAGATGCAGCCTTTTTTGGACAGACAGGGAGTAATACTTTTTTGTTTCAGCCAAAACCTGTTCACTTGTTTTGTAGTTCTTCTTCAACTTCTGGCACTCATTTCTCACATCGAAACTCCAAGTTGACCTACGTTCCTTGATATGGGGAGAGCTTTTTTTCATTTGTTGTAATGCCTTCTTAGGATCCTTTCCCAGCTTCTGTCTTTCCTTCTCAGAAAGCTTTGAAAGTCTTCTTATTTCTTCGATTGACTCATGACGTATGTAAATACAAAGCGCGCGACTTTTCCTGGCCATTTTTGGTAATCTAGGGTCTGTTTCTAATAGTTCGAGCGGAACGGGATAAGGATAGGAAAGGAAATTGTTGAACCAGTAGAAATGCTTGCCATCCTCTGTAGTTGCTTTTACTATTTGTGCTTCACCCATTATAGCATGATGATCAACATGAAAGAGGAACATGAATGTACCAGGACTCTCAAGAAGCCGTATCCGATTTGGATAAAAGGATTTTGTTTCTCCTCTAAGAACCCCCTTATACCACCTATCGTATTCTGGCATGTCACATGCTAAAGGAGATTTATTGCATTTTCTGGACCTGTTAAAGTAAGGGCAGGCAGAGCCTCTCGCATACCTAGTGCAAGGGTTGTATTTGACGATTGCTCCGCGAAACTTTGCATCCATCATACCTAGTTGTCCCCTCTATCATCTTGCCCTAAATAATTAAGAGAACCCCTTATTTGTTCTTACCGTCTTAGAGAGCGTGTGGATACGACGGCTAAAATGGAAACTCGGACACGTGCGCGCTAACAGAAAACCACACACCTTGATTAAAAGCCTAAATTTCCGCACTCTTTAGGTTCTGTAAAGTCTACGGTTGATGAGCTATCTTGTAAAAAATCGGTTGATAACAAGATTCAAAACCTTTTTATGGCAAAAGGACGAAAAGCCCTGTAGTAGTGTAAACTCATGAAAAGCATTTACAGTGCTCTCGTCATAGTTATGGCAATTTTCGCTTTCGTACCAGTTCTTTTCCTTGCAAGTGTTTTTACTGGGAAGATTTCATGAAGAAGGAGCAGGCAATGGCTAGGTATAGAAAACGATTTCAAAGCCGCGCTCGCAACGCGTGCGTTTAATGATCTCTTGTCACAAACTATCATTGGGCAATGAATCCTGGGCGCTAGAGCATCCAAAAACTTTTAACAAATCAGATTTAATTAAATGTAAGGTCCATACGAGATATAGGAAAGTCAACTGATAAATGATTGATTTGCCGAAAAAGATCAGTGCCACAGGCAATGATTGCTTGGTGGCTAGCGTATTAATGGTATGTATGTACTGGAGAAAATCTAGACAAAGTCCACGTTGGAATATCGCAGACAATCTTGATGACCAAGAGTGGGACAAGGTTTACCAAAAAGGTCTTGGTTATGTCAAAATGTCAGGAATGCCTACCAACAATATAAAATGGTTCTTAAACACCCTTAATTTTCCACTGGATAGTAGACTAGAGCTTGTTGAAGACACGCGCCAATTGACGAACCTTTTGTCTTTAAATATCCCCCCTATAGTCATTTATGACCGTGACTATTTAATTAGGAGTGTACACGGCATAGGACACGCGGTTGTTTTGGTCGACAAGACGGAAGAAATGTTTGTTTCAATTGATCCCTCTTTGCATCCCAAATATGTCTATAAGCTTCCCAAGACAGATTTCGAAGAAGCGTGGAAGTTCAAGCAAAACGCAACAGTTATAATATATCCGAAATCATATAAAATCAGACATAGAGAAATCCCATCGACGACCCTACAGAAATGGATGTAGAATAGATTGAGATTTACATTAAATGTGCAAAAACTGGACAATCCATATCGAGTTGCTTACAATAGAATACTAAAACACTACGGAGCTGGCAGTTATCCTCAGGAACCAAGGGACGAAGATGATCATTGGACCGTGCCAGTAGGAGTGCATATACAATCGCGGGTCATCGATGAAAAGACGGAAACAGAACGTGTGTTTACTTTCAATCTAACAAATATAGGCAAAATCATAATCAAAAAATCGACTATGACAATTGAAAGAGCGCCCTCTTTGGCCTCAATAGGAAGAAGTATTCTTCAAAAGAGAGCGGAGATTAGACAGGCCGTAGAGAAAGATCTAATCAAAGTTCTTGGAGAGCCCGAAGTTAAAGTTAAGTTCGAAGCGTTAAAATTCGCTCAGACCGGCTTGCAGCCCATCTACCGAACAATTAATCGTCTACTTTTGCAAGATTATCCAACATACTTAGAGCTAGAAGAAATCGGGAGGCATTATTTAGAGCAAGTTGCTCTGGTCGTAAACTTGGGATATGCCAAATTTACTGAAGACCAGCCTTCAAAACTTGTTTCTACGAATAAGCTCATGGAATTGTATAGTCAGATGAGAAACATTGAAGAAACTACAGATGCTGTATTAGGCTTGGTCATAGCCAACTACTACTATGAACTTCTCAAAGACATGCGAATAGCACAATTTGTGCCGTATGTTAGAGCAAGCACGAGCTATTATGGAGATGCTGTTCAATTCGGCAAACTAATCAGCATTTCTAAAAGAAGACTCCGAGACAATGTGCGAGAATATTATAGAGGAGCACCAATGCCAACAAGGGTCAGATTTGCTTATCCAACAATAATAAGAGAGCTTGTTGACGCAAACATTCTCGAATACGACGGAGATTACATTACAGGGAAAGAAACCATCTTTGAGAGGCTGATTGACCTAAGAAACACGTTTCCAATGACTGAACAACCTTATGGCTTGTAGTTTGTGATATCCAGATGCCCACGACTGCGAAAGATATCTGTTCCGAATTAAGAGAAAGGTATAAAGTAGACGAGTTTTTCTATCCGAACATATCCATGAACATTGAGATTCCCGGCGGTCTTGAAGGCGAAGTCGCTGGGGACATTGAGATTCTTAAGCAAAGTGGATTTGAAGCCACCCCAGAAAACGTGTTACTTATCATGGAGTCAAAAAGACAACTTCTTGTTCAATATAGGAAGACACAAAAGGGTAGGGGGGTCTTGAAGGATTATCGCCAACTTCTGGTGAAAGAGGTTAAACCTGTTGGCACTACAATGCCCACGGACCTCATGTTTGTGACCATTTTGGTAGGCCTCCTGTCTTATTTAGTTGCACGTTTTACGGGAAGTTTTGCTGACGAAGCAGGAAAGATATTAGCGAGAAGACTGTTGGAGAAAGAGAAGAAATTATCCAAAGAACACAACCTGACCATTAATGAATACAGATTTCTCAAAAATCAAGCAGTAATTCTTGTTCAAAATGGAAAAATGGTAAGCACCTTATCCCGACAATTGAAGAAGAAAAGAAAGAGAAGATCCTAGGCAAAAAGTCTCAAATTGGCTGGGTTACGTTCGTCGGTACTTTTTATTTTGTTGAGCCCCATGCTTCTTTTAGGAATGTTGTTAGTGCCCAGCCTTTGCCCACTTTTTCAGCTGCTTTTTGTCCGATTAGGCCATCTAACCTATCGTTCATGCGGCGTATGCGCTGAGTTACATTCCATGGCTTAAGCTTGTATTCCTCAACCTATGAGCCATGTCTCGTTTCTCTTTCAGCCATTTATCAAACTGTTCTAGCACATGCTCCATCTGTTTATAGATGAAGTCTTGCGCGTTATAATAAGGCGTATTCATCATCTTGACAGCTTCATTAAGCCGTCCATACTTTTCCTTGGGAATCTCCACGTATTCATATTCCTTTTTTAGAAATTTGAGTCGCCATCTCGCAGAGTCTCGTATGAACTCTTCTCTTGTTGTGTAGCCTAAGTGCTTGTTTGTTTCTATGAATTTTTCAATTTCTGCAAGCAGTTCTGTGGGCAGTGTAACTGATCGGCTGAGCATGGCTTCTATGGCGTCCTGGTATGTTTGCATCTTGCCCGTTTGCGCCATAAGCGTTCCAACAGTTGCTGTCAGTTTTCTGTGGATTTCGTCTGATATTCTAAGCGTCTTCATTTTTCTATCCAGCCTTTCTCAAGTAGCGTCTTCTGGACTGACTTATAATACGCTTACAAATTTTAATAAACCTTGCACAAAAGAATAGAAAATCGTAGCGGAGTAAATGAGTGGGTGCTGTCGCGTTGGTGATTATTTCTCTATCTGTTTTATGGGCGAAATTTCAATGACGATGCG
>Ga0315280_10008157_pt1 | contig 13790 bp, 16 predicted proteins | sample YL17G06_40_MG_FD_203697 | JGI IMG/M metagenome (GOLD analysis project Ga0315280, IMG submission 203697) | Sediment microbial communities from Yellowstone Lake, YNP, Wyoming, USA - YL17G06_40 | ecosystem: Environmental > Aquatic > Freshwater > Lake > Sediment | place: USA: Wyoming | collected...
CCCCAGACCACCAGTAGGTGGCATCCCATACTCCAAAGCCTGCAGAAAATCTTCATCGGCGATTTCCACTTCTTCATCGGCAACCCGTTCTTTTAGCTGCTGGTGAAACCTTTCCCTTTGCTCCAGGGGGTCATTAAGCTCGGTGAAGGCATTGGCAATCTCCATGCCATCCACAAAGCCCTCAAATCTCTCCACCAGATGGTCATCACCCCGCTTCCTCTTGGCCAGAGGTGACATCTCCACAGGGTAATCCAGAAGGAAAGTTGGCTGAACAAGGTTTGGCTCGACAAAAGTGGAAATCAATTCTTCGATCAGCCTGCCTTTCCCTTTAGTTGGATCAACATCCATGTCCAACTCGGCCATTCGTGTCCTCAGTGAAGCAGCATCGGGATAGTCTTCAAAATCAATGCCGCAGTATTCTTTTATTGCCTCACGCAGGTAAAGTCTTTGCCATGGGAGACCAAGGTCAATGGTTTGGCCATCACGAGCAAGCTTAGTATTGCCCAGAACCCCCTGAGCTATGTGAACGAGCATCTCCTCAACCAATCTCATCATGTCATTGTAATCGCTATAAGCTTGATAGCACTCAAGCAAGGTGAATTCCGGGTTATGTCTAACAGAAATGCCTTCATTGCGAAAGGCACGCCCCATCTCGTAAACTTTGTCAAAGCCGCCTACCACCAGTCTCTTGAGGTGGAGCTCCAGGGCAATTCGCAGATAGAGGTCTTCATCAAGGGCATGATGATGGGTAACAAAGGGGCGTGCCAGTGCTCCGCCGGCATGGGGCTGAAGCACAGGAGTTTCTACCTCCATAAACCCCTGCTTATTAAGAAAACTTCTTATGGCAGTGATAATCTTGCTACGCAAAATAAAAATGCTTCTACTTTCTTCGTTGGAAATGAGGTCGAGATATCTCTGCCGATAGCGTTTTTCTACGTCAGCTAGCCCATGCCATTTCTCCGGCAGCGGGCGAAGTGATTTACAGAGCATGGCGAAATCGGATACCTCCAGAGTGAGCTCTCCAGCTTTTGTTCGGAAGAGCTTCCCCCTTGCCCCGATAATGTCGCCAATATCAATATCCTGAAGAAATTCGTACCTCTCCCGACCTAGAAGGTCGTAGCGCAAAGAAAGCTGCATCTTCCCCGAGCTATCGCGAATATCAAGAAAGGACATCTTACCTATAGAACGCTTGGACATAATCCGGCCAGCCAGTGATATGTCCTGAGAGCTCGCCCCTTGCTGCTCAAAAAGAGTTATCGCCTCTCGAATAGTGTGGCTGGGATGATAAGAATGGGGATAAGGGTCTATGCCGCGAGCCCGAATTCTGCTCAGACTATCCAGCCGCTGTTCAGTTATGCGTTCTAATCTTGAAGTCATGAAAAATCAAAATTACAAAATAAAATTCAAAACTTATTTTTTGCTTTCCCCACTAATCCCTAGAATCTCCTTTGCTTCCTCTGCCAGATTCTTGGGCACCATTATTTTCACCTCACCCAGACCATCAATTGTAAGCCCGTAAACCAGACCAGCGCTCTCGTAGCTTAAAAGAACTGGAATACCTTCGCTCTCCAGCCGTCCCTTGATTATTTGCGCCTCCATGTACTTGGCAGTGCGCACAGTAACTAATTGTTCCCTTGCCGACATAGTTCCTGCCTTCGTTTATTTTAGCAGAAACTCCTGGAGTATTGCTAAAAGGGTTGACATTATATAAAATTTGCCCTGTTGCCTAAAAAGGCTTCATTTAGAAAATCTAAAGGAGGGAAGGTGATTTGTATGCGCTTGGAAGACATCTGTTACTAGAACTAAAAATCTGCAATAAGGAGGTGCTAGATGACTTAAATTTTCTCAAAGAGTGTCTTAACGAAGCTGCCATTCAAAGTGGCGCTACCGTAGTGGGCGAGTCCTTTTACCATTTCTCCCCTTACGGAGTGAGCGGAGTGGTCAATATCGCTGAATCACATATTGCCATTCATACCTGGCCGGAACACAGGTACGCTGCCGTAGACGTTTTCACTTGTGGGAACAATGTAGACCCGGAAAAGGCGGCCAGGTTGATAATAGAGAGGCTGGAGGCCCAAAGCCACTCCTTAATCGAGCTTCGCAGGGGGATTATAGAGGATAGCCAGGTTGGGTGTATAAAATGAAAGATAGCGACCCTGATAAACATAGATGGTTCTCTGATTATATAAGTCCTGACCTTACTATGCTGCATAGCATTAAGGAGAGGATATATTCAGGACGAAGTAAGTTTCAATCCATCGATATTATCAACACGGGCAGCTTCGGCGTCTGTCTCATCCTCGATGGCAAGATTCAATCCAGCGAGGCGGATGAATTTATTTACCACGAAGCTCTGGTACATCCAGCTATGCTTACCCATCCCCAGCCAGAGAAGGTATTCATCGCTGGGGGAGGTGAGGGTGCCACCTTAAGGGAAGTCCTGGCGCATAAGACGGTAAAAAAGGCGGTCATGGTGGATATTGATGAAGAGGTTGTAAGTCTTTGTCGCCGCTTCTTGCCCTCCTGGCACCAGAATGCTTTCGATGACCCCAGGGCAGAGCTTCATTTCGCCGACGCCAGAAAATACCTGGAGGAAAGTAGCGACAAATTCGATGTCATCATCATTGACCTGGCTGACCCTTTAGAGCAAGGGCCAGCACGCTTGCTATACACCCAGGAATTCTACCAAATAGTTAAACAAAAACTGAGGCCCGATGGCATTATGTCAGTCCAGGCTGAACCTTCTGAATGGAGGAACTTAGATAATTTCACAGCTATTGCCAATACTTTAAGAAACGTTTTCCTCATAGCCCGCCCCTACCAGGTCCATATACCTTCCTTTCTAGGCTTATGGGGCTTTGTCGCGGCTTCTCAAAGCCTTGACCCCTCTGAACTGACTCCCAAGGAAATTGACATCAGAATCTCAACAAGAATATCAAAAAAGCTAAAATCCTACGATGGCCTTACCCATCAAGCCATGTTTACTATCCCCAAGCATATTCGCCAGCAGTTAGCTGCCAGCAAAAGAATCATCACTGACAAACAACCTATCTCTGCCTATTGATTTGCCCACACAAATTACTTCCTCGCCGTTTTTAACATCTTTTTACTAATTCCACCTAAAAAAGCAACTGCTAACCATGATGTCATTATCAAGTCTTCGCTTTCTATGTCCCTCACTCCTCTGGACTTTTTTCTCTTCCTCGGCAGAACCCGCCGCCTCCCCTTCCACTTCCCCTACCATCGAAAGTAGCATCTACCACTGATGCCGCCTAGTCTCTGGCAGCTTCTCCAAAGGCTTGGGCACACGAACAAAATTAGGGTATCATATAATCAAGTACCCCCCTTCGAGAGAATAGTTGAAAGTCTTTTTGCCAAGGATGGTTACCGAATCTCGAGAGGTGCTGGGGATGGCTCATACTGTGGCATTGCCTCGATCGGGTCCTATTTGCCAACCTTGTTCTCAAGGCATGCAGCGGTCACAGTGCAGTTGTCCTTAAGCCCTACCAGTCGCCGACCTCGCACTGTTCGGCGTTATTCCAACCTATGGCGACCACGGTGCCATCGAACTTAAGCCCCACCGTGTGAGCCCCGCCTGCGGCAACCTGGGAGACGTCCGTCCAGCCATCGACATCACATTGCCCGTAGCTGTTGTATCCCACGGCGACCACTGTGCCGTCAGCCTTAAGCCCCACCGTGTGCAAGCTGCCTGCGGCGATCTGAATAATGTCCGTCCAGCCGCCGACATTGCACTGCCCGTAGCTATTGCATCCCACGGCGACCACTGTGCCGTCAGCCTTAAGCCCCACCGTGTGACCGTAGCCCGCGGCGATCTGAATAATGTCCGTCCAGCCGCCGACATTGCACTGCCCGTCGTAGTTCAATCCCGTGGCGACCACGGTGCCATCGGACCTAAGCCCCACCGTGTGACCGTAGCCTGCGGCGACCTTGGTGATGCCCCTCCAGCTGCCGACATTGCACTGCCCCGCGCCGTTCCAGCCCGTGGCGACCACGGTGCCATCGGACCTAAGCCCCACCGTGTGACCGTAGCCTGCGGCGACCTTGGTGATGTCCGTCCAGCCGTGGACATTGCGCTGCCCGTCGACGCTCCGTCCCGCAGCGACCACTGTGCCGTCAGCTTTAAGCCCCACCGTGTGAAAATAGCCTGCATCTACACCGACGATGTCTGTCCAGTGATCGACACTACACTGATAGTAGTAGTTCGAGCCTACGGCAACCACGGTACCGTCAACCTTAATCCCCACTGTGTGTTGCTCACCACAGACAATGCGGATGATGGGGTATTCAGGAGATCCAGATCCAAATGGAGATGGAAAAACACTGTGAGAACAGCCTGTTATCCCGACAATTAAGGCTACCATGACCAAAAGAATGCCAACTCTTGCCCAGTAAAAAAGTGCCTTCATGATTGTTCTCCTTGTTGCATCTTAATTTTGATACTATATCATCCCCCCCTCGCAGTCAAGATTACTATAGTACCGTTATGGTACCATTACTAAAGAATTGTCGCTTTTTCGGTCGGGGCAACCTATGAAAGCTCGATACTATTGGCGGCACCCATGTTACCTGGACCGACGTTCTGAATATCTACGCCCTTCCTCATGTAATACACGATGTAGACTGTAGGAATACAGCTTGAAAGATATACGCTGCCATTAGTGCCTCAAGCCCGATATGTCTAATAGGGCTCTTGCTCGAGACGACGAGGGGCGACCACCACTGATCGATTCGAAAATTCATAGAGAAATCAGAAGACAAACCCCGGAGCTGAGGGAACTCCGATTACACGGTTTACGGGCTAGCCTCCAAAGCGTCAGTATCTATATTTTGGATCGTGGCTTTTTTACTTTGAACTTGTACATTAGATATAAAACCCAGCACCTCGCCAAAGTCCGCGCCGTTATATCCAGCGACAACCAGGTCGTAAGTTCCAGCAGCTAGTAGGGCTAGGTTGTAACCACCCTCTTCATCCATCTTCCCGCTGGTAATTGCATCAGGAAATCTGGATTTTTGACCAGCCGGTTCATTGGTTTCTTTTTCACGCCAAGTTCCATCTTCGTAAGCAAAGACAATTATATCCGTGTAGTTAGAACTATTTGTGATTGAGCCGGAGATGCTTCCAGCTTGACTGTTGACTATCAGCCTGATTGTTGGGTTTAAGATGTATGAAGAACCGGCTACAACCACAGCTTTGCGAACATCAAAGTCTGCGGTAACCTCCACAGTCTCATTAGCAGTCACCTCAAATCGGCCTGTCGCTTTGTAACCTGTCTCACCACCGCTCGGGACGAAAAGAGGCTCGGTGGAGTTATCGGCAAATTCGATATAGCAGCCCGGATTGGCCTTGTGTGAACCCATTTCTGGAATATCCAACATAAAGCGAATTTGAGTGTAATTCCCAGCAGGTAATGCAAACTCACCTAATAAAGTGATATTTCCCCCGGTTAATTCCAGTAAGTTATATTTTTTGGGACCTTCAAATTCTTCACACGTTATCCATTGACGACCTAGATGATATTGAATTTCATTAATAGTGATATAAACACCTGTAACATTTTCAGCATCCAGCGGCGCATCGGAAAGATAGAGTTTTAAGGTTCCTGTTCCTAGTGGCTGTTCCGGAGTCCCCGGAGTCCAATAAACTACTCCTAATACAGCAAGCACCGCCAGACTAATTGCCACTGCTGCGACAATAACCCTTGCCATGCTAAACCTCCTTATATACGGTATTGGTTTCATCTGACTGTTATAACGAGACCATGGCCATTTTGTTACAGCCTGCCTGCCATGAATCTGGTCCATAAGCTGGACCCGAGCCTTTACCTTGAAGGAGGAAGAGGGCTTGACATCCGGTGGCTCTCGAATTTCAAGAGCAATCCTCAGCAGCGGTTCCAATTGCTCACGCATAGACGGATACCTGTCCAGGCAGTCTTCGATGCTAGCCCTGCCTGCTTTGATATCCTCAATACACTGGGCGAGTATGTCTTCAAATTTCTTCAACTCTGTTTCCTCTCCTTTTTCGAATTTCAAGATTAATCCTCAGTAGCGGTCCCAATTGCTCACGGATAGACGGATACTTGTCCAGGCAATCCTCGATGCTAGACTTGCCTGCCTCGATGTCTTCAACATGCTTGACGAATGTATCTTCAAACTTTTTCACCTTTTTCAACTCTGTTTCTTCTCCTTTTCCAATATATTACGGAGTTTGACCAGTGCCCGGTGCAGGATGACCCTGACATTTCCTTCTTTTTTCTTCATGAGAGAGGCGATTTCAGCGAACTCAAACCCCTCCATAAAACGCAGGATGACTACCTGCTGCTCGTCGCTGCCTAGCTGCAAAATCGCCCTCCGTAAACGCTGCTGCTCGAAACTGGCTTCGGTTGCCTGCTCCGGGCCCGATGCTGAATCGCTAGCCAGGACTTCAGCGTCCAGATGTGCCTTGTCTTTTTTGGTTCGGTAAAAATCTACCACCAGGTTGTGGCTGACGGTCATCAGCCAGGCAATAAATGGACTTGCCGTTTTCTTATACCTATGGATGGCCTGCCAGGCCTTGAGGAAGACCTGCTGGGTCAGATCCTCAGCGTCCGCTTCATTGCCTACCCGATAATAGATGTGTCTATATACCCTGTCGACATACATGTCATACAGCCTCCCGAAAGCCTCAGCATCATGACCGATAGCTCTCTGAACCAACATAGCCTCATCTGATGTTTGTCCTTCAGAACGATTCTGGTTCACTCCTTTACCTCTTTTAACGGATAAGTCGCTGAAATGTTACAGAAGGCCTGTTATCCAAGAGCTGTTCATCGAGAGTGTAGATACTTGTATCATGCCAGAGAGAGCACAATCAAGTTTGAAATTGTCGAATATACATTATGAACGATTGTTCAGTCGGGACTACCTATGAAAGCTCGGATAATCTACGACTGATGACATCATTTTACTTTCCTCTGATGCCAATGACACAACCAGGTGGGCTATCTATATTGCGGCCAAGGCCCCTCAATCCTTTGGGTTTTTTGCCTCTCCTTCTTCTTCCTTCTCCTCTTCTTCCTTCTCTACTGTCGTAAGATACAGGTGGCTTGTGCTTGATTGCACCCGAGGCATTACCTTCCCACCACAATGAGGACAATCCAACTCAACATCTTGTCTCGCAGTAAAGACGATGCTGACAATTCCTACGACCACCAGCGCTATTCCTACGCCCATTACCACCCACCAAACTGCTTCCCCGAAGTTAGGTCTCTTTAGAAAAAGGCCCAGGACTATTAGCGCAGCACCCAGAACCACCCAAACCAGCACCGTTAGCATATCGTACCTTTTATAAGTCATTCTCCCACCTCCTGTCATAGACTATAAAATAGAGTAGCATCTATCGCCTACGTTGTCTAGCCCCTGTCAGCTTCTCCCAAGGCTCAGGCGCAGGACCATGATTGGCATATAATCAAGTATACCTCCAACAACCTTACCCGATTTCCTCGATTCTAGACGATGGCTTCCAAGGTCAAACCTCTTACTATCTGTGATTCGAGCCATATCAGCTTTTGGCGGAGGTGGTTTCTCGGCGTACCAGTTTCATGGCGTCCGATGGGCAGACATAACGGCAAATGCCACAACCGATGCATCGATTGAAATCGCGTACCACCAAATCGCCATCCATTTTCAAGGCTTCCATCCAGCAGCGGTCGATGCAGGCGCCGCAGCCGACGCAGGCATCGTCGTCTATGTCCATGACCCAGTTGGCGATAACGAACTGGCTGGGTAGCGGAGAACGTTTAGCTCCTCTAAGTAGGAAACAGTGACAGCCGCAGCAGTTGCACAGCAGGTCGATGTATCTGTCCTGGCTGTTGGCATAGTTATGTACCAGTCCGGCTTTCTCCGCTTCGTCAATTCTCTGTCGAGCTTCCTCTTTGGAAATGAGGTTAACGAAGCCATAACGCTGAGCAAACTGTGCCGATGGACCGAAAATCATACAAAGGTTGTCTTTCGGCTTATCACAAGGTCTATCAAGTAGGTCGCCCTGGTGACGGCAGACGCAGGTTCCAGCAGCGATATACTCAGTTTTATCAATAAGTTTCATCACTTCGTCATAAGGCAAGACAGTAGTCTTACCGTGGATTTCCTGTTTTATAACAATTGTTCTAGCTTTGGGCTTTTCAATGGTGGCAGGTGTCGGGGCAGGAGGCGGCATGTTTTTCACTGCCTTGGCATAGCTTTTGAAAAGCTGTGCCAGATGCTTGGTACGTTCGTCCGTACGGCCGTGCATGAACTGTAATTCGATGATACCCGGGACCAGCGGCATGAGCTCATACAATCGGTTACCAGCTTTTTCTTTGACCCTCACCAGGCCTCGGTCTGCCATTTCATTGAGTTGCTTACTTAATCCGTCAACATCAGACGTTTTCATTTTGGCAGCAAGTTCTTCGGCAGATACGGGATCAACGGGCATGTTTGCAGCAATCTCTGCTTGCTTCGGCGTAAAAATCTCTTCAGCCAGAACATAGAACTCATCGCAGGGTATTGAGGGATATGTCGAACTGCGGGCATTAAGCGCCTCAGCCAGTTTGTTATAGACCTCTCGTGTCATTGTTTTCTCCTTGATTTGATATTTGGTGCTCGTACAAATTGAGCGCAACGTTACCTGCGTAATTATATAGCACATAGAAAGGGGGAGCAAAATATTGTGCTTCAGGCGGGACTACCTGTGAAAGCCTGGATAACCCCCGACTGATGGCATCATTTCACTTTGTTCTGCTGCCTATCGGATATCATGTCTTTTATTACGCCTTTAGCCAGGACTTGTTTAATACGGGACAGATTTCGGACCAGCATGAAAATGTCGATAACTAACGCATAACGTACTAGCATCAGCGAGCCTTCCAACAACCAGATAAACAAAGGCAACAGGGCAAATCCAATGAGTGTGGCCGCCGAAAACTTACGGGTAGTAAAGTGCGGAATGGCTACTACCACCAGCGTAACAAGCATTGCCTGAGGGGCCAGCACGAGAAAGATACCTATAATGGTGGCTGAACCTCGGCCACCTCTGAAACCTGCGAACACAGGGAAATTATGTCCCACCAGAGCCGCAAAACCAGTCCCAAAGACCCACAGCTCCGAAATGTTTAAAGCCTGGGCAATGAGTATAGCCCCTGCCCCCTTCGCGATATCAATGAGACCGACAAAAATGCCTTCATGAGTACCAATTTCACGCATAACATTAGCGGCACCCATGTTACGTGAACCGACGTTCCGAATATCTATGCCTTTCTTCATGCGAGTCACGATGTAGGCTGTAGGAATGGAGCCTAAAAGATACCCGATGACTGTGCTTAGAATACCTAGTGGCATGTCCTCACCCTAAAGGATGCCTTACGCTCTATTCATGGTGACACAGCATCCTTGGACTCCGGGAAATGAATTTTTAGTCAAGCTAAATCCGCTGCATTCTCTGTCATTTTTTATCGCTGCCAGGTGGCAGATTATCTGTCTCCAAGCACGCTGACAACAATGAGACCAGGCCCAGTGTGCGTGCCGATAACAGGGCTTGTACGCGAGAGGTAAATAGGGACTTGAGGATACTTTGAGTGAAGCCTCCTGACCAACTTGTTGGCCTCATCTGAGTCGGTGGCATACTCTACAGCTAACTTCTCAACATTGCCAAAGCCTGTGACAAAATTGTACAGGTAGTCTATCGCCTTAGACCGTGAGCGTTCTCGAGCTAAGGGACGCACCTCGCCACCCTTCATGCCGATGATGGGGTTTACCTTTAGTAATGAACCAAGAAAGGCTTGTGCTTTGCCGATGCGCCCGCCGCGTTCCAGGTATTCAAGGGTGTCAAAGGCAGCACACATATCTACCCGGCGCATGATGTGACGGGCCACATCCAGTACTTCATCAAGACTCGCCCCGGCTTGGGCTGCTTTGGCAGCAGCAATTGCTATGAAACCTTGTGCCATAATCGCCCATTGCGAGTCCAGGACCTCTACGCGACATCGCTTCTTCATCAACCCCACAGCCTGTAACGCCACCTGATAGGTGGCACTGAGCTTGGAAGTTAAACTGATAACCACGATCTCGTTTGTTTTTTCGGCAAGTTTATTGTAAGCATCAGCAAAAGCCGCTGGTGGCGGCACAGATGTCGCAGGCAAAACCTTGCTGGTTCTTAGCTTTCCGTAGAACTGATCAGGACTCAGGTCGAGACCATCGCGGTAGAGGTCCGTGCCAAAGCGGACAACAAGCGGAACCACGGTAATCCCGAACTCCTCAGCTACCTGAGGAGGCAGGTCAGCCACACTATCAGTCACAATAGCTACATTAGGCACGGATATTATCCTCTCCCCCACCAAACAACCCAACTAATATCATTTTGCGGCCACACGGGACTAGAATAGTCCGGGTCGTCTGTAGATGCGATACTGCTTGTTCACAAACTGCGTGAGGAAATGACACAACACCGTGGCGGTCTATCATGGCGAGAAGAGCCATTAGTCCGGCTACGATGTTACCTCCAGCCAGTCAGTTCGGCCTTTATCAGCATACTTCCCAGTGCCACTAACCATAGCGAAAAGGCGATTCCCACGCCTAAAATACACAAGCTTAACGTATTCTGCTGCTGGATATCTCCTATGACCATTCTGAACAATAAATAAAGAAGACCAATCCCAGCCGCTGCCAGCATAGAGTGTGCTACTACACGCCACCCTTTTCGTGTTAAAAGCTTGTTTATTATCATCGCTCCCTCCTTGCCCTTCTATTGATATTATACTCTATGGAGAACATCCTGAAAAGTGGAGGAAGAAAGCCGGGTCATTTTGAAATTGACAGGTCATGATTAGAAGGATAGGATTCAATAGACAGAGAAAATCAAGACAGAAATGAGAATCCCATGCAGGCTGAGTTGATATACAATCCTTCTGGTGGACAGGTGGTCGTCAAGCACGAACTTGCCAATGTGGTTGCCTTCTTAAATCGCTATGGGTGGTCTGTCACTTTACGAGAAACCAGCAAGTCGTTGGAAGCTACCGAACTAGCCCACCATGCTGTCAATAGAGGTGCCCAGGTAGTTATTGCCGCCGGTGGCGATGGCACTGTCAACGAGGTAGCAAACGGACTGGTGAACACTGATGCGGCGCTGGGAGTGCTTCCTGTGGGAACGACCAATTCGTGGGCATTACAGATGGGCATCCCGGCCCTAAACCCCATGCTTCCAGGCACACAAGTGGTCAAGATGATTGCTGCTCTGGAGGAAAGAATTGCACGCCCATTACCTGCCAACTACTATCGGAAGGTGCTGTTGGACGCTGCTCAAGTGCTCATAGAAGAACACACCGTTGCCGTCGATATGGGCGAGCTTTCCGGTCGCCACTTTTTAATGTGGGCAGGTATTGGGTTTGATGCCGCCATCGCAAAAAGCATATCGCTGAAAGACAAAAGGGCACTAGGTTCTTGGGCGTATGTGCTCCCGACAATCGAAGCAGCTTATCGCTACTCCGGCACCGATATTCGGCTGAATCTGGACGGAAAGGTCGTAAAGGTCAACACGCCATTAATTGTCGTTAGCAACATCCAACTTTACGGGGGCATGGTAGAGATTGGGGCTAAGGCTTGCGTGAACGACGCCAAGTTAGATGTGTGCATTTTCAAGGGAGGCGGTTTCTTCACCTTTGTGCAGCAAGCCATGGAGGTGCTCGCACATAGACATCTCCAGGACCCGCAGGTAGAGTACTACCAATGCCGTGAAATAGTTGTCGAGTCAGCGCATTCATTGCCAGTTCATGTAGACGGTGAGCCTTTCACCAGGACCCCGCTCACCATCCATACCGTGCCCTCATCGCTGAATGTGATAGTGCCTAAGATTGTGCCGGCTAACTTATTTAGCCCACTAACCTGCTCCTCGCACCGGTAAAAGTCTTATGGCAGGGGAGCTGGAGGGAATAGATGTAAAAAGCGCCAGCATTGAAAAGCTGGCGCTTTTAATTTTCCTGGTGGAGGCGGGGGAGAGTTGAACTCCCCGTCCAAAAGAAGGTTGCCAGAATATCCTACAAGCTTAGTCAGCTCCTTCTATCTCGTCTAGCTTTCATCTGCTGACCGAATCCAGCCAGACCAGCCAATACTTCTTAGCCAACCCCTATCGGCATCGGGATTGGAGCGCCTCGATTTTTCTGACACCTAATCCCAAGCTTCGAGGAGAGCTCAGGTTAGATTGAACCGTTAAGCGTAAACAGGTTCAGCAGTTGTTTTTTGCCACCTGTTTTATGAGGTTAGTGGCACCTCAGCCTGCAATTCTGTAGGCCCTCCCCTGTCGAACCCACGCGCCCCCATATTCCATCCTGCTTTCCCTTCACTTCCTTCTATACTTCATTGCCCGCTCTACTTCCCTTTCTGCGTCCCGACGGGCAATAGCCTCCCTTTTATCGTAAGCTTTCTTCCCTTTGGCCACCCCCAGCTCCAATTTAGCCACCCCATGTTTAATATACAGCTTAAGGGGCACTAAAGTCAAACCCTTTTGCACTACCTTGCCGGCAAGGATGTCAATCTCTTTTCTATGAAGAAGAAGTTTGCGAGGCCTGACTGGCTCATGTGTGTTATAGCTGGCAGCATCGTAGGAGGCAATGTGGCTATTATAGAGCCACAGCTCGCCATTTTCCGGTTTGGCATAGGCATCACCTAGATTTACCTTGCCTTCCCTGATGGACTTAATCTCCGAACCCTTGAGGACGATTCCTGCCTCAAGGCTTTCCTGGATATGATAGTCGTGGTAAGCTTTGCGATTAACGGTTATCACGCTGGAACCTTTTGCCATATAGCAATTTTAGCACCGGGACATAGGGTGAGCAATTTATGGTGCACTACCTGATAAAGTCGGCGCTGTTCCAGAGATTGCCACGCACCTTTCAGGTGCTCGCAATGACAAAAGGTGAAGGGCTAGCAATGACGATTCGAGTTGCTAAACGACTGCAGTTATTATTTTTTCTTCTCCAGTCCTTTTTCCTGAGCAAATGCCTTTGCGCGCTTACCTGTCTCATCAGCTTTACTGAGTAGGTAGATCATGCCACCCAAGCACACAAGGAAAATGCCAACCCCGATAGGTCCCGTCCAATATAGGACTAGCCACATATTCATTTCTCCTCCTTTAATTGAACATTTAGTTCTATTACCAGATTGTATGTGTAGGCTTATAATGAAGTCAAGAGGGGCACCGTCAAAACCCATTTCGCAAAAGGTGAGTTTACTAGAAGAAGAGGCTGTCTTAAAATATACTGGAGAGAAGGGGATTTTATTATAGAATATTATGTAGAACGCTATTTATTGAGAAAGGAGCTATGCCATGAGCCGCGCCGATAGATTTTATTTATTCATAACGGTCTTCCTGCTTATCGCTGCAATAGCTGGCGGCGTCATGCTGGCGGTGCAGCGCAGCAGAAGCCAGCCTGTGGAAATCGTTCTATCTCAAACAGAGCCTCCAGAGCAAAGCGGGGAGCTTTACATCGGCGGCGCTGTGGCCAACCCGGGCATATATCGGTGGCAAGAAGGTGACACCATCCAGGCTCTTCTTTTGGATGCTGGAGTTGAACCCGATGCCGACCTCAGCCATATCAAGATTCATATACCACGGGAAGGCGAAGAACAATCTCCCCAAAAGATAGACATCAACCGAGCCGAGCCCTGGCTTCTCGAAGCCCTGCCGGGCATAGGTGAGGTACTAGCTCAAAGAATTGTAGATTACCGCAGTGAACACGGCCCTTTCAGAACAATCGAGGACTTGC
>Ga0315280_10008158_pt1 | contig 13788 bp, 11 predicted proteins | sample YL17G06_40_MG_FD_203697 | JGI IMG/M metagenome (GOLD analysis project Ga0315280, IMG submission 203697) | Sediment microbial communities from Yellowstone Lake, YNP, Wyoming, USA - YL17G06_40 | ecosystem: Environmental > Aquatic > Freshwater > Lake > Sediment | place: USA: Wyoming | collected...
AAGATTCTTCGGTGGCTAGGTCTTCGACCGCCACGTCCCTAGGCCCGAAGGGCCGGGATGGCGGTCCCTTCGGGACCTAGCCAGCGGTCGCGGAGCGACCTAGCCGCTTCGCCTCAGAATGACATTCTATTCAAGCTCGCATATCTCGTTTACGCCGGACGAGGGGACTTGACGCTCGCTATTACTGAAGCTCGCATATTACGTTTGAGGCTAGCGATGCGACTTGACGCTCGCAAATAGCGGTTTGACGTATAACCTATTACGCGAGCGTCAATAGGGGTTTGAGAGGTCAATGTATTACGCGCGCGTCAATAGTCCATGCCCGCGGGTTTTTCGGATGGGCTCCTGAGGCGCCTGAAGCTCCGGCCCGACGGTGTCACCAGAGGCAATCATAGCTGCGAAATCCGCGGATGAACCGGCCCCCTATTTCCGCTCGCCCTCGCGGAACTGCTCGCGCAGCGAGTGGGGCTCGGGATTCACCTGAAGGCGATTGTGCACCAGGGTCACGCCTTCGACCTTGCCCACGATCTCGGCCGCGGCGTCTTTCAGCGCGGCGGTGGGGACTGCGCCGTCGAGGAAGACCACGCCGTTGACGTACTTGATCGCAATGTCAAGCGTCGCCGTCTGCTCGTTGTCGCGCAGCGCCTTGCGCACCTCGTGCTCTGCGTGTCCGTGTTCGGGCATGGGTTGCTCTCCCGTCACCGCCAGGTCATCACGTTACTTGCCCACCGTGATCTCGAAATCGGCGGTCATGTTGCCGGTCATCTGCGGCTTGCCGGGCGCGCTCGGGCCGGACATGGTCTGCTCAAGCTTGACCTTATCATAGACCGCGCGCCCGGCATTGTAATCGAACAACTCGTAGCCCGAGAAGGCTTGCTTGATGCGGTCGAAAGCGCCGCCGGGCTGACTGGCGAGGCCGCCATCGCCCTTGAAGTTGATGCGGGCGACGTCCTTGCCCTGGTATTGCTCGACGCCGGCGAAAGTGTAGGCATAACTGATGCGCAGCTCCAGGCTCTGGCCCTTGATCTTCAGGGGCAGCTTGGTCACGTTTGACCAGGTCTGCCCGGGTGAGACGGCCCCGTCGGGAAAGAGGATGTTGATCTCCTGGATCATCGAGGGATCGAAGCCGCTGCCCAGGTCGCCGAGCGCGCTAAGATCAACGTCCAGCACGCGGCCGCGGGTGTCAACTTTGGTCTTGATGGGGGCGCCAAACGCGCTCATGCCGGGCATGTCTTTGGGCAGCTCCATCGGCTGACCGTTAACGGTCACGGTCGCCTGGCCGTTCTCCATGACCATGGTCGTCGGCATGCCCATGAGGTCCATGGCCACTTCCATGCGGCCCAGGGTGGTCTGCTGCGCCGCCACGCCCTGGTCGCTGACCGAGGTGGTCTTGATCGTGTAGCTGCCGTCCACCGTGCCGTTGAGCGGCATTTGGCCGTCCTGGCCGGGCGCGCTCATCGCGCCGGCGAGGGTGCCCTTCAGGACGTAACTGTCCACCGCGCCAGGTGTGTACTTATAGCGCAGAAGCAGGCCATTCTGAGCGGCTGCCACTACCGCCGACAGCCCTAGCGTCAGCATAGCCATCAGCAGCATGAGCTTGGTCTTCATCGGTGTCCTCCTCGATCTCCCGCGCCAACAATAGCACCCGCGGGCCGAAACGTCAACGCGACAAGACGCCAGGGTGTTCGCCGGCGTTCACCTCGGCGGCGTGCGTAGGAAGGCGCGGCTGTAGAGGCGCGGATTCATGAGGCCGTTGCACAATTTACGGTCGCGGGTCCGCCTGGAGGCCGACCCCTGCGCGTCCGAGCGTGCACCGTAGGGGTCGGGTTCCATCCCGACCCGTCAAGTCGGGATTACGCAACGGCCTCTCATATCCGCGCCGGCCAGCGTGCGTGGCGCCTGCCCTGAGCGAAGGCGAAGGCCAGGCGTGCCCTACAGGTACGGCTGCACCTGGATGAAGTTGAGCATCAGCTCCTGGCCGACTGGCCCGCCGGGATCGGTATCGGTAGCCCAGTCGCTGATGGCGAGCTTGGCGGTCGGGGTTTTCGCGCGGAAGATGCGGCGATGGAAGTTCATCCACGCGTGATGCTCGGCGTCATAGAGCCCCAGCTTGTGGCTGTAGCAGTTGGCGTAGACGTGCTGGAGCGGCTTGCCCACCTCCTCGACGCCGTCGATGCGGATCGACACCGCATGTTTCTGCTGCGCTGACAGGTCTCGATAATCGCCGGTGAACATGCGCATCGAGTAAAGGCGTCCAGGCTGCAAGCCGCGGATGGTCTGCGAGACCGCATTGGGCCGCGCGGCGCTGCGCTTCATCCATAGGAAGGTGTCGCCCTGGCGCGTCTCGGGGTAGCGCGCCTGGAGCCACGAATAGCCCTTTATGCTCTTGGTGGCGATGCTGCCCGGCTCGGCGGCGGCCACCGTCCACCCCTCCAGCCCATGGTCGAAATCGCCGTTCTGGAGGTGCGGCAAGATGTAGGGATCGCGCGTCAGCGGCGTGGTGTGGCCCTCGATACAGTAGTGGCGATACAGCCGCCCAGCCCAGCGCAGGCACTCCTCGTCGGCGTAGCTCGACAGGTACTCCATGGCGCCGTAGAGGCTCTCGAACGCGGGATCATTAGCGAGGGTGTTGAACTGCATGTCCATCCACACTTTGTAATCAACATTGGGGTAGGTGTCGAGGCTCTCGGGCGGCGCCGAAAGGTAGCCGAGGCAGACGACGGTGCGCTTCTCGATGCCGGGCTGCGCCTTGCGCCAGGCGAGCATCTCGCCGTGCAGGTCCTCGCGCAGGGTCGCGCGCGCTTCGGCCTCGGTCGGCTCTTCGGCGAGATAGCGCTCCCAGGCCAGGGGCCAGCCCGCGTCAATGACGGTCTGGATGAAATCGCGGCTGCGCTTGGACTCGAAGAGCGAGCCGCCGCAGTAGGGATAGAAAGCTTTGCCCTTGAACTGCGGGTCGCGCGCGATGCGGCGAACCGCCTCGGTCCAGGCGAGGTACTTATCGTCATCGGAGTTGAAGAACTCGTCGGCGATGACGCCGTCGAGCAGCGGGTCTTGCATGCCGGGGTTGCCGGCCCAGTACGTCTCGGCCTCGTCGGCGGTGGGTCCCTTTCCGTCGCTCAGCCCGGGCACGCCGCACTCGACGATCCAGCGGCGGCCCCAGCTTTTCCAGCGCTCGACGTAAGGGCGATCGGCCTCCGCGCCGGCGCCGACCATGGTGTTGACGTTGGGAATCACATCCTCGGCCAGGAAATCCCAATCGTAGGGGCCGTATTCGGTGACATGGACGCCGGCGCCGAACTTGCAGAAGACCAGCTCGGGAATGGCGCGCACGGTGAGCGATTGCAGCGCCGCGGCGCCCTCGCAGTGCACGGCGAGTCTGTGCGGACCCGCTGGCAGAAAGCGCATCGCCTCGAGCGGGCCGGGCTGACCTGCGGTATGCGTGATGATCTCCTGCGGCCCAGCACCTGTCGGCAGCGCGATGTGGAGCGAGCCGCCCGAGGGCACCCTCGCCTTGGCGGCGACGAAGACCCAGCCGCCGCGCGGATTGGTGAACTCGTATTCGGCATCACGGCTTGATTGGCCGCGCGTGACCGAGAGCAATTCGGTGACGAGGTTGTTGAGCTTCTTCATCCTGGTCTCCTTGACGGCTCGGCCATGAGCGGGCTGCGCGTGCGCGGCGGCGAGCGACACGAGGCAAAGCGCGGTCAACATCAGGTGCTTCATGCGAGGTTCGTTCGCCGTCGCCGCAGCGCTCGCCTGCACGCGAGTGGGAGGAGGTAAGGCAAGGCATGCCTTGCCCCTACGGTGCTCCCGCCATGCCTTTCTTGCGCCGGCTGGCGCCGACGGTGAGTCCTGCGCGCAACAGGTCGCGCGCTGCGAACGCAGAAGAAGAACCAAGCGACGGTGAGGTGGCAGCGAATGAACCGACGACAGTTCATCTCAGGCATCGGGGCGGCGATTGCGGGCGCCGCGGGCTTGTGGCTGGCGAGGGCAGCGCGGGCTGCCGACGCGGCCGAGGCTCGCGACGCGGAAAGGAGCGCATCTGCGATGAGAACGCGGCGGCTGGGCGGCACCGGGCACCGCAGCTCGCTCATTACCTTCGGCGGCATCGTGGTGGCGGGAATGCCCCAAACCGACGCCGATCACATCGTCGCCGAAGCGCTGGAGGCGGGGGTTAACGAGTTCGACGTCGCGCCCAGCTACGGCGATTCGGAGATCAAGCTCGGCCAGGCGCTGCGCGGCAAGCGCGACCAGGTTTTCCTGCACTGCAAGACCCTGGAGCGCTCATTCAAGGGCGCGGCGAAGGAGCTGCACGAATCGCTGAAGCGGCTGGGCACCGACCACGTCGACCTCTATCAGTTCCACGGGGTGAACGATGCGGCGGAGCTCGATGAGATCCTGGGCCCGGGCGGGGCCATGGAGGCGGTCCTCGCGGCGCGCGATGCCGGCCATACGCGGCTCATTGGCATCACCGGGCATCGCCCGCGAACGCTGGTGGACGCGCTGCGGCGGTTTCCATTCGACACCGTGATGGCGCCGGTGAACTTCGTGCTCGAGCATCACAGCCATTACGCGGAGGCGCTGCTGGCCGAGGCGCGGCGGCGCGGCGTCGGCGTCATCGCTCTTAAGGCGCTGGCGGAGCGGCCCTGGCTCAAGGACGAGGAGCGCAAGTATCCCAAGTGCTGGTACAAGCCGGCTGAGGAGGACCACCTGGCGGATCTGGCGCTGCGTTTTGCGCTGTCGGAGCAGGTGGCGACGGTGATTCCGCCAGGGGATGAGCGGCTGCTGCGCAAGGCGCTCGCCATCGCACAGCGGTATCGGGCGCTGCGGCCAGCGGAGCGGCTGGAGCTGGCGCGGGTAGCTGACGGGCTGACGCCGATATTCGGGTAGAGATTCAAACGCAGAGAACGCGGAGGGCGCAGAGGGGCAGCGGGCGCGGGGCGGTGCGCCGCCTGCGGGGTCGCCGACCCCGCGAGACGCGGCCTCAGAGCCTGCCCGTAGGGGCGCGGCATGCCGTGCCCCTACCTCGGGGCGAGGCCGGGTCCGACCGGGAATCCCGATCACCGATTAGTGTCTATCCGAGTCAATCCGCGGCTGAGCTCTTCTGCAGCGGCCGATAGCGCGAGGCGAGCCGATCGCCGAGGTAAGCCGGGCCAAGAGGCTATCCCAAAAACCTGCGAGGATGCACCTGAATGTCATTCTGAGGCGAAGCGGCTAGGTCGCTCCGCGACCGCCGCGGCGGTCGAAGACCTAGCCACCGAAGAATCTTGCGAGCGCGGCGCAACTCGCCACCAAGATCCTTCGCTTACGCTCAGGATGACAGTTGCCCTGTCCAGGATAGGCCTAAGTCTCCTCCTTATACACCCGCGCCGCCCATTCGCGGTTGAAGGTGATGCGGCCGTCGGTCAGCTCAAGCCACGGGTGAAGGTCGGCCGGCAGAACCGGCTTGCCGATGTAGAACGCAAATAGATTCTGCTGTCGGGGCGCCACCCAGGCGAACGCGTTGTATACCGCAAACAGCGCCGCGACCAGCCCTCGTTTCAAACCCCCTTTGCCCAGCCGCGCCATCAGCGGCAGCGCCGAGCCATAGAAGTAGCGGAACTGGTGGCGGGCGTGAGGGGCGTAGGTGTTGATCGTCTTTTCGATCTCGCTCTCCGACCAGCGGTAAACGTAGTTCGGGATCTCGGTGTTGTTGACGCCGCCGAATTGACAGGCGTTGTAGAACACCGCGGCATGGCCGTAAGCCTTGGTCAGACCCAGCCGCAGCGCGAGGCGCATGACGAAACTATCGCGCGCCTCGATGGCAACCACGCCCAGGCGCGCGACGCGGTACATCTCCAGCAACGCGGCGTGGGGCGATGAGCAATGATGCAGACCGTCGTGGACGACAACGTAATCGAACTCGCCGTCGGCGAATGCGAGATGGCGCGCGTCCTGAAAGCTGAAGCGATATGGAGCGAACTCATCGCCCTTGAGGCGGGCATCGAGATTGGAGATGACGACGTTGGTGAAGCCGAGCTGGTGGAAGACATCGCGGTCGGCGCGATCACCCGCTACCACGAGGATTGAGGCAGCGCGATCTTTCAGCAGCCGATCAATGGTCTTTGCGTAAAAGTCGAGCCTTGAGGGCATGGCGGGTTCCAGATTGACGCTGACGTAACGTGGGGAGCCGGCGATGTGCCTGTGCCATGTGATTTCGCCGCGCGCGGAGGGGCGTCCTGCCGAAGCGGAAGCGCGACGCGCGCAGGCGAGACGCCTGCGCCACCGAGCATGAATGATGCCGGCCGGAATCTGCGTCTACTCCGTGGGGACGGGGGCGCCGCCGGGGCGCGGGCCGACCTGCGACAGGTCGATCGCCTTGAAGCCCAACGAGAACGCCGGCGAGTCGGGGGCGACCGTCACCAGGTCCTGCTCCAACCCCAAGAGATGCGGGTCGGCGACGACGCTGTGCGCGTCCTGACCGCTCGCCTGCCACTGGGCGAAGGAGGCGCCCATGAAGGTCACGGGGCGCCCCTTGGCGTTGAAATACACGTTGTAGTCGAAGGCGTAGTTGCCGTCGCTGAACTGCCCGGCGAGGACACCGCCGTCGGTGAAGTAGACGATGTTCCGCTCGACGGTGAAGGCGCGATAGCTCTGCGCGACGGCGCGCTTGACCTGCGCCTGGTGGCCGAGGGCGAAGATGTTGTTACGGATCTGGTTATCGCGGCCGAAGTTCTCCATCAGGGCGACGTCGTCGGTGCGCAAGACGACGTTATTCTCGATCACCATCTCCGAGCTGCCGGCGTCGAGGTAGATGCCGCGCGCCTGGCCGTTGGCGGACCAGACATCGTGAACGAGATTGTTGCGGATGGTCGTGCCGGGCTGGATGCCCAGGGTGTAGATCGCGCCGAGATCATCGAGCAGGCCGAGGCCGATGTGGTGGACGACGTTGTACTCGATGTGATTATCCTCGGCCGGGCTCGGCTTGTAGGCCCAGGTCCAGCCGACCGAGATGCCGGTGTAGGGGAAGCGATGGATTAGGTTGTGGGTGACCTCGTTGTGCGCGCTGTTGCCGACCCATATTCCGACTGCGCTGGGGAAGACCTGGCCGCCCTCGAAGACCTGGTTGTCGGAAACGGTGCTGGTCGCGCTGCCGGCGGCGAGCTTGACGGCGCCCGCGCCCAGGTCGTAGAAGGCATTGCCGACCAACTGGTTGCGGTCGCAGCCGGGGCCAAGCTCGATGCCGTAGGTGCCGACGTGAGCGATGGTGCAGTTGCGCAGCGTGCAATCGCGCGCCGCTTGCCAGAGGATGGCTGCCGGCACGTCGATGGCGGCCTGAATCGAAGTGGCGGCGTTGCCGTAGCTCCACTCGGTGTGCGTGAAGGAGATGCCGCGCAGGTTGATGTGTTCGACGAAGAGCTGCTTATCGGGATCGCCCTCGAAGCGCACCACCTGCTGCAAGCGCGGGGCGATGACGGTGACGCCGGCGGGTTCCTCTCCCGGCTTGGGCAAGTAATAGAGCGTGCCGTTGCGCTCGAGGTACCACTGGCCGGGCTTGTCGAGCGCCTCGAAGACGTTCTCGACGTAGTAGCGCGCGCCGTTGGGACGGTTGCCGTCGGTCAGGCGGTAGAGGCTGGGATGCGTGAACGTCACCTGATGGGTCAGGGTATCGACGCCGGCGACGGGCAGGTGTTCCTCGGTCCAAAAGTGCAGGGCGATGACTTCGACATCGCCGAGGTTGCGCCAGTCCCGGATGTCATCATTGGCGAAAACGACGGTGTCTTGGCCTTGGTCGAACATGAAGTCGCGGGCGGGTCGCAGTAGGCCGGCAAAGCGATAGAGACCTTCGTCGGGCAGGCGGGTGCGAGGGCGGCGCTGGTCATCAACGAAAAGCTGCTTGAAATACGACGCGCCGCTGGCGACATCGGGCACGGTCGTCGCCCAGCCGTCGCGGCCGTTGACGCGCGCGGAGTGCCAGCCCGTAATGGCGACACCGCCGCTGAGCACGGGCTTCTCGTTCTGGTATGCCTCATAGGTGATGGGGGCGTCTGCCGCGCCGGAGTCGCGCGGCAGCAGGACGAATGGCTCGCTCAGGAAGTAGATGCCGCCGCGCAGAAAGACGGTGACCGGTTGAGTCAAGGCGCCTTGTCCTTTTACCTCGCGAATCGCGTCGCGGGCGCGAATGATGGTGGCGAAGGGACCGTCCGTGCGGCCATCGTTGGGCGCGGCGAGCTTGCCCGACCACTGGTCATTGCCATTGGTAGCCACGTAGAAGGTCAGCGCGGCGTGGGATTGGCAGGCGGCGACGCCGATGAGAAGCGCCAGCATGAAGATGATCGCTACGATATGGCGCGAGATCATCTGGTCTCCTCCTTGCGCACGTCCACCGCCTCTCCCTTAAGGGAGAGGTTTACCCGCCCGCCAAAGGCGGGTGAACATCTGGCGGGGCTAAGGTGGGGCTTGCCCGCCGTTGGCGCGGTGAGATTCGCAGCCGCCTAACCCGCCTGAGGGCGATCACCCTCACCCGACCTCTCCCTGGGAGGGAGAGGCGAAGAATGGTCAGACGCACACCCAGCCATGGCGGGGCATGTAATGCCGGCCCGCGGTGGCCGGCTCGCCCTGCCATTCCAACGAGCGACGCAGCGCCTCCTGCATCTCCGGCGGCACATAGGCGAGATAAACTTGGGGAACGCCGGTACGGTTGGAGGTGAAGATGACGGTCGAGCCGTCGGGACTGATGGCGGGCTCGGGGTGGCCGCCCCAGGAGTCGCCGTCGGCCGCGCCGGCATCGCACAGGAACATGAAGCTGCGCGTGGCCACGTGGACGAGTTGCAGGCCCTCGTCGAGCCAGTTGGTGTCGGCGACGATCCATTCGCCGTCGAGCGAGGCCCCGGAGTGCCAGAAGTAGGGGCCGGCGACGATGGTCTCGGGCTTGTCGTCGCCCTCGGCCATGGACATGATGGCGCGGCCCGGCGGCAGCAGGCAGCCCTGCATGCGCCGCGTCCGCGCCAGCCACGCGCAGTGAGCAAAGCGCTGCATGGGAAACTCGCGCGGCTCGCCGCCCGCGGCGTCGATGACCCACAGCCTCACACGGCCGTTGATCGTCGCGCCGAAGCTGACCACGTCATGACCCGGGCTGCACGACACGTGGTTGAGACGCGGCGCCCGGCACAACAGTTCCGCCCCGGAGCCGTCGGTCGCCAGGCGGAAGAGTCCAACGTCGTCGCCGACGCCCAGCGTGCAGAAGAGAAAGCGTCCGTCGCCCGTCTGGCCGGCCATGCCGACGCCGCCGGGCTTGGCGTCAGGCACGTGGAGGATCTCGTCGAGCTCGAAGGTGTCCATCGCCACCCGCTTCAACGTCGTGCCATGCAAGTAGTAGACGTGGCGGCCATCGCGCGACAGGGCGACGCCATAGATGCCGTCGTCGTCGGTGAGCTGGATCAGGTTGTGCCCATCAATATCAACGCGATAGACATCGGCGGGGGCGCCGGGCCGCAGCTCCCGCTGGCGCATGATGATGACGGTCTTGCCGTCGGGGGTGAAGTGGTTATGCTCGAAGTACATGTTCCAGGAGGCGCGGGGATAGGAGGTTAGCTGCACCGTCACCACGCCGCCGCGGGGGTCGGTGCGGAAGACTCGCTCCGAGTTGCAGGCTTTACCGCGCATGGGGGCTCCTCTCGGCCCAGGAGCTTGCGATGCGGCGCAACAAATGCCTGCCCGCGCTCCCAAGGTTGCGGCGTTTTTCGCCGGCGGAGGCGGGGCTCCCTGCGGCACGCGCGCGCCACATGGAGGAAGGTACTGCAAAGCCAGTTGACTAATTCGGTAAACTTATGGTATAGGCAGAGTCATGAAGCGAACCAGACCAACCAAGTCTTCGACGGAGGCGCCTGTCCCGTGGCTGCAACTGGGGCAGCAAATCCGCGCACAGCGCTTGCAGAGCAATCGCTCCCTCACCGACCTTGCGCGAACGGTTAAAGTAACGAAGGGCTACCTTTCACGACTCGAGGGGGGCAAAGCGAAACCATCGGCTGTCATGGTCGAACGAGTCGCGAGAGCCCTTGGCATGGACCCTGAGCCCCTCAAGGTGCTGGCGGGCGAGCTGCCTAGCGACGTGAGGCAAATCCTGTATCGCCATCCCGCTGAAGCCCCGGCTGTGCTGCGCGAGGCTTTTGGCGAGTATGCCGCGGCCGCGGAAGCGAGGATAGATGCGGCGCCTCGCGTCACCTCAAGCCTTCACGCCACGATTGGCGAGGTTGAGACACCTCAATGCCTCCACGAAATCGTACACGGCGATTGCTTTGAGTGGTTGCAACAACGTGCCCAAGACAGCATTCATGCTATTGTGACGGACCCCCCTTACGGCCTCAAGGAGTACACAAGTGTCGAGAAAGGGAAGCTGCGCCGCGGACGGGGAGGCGTGTGGCGCATTCCCCCGACATTTGACGGCTGCACGCGAAGGCCGCTGCCGCGATTCACGGTGCTTACTGAGGAAGACAAGCTGGCTCTTAAGGACTTCTTCGCTCGCTGGGCGTTGAGAGCATACCGCGTCTTGGTGCCGGGGGGCCACGTGTTCATCGCTACCAATCCGTTGGTCTCGCATTACGTGTACATGGCTTTGATCGACGCGGGCTTCGAGAAACGCGGGGAGATCATCCGGCTGGTGCAAACCCTTCGCGGGGGCGACAGGCCAAAGAACGCGCACCGAGAGTTCGGCGGCATCACCGTGATGCCGAGATCGGGTTGGGAACCGTGGGGGCTTTTTCGCAAGCCGTGCGAAGGGCGCGTGCAGGATAATCTGCGCAAATGGAAAGCGGGTGGGCTACGGCGAATATCTCAGGATCAGCCGTTCTGTGACGTGATCCGGAGCGCGCCCACCCGGGGTATTGAGCGAGAGATCGCGCCGCACCCTTCACTGAAGCCACAAGCGTTCATGCGACAGGTCGTTCGCGCATCTCTGCCGCTCGGGGAGGGTATCGTGTTGGACCCTTTCATGGGCGGAGGCTCAACCATCGCTGCAGCGACGGCGGTGGGATATCAGAGCATTGGGATCGAGTCAGACCGGGAGTTCTACGAAATCGCGGTGGCGGCCGTACCGCGCCTGGCGGCGCTGGCGCCCAACGGCGACGGCAATGGCAGTTCATGGCTGAGCCGCAGCGCTCGCGATTCCGAGCAACCCGCGTTGTTCGGTCAGTGATCGCCGCCGCGGGCACTGCTCGCGGCAAGTATTGACCGATGCCTGCCGACTCCCGCTCCGGGTAAGCGGTAAAGGAAGTTGCTCGGCAGCTTCTCCACGCCTGAAGCCGTGATCGACGCTGTCGGAGTACGGCGCGAAGCTCCCTTGCGGCCCGAAAACGACCAGTCCTCCTTCGCCAGCCGCGTGCAAAGGATTTCGACAAAGGTCAAAGGCATAATTCCTCTGTTAGCCTGCTCTCCGACGGAATATCTGAAGACCATGACCCAGCAGTCTTCGGAATTGTGGCCTTGCCAGCCGCCCGACTGGATCGAAGCTTTCACCTCGATTCCCTCTTCACTTGAGGGTCGCGTCAGGCGAATAGCGACCCTTATTGACGCTCGCGTAATAGGTTATACGTCAAACCGCTATTTGCGAGCGTCAAGTCCCATCGCTAGCCTCGAACGTAATATGCGACCTTCAGTAGGTAGAAGATCAGGATAGCCTCCTACGTTGAGGTCCGCCTCGAGCATCATGGAGACTCGTGCTATGTTCTTGACGAGCAGTTCGGAGATGATTCCCGAGAGGGAGTTGCCGAGCAGCAGTTCCTCAAGTGGCCGGAACCCGCTTTGGACAAGATAGTCGTTGAGGCCGTGGAAAAGGCGGTAGGTGTCAGCGATGGCCGTCTCGACCTCGCGGACCCGAAACCCATAGCGGAGCGTCGCGCCGTGGTTCACGTATCGGGGATCGAGCTCGGTTGGGCGATTCAGCAAGAGCCTTCACCGATGTGTCCGGTTGAGCCGCTCTCAACGGTTGGGTCGGCGACCCCCTGTTGTCGCGCACAGGCCTTGTGGCGAGGCCGCAGGATGTGTACGCCATCAACGGAGAGCAAGCAAGCGAAGATCAGTTTGCGTCCGAGATCGGTCGCGCGGGCAGGCTCTCTCGTCGTTGGCCCGCGATAGGTAGGCGCGGCCTCTGCAAGACATGCCGCGCGTCTCGCTTGATGCAGGATGAGCAGTTGGCTAACGCGCCGGCACGAACCACAGACCGCTGATGCGACCGGCCTTGTCGAAGACGACCTTCACGTCCACGGCGCCATTGGCGAACTGACAGGTGACGTAGGCCACGTCGTATCCCTGCTCGGTGGTGGTGCGCACGCCGGACTGACTACGGAAGGGGCCGCCTTTCTGAAGCAGCGCTCCCCATGCCTCGCGCAGTTTATCGGCCGGCATGGCTTGCTTCATCGCATCGTCGAAACGCCCGGTCGCGGTCGGAAAATCGCCCGCCGCCATCAGGTCAACGAACTGTCTGGCCGGTTGTTCGATCGCGGGTGAACCCGGCGCCTTGCGCTGGGCGCATGACGAGGCGACCGCGCACGCGGCGAGCGCGAGGAGCCAACAGGCTGCGGTTCTCATGACGGACCTCCTTTTCGAGCTGTCGGGATCGCGCTGAATCACGGCTTGAGCAAGGGCCACATGGCGAGCTTGGAAAGAACCTCGGCGACGAGCAGGCCGATTACGAACGTTGCCGCGGCGCGCGCGCCTCTGAGGTTACAGCACAGCGCGTATGATCGGTACATCAGCGCGACCATCCAGACGATGGCAGCCACTGTCACGACAACGACCAACATGAAAACCACGCCATCTGCCGCAGACGGCGGTGCGGCGGCACCCGATGATATTAGGTGGGTGATGACCGCTCCCAGGTAACGCCTGAACGGCGGCGCGGCGCACGCGCTGATCGCAATCAGCATCGGCGCGTGGGCGAGGGCCTGGGTGCCGAACAGATCAATGGCGCGGAAGGCGGTCCGCGATGCCAGTCGCCCAGTGATGAATAACACTATCGCCAGGCACAGCCAGTCAATGATGCCCTCGACCGGCACAACCCAGATGGCCGGCGAGGGACCGATATGAAGATCCAGCACCCCGTCAACGTGCGCGCCGGAGACGGCCCCGATTATCCCGGTGGCGACGATGGCGACCAGACCGAGCGCGAGCGCGGGCTCGCCGGCGATGTACGTGAACGGGTCGAAAAGCCACTGCGTTAGCCGCGGCCTCGGCCGCGATCGCCTATCTTCTGCCGCATTGTCACTCATGGCCGTCCTCGCGTTCATCTTGCAGCCGTCCGAGTCTGGCGATGATGTCGTCCAGGCGGTTGCGCACCGTGGGGTAGCTTACGCCGAGGATCTTGGTCATCTCCTTGAGGCTGCCGCTGGCGCTGACGAACCGGACGATGAAGTCCTGGTCGTCGCGGCTCAGGCTCGCCAGCACCGGGAGGTCATAGAAGCCTTCGACCTCGGTACCGCACTGTGGGCACGAGAGGCGCTTGATGGCGAGGGCGTGGCTGCAGCTCGGGCATAAAGTAGGCAATAGCTTCATTTGGTTCATGCTGCGTTTAATAATATAGCATATGGCATTCAATATGTCAAGAGGTGCTTAAGGCATGTGTAAGAAGAATAAGGGCCTACCCTAAAAACCTGCAGGGATGCACCTGAATGTCATTCTGAGGCGAAGCGGCTAGTGCACCGTCAGTCATGAATCACGGGATAAAGTCGCTTCAACTTGATACGGGCGTCTTGGGCGGGCGTGGGTCAGCTTGCGCGCCGCTGCCTTGCCGGCTTTCACCATCTCCCCCAACTG
>Ga0315280_10008160_pt1 | contig 13787 bp, 13 predicted proteins | sample YL17G06_40_MG_FD_203697 | JGI IMG/M metagenome (GOLD analysis project Ga0315280, IMG submission 203697) | Sediment microbial communities from Yellowstone Lake, YNP, Wyoming, USA - YL17G06_40 | ecosystem: Environmental > Aquatic > Freshwater > Lake > Sediment | place: USA: Wyoming | collected...
GGGCTTCCTGCATGGGATGATTTTGTTGGCCGGTGTAGGGGCGGTGGCGCTGGTCAGGCTGACGCCGAACGTTCTGCCGCGTCTGATTGTTCTTTTCCTGCTTTTTGACGGTTCCGTTCTCCTTCTCCGGCAGGCCTATCTTGGCAGCTACAAATACTATGCCGACAGTCGAAATCCTTATGTCTATGCTCACCCGACTACGGATGTCTTTGCGATTGTCCAAAGAGTACAGGCGATAGCACAGGTTCATGAAACCGGCCGTAACATAACTATTCAGGTTATATGTCCCGAGCACGACTATTGGCCACTTCCCTGGTATCTGCGTTCCTTCCCAAACGTATGGTGGCAGGATAAGGTAACTGACGATGTAGTCTCTGCACCTCTGATTATCGCACCCCCGCCCCTGGAGCAGGAGCTTCTGACAAAATTGTACCAGTTGCCTCCGCCGGGAAAAAAGAATCTATATGTGCCGCTCTTCGATACCTATATGGAATTGCGTCCCCAAATTGAATTACGAGGCTACGTAACCAAAGACCTTTGGGACCGCTTCAAACAGCAAACACGCACCGAGGAGACTCTTGTGAAATAGGAGCCGATAAATGACTGAGCAGCGAACAGAAGATTCTTTTTTCGATGCTAATTGGCGGTCGGTCTCCGGTTTGCATTGTTTTTACCATCAAGCTATGGCCGCCACCTTTGAGGTTATCATCGCGCAGGAGGATGCCCGCTATGCCGGGCAGGCCGCTCGCGCTGCCTTCGATGAACTCAACCGCCTCGAAGCCGACCTCAGCCGCTTCATCGAAAATAGTGACATCTCCCGCATTAACAATCTCCCTGCCAATAAGCCTTTGCGTCTGGGCTTACCCGCTTTCGAATGCCTTCAGCTTAGCGCCAAAATTTATGACGAAACCGACGGCGCTTTTGATGTTACTGTTGGGACGCTATTGAACTGCTGGCGAGCTAAAGACGGAACGCCCCGCACCCCTTCCCAAAACCAGTTGAATCTCGCCCGCAAGCATACCGGCATGCACCTGGTAAAACTGGACCAGGCAGACTATACCGTTCAGCTATCGACCAGTCCCGTGCAAATCGACCTCGGCGGTATCGGCAAAGGATATGCCGTTGACCGGATGGCTGAGCTGTTGCGAGAGTGGGGTATTAATACTGCCCTGATTAGTGGCGGGTATAGTTCGGTCCTGGTGCTTAATGCCCCACCCGAAATGAAGGGCTGGCCCCTCACGTTAAGTAATCCCGATAATCGAAAACAAACTTTAGCCCACCTTTATCTTCAGCATAAATCCTTGAGCGCATCAGGTCTAAAGAAGGGCCGCCACATCATCGACCCCCGCACGGCCCAGCCGGTTACAGGCAAGCTCGCCGTCTGGGTCTCTGCCGCCGACGCCGCAACTTCGGATGCCTTATCCACCGCCTTTATGGTTATGACTCCGGACGAGATTAGACAGTATTGCTCGCGCCATCCGGATGTCCTTGCTATGCTCATACCGGAGGATGGGGACAAAGATATAAAGAAGGACAAAATCCTGCTATTCGGCTCCTGGAAAAAAGATGAACTGCTTATATAAAGACTCGCGGGCTAAGAAATAACGTTCATTTGCCGGACAGAAGCCGTTTAATGGTTGCCAGTTCAGAGAGAACATGCCATACGCTCCGGCTCGGCGAGAGCCGGCTGTCACGGTCGCAGCTCCAGTGAAGAGGAAACTCTTTTATGCGATAGCCTCTTTTTTGGGCCCGCATTATGATTTCTATATCGAATGCAAACCCGTCGGTGCTGCTCTCGCCATAGAGGTTCCGTGCGACATCGCCCCGGTATATCTTAAATCCGCATTGCGTGTCGGTTAATTCAGAGGGTATTTTCATCCTGATAATTACATACCAGTGGAAAATCCGTGAGCAAATTCGCCGATATAAGCTCTGGGCCTTTCCAATACGGCACCCCTGCATCTTTCTTGACCCGTGAGCTATGTCGCACTGCCCGCTTTTCAATAACTCCAACCCTCGCAACGCATCTTCGTACGGCACACAACAGCCGCTGTCGGCAAACATCACATATTCGCCCTTCGACTCCATTATACCCCTGCGGACGGCATAACCCTTGCCGTGATGTTTTTGATAGCGAATGACCCTGCGAATCACTTGTGGAGGGATTTTAACGCTTTCGGCAACTTCGGAGGTGTTGTCTTTGCTGCCGTCGTCAACAACTATAATCTCGCCCGCAAGATGGTTGCTTTCTAAAAATTTTGCCGCCGATTCAACGTCCCGTGCTATCTTCTTACTTTCTTCAAACGCCGGTATGACAATCGATAAATCCATTCCTCAATTATATCCGATAGGAGATGTCCTTCCAAAGGTATCTCTGGAAATTTTTCCCGGTCGTGCCCGTTATCCTTTTACGATGTCACCGTCGCTCGCGGCCTTGAATATCCGGTTCGCCGTCAAAAAATTTGTTTTAGTCAACAGCCCCGAGGAATGCTTTTTGATGACCGCTGTCATACTTGTTTTGTTCTTTAGCGCGATAGATGCCTTCTCGAATATATTCTGTTCAAGCGGGCAGGATAGGTCCGCACCGCTGACAATCCGCAGGAATCGCTGCTTGTGCCGCCTGGTGAAATCCTTTCCCTCTCTGAGCACAAAATACACCTCATACAGGGCTATCAGATAAATCACCGCCAGCTCCACCGCCAGCCGGTAGTACTTGATGTAATCAACGTCCTTGATATATTGCTGATACATCGTCGAATCTTCTTTGTCCTTTTTGTAGTCCTTTGCTGCTTTCTTATAAGGCCCGAATGTCCGGCAGACTCGCAGCGCCAGCAGCAGGTTATCAATAGAGTCCTCAACATCATCTTCCGATGGTCCTGTCCCGTATGCTTCCACAAATCCCCGCTGCAAGAAGTAGCGGAACCAATCCTCCGCATTCCTACTGGTTAGTCCCCTGACGCAGTCGGCCCACCTGCGAAAATCCTGCTTGAAGAAATCGTACTTTGGCCCGCTCTTTTCCTCCAGACGATAGACCTCCTCATAGAGAAAGTAGTCCTGAAAAACCTCACACTCGCGGTGCTTTGTGCGATTGGCCCCTTCGCGGTAGTAAGGACCGGCTATGCTGTTGACTACCGGGTGGATAATCTGGTCGGCGGCAATATGCGTCAGATGTCCTGCAATATACGCCAGCTTCCTGATATCATCATCATAAAGTTTAATTTTCCCCTTTTCTCTTGTTATGTCGCTGAACATAATTTCAGCCAGCTTTAAGGGAAACTCATTCGGCCTGTGTGAGTGCAGATGATACGACCATGGCGTTACTCCTATTGCCTGCACAAAACCTTCTACCAGCATATCCTTGAGGGAGCGGGCCAAGCTTTTGTAGTAATAAAGGTCCGGCCCCATACTTCCAAGATTCACATACGCCTTATAGTTTCTGGCCTTAGAGGTATCATCGAGCATCTCGGCAAATTCCGTGAATTCCGCAATCCCTTTTTCTTTCAGCTTTTGTAACGCCTTATGGGCTATAAGCATGTGTGCAATATTGGCGGGCATTCAGTTTCCTTTTCTTTATACTAATGATAGTGGACATCACAAACGAAATCTTATTACCGATTACTTTATATAGTAGGTGATGCCTACCGGTCTTGGGCTAAACAATAATAACCCAAACCTTCATCCCTGTCAAAACCAAAAGTCTTGGTCTGCGTGGCGCAAATAATAGCAAGTTGCAGCCGAAATCCTCCTTTGGAAATCTGCTGGCTAAATTATGATTTTAGGCTGGTGATGGATGACGGATTGCTGTATCATAACCGGCGTAAGGAGTGTTAATTTGAAATTTGAGATTTCAAATTCAAAGGAGCAAAAATGATTACGAAAAGGACATCCGTTATTCTGACAATGGTACTCGCTCTGGTTGTGTCTATCATGGGCTGTACAACAATCAGTCACCGACCGGGCAAAAGCGAAGGACTAAGGGGCTATTGGAGCTTTGATGAGGGAAGGGGTGCAATTGCAAAGAATGCTGTCGGAGAAAATCACGCGATTGTTTCGCCGGACCTCAAGTGGGTTGGCGGAAAACGGGGAAAGGCAATTCAGTTTAATGGCGAAGCATATGTTGTTATCCCGCATGAAGAATTTTTCAACGCTCCAAATTTCACTGTCTCCGTCTGGGCAAAACTTGAGCAAGTCTATAATTATCACTACATAATCTGGAAGGACGGCATCCAATGGCCGGAAGAAGGCCCCGGCAGGCGAATCGATATCTGGGTGGAGATGACAGGTCCCGTAACCGTAATGTGGAACTACGAAAATAGACTTGATGGACGAAAAGTAATTGCTGATGGCAAGTGGCACCATATCGCCGAAGTCTATGATGGCAAAACAATCAAGCTTTATATCGACGGCACACTTGATGGCCAGGCCGAGCCATCCGGCAAACTGCCCACAAACGACCTGCCAATGTGGATTGGCGCCAGACCCGGCAACGTCGCAGCAAAAGGTATCATCGACGAAGTCCGCTTCTATAACCGAGCACTTTCGGAGCAAGAGATAAAAACCTTATCTGGCAGTTAAATGCGAAAGCTGTCGCTGGAAAAGGCAGCATTTGGAAATAGGCCAAAAGCAAACTTTTGTTGCGATTTGGCGTAATAGACGATATAATATATGGGCCTCATAAGCAATTTATCGAATTGCAGAATGCAGATTTGAAAAGTAAATCCGGGGGCGAAAGGCTTCGACCGGATAGTGGATAGACAGGTCGCGTGCCCAGGACGCCGGTTGGCCTGGTTAATCATCCGGCAATAAACTTAAGTGGCAACTATCAGTTGCGCCTGGCTGCCTAATCTGGTAGCCCGTCCTGCCTGACTTTGCCTGTGGGTCAGGTAAGGGCGTCAAACAGCAGGCTGGCCGAGCCGGTTGTTCGGGCCGGCCCGGTAAGACCTATCCGAAATAGCTAAGCCAGGAGCCTGTCGTTTGGCGTTTGGCAAGGCGAAAAAAAACAATAAAGCGACTACGCATGTAGAAGCCTGTCTTGAAGCATCTCGGGACGGGGGTTCGAATCCCCCCGCCTCCATTTACTGTTATAAGTTCCTATATATAAAGGGGTTATGTCAAACAGTTTCAGAAAAATGCACACGGGAGTATATTGGATAACCCTTATTAGTGATACACCTTATCCTCTCCAGCTGGATATCCCGACAGGTCTGGATTCCCTTCCAATCTATGGGGTGTGGATTTTCTTGACACATAGGGGCGGTGTTTATAGATTAAAGCTTCACTATGGATTGGTGAATGTGAACTCAAGTGCTGATTGGTCGTGCCATAATATATGAGGTACCGTAAAGTCCCGGATGAGACTGTGCGGCGGCTGCCATTTTATCTGAGAGGGCTGCTGCTTTTGTTGCAACAGGGCCGAGTGGGCATATCTAGCCAGGAGCTGGCGGATTTAGTTGGTGTCAGGTCTTGGCAGGTAAGAAAGGATTTTTCTTACTTTGGTGAGTTTGGCACACCCGGTGTGGGCTATGGCATCGAAAGCCTAACAAGGCAAATTAAAAAAATTCTCAAACTCGATGTCATCCAAAAGGCTGCTTTAGTCGGAGCCGGCAATCTGGGCTCGGCTGTCCTAGCATATACGGGTTTTAAGGTATATGGTTTCGACATTGCTGCTGCCTTCGATATCGACCCCAGAAAAATTGGCCGTAAAGTAAACAACATTTTGATTGAAGACGTTTCAAAGCTCAACACGTTGAAGCATCGAAAAATCAACCTCGCCATCTTGGCAGTTCCTGCAGATGCAGCACAGCAAACGGTAGATGCACTGGTTAGGGCGGGCATAAAAGGCATTCTGAAATTTTCCCCCTGCTACATAACAGTGCCGAGGAAAGTCAAGGTGATAAGTATTGATATTGCCACGGATCTTGCTCGCCTTCCTTACTATATACGTACGAGGTGAATTAATGATTAGGTATAAATTTCAGAATTCTGTTGAGGGTCGTGTGAGAATAGATTAGCATTTTTATCTTTTGGCAGACTCTTGATGTTGCTTTTGGACACAGAATAGAATCAGATTGAAACGATGGAAGCTGTTTTTGTAAAAGAGTTGAAGGCGTTTTTTGATGCCGTTGCCGCAGAGATGGACCTTTATGTCCCCAAAAAGGTAGGGCAGCACTTTGTATATACGAGGTATGACAGTTCCGGCGAGACGCCAGCAGAATTTAATAACATACGCGCCTGCACGCCGGTAAAAGAGTTTCTGTTCCCGCTGTGTGAGCTTGCTGCGGTTTTTGCTAAGACATTTGAGCCGAAGGATATAAAGCCGTTTGCGGTCTTCGGGCTTAAAGACTGCGATTTACGTTCGCTCGAGTGCTTGGATAAGGTCTTTTTAGAAGAGGAATTCCGGGACCCGTCTTATGTGTCGAGGCGAGAGAAGATGTTTATAATCTCATCGGACTGCTTTGAGCCGGGCGAAAGCTGCTTCTGCAACATTATGGATGGGAGGCCTTTTTCGCAGAGCGGGTTTGATTTGAACGTCTCGCAGGTTAAGAATGGGTTCATCATCGAGGTCGGTTCGCAAAAGGGCAAAGATTTTGTAGAAAAACACCCCGGGATTTTCACCGATGTCCCCGGCGGCGCGCTGGCGGAGCGGGACAAAAGCAGGGCGGAGGTGCAAAAGCAACTTGAGGAAAACAATGCGGACTTGAAGTTCGATGTGCCGATTAGAGAGATTATGGAAAGCGGCCAGGATTCTGATGTCTGGGATGTGGAGGCGAAAAACTGCGTTGAATGTCAAGCCTGCACGCGGGTCTGCCCCACCTGTCACTGCTTCTATCTTTACGACACCAAGCAGAAGGATTACTTTAGCAAGATGAAGATGTGGGATAGTTGCATGAGATGTGCTTATGCGGCGGTTGCCGGGGGTGCAAATCCTCGCAAGATGCTTGGAGACCGGCTCAAACACCGTCTTATGCACAAGTTTGTTTATTTTCTCGATAGGTATGGCCTCGAGATGTGTGTTGGCTGCGGCCGATGTGTAGATGCGGATGCGGGAGGGATAGACATCCGGGCGATATTAAAGAAATTATACCAAGAGCTTAAAGGTAAAGATAAGGTGAAAGCGAAAGTTGCAAAATGAACCAAAATCTCTACCAACCTATAATCGGCGAAATTGTTGACATTATAGATGAGTCCCCGACGATTAAGAGCTTTGTCATTGTGCCGGAAAACAAATTTGTGTTCAAAACGGGCCAGTTCGTAGAGTTGACTTTGCCTGGCGAAGGCGAGGCACCGTTTACTCCATCCTCATCCCCTGCCGACACCAAAAAGATGGAAATTACTATTATGAAAGCAGGGCGGGTAACAGCTTTATTCCACCAGTGCAAAAAGGGGCAAAAGGTCGGCATTCGCGGGCCTTATGGTAATGGCTATCCGATTGAGGATTTTATTAACAAGGAGGTCTATATCGTCGGCGGCGGCGTAGGTTTGGCGCCCATCAGGTCTCTATTCTTGACGCTGGTGGACAAGGTAAAGGATTTCAAGTGTGTAGTTTGCCGGTTTGGAGCGAGGACGCCCGATGATTTTATCTATAAAAAGACTCTTTTTGGCCCCTGGCAGAAAATCGATGGTGTGGAGATTAAGCTGACGGTTGACAAGGGGGATGGCAAATGGACAGGTAACGTCGGCGTTGTAACGACGATACTTAACAAAGATGATGTAAATACTGAAAACGCAGTAGCAGTTGTTTGCGGGCCGCCAATTATGATGAAGTTCGCTACCGTCAAACTGCTGGAGTTTGGATTTCCCGCCGAGCGCATTTATCTTTCGATGGAAAAGGATATGAGCTGCGGCGTTGGCAAATGCGGCCATTGTATGATTGGAAAATATTATGTTTGTAAGGATGGCCCTGTTTTTACATACGACCGGATAAAAGGCTACCCCAATATCTGGGACTGATTCGTGGCCCGGTGCTCGTGACCGGTTACTTGCAGTTCGAGTCACGGGGCACAGGTCACGGGAGACGGCTATGGGTGCGAAGTTGATAATCGAGCTGGCGAAATGCAAGCCTCAGAGCGAATCCGGGGTGCGGTGTTCATACAAACATCATCCTGAAAACAAAGGATTTGACCGGCTGGTAGAAATGATTCGCTTCGTTCTGATATGTCGCAAATGCAAAACTGCACCGTGTATTGCTTCCTGTCCGTGGGGAGCGCTGGAGAAGATGCCGAGCAAAGATAATGACGCGGGCATTCTCAAACGGGCGAATATGTTATGCACCGGCTGTGGCACCTGTGCGATAGCGTGCCCGTTTGGAACGATATATCCTGATTTGATACCATATCCCTCCAGCGTTTGCGACGTGTGCAGGGGGAGGTTATCGCCGGGCGAAAAACCATTATGCGTCAGGACTGCTCAAAATGGCAGCATTGATTACCGAGAAGTCAGAGTGGAAGGCGATATGGTAGAGGTCTTTGACGACATCGTCGTTAGAGTAGCTGGCGGCACTACGTGGCAGCCATTCTTGAGAGAGACCCAGGGGGCAAAAAAATGAGCGAGGTATTGCAGAGCTTATTCTGGGTTTTGATCTTTCCGGGCTTCTTATTCACCGCTATCTTCGGATTAGTTGCTTCCTGGATAGTGCGCAAGGTTAGCGCCTTAGTGCAGTGGCGAGTAGGTCCGCCATTGTATCAGCCATTTGTGGATGTAATGAAGTTGATGGGAAAGGAAATCCTTATACCGGAAGATGCCCAGAGAACAGTTTTCCTGATGGCGCCGATTGCAGGACTGGCCGGAGTGCTATTGCTTTCAACAATGCTGTGGCGGATAACTATCGTTCCTGCAAAGCCGTTTGTCGGTGATATCATAGTGGCAATTTATCTGATGGTAATACCATCGCTGGCGTTAATTATCGGCAGCTCCGCCAGCGCCAGTCCGCACGCAACGGTCGGCACAAGCAGGGAAATGAAGCTTGTTATGAGCTACGAGCTGCCGCTTGTTCTGTCCTTTGTCGTGGTGATTATAAAAACCGGAGGGCAGATTAGCTTGGCTGCGATAGCCGGGCGGGTGCCGGTCTTCAGTGTATCAGGGATTCTGGCGTTTTTGGTTGCGCTATTGTGTGTTCAGGCCAAACTCGGATTTGTTCCATTTGATATTGCAGAATCGGAGACTGAGGTTGCAAGCGGCGTAATTATAGAATATTCCGGAGCATTGCTCGCTATATGGAAGATTATGCAGGCGATGATGCTGGTGGCACTGCCGTTATTTCTGGTAATGGTATTCTTAGGCGGGTTCGGCGCGAAAGGGTGGCCATTAGTTTTGGGCATCGGTAAATACGTTCTGATATTAGTCCTGCTTATTTTGATAAAGAATACAAACCCGCGTGTGAGAATCGACCAGGCGATGAAGTTTTTCTGGTTTTATTGCGGGACTGCAATGGCAATCGCTATTATACTGGCGACGGTAGGCAATTATTACGGCATCGGCTGGTTGTAAGCTTGCCATGAGCGAAGCCAAAGGGGTGAATTATGAGTTGGAAGATATGGTCATTAAAAAAATCGCCGTGGGTATTTCATGTTAATGCCGGCGCGTGTAACAACTGCGATATCGAGATTGTAGATTTGCTGACGCCAAAGTTTGACGTTGAGAGATTCGGTATTAAGCTGGTCGGGTCACCGCGGCAGGCCGATGCACTTTTGGTAACAGGCGTGGGGACGCGGCAGGCAGCGAAGCGGCTGCAAGAGGTGTACCGACAGACTCCTAAACCGTGCGTGGTGTTTGCAATCGGCGCCTGTGCCTGCGGGACAGGGATATTCAGCAATGGCTATCATGTAGTCGGGCCGGTAGATAGGATAATTAAAGAGATTGACCCTAACGCGATTATTGCATACGTGCCGGGCTGTCCGCCTAAGCCGGAAGCTATGATATCAGGGGTAGTAAAGGCACTGTCGGCTTTATAACAGGATAAAAAATGAACCAACAGGAATTAGACAAGAGACTATCAGAGATAAAGAATAAGCTCACAGGTATAGAGCGAAAATCGGATAAGAGAATATACCTTTTGTGTGAGGCTGAGAACAGTTACGCCGTCAATAAGTTTTTGTTTGAAGATGTTGGTTGCCGGTTTGTCATTGCAACCGGTATTGATTCTGACGATTGTTTTGAAGTGCTTTACCACTATTCGTATGACCAAACCGGCTGTGTGATTACCATAAAGGCGTTTATCCGCGACCGGCAGGCACCGGCAATTGAATCCCTTACGCCGTTTCTACCGGCTGCGGAGTGGATTGAAAGAGAGATACACGACGTGTTAGGGATTGATTTTAAGAATCATCCTAATCTGAGGCGACTAATTCTGGCCGATGACTGGCCGGAAGGCGTATATCCGTTAAGGAAAGCTTGTCCTGAGCGGAGCGAAGGAACTTAAGAAATGAAAGAAAGCGTTAGAAAACCAGTTCTTGCGGTTGGCCCACTTCATCCCTTGCAGGAAGAGATGGAATTTTTCCAGCTCACTTTAGATGGTGAAAAGGTAACCGACATAGATATGAGAATATCGTATAACCATCGCGGCATAGAAAAAATCAGCGAATCGTTGCAGTTTGACCAGGTGCCGTATCTGGTTTCACGTGTGTGCGGGATTTGCTCGGCCTCTCATCCTTTAGCTTATGTGCAGGCGGTCGAAGAGCTTGCAGGGGTAAAACCGCCCGAACGGGCGCTGTATGTGCGAACGATTATTAACGAACTCGAACGGATACACAGCCACCTGTTATGGGCAGGGCTTGCGGGCCACTTTATCGGTTATGACACCGTTTTTATGTGGGCTTGGAAATATCGTGAGCCGGTGCTGGACCTGCTGGAAGAAATCACCGGCAACAGGAACAATTACGGCAATGTTAAGGTGGGCGGGTGCAGAGAAGATGTCCCCAACGAAACTATACCAAAGATATTAAAAGGACTCGACTTAATCGAAAAGAAAACCGAGATGCTCACAAAAGCGGTGCTTGATGACCCTGTTCTGCACGCTCGCCTCAAAGGTGTGGGTATATTGAAAAAAGAAGATGCTATCAAGTATGCGGTAACAGGTCCGACCGCCAGAGGAAGTGGCATTGCCATTGATGTAAGGCGTGATGACCCATACGCCGCATACGCTGATTTGGACTGGAATGTAATCAGCCAGCCGGAAGGCGATGTTTTCGCAAAGGTCGTTGTTCGTCTGCTGGAGGTTCTGGAGTCCATTAAGATTATCAAACAGGCTGTAAAGAAGCTTCCGGACGGTCCGGTTGCCGTAGAGGTCAAGGAGATTCCGCCCGGTGAAGCGGTTGGCCACGCTGAAGCTCCGAGAGGTGAAACGTTCCATTATGTCCGCAGTGACGGTGGCAATAGACCCATACGACACAAGATAAGAGCACCAAGCTACGTCAATGTGCCTTCGTTTAAGGCCTCGTGCATTGGACAGGACATTGCTGATGTTACAATCACTTTAGCGGCAGTTGACCCCTGCTATAGCTGCACCGAAAGATTGGCTGTCGTTGACCGACACGGCAGCATCATACACGATTATGAAACGCTGATGCGACTGAGTCGTGAGAAAACTGCACGGCTTCAAAAGGAAATTGGCGCACCAGAATTAAAATTGGAGGACTAATAAGTTGGAAATAAATATTCTGGCTTTCATTGTCTTTTTGCCGTTGATTGTTGGCTTTGTGCTTCTATTTTTACCGAATAAAATGAAGCGTTTGTCTGCGATATTGACGCTGGTTATTTCGGCGGTTACATTCGTGCTGGCGATTCGGATATTCGCTGGTGGTCAAACAAGCTACTGCTGGCCGGTGCTCCAGATAGGCGACTTGAGTTTAGACCTATTGCTGACTGTTAAGCCGCTGGGGGCGTTCATGTTATTGTTCGCTATGGGCTTTGGCCTTCTAATTACTCTGTATTCACTTAAATCGATGTCTGGCGCGAACCGCCTGAATGAATACTATGGTGCGGTGCTGCTTACAATAGGCGGCTCAGCGGGGATATTGCTTTCCGAGCATCTGTTATTTTTGCTTATATTCTGGGAGATTGTTACCGCTGCGCTGTATCTTATGATAACAACCGGCGGCAAAAATTCCAACTTCGCCGCAACCAAGACCTTTGCAATGATAGGCGCATCCGATGCCGCCTTTCTGTTGGGCATACTAATGGTATGGGCAATTTCAGGGACATTTGTCATTTCGGATATTAGCATAGAGACGACTTCTACCCTTTCAATTATCGCCTTTTTACTACTTATGACGGCAGCAATTACCAAGGCGGGCGCGATGCCTTTGCATACGTGGGTGCCAACCAGCGGCGAATATGCACCGGTATCGGTAATGGCGCTTTTGCCGGCTGCGATTGATAAGCTTCTCGGGATTTATCTTCTGGTAATAATCGTGCGGGAAATTTTTATACTTAAGTCGGCGGCTCTAAGTGTTGTTCTGGCAATCATCGGTGCAGCCACGATTATTGTTGCTGTGATGATTGCGATGGTTCAGCACAATCTCAAAAAACTTTTGTCATATCACGCCATCAGTCAGGTTGGCTATATGGTCCTGGGCATAGCAACAATGACACCTGTGGGCATTGCGGGCGGAGTTTTCCATATGCTCAACCACGCGATATATAAGTGCTGCCTGTTTCTTTGCGGCGGAGCGGTTGAACAGCAGACCGGCACACCGGAATTGGATAGATTGGGTGGGCTGGGGGGGAAAATGCCGGTTACATTTGTTACGTGTCTGATTGCTGCCTTAAGCATTTCCGGCATACCGCCCTTGAACGGATTTGTTTCCAAATGGATGGTCTATCAAGGCGTAATCCAGATGGGGACAACACAAGCTGGCGGAGCAGCCAAGTTGTGGCCTATATGGCTGACCTGCGCGATGTTCGGAAGCGCGCTTACTCTGGCTTCCTTTGTAAAACTCTTGCACTCGCTATTTTTGTCGCGGTTACCCAGCGAGCTAAAAGGGACAAAAGAGGTATCGCCTTTACAAACAATCCCGATGTTGGTGCTTGCTTTTCTATGCGTGTTTTTTGGAATTTTTTACAGCGTCCCGCTAAAATCATTCATTTACCCGGCCCTCGGTATCAAAGCCGGCACTGCTATCTTCGGCACCTGGGAGTCCATCCTGGCCACGGCGATGATTGTATTCGGCATTGTCATCGGCCTGGTGATTCTGCTCATTGGGTTAATAGCAAGAAAGGCCAGAATTGTCCCTACCTGGACCTGTGGCGAAATTCAGCCCAATGACCAAATGATAGTACCCGGAACTGGCTTCTATAAAACGGTTTCATCAATGGGCGGCCTGAAGCAGCTTTACGCCAGCCAGGAGAAAGGACACTTCGATTTATACAATCAAGGTGGCAGAGTGGGTTTAATATTTACGGGGCTTCTGCGGTGGCTTCATTCGGGGATTCTGCCGATGTATTTGACCTGGGTAACTCTGGGACTGCTGGCGGTTCTGTTTGTAGTTTGCAAAATCTGGTGAGGTAAATTATGACTATATTCTACCTTTTGCTTGTATTTATGATAATCGCAGCCCTTATTGCGGTGGAAACAAAAGACCTATTAAGCTCGGTGATCTGCGTGGGCGCTATCGGTGTTGGTAGTTCATTGATGTTTCTGTTTATGCGCGCACCAGATATTGCAATAACGCAGATTGTGGTGGAGGTTCTGAGCCTTATTATCTTAATTCGCGCTACGATTGCTCGCGACCTGACATTTATTACCGGCGATAGGGAATTCTTTGGGACGGTCGTCTCCATAGTAATTATCT
>Ga0315280_10008161_pt1 | contig 13783 bp, 16 predicted proteins | sample YL17G06_40_MG_FD_203697 | JGI IMG/M metagenome (GOLD analysis project Ga0315280, IMG submission 203697) | Sediment microbial communities from Yellowstone Lake, YNP, Wyoming, USA - YL17G06_40 | ecosystem: Environmental > Aquatic > Freshwater > Lake > Sediment | place: USA: Wyoming | collected...
CTACTCCGGTCACGAACAGGAGAGGGCTCGTGATTTGGCTTTGGCTCAGGAGAGCCGAGCCCAGAGCCGTGAAGAGTGAGAGCGCTATTCCGAATGCCGAGCCTGCCAGTGATTTGCCGAACACTATACCCGCTGTCGAAACGGGCGCGGTCTGAAGCAGTTCATACGTCTCCGTTTGCTTTTCCATCGCGATCGATATTGCCTCTACTGAAGATGCTCCGAAAAGTGAGACCATCCCCGCTAGCCCTGGCACAAGGAGGTCAGGAGGAATCTCACGGCCGAGAGAGAATGCGAGGTACACGAAGGCCGGTATCAGTATGCCGAACCCGAATATTTGAGGTTTGAAGTAGTAGATCCTCGCGTCCTTCTTTGCGATGCAAAGGGCTTTTCCCATGAAATCACGCATCTACTCACGCACCGCGACCTGCTCCGATCTTCGCCGCTCCAAGCAGTTCCAGTCTCTCAAGCTGAACTGCGTCAAGCCCCGTGTACTTGACGAAGACGTCTTCGAGGCTCGGTTGCTTCGTGTTGATGCTGACTATCTCCAAACCGTTCAGGGAGGCAAGCTGGGCTACTTGCTTGACGACAAGGCTTGCGTTGCTTGTGTGGATCTGGTACCTGTCCCCTTGCCTCGAAACGTCTACTACACTTCCGTTGGTTCGAAGCAGCGCTTCAAGGCCGGCTACATCCTTGTTGAAGGCAACTTCGAGGATGCGTTCACCCTGCAGTGACGCCTTCAGTCTCTCCGGGGAATCTTCAGCTACAATTCTGCCTTCCCGTATAATGGCGACCTTGTTGCATAGTTCGTCAGCCTCTTCGATGTAGTGGGTTGTCAGAAAAATCGTCGTGCCTTTCCTGTTCAGTTCGCGGACGATCAAGCGGATCAGCCTAGAGCTCTGGACGTCCAGACCGCTCGTTGGTTCGTCCAGAAAGAGGACGTCGGGGTTGTGGACGAGGGCAGCGGCTATGCGGACTCTCCGCTTCATTCCTTTTGAGTACGTGCCCAACCGGTCGTTTCTTCTCTCGTACAGTTGGAAGACTTTGAGCAGTTCCTTTGCTCTGGCGGTTCTGGTGGCCTTGTCGACCCCGTAGAGTTCGCCGATGAACATCAGATTATCCCAAGCGGACATCTCATTGTACAGATTGCTAACTTCGGATACTACGCCGATTCTCCGTTTGACGGCTAGAGCTTCCGCGATGCAGTTCAGGCCGAGAATCTTCGCGGTTCCAGACGTAGGTTTCGTGAGTCCTGTAAGCATGCGGATCGTCGTTGTCTTTCCTGCGCCGTTCGGTCCGAGGAGACCAAAGAACTCGCCCCTAGCTACCTGGAAACTCATGGCGTTGACCGCCGTCACATCGCCATAACGCTTTGTCAGGTTGCTGACTTCGATGGCATTTTCCATTTCCCAGCATCCTCAATAGATACTGTCGCATGCCGACAAGCCCGTTCTTCCCGAATATGTGATTCTGTACACGAAAACTTGCCTTCCTGTTAGTGGCCACAAGTCCAACGGACGCCAAGCTGCTAGGCGGACTTTCTCAACCTCCGTCAGCGGGACGGCTTTTGGCTTGAAGAGGGCCACGTCGGGTTCGCAGCATGCCTATCGTTTTTCTTGCCATGATAAGGAATAAATATTCATAAGCCTATAACCGTTTCGAGTTCGATCAGACTACGGTGAGGATTTGCATGGTGAGGCTGGTGATACCTGTTGAACGTTTCGAGGACGAGAGATCACGCATCTTCGAACATTTCGGAAGAGCCCCCGAGTTTGCGGTCGTTGACATCTCGGATGACGGAAGAATTACCTCATTGACTTCCAAGAGAAACATCGGCGAGCATTTCGGAGGACATGGCGGAGCAGAGAGCGTGGTGACGAACCTCATCGCGGAATCTCCGACCCTACGACTGAACGAAGAAGCTGAATCGTTGCCTGAACATGGCGAACCGGTCTAAAGGTTCAAGAAGCTGTCTGAAGAAGATTGCGGGTTTGTGAGGGCCTATGATAGCGCCTCCTTATCTCGTCTCGTACGCCATCACAAGAAAATGCAATCTCAACTGCAAGCATTGTTACAGCGATGCCGCAGATTTGCCTGCACGTGACGAGCTTTCGACAGTAGAAGCGAAAGGACTCTTAGACGACCTTTCAAAATGGGGTATAAAACTTCTGATCTTTGATGGGGGCGAACCTCTTTGTAGAGAGGACTTCTTCGAGATCGCCAAGTACGCATCAGAGAAGGGCATGAGAACTGTCGTTGGAAGTAACGGGCTCCTTATCGATACGAAGACGGCTGATAGAATGAAGAACGCTGGAGTCCAAGCGATCCAGATATCCATCGATGGGGCTAAGCCAGCAACTCATGACTCATTTCGAGGCGAGGACGGAGCCTTCGATAAAGCTATGCAAGGGGTTGAGGCTTGTAAGAAGGCGGGTCTACCCTTCCAGCTCGGCATGGTCATCAGAAGACAATCCCTACCGGAAATCTCCGACATGCTGAGACTCGCAGTTGAGAGTGGGGCCAACGCCGCAGAGCTCTTCGACCTAGTCCAAGTACCAAGAGTCAGACGAGAATGCCTCGACGAGATCTTGAGCAAAAGCGAGAGGAAGAATGTCATGGAGTTGCTGGCTGAATCCCAAAGGGACTGCCCGATAGTGATCAGGCTGCCTGGCTGCCCCATGTACCCCTTGATACTCAAGCAGAGAAACATCCAGCCAAAACATTTCCCCGCCCACTTGCTAAGAAGAATCCCATACTACGACCGGGGGTGCGCTGCAGGGATGCCAAGCGGCTACGTAACCATACTTCCAAATGGAGACGTCATCCCCTGCATGCTCCTGCAAGTGAAACTTGGTAACATACGGGAGGAAAGCATCATTAGAATCTGGGAGGATTCACCGGTATTGGCTAAGCTTAGGTCGAGGGAACTCTTGGAAGGTGAATGCGGCAAATGTATTCATAGAGATGTCTGCGCTGGATGCCGTGGAAGAGCCTACGAGGAGACTGGCAATATGTTAGCGTCTGACCCTGGATGCTGGATTGCCTAAGAGAGAGCCTGCTCAATTTCATAGTCGTAGTCGACCAAAGTTAGGAAAGAAAGAAGGTTTGTCAAGGGCTATCTTAGACAGCGCGGTGAGGTCGCTTAGAAAGAAGGGCGCAGGTGTATTGCTTGTTGTTTCCCAGAAGATCAGTCACTTTGATCCAGCTATGCGGCCGGCGATGAATATCTGAAGATCTGAAAACGATTGGAAGGTTCATTAGATCAGAGATATCCACGATCGCTCCGAGGCTACCGGTGGGGTACTCAGTTTTTCATCTGGCTGATTTTGGCGATCCGTTCCTACTTGCATAGCGGCCCACGTACTCACAACCCTAGCTCTCTGAATTGCGGAGGCTGAGTCATGGGCAGAGCGCAGCTTAGAAAAAGTCTGAAAATTTGAGTGGGCTGGGTTCTAGAGTCCTTTCGAGGCCGCGTCTAACATTCTGCCTATCTCCTCGCCCAGCGCATCGGGCAGGCCGAGTATGCTAATGTCCATGAAACCCCTCACGACGAGGGCCTCTGCCTCTTCCTCTGAGAAGCCCCTGGCCATCAGGTACTCTATCTGCTCCTTGGCGATCTTTCCTACCGCCGCTTCATGGGTTAGCTCCACGCCCTTAGCCTCCGCGTCAAGCCTCGGGATCGCGTGTATCGAGGCTGCCTCTGACATCAGTAGTCCCCTGCATTCGAGATGCCCCCTGCAGTCATCGCTCTTGCCGATCAGAAGTCCGGGGAGGTAGGCGTGGGCGCTCTCGGTGGCGATGGCCCTCGAAACGATCTCGCCGCGTGAACGCTTGCCCTCGAGTACGATCTTGGCGCCTACGTCCAAGTAGCTGTCGTTCTTCGCGGTTAGGATTGTGTTGAATCTGGCCCTAGAGTTGGTGCCAACGCAGTAGGCGGCGGGTTGCATCTGGAGACTTTTGACAGGGCTGAGGCAGATGTAGTTGCTCACGAATGTTGCATCCTCTTCGACGAGAACCGCGGTTCTGGGTCTTGCGTCGAAGCCCTGAGCCCAGTTGTGGATCATCGTGAATGTGAGCTTGGCGCCTTTCTTCACGAACATTTCTGTAACGCCGACGTGCAGTCCCTGCCTCACGGCGGGGTCTATCGAGCAGCCTGTGATTATCTGAGCCTCGGAGCCGGGCTCTAAGATTATGATGTTGTGGACATTCTGGTTGAGCCTGTCGGTTGAGATGAAGAGGCAGGCCTGAACTGGAAGTGTCACCTTCTGGCCTTCGTGCACTCGGATGAAGTAGCCGTCGTCCCAGTTTCGTTCCGCGAGGTTGGTGAACTCGTCGGTGTCACTGTCTATTAGCCGCCAGAAATAGTCTTTGAGCCGTGGCTCTCGCTGGACTGCGCGCTTCGTGCCAGAGATGTCGACCCCTCCCTCGAAACCTCTCTTGATGGTGTGGAAGACAGGCGAGTGGTCGATCTGGAAGTAGGTGCCAGACCTGTCCCTTTCGTCTGGTCTGACGCCGACGGTTAGCGAACGCGAACGTATTTCAACGGAGAGATCGTTCAACGGGCATGGAGACAACGGAGAGGCATTCCTGACGTATTGCTTTAGGTCTAGCTTCAGCCTGCTCCGGCCTGGTTCCGATACTATGCGCACCTCACTCCCTTTGCTATGAGACACTTCTCGCACCAGCCGTACCCCTCGTGGAGGATCTGGCTCAGAAGCTTGACCGGGTCTCCGGTGCAGGCGATGGTCCCGTTGACGATCACGTGTCCTTTGTCGGCGTTCACGTATCTCAGTATGTGGCCCATGTGCGTGATCAGCAAAGCCGTCCTGCCAGCAAGGAAACTGTCAAGCATCCTTCCGATTCTCTCAAGGTTCTCCACATCCACACCGGAATCTGGTTCATCCAAAAGCAGCAGGCTTGGTCTCTGGGCAAGCAGCTGAAGTATTTCTGAGCGCTTGGCCTCGCCGCCAGAGAAGTCAACGTTCAACTCTCTGTCAAGGAACCCGAGAGGAAAGTTCAGCTTATTCGCCAGGCTCATCGCCTCGTCTGGGCCTTGGCTTGACAGGTTGCTTACCATGTCGCGAAGCTTGACGCCCCTGATAGCTGGCGGATTTTGAAATGCTACACCGATACCGAGCTTCACTCGCTGGTTTATCGGCAATTTGATTATGTCTCTGCCTCCGAAGCAAATGCTTCCGGAGAGAACTTTGTAGTCTGAGAATCCCAGTATGGTTTTGATCAGTGTGGATTTCCCCGAGCCGTTGGGCCCGAAGAGGACGTGAACCTCGCCTTCGCCGATCGTGAGGCTGAGGTCCTGGATGATGGTCTTGCCGGCGACCTCAACTGTCAGGTTGGTGATCGTTAGCATTTCGGAGGCTTCTCTCTGATGGTTGCTCGAAACGGACAATGTAGGGTCGGGATAGCGTTCTATTTTAAGACCACCTAATTCTAAGTTGGCTTATCTCCATCTTCAAGACTTCCGTTTGCTCATTTTTTCATTTTGTACGCAGTCCAGACGCCTAGGTGACGATGTCTCTTCACCAGCAAGTGCTCCAGATTGGCTTTGCTGACGAGCTCCGCATGAATCATGCGAACGTCATGTAGGTCCCCTTGGAACGAGACTTCTTTGGCCTTGCCATGATAAAGAATAAATATTCATAAACTAATAAGGGCTTCGAGATCGAGCGTGCGAGTGTATGGTCAGACTTGTGATTCCTATTGAGAGTTTCGACTATGAGAGATCAGTGATCTGCCCGCATTTTGGAAGAGCCCCTGAATTTGCGATCGTCGAAATCTCGGAGGAGGGGCATGTCATCTCGATGTCCTCCCAGACAAATGTTGGCGAGCACTTTGGAGGGCAGGGCGGAGCTGAAACGGCCGTCACAGGCCTAGGCCCGGACGCTCTTGTCGTCAAAGGCATGGGACCCAGAGGACTTGCGGCCTTCCAGAGCAACGGAATCGCGGTATTCACAGGCGCCGTGAACAATGTCGGTGAGGCCATCGAATCCTACTTGGCAGGCAGGCTAAGCGGCTTGACTGAGCCCTGCAGAGATGCTCGTCACAAGTTTCCGAGCGGTTGACGAACCATGCCTTCAAAGGTCTGCGTAAGCGCGACCGGTAGCTCGATTGACTCGCAGATCGATCCGAGATTCGGACGATGCGCCTACTTCATTATCGCAGACGCCGACACAATGGATTATCAGCATATGCCCAACGCGGCCTATGAATCGCCACACGGAGCCGGGATCCAGGCTGCTCAGGTAGTTGCCAATCAGAAGGTTCAGGCGGTAATCACTGGCATGGTAGGACCGAATGCCCATCGCGTGTTATCGGCAGCAGGAATCGAGATTATCACCGGAGTCTCAGGAACTGTCAGGGACGCGATCCAGAGGTACAAGACCGGACAGCTGCGTGGAGGGCAAAGTCCGCCTGGAGGTTTCAGCTTCGGGCCAGGCATGAGGAGAGGAGGCGGTCCCGGTCGGCGCGCTACAGAGTCATACTCGTCCTGGCCTTCACAAATGGGAAGATGGCAATCCCCTGCATCTGTTATGGGAGAAGAAGGATTGATGCACGCGCCGACTACTCAAGATGAACTAAATGCCCTGCAAGAACGCAGAAAGAACTTGATACACGAATTAAGTGACCTAGAATCTACCATAGATGAGCTAAAGCGGCGGAGAGCAGGCGAACATCCGCCCTGACTGAGGAGAGAACGCCGAAGTCCGTTTTAGGCCCCGCTCGCACAAGCGAATGTACATCAACAGCCGATTGGTTCGGTTAGTGCCGGGCCTTATGCAAGTCCTAGTCGGCAGTCATTCCGTAGAGTCGGTTTCCGATCTTCTCGAGGGCTTTCGGCATACCGGCAAGTTCGGGGTGTTCCAGCTCGATCTCGTATGTGTCAAGCCAGAATACTCTCAGGAGTTCCGTCTTATGTGTCAAGCCAAGGCTCTTCCTTATTCTCCCGTAGAGACCGCTGGGTTTCCCGGTGTCTAGAAAGAGATTGTACCATGTACGTCACGTCTGAACAATAAGAGAGTGCTCACTCGCGAGACACGTCAGTCCTCGTACGAATTCCCTCGTAAATATCCTCGGCCTCTCCTTGGGAACAAAACGTATCCGATACGGCGCGTGTTCGCATCCGGCGTACGATGGTTCAAAAGCACCTTGCTTGATACCATGGTCGGCCTTCTCCATAGAGAGCTTTGGCCATCTCACAAGTTCTTCTGACGGCACCAGACATTCTTTCACCGTCACGTAACTTCAGTTCGATTCGTCTTGGGAGGGTAAATAGGTAGCGTTGCTACTGTCTCTGCGACTTGTCGGAAAAGCCATCTCGGTCGGGTATTTCTGCATCCGCATCACGTTCGTTCAGTCTCGCTTGATTGGTATGCCGGAGATGCGTGAGAGCGTGTGTCTCCTATGACTAGTTCCCTGCCTTCCACTAGCATGGTCGCAACTTTTTTCCTGGCGCTATCTAGGCAACGCCAGACCGTGCCTCGTGAAACCATCATTTTCTGGGCGGCCTCCTCCTGCGTGAGCCCTTGATAATCGACGAGGCGAAGGGCTTCCAATTCATCGTAGGTGATCATGACAGGCTGCCGCAGGGGTTCGTTGCTAGTCCTCATGGACGGTGAGAAGCGGTTCACCTCGGGGCGTATCCCAATCCATCTTGGCTTCATCGGACGACCAGGGCCCGCCACTGGCCCGCCACGCCATCGCCATCTTCCTGGCACGTGTCTGATCCTCCTACCTCAGGTATGTGCACCAGAAGCCGATATGGGTTTCCTGCACGGAATGTTTATATTTTGTGCAATTGCACATAAGCTTGGTGTCCCAAGTGAGCTACAGAGGCTATGGGCGCGGATACGGTCGGATGTTCTCGGGCGGCATGGGTTTAGGCCCCAACCTATCGCCTTACTGCCGATGGTCCCCTGGAACGCCCAGTAGACAATGGGCTGCGGGGGGCTATGGATCAGCTGGAACCCCGCAACCCTTTCCAGTGCCAGCCCAGAATCCACCGCTACCGTATCAGTATCCAGGTCCTTGGATGTTTGGAGGTACTCAGCAGCCCCAACTCGCCTGGCCTTGGGCGCAACCGTTGTATGCACAACAGCCAACGGATTACGGCTGTAACTTTGGCCTAGGAATGGGCTACGGCCAAGGATTGGGTATGCGGTACCGCTGGGGGATTGCGGGCGTCCAAGCTGGATACCCATACTGAGACGCGCCTCTAGTACGAGATGCTCGGACCAGGTAGCTCACGCCAGAATCTGCGGACAAAACTCGCACAAGGCACCGCATTCGGATCTACAGGTGTGCCGGTGAACGCGTGGATCCCATTGGAGGCGGCTGCTTCCGAGGAGTGTGGGAGGCCTTAGGAGATTGAGCCAACGGCGCTGGCATCTCGTTGCGAGTAACGCTTAATTATGTGCAATTGCACATTAAAGCCGGTGATACGTATGAGTTGGCGAGGACGTGGCGGTTGGGGGGGTCCTTGGCCAGGTAGAGGGCCGTTTAGTCATCTGCCGTCGTGGGAACGCCCAGGGTGGCTCTACGGCAGAGGCGCATGCTGGTCGTGGGCCATGAGTCGCGGTCGGCCCTACGGTCCGTCATATCCACTCTATCCGGATCCTAGATACGGCTTCACATCCATTCGTCCAGAGGACGAGATCGCAGCGCTGGAAAAATCAAAGAGGAATCTGCAAGAAGAGCTGAAAGGAATAGAGGCAAGAATTCAGGAACTCCAGAAACCGCCAAAGAAGGAAAGCGCCTAGGAAGAACCCCGAGCCGGGACTTCAGCTTCCGACTGTAGGTGTGAGTTCCAGGCCACAACCGTAGTTGAGTGAATTAGGTGTTCCGGATGGATGAGTTGGAGCAGATCAAACAGAAGAGGTTACGGGAAATGATGAGGAAGGTGGGCAGCAAGGCTGACGACTCAACGGATGGTTGGCCGACTATGCCGATCGAACTTGCTGATGGAACTTTCAACGAAGTGATACGCAAATATCCTCTGGTAGTGGTTGATTGCTGGGCTGAGTGGTGCGCACCCTGCCGTATGGTTGGACCCGTCGTAGAAGAGTTGGCTCGAGACTACCGTGGAAGAATCGTCTTTGGCAAGTTGAATGTGGATTCAAATGTCACGACCGCCCAGCAATACGGGATAATGAGCATCCCAACACTCTTGGTCTTCAAGAACGGGCAGCTCGCCAACCAACTTGTTGGAGCCATGCCCAGGGATATGTTGGAGCCGCAGATAACAAAGTACCTCTAGACTAGACAGCCAATCGTGTGGACATCGATCCCATTACCTAATGCTTTTTCGACTTTGCCAATGGTGGCGTCTCATAATTTTCAGGCTTGAGATATATTCAAAACTCTTTGACGACATCTCTAGAGGAATCCCTCATAGAACTGCTTCTACTCCCTACTCGTACGACTCTTCTTGATCAACGTCTCCGGCATCGTAAGCAAGAGAAACATACTGAGAACCTGAAGCGCTATTATCAGATAGAATATGGAGTCGGGACCGGTGGCACCCCAAAGAACTCCTCCGACGACCGGAGAGAGTATCATGACCATTCCCCTAAACAGACCTAAGACACCGAACATCCTTCCCAAGAGAGCGGTGGGCACAAGTTCCGCTGTCATTGAGCCTCTCGTCACTGCAGCCAGCACCGAGAATCCCTGCAACACTCCTGAGAAGAGGAGCATCGTCGAGTCTACGGCATAGACAAGAAGCAGGAGCGACAGGCAATAGATCGATATCGTTAGATACAGTACCTTCTTTCTCCCAATCCTATCCGCGAGTCTGCCCAAAGGAATCGACAGTATGAGGGGCATCACCATCGAGGCCATAGCCATCCCACCCAGCACAAATGCATCCGCATGCTTTATCTCAGCAGCAAACAACGGGACATAAACCATCGTCGCCATGTACAGGGGGATGGACGATAACGACACAAACAAGATCCAACTCTTCAACTTAGTTCCTCTATCAAAGAGTTCACGGACGCTTCCACCGAAGCCAATCTCAATCTTCAACCCCCGACGGTTCGGTTCCGTGAACTTACTTAAGACGAACACCAGAATCAAGGAGAAACCAATGACCTGCAGATAATATAGAGGCTCGATTCCGTTAACATTCAACCCGCCGAATCGAGTGATTACCATCGCCCCTATGAGGGGCGATATCAAGCCGGGAATGGCCGTAAGCGTATCGCAGAGTCCCATTCCCGTAGCTCTCTCATCGCCCTTGAGACAACTGCCGCAGACTATCGGGCAAGCTGTAGTCTCCATTTGCAGACCAAGATTCCCGATCAACAAGGCCAGGATTACAGTCATCCAGCTCTCCGCCGATGCGAAGAGGAAAGCCCCGAACAACATCAGGCCGGTTGCTGCCAAGAAGATTCTTCTCACTCCGTACTTGTCGGCCAACCATCCGATGGGGAGAGCTATAGCGGCTGCCGAAAGCCCTCCGATGCCATTCGCAACTCCAAGTTGAAACGCGGTTGCGCCCAAAGCCGCAATGTAGATCGACTGATACTGAAGAGTCAGAGTCCTGAGAAAATATGACCCTGCCGCCCTCAGCATGTTTACTTTGAAAGGTTTTTCCTGTCTGGAAACGAAATGTACCGCTTTCAAGGTCGTTTCACTGTTCCTGTCCGCAAGCCCCACGATCACTGATAGTCCTTGAGAACCCTTCTCGCCTCCTTCAAAGTTGTGCGCGGATCCTCAACAAAACATATGGTTACTAGCCTGCTGATATCTTCAATCTCGGAACGGTAGACCCACTCGTGTCTTGTGAACCACTTGTCGTACCGGTTATGGAACTTCTCGAAGACTTGGATTGTATCTGGGGTCCTTTCAGTCGATCTTTCGGAAGAGCACACACGGATTCCTCTGACGGCCGCTCACGATCAGTAGATATCGGGAAAGTTTATGTTTTGTGCATTAGCACAATAATAACTGATTCAAAATGAGCTACTGGGGTTTCGGACCAGGTTTCTGACTAGTTCACGATTTTATTTATTGTTTCTTCCATTGCATGGTGACGACAGTACACGAATACCTTCTTGACTCCCTCGAGTTTGGAGGCTATGCTTTTGATGTCGAGAGCTAGTTTGAGTGCTATGGGACAGAATGGGCTGGTGGGCTTGAAGTCTATGGTTACGACTCCGTTCTCTTTCTCCCTCAGATTGCTGATTAATCTCATCTCACCGAAAGTCATACCCGTCTCTGGGTCGACTATGTCATTGACCGCCTCCTTCACTCTATCTTCTAGCCGCGTCATTCTTCTTCTCCTCTGGCCAGCGTCGAATTCACCTCATGAACTGTTGGATCGATAGCTCGGCGAGCTTCATGATTGAGCGAGCCGCGGGCGAGTTTGGGTGCGCAGTCACGAGTGGTTCTCCAGCTGTGTAGGATTCGAACAGAGCTCTGTCGATGGGTATATCTGCAATCACCTCGCTCTTGCTACTCCTTGCGACCTGCACCACTGAGTCCTTGTCGTGGCCTGGCATGTCAGCTCTGTTCAAGACCACCTTGCATGGGATTCCAAGCATGGAGGCAAGCTTCAGTATGAGACTCAGGTCGTATGTGCCAAGTGGGGTTGGCTCGGTGACGGCCAATGCCACATCGGCTGCTCTTAGGCTGTGAACAACGTTGCAGTGCGTACCAGGAGGGGTGTCAACGATCATGACATCGCATGAATCTCGTCCTGCATACGAGAATGCAGCATCCTTTGTGGCCGCGACAACCTGTGCTGATCTGGTCTCGTTAGGTTTCAGCTCTCCTCCTATGTAGCTGACATTATCTCGAACCGCACGATGTACGAAGCCTATCACTTTGCTTCCTCTCTCGATGGCTCTGAAAGGGCAGGCCAGTCGGCAAGCTTCACATCCTGAGCAGAGCTCATCGAAGAACATCGGTTTTCTGCCTGCTATCTGAATCAGGGCATGCGCACGGCAGGCTTCAGCACATTTCCCGCATGCGCCGCATTCTGCCTCGACGATCGTGGGAACGAAGGCTTCTACCTGTTGAATGAGTTGGGGTTGAACTCCGAGGACTATTGCCGCGGTCGGTGAGTCCACGTCGGCGTCAACGAGGAGGACTCGGTATCCCTTCATGCCTAACGCGGCCGCAAGATTGACCGCTACGCTTGTCTTGCCTGTTCCGCCTTTACCACCGGTCACGGCGATTACCGGTATGTTTACTGTTTTCCGATTGAATGCTGAGGTTATGTCGCTGATCAATGTTGAGTTCGGCTTCCAGCATGTTCTGCATGGTCCTTCTCATGCATGGCGAGTGTGAGAGAAGCCTCAGCTAACTCGCCGGCTAGCATGTATGGAAAGCCAATAGCCAATTCGTGCTGTCTGAGTCCTTCCTGCCTTCTGGAGCCTTCGCATCCCAAAGCAATGTTCAGGTCTTTCGTCAAGATGGGGGTCGCCGTTGCATCGATGCAAAGAGAGAACTGGGCCCCAACAGAGGCCTTTACCCTGCGGCCAGTGATGTGTTGGTAGCTTTGAATAATCCTCATGGCCTGCAGAGGATTGCACACCACGACCACCGAATCTGGATCTGTCGGGATCGAGCCCAGAGGGCCATACAGAACTGATGCGTGTGGGTTCGGGAGTCTCGGGGCGTCCTCTACATAGCTCCAGAACAGATCTTCTGTTCGGAATCTATGTCGTGTTTGGTATAGTTCTTCCAGTTGATGTTTCCTCAACTCTTGGGTGGGCTTCATGAGCCCGAAAGCCGTCGCCGCGACTTGGCATTGATGCTTGGAAAGCGGCGCGTGGAAAGTGCGCCCCTGCAGCCTCGCTCTTTGAATCATGCCGCAGTGTCTTTGCGGTACGTCGATCTCTTCTACTCCATTCGGGATTTCCTCAAGGCTGTTCAGAAGCTTGACTCCGACGGGCAGCCCTTCAAGGTTCAGAAACTTTCTCATGACTTCCTCGATCTGGCGCCTCCGGGCCTTCCTGCTCGCTTCGTCCGTAACGGATCGTTGCGTCAGATACAACGCCACTCCGCACCCGTCACAGTACAAATCACTGGGCTCTAACTCCCTTCCACATCTCATGCAGGATTTTGGAACGAGCACCATTTCAAATCGCGCTCATGACATGATCGGAGAGAACTCGAAGGGCCCTCGAGGCGTCGCAATCGGGCTGGAATTCCACGACTGGGGTCCTCTTTGAAAGCGAGAGGGGAACATTCTCGTCTGAAGGAATCTCCTGCGCCACCCAGATCGACCACTTCGCTTGAACGTGATCCTCGATCTTTCGCGTGTACTCTGGGTCGAGGTCGAACTTGTTCACTACGACGCTGGCAGGTATTTTGAAGTGAGCAAGGACGGTGAGCATTCTATCCAAGCTGTTCCTTGCCGCGGGTGTCGGTTCCGTGACGACGAGTGCATAATCTGCTCCAGCCACAGAGGCTATGACTGGACACCCTATTCCAGGTGGACCATCCACAAGGACCACATCGGAGGCCGAATCTTGGGCGACTGTTCTTCCCTTCGCTTTCACCGCGGTGACTATGTGCCCTGAACTGCTTTCGCCTATGTCGAGTTGGCCCGAGACGATTGGGAATCCGTAGGCAGTTTGCGCGTATCCGATCCTGCCGTTGGTCACTCTTTTGATCGTGATGGCCGACCTTGGGCAGACAACTATACAGGCTCCGCATCCTTCGCAGAGGAACGGGATGATTCTTGGAGGCTCGCCTTCGATGCCTAGCAGTGCATCGACCTTGCAGGCTGACACGCAGATGCCACATCTATCGCATTTGG
>Ga0315280_10008162_pt1 | contig 13782 bp, 8 predicted proteins | sample YL17G06_40_MG_FD_203697 | JGI IMG/M metagenome (GOLD analysis project Ga0315280, IMG submission 203697) | Sediment microbial communities from Yellowstone Lake, YNP, Wyoming, USA - YL17G06_40 | ecosystem: Environmental > Aquatic > Freshwater > Lake > Sediment | place: USA: Wyoming | collected...
TTCTTTTCCCGCCGTTCCTGGAAACCCCCAAAGAGTGCCATGAGGCACCTCCTGTTGCGAGGAACCGCAGTCGCGTGGCAGGAACCCAGGGGGCGGGATCGTCGCCTGTACGAAGGCTGGCACGGAGGGCACCGAATGTCGGGCCTAGGATACACCAGTCTTTGGTCTTTGGTCCTTGGTCCTTGGTTCTTGGTCCTTGGTTCTTGGTGCGGACCAGGGACGAGGGACCAGCTCTAGGAACTGGCGTCAAGGATCTCCCGGCAGACGCGCAGGCAGTCGGTGCAGACGTGACCGGCCGGCGCGGTGACGAGCGATCGACTCCCCTTCGCCCGCTTCCCGCAGAACGCGCAGCGCTGCGCGACGCTTGTCTTCATCGAGCTCGTGAACGGTGCCCGCCCGCCTTCGCTACCCTGTCTGGGGCCGGAGCTGCGGCGGGCCCGCCCTAGCTCGCGTGCGACGGGAGCAGGCGGAGGCGGGGCGGCTGCCCCGGAGCTTGCCGCCTGCTCCGCGGACGCGACGCACGCGTCGCAGATGTAGACCTTCGGCCCGGCGATCAGCTTCTCGACCTCGCCCGGCGGCCGGCCGCACCAGGTGCAGACGGCGTCGGCGGGCATCTTGCGCGTCCGCCACACGCGGCGCCACCAGCTCCCGCCGGCGCCGTTGACGATCTGCTGCACGCGCTGGTGGCTGAGGGAGAGCGCCTGCGCAATCTCGCGCAGCGAGGCGCCGGCCAGGTGGAGCCGGCGGACGGCGGTGTGGTAGTCGGCGCGGGACAAGAGCGCCTGCCGCTCGGCATCGGTCAGCCGGGTCGCGGCCGCTTTCGCCCTGTCGAGGAGCTCCGGGGTGAGAACCATGTGCCGCCTCCAAGTGTCTAGTCGCTATAGTCATATTGGTCCATAGCGCCTAGACAGTCAAGATCACCGCCGGAGACGGCCCTGGCTCCGCGCGTCTCCTTGACAATCCAGGAAAGCCGCCCTACTCTCTCCTAGGTTCTCTAGGAGAGTCCCCATGGGCAAACTCCCCGGCCTGCTGCCCGGCACCCTCGAAATGCTGATCCTCAAGGCGGTCTCGCTCGGGCCGCTGCACGGGTACGGCGCCCTGCTGCGCATCAGCCAGATCTCGAACGAGGTCCTGCAGGTCGAGCAGGGCTCTCTCTATCCCGCGCTGTACCGCCTCGAGCATGAGGGGTACATCCAGTCGACGTGGGGCACCTCCGAGAACAACCGCCGCGCGAAGTACTACACGCTGACGCGCGCCGGGGCACGGCGCCTCCGCCAGGACAGCGAGCAGTGGAAGCGGGTCGCCGGCGCCGTGGCCTCCGTGATGGGCGCGGTCCCCGAGGAGGGATGAGATGCTCGCGCGACTTCGGTCATGGGTCGCAGGCGCCCTCCGCCGGGACCGCGTCGAGGACGAGATGGACGCCGAGATCCGCTTTCACGTGGCGCAGCACGTGGACGATCTCGTGGCCCGCGGCGTTGCGCGCGCGGACGCCGAGCGGCAGGCGCGTGTCGCGTTCGGGCGTGTCGAGGGCGTCAAGGACGCGTGCCGGCAGGCACGCGCGCTCGACGCCATCGACGCGGTGCGCCGCGATATCCGCTACGCCCGGCGTTTGCTGCGACGCAGCCCCGGCTTCGCGCTGACGGTCGTCGCGACGCTCGCTCTCTGCATCGGCGCCAATACCGCCATCTTCAGCGTCGTGGACGCCGTGCTCTTCCGCCCGCTCCCCTATCCACAGCCCGAGCGGCTGGCGCAGGTGCTCACCTACTACAGCGATTCGCGGCACGAGGGCGAATTCTGGGGCACGTCTCAAAGCGGCGGCGCCTGGGAAATGCTCTGGGATGGCGTCACGACGGCCAGGTGGGCCGCATTCACCGGATCGACGCGCCTGAATCTCGTCGCCGGCGGCACCGTTCAGTACGTGTCGCAGCAGCGCGTCACGTCGGGCTACTTCTCGGTCATCGGCATTCCGCCCGTGGTCGGCCGCGAATTCACGCGGGAAGAAGATCGGCCCGGAGCACCGCGCGTAGTCGTGCTGAGTCACGCGCTGTGGCAACGCCTTTTCAACGGCGCCTGGCCGCTCACCACCCCGCTGCTGCTTCGCGGCGAACCGCACACCATCGTCGGCGTCATGCCGCAGGACTTCATCGCGACGATACCCGCCGACCTGTGGACGCCGCTGCGGCCGTCGAGAACCGGTGAGGGGGCGGGCGAGAACTACACGATCATCGGACGGCTGAAGCCGGGCATCACGCTGCCCGCCGCGACGGCGAGCCTGACGGGCGTCAGCCGGGCCATCAGCGCCGACCTGCATGCCCAGGGCATGCGCGCCCGGCTCGCGCTCGTCGGGCTTCAGAATGCGCAGTCCATAACCCTGCGGCGCCCGCTGCTCATCCTGATGGCCGGCGTCGTCATCGTGGTGCTGATCGGCTGCCTGAACGTCGCCGGCCTGCTCGTCGCCCGCTGTCTCGAGCGAACCCCGGAACTCGCGACACGCATCGCCCTCGGCTGCGGTCGATCCGGCGTCGTCCGCCAGATGTTCGTCGAGAGCCTCGTCCTCGCCGTGCTGGGCGGAACTGCGGCGCTCCTGTTCGCGCGGCTGGCCATCGGCTGGCTCGCCCGAATCGTGCCTGTCATGGCCGACGAATACATCCAGACGACCGCGGCAATCTGGCAGCCCATCCGGCTGGATGGCCGGGTGCTGCTGGTCACGGCGCTCGTCGCCATGGTCACCACGGTCCTGTTCGGGATCGCCCCGGCGCTGCAGGCGCTGCGCGTCGACATTCGATCGGGGCTGACGGCCGGCGGCGGCCGGGCCCTTGCACCGGCGACCGCAGGTTGGCCCCGCAGGCTGCTGGTTGTCGCGCAGATCGCGCTGGGCGTGGTGCTGCTGGCCGACGCCGCGCTGCTGGTCCGTTCGGTCGCGCACCTGACCGCCGCCGGACCACGCATGGACACGACGAACGTCGTTGCCGCAACCCTGCCCTTGCAGGACGTGCGCTATTCGACGATGACGAAGGTGAACGGTCTGATCGAGCGGACGCTGACCGCCATCAAGGCGCTGCCCGGGGTCGAATCGGCCGGCGTGACGCTGTGCCTGCCTTACGAACGCGGCCTGAACATCCCCTTCCGCCGGCGCGGGAGCGTGCGCAACGACATGACGGTGCTCAGTTACGTCACTCCCGACCTCTTCCGCGCGCTGCGCATGCCGCTTCGCCGCGGCCGCCAGTTCGACCAGCGCGAGACGGCCGGCGCCGCCCCCGTGATGATCGTGAACGAAGCGTTCGTGAACACCTACTTCCGCGACCTCGACCCGCTGGTCGAGCGGATCAACTTGTTCGGAAAACCGCGATTGATCGTCGGCGTCGTGGGCAACGTCCGGCACAAGGACAGCTTCGGGACCTACGAGCCGATCGACAGCCTGCCGGTTGTCTACCTCCCCGCCAGCCAGCTGCCGGACGGCCTTGCGATGGTGCACGTCTGGTTCTCGCCCAGTTGGGTGGTTCGAACCAGCAGCCCGCAGCCCGGCCTGGTCAAGAGCCTCGAACGGATGATCGCTTCGATCGATCCCCAGATCCCGTTTGCGTCGTTCCGCAGGATCGACGATCTGAAGAGCACCGCGCTCGCACCGGAACGGTTCGAGGCGATCCTGCTCGGCAGCTTTTCGGCGCTGGCCCTCCTCCTGGTCGCCCTCGGCCTGTACGGCCTGATCGCGAAGTCGGTGGCCGCGCGCACACACGAACTCGGGATCCGAATGGCGCTCGGGTCGACCGCCATCCGGGCCATGCGCACTGTCGCCCTGCCGATCGTCGCGCTCGCCGGCCTGGGCATCGCCTGCGGTGCGGGCATGGCCGGCCTGTCCACACGGCTCCTCCGAAACCAGATTTGGGGCGTCACCACCGACGACCCGCTGTCGCTGGGCGGCGCGGCGGTGGGCCTGCTGCTGCTTGCCGTCGCGGTCAGCATCGCCGCCACCTGGCGGATTGCCCGCCTCACGCCGGCCGACACGCTGCGGCACGAGTAGGAGCCCGCCGGAGTTAGTAGGAGCGTGTGCGCGATTGCTCATACACGCTCCTACTGGGATATGCTTCTTGAGTCGGCGGCCGGCCGTCGGCACGGCTACCAGCTGGACGAGGAGCACCGGATGGCACCCGAGGTGCGGGACACGGTCAGGGCGGGCGGAGACTTCCTGCGGGAACGCGACAAGGAACTGCGGTGTCTCTACGCCGTGTCGGATGCGATGGAGAACCTCGCCCTTCCGATGGAGGAGGTTTTCCAGAAGGTTGTGGAGCGGATTCCCGCGGGATGGCAGTACCCCGAGATCTGCCGCGCCAGAATCATTTACGGCGACCGCATCTTCGAAACGGCCGGCTTCGAACAGACCGGCTGGAGCCAGCGCGGCAGCATCGTCGTCCAGGGAAAGATGGTCGGCTCGGTTGAGGTCGTCTACCTCGATCACGACCCGCGCCTGCGCGAAGATCCGTTCCTTCTCGAAGAGCGCAAGCTCATCAACACGATTGCGGCCTGGCTCGGTCGCTACGTTCACACCAAGACCGACGATGCGGCGCGAAGGCAGGCTGAACAGGCGCGGCCGTTGAAGGCGTCCAGGCCCGACTGGCAGCTGCTGCTGGACCTGTTGAAGGACACCGACACGATCCTGTGGCGCCGGCTGCTGCGCCGCCTGATGAATCATCTGTCCAAGGCGGGCGTGCCCGGCGTCCAGCGGCTGATCCAGCAGTTCGATCCCGCGCTCTACGCGGACCGCGAGCGCGATACGAGCGGGTCCAACCAGCCGCTGCCCAAGCGTGACGTCGAAGTGGTGACGCGACTCTTCGAGGAGATCATCCGCATCGCTTCGATCACGGTGCCCGCCGACGACCTGACGGTGCTCCTGAAGCAGTGGATGCGGCAGGACAAGCTCGGGTTCCTGTCGGTCGCGACCGAACAGCGCGAGATCCCGCTGGTCGAGATGGCCGAGATGGTGAACCGCTTCTGCCGGTCGGCGCGCGAAGGCGAAGCGGCGCTCTCCCCGTCCGACGATCTCAACGTCCGCGTCGCGCTGACGCGGCGCTTCCTGACCGACCGCCTCACCTTCATCGGCGCGGCCAAGCACATCCTGACGATCCACGATTTCGGGCGGCTTCTCAGTCACGTGATCGGGCCGCCGCAGGGAACCGGCAAGCTGGGAGGCAAGACGGCGGGCCTGTTCCTCGCCGAACACATCCTCAGGAAGCGGGGCAAGGGGAATCCGCTCATCGAGAAGGTCCGCGTCCCGCACGCCTGGTACATCACGTCGGACGCGCTGCTCGATTTCATCCGGTACAACAGCCTCGAGGATTTCCAGAGCTTCAAGTACTGCTCGCCCGACGAGGTTCGGCAGGGCTATCCGTACCTCGAACAGATCTTCAAGCAGTCGTTCTTTCCACCCGAACTGCTGAACGGCCTCAAGCTGGCGCTCGACGATCTCGGCGACTGGCCGCTCATCGTGCGCTCGTCGAGCCTGCTCGAGGACGCCGAGGGTTCGGCCTTCTCGGGCAAGTACCGCAGCCTGTTCCTCGCCAACACCGGGTCGAAGGAGGAGCGACTGGCGGCGCTGACCGACGCCACCGCCGAGGTCTACGCGTCGGTGTTCGGGCCGGATCCGATCGAGTACCGCAAGGAGCGGGGACTCATCGACTTCGTCGAGGAGATGGGCATTCTCATCGAGCGGGTCGTGGGCACCCGCGTCGGCAACTACTTCTTCCCGTCGTTCGCGGGCGTCGCCTTCAGCCATAACGAGTTCCGCTGGTCGCCGCGCATCCGGCGGCAGGACGGGATGATTCGCCTCGTCGCCGGACTCGGCACACGCGCCGTCGATCGCGTGGGCGACGACTACCCCACCCTCATCTGCCCCGGCCAGCCCGGGCTGCGGGTGAACGTCACGCCCGACGAGGTGATGCATTATTCGCAGCGATCCATCGACGTCCTCAACGTGATAACGGGCCGGTTCGAGTCGCCCGACGTCCGCAAGCTGATTCGCCAGACCGGCGGTTCCTTCCCGATGCTCGACAGGATCGTCTCCGTCTACGACCACGACATGCTGCGGCGGCCGTCCTTGATGGTCCAGCCCGCGGGCGAGGACGTGGTGGTGACGTTCGCGGGGCTCGTGGAATCGACGCCGTTCGTGCAGCAGATGCGCGAGATCATGCGAATCCTGCGGGAGGGCGTCGGAGCGCCCGTGGACGTCGAGTTCGCCCACGACGGCAAGGACCTTTACCTCCTGCAATGCAGGCCGCAAAGCAGCGGAGGCGACGAACGACACGTGCCCATCCCGGTGAACATTCCGTCCGAGCACCGGATCTTCTCGGCCAACAAGTACGTGACGAACGGACAGGTGACGGGCATCCGCTACATCGTCTACATCGACCCGCTCGACTACGCGAAGATCGAGACGATGAGCGACATGCTGGCCGTCGGGGAGGCGGTGAGCAGGCTGAACGCGCTGCTGCCGCGGCGGGCGTTCATCCTGATGGGACCCGGCCGCTGGGGAAGCCGTGGGGACATCACGCTCGGCGTCCGCGTCACCTACGCGGGCATCAGCAATACCGTCATCCTCATCGAGATTGCGCGCAAGAAGGGGACGCACGTCCCCGATCTCTCCTTCGGCACGCACTTCTTCCAGGACCTGGTCGAAGCCCGCATCCGCTACCTGGCGCTGTACCCAGACGAGGAGGGAAACGTCTTCAACGAGCGCTTCCTGAGGCAGTCGCCGAACATCCTCGAGAACCTGCTGCCCGAGTACGGCTACCTGCAGGACGTCGTACGGGTGATCGATGTGGCGGCGGCCAGCAACGGCCGCGAGATGCAGGTCATCATGGATGGGGAGAAGGACGAGGCGCTGGCGTTCCTGGCAGAGTCCAGTTCATCCTAGTTCTTGGTCCCTGGTTCCTGGTCCTTGGTGCGGCGCACCAGGACCAGGGACCGCACCAGGAACCAAGAACCAGGAACCAGGAACCAGGAACCAGGAACCGACGGGGCGCTATACTCCCGCGCCCATTGCGATTTCGAGGATGCGGCGCGCTTCCTCTTTGTCCACGTCCATCACGTACGTGATCCCGCTGATCCGGCTCGCTTCCGGGGTCAGGGCGGCGATGTCGTCTCGCGTGATGTAACCGAGGGCGAACTTGCGGCAGCCGGCCATGAGCTGGCGGAGTCCCTGCGCGAGCCGCTCGTAGTAGGTGTAGAGCCCGAGCGCGCCGGCCGGCAGCTTCTCGTATTCCTCGTCACCGAGGTCCTTCCGCAGCTGCGTCGCCGTCACGAAGATCTCGTCCTTCGAGTTGCCGAAGCGTTCCACGTAGACGGGCAGCTGGTTCTCCTCGATCGCGCGCCCGATGGTCTTGCCAACCATCGCCGCCGCGATCGGCGCCCTGGCCATGCCAACCATCTTCACGAAGGGAGCGCCCATCGCGAGCCCCTTGAAGATGTGGTCTTCGAAGGAGAACCCTCCGTTGACCGCCACGGCGGGAAGATGGCCGCCGCGGGCGGCGATTTCCGCCAGGTAGTTGTAGAGCAGCGCATGCAGCTCCACCGGCGGGACGCCCCACTCGTTCATCATGTGCCACGGGCTCATCCCGGTGCCGCCGCCGGCCCCGTCCACCGTCAGCAGGTCGATGTGGTACTTGCTGCTGAAGGCGACGGCGCGCGCGAGGTCCGCGGGACGGTAGGCGCCGGTCTTGAGGAACACGTACTTTGCGCCGGCCTTGCGCAGTTCCTCGACGCGCGAGGCGAAGCCTTCCTCGCTGACCATGCCGACGCGGGAGTGCCGCTCGAACTCCTTGAAGGCGCCGTGTTCGAAGGCCCGGATGACGGCAGGATCGGTCGGATTCGGCAGGACGATGTAGCCACGGTCGTAGAGCATCTGCGCTTTCTTGAGGTTGTTGATCTTCACCTCCCCGCCGATGTCCTTCGCGCCCTGGCCCCACTTGAGCTCCACGGCCTTCACGCCGAGCTCCTGGATCGCGTACTCCTGCACGGCGAGCCGCGTGTCCTCGATGTTCGCCTGCACGATGATGGCGCCGTAGCCGTCGCGCATGTTGTCGGTGTACAACTTCACGCGGTACTTCAGGTCCACGGTGTCCACGACACGGCCCTTCTTCAGCACCGTGCCCGGATCCATGCCGGCGACGTTCTCGCCGATCGTGAGGCCGGTGCCCGCAAGCGCCGACCCGATTGCCAGGCCTTCCCAGTTGTTCTTCGCGATGTTCGTCGAACCGATGCCGGAGATGATCCACGGGTATCTGAACTTGATGCCGGCATCATGACCGATGGTGAGCCCGAGGTTGACCGCGGGGAAGATCGCCTTGTCGCTGTCGGCTTCGATCCCGTGGGCGCCGGTCGCCGTCCCCATGATGTTGAAGTGCGAGTAATCGACGGGATACATCTTCTCGCCGGCGGTGGTGATAACGCCGAACGGCTGCGGATAGATCACCTCGTGGCCGCGGTAGGCCGACTTGCCGATCTCGCACATGCCGACGCAACCGTCGACGCAGGTGACGCACATCCCCGAGGTCGAGACGATCGAGCCTTCCGTCCGGTTCTTGGTGAGGGTTGCGGCCGAGGCGTTTACTCTAGAGAGTGACATTACGTCTCCTCCTTCTCTCCGCTCAGTCCTTGCGAATCTCGCAGGCCACGCACGGCTTCATGTAACACATCATGTCATCGAACTTTTCTTTCTCGAGGCACGGCGGCGCGAGATTCGCGCACCCACCGCAGATCGCCTTCTCCGGCTCGGTGTACGTGCACCGCAACTGGCACGCCGGGCAGACGTACATGCACCCGCCACAGACGCGGCAGACCTCCGACTTGGCGTCGAACGGCGTCCCGATGGTCCGCCGCTCGCCGCGCCCCCGGAAGCCGATGGCACCCGCGGCCATCTGCTCCTTGCACATGCGGACGCACAGGCCGCACAGGATGCAGGTCTCGTACTCCTGCTTGAACCGCTGCTGCTTCACGTCGTGGGCGGAGGCGAGGTCCTGGATGACCTTCGATTGCGGGCAGGAGGCCAGCAGCAGTTCGAGGATCATGCGGCGGGCCTTCACCACGCGCGCCGACGCCGTGCGCACGACGAGCCCTTCCTGCGCCGGGTACGTGCACGACGACACCAGCCGGGCCTTCGGGCCTTCTCCTATTTCCACGACGCAGAGGCGGCAGGCGCCATACGGCGAGAGGCCTTCCATGTGGCAGAGGGTCGGGATTGGGAACCCGAGGAAGCGGGCCGCCTCGAGGATCGTCGAACCGTCTTCGACGCTCACGGGCAGGCCGTTCATCTTAAGCGAGATCATGGTGAGTCTCCTGACTCTTGATGCTTGAGCAGGGATCGGGGATCGGGGGAACGCCGGGTCCCCCTGATCCCTGATCCCCACGCTCCGTCGTCACGACCCCTGCGTGAACTCGAGGTCGCACCGCAGGCAGCGCTGCGCTTCGCGGCCTGCGTCCTCGACCGAGAGCGACAGCTCCACTTCCGAGAAGCTGCGCCGCCGCACGTCGATCGGCAGCGTCGGCGGCGATGCCCGCTCCATGTGCGCGGCTTCTTCTGCGGAAACCGCCACCGGCTCGACGTACACGCGGGGCAGCCTCGGTGCCGCCGGCTCGCGCAGCGGTTCACCGCGCAGGTAGCGATTGATCGCGACCGCCGCCTTCTTGCCGGCTGCGATGGCCTGGACGACGGTGTTCGGTCCCGTCACCACGTCGCCGCCGGCGAACACCCCGCGCCGGTTCGTCTGGAGCGTGTCCGCCTCCACGCCAAGACGGCCCTTCTCGGTGATCTGCACGCCCATCGATTCGAGGTAATCGATATCCGGCTCGTCGCCGATCGTGACGATCAGCACGTCGAGCGGGACCACGAACTCGGTGCCCGGCACAGGCACCGGGTTGCGGCGGCCGCTGGCGTCCACGTCGCCGAGCACGTTCCGCACGCACTCGACGCCGGCCACGCGCCCCTCCTTCGAGAGGATTCGTACCGGGGTCACCAGCGTCTCGAGCTTCACGTTCTCGAGCAGCGCCTCGTTGACTTCCTCCCTCAGGGCGGGCATCTCGTGCCTGGTCCGGCGGTACAGAATCGTGACGGACTCGACGCCCGGCTGGCGCAGCGCGACGCGCGCCGCGTCCACGGCGGAGTTGCCACCGCCGATGACGCCGACCCGGCCGCTCGCCAGCTTCTCTCCGCGCAGGTTGAACGCCTTGAGGAACTGGATGGCCGGGTGAACACCCAACAGGTCTTCGCCGGCGACATTGAGCCGCCGGCTCTTGTGGGCGCCCAACGCGAGGAACACCGCCCGGTAGCCGTCCCCGAAGAGGCTGTCGACGCTGAAATCCCGCCCGAGCGCCGTGTCGCAGCGCAGCGTGATGTTCTCATCGAGCAGCGACTCGATCTCCCGCCGCAGCACGTCGCGCTTCAACCGGTAGCCGGGGATGCCGCTCACCAGCATGCCGCCCGGCCGATCGTCCGCCTCGAACACCGTCACCTTGTAGCCGTCGAGCGACAGGTAATGCGCCGCGGTGAGGCCGGCCGGCCCGGAGCCGACCACGGCCACCATCGCCTGCTCCATCGCGTCGCCGGCGTTCCTGACCGGTTTATACGTCATCGGATCGATGCGGTCCGTGATGAAGCGCTTCAGCGCGCGGATTGCCACGGCGCGGCCGCCGCTCGTGCCGGCACGACATCGCTCTTCGCACGGATGATCGCAGACGCGGGCGCAGACCGACGGAAATGGGTTCGCCTCGCGGATCACTCGGTAGGCCTGGTCGTACTCGCCGCGCGCGATGTGCGCCACGTACCGCCACGCCTCGGTACCCAGCGGGCAGGCCGACTGGCACGGCGCACCCACCAGTTCTTTGCAGACGAACGCATCGCAGCGCTTGTCGACGACGTGACGCTCGTACTCCTTGCGGAAGTAGCGCAGCGTGCTCAGCACGGGGTTCGACGCCGTTTGACCGAGGCCGCACATCGTCGTGTCCTGGACGACGTGCGCCAGCTCCTCCAGCAGGTCGAGCTGGTCAAGCGACGCCTTGCCGCGCGAGACGTCATCGACGATCTCGTACATGCGCTGCGTGCCCTTGCGGCACGTGAAGCACTTGCCGCACGACTCGTCCTTGAGGAAGTTCATGAAGTAGCGGGCGACGTCCACCATGCAGGTGTTCTCGTCCATCACGATCATGCCGCCCGACCCCATGATCGACCCCGCGGCGGCGAGGCTGTCGAAGTCGATAGGCAGGTCGAACTTCGACGCCGGGATGCAGCCGCCCGACGGTCCTCCGGTCTGCACCGCCTTGATGCGCACCCGGCCGGGCGGGCCGCCGCCGATGTCGTACACCACCTTGCTGATCGAAATCCCCATCGGCACTTCCACCAGCCCGGTGTTCTTGATCTTGCCGACGAGGCTGAAGATCTTGCTGCCGGCGTTGCCCGGCGTGCCGATCGCCGCGAACCGATCCGCGCCCATCCGGAACAGCAATGGAACGTTTGCCCACGTCTCGACGTTGTTGATCGCGGTGGGCTTGCCGTCGATGCCGCGCTGCACGGGGAACGGCGGCCGCTGTCGCGGCTCGCCGACGCGGCCCTCGACCGATCGGATCAGCGCCGTCTCTTCGCCGCACACGAACGCCCCGGCACCCTTGGCGATATGAATGTCGAATGAGAGCCGGCTCCCGAGGATGTTCTCGCCGAGCAGACCGAGCTGACGCGCCTGGCGCAGCGCGACGCCTAGGTGTTTGACGGCCAGCGGGTACTCGTTGCGCACGTAGACGATGCCCTCGCTCGCGCCCGTCGCGAACGCGCCGATGATCATCCCCTCGATGATGCTGTGCGGGTTCCCCTCCAGCACGCTGCGGTCCATGTACGCGCCTGGGTCGCCTTCGTCGGCGTTACAGACGACGATCTTTCCGCGCCCGTCGGGCTGCGCGGCCAGAAGTTCCCACTTCACGCCCGTCCGGAAGCCGGCGCCTCCACGCCCCCGGAGACCCGATCGCTTCACCTGCTCGACCGTCCAACGCGGATCGGCCGCCCCGAGCACCTGTTCGAGCGCCACGTACCCCCCTTCGGCCAGATACGTGTGCACGCGAATCGGATCGATCTTGCGGTTCATCTCGAGCAGCATGCGCTGCTGGTACTTGAAGAACGGAATGTCGTCCCACCGGTGGAATACCTCGTGGGTCACCGGGTCGCGGTACAGGAGATCCTCGGCATACCCGCCCGCCACCACCGCGTCGATGATGCGGGGGACATCGTCCAGCTTCACCTGCGTATAGAACGCGCCCTGCGGTTCGACGAGCACGAACGGCCCCATCTCGCAGAAACCGTGACATCCAGTGACCCGCAGGCCGAGGCGCGACGACAGGCCCTTTTCGAGGATGTATCGCTTCGCGACGCGAAGCGTGTCCGGGGAGCCGCTCGCCTGGCACGCGGTGCCGGCGCACACGACGATCCGGGGTCTCTCATCCTTCCCCCCGTCCAGGACCACCTGTCGCAGTTGCCGCAGGTCATCGATCGAAGACAGCCTTCGCATGTGACTCCCTCTTCACGAAGTCCGTTGTGTAAGCGCGAATCAGGACACGTCCAGCATCTGGCCCCTGCACCCCACCCGCGAGCACAGCTGCAGCATGCCTCCCGCCGCTACGACCATCGAGGCCATGGGCGCCCCGCACTCCGGGCAGTCCCATGTCCCCTTCATCTGCTCGTGGCAGTGCGGGCAGTACACGTCCATCAGCGTGTCGGGACGGAGGCGATGCTGCGACTCGCGCGCACCGCTGCCATAGAGCGACGAGAACCTGAGCCATCCCGCCTGCCCGGTCGCCACCGCCGTCACCCGGATGGAGGGCGCGTCGTCGATTCGATGTTCGGCGTCCATCAGGCTGCGGTTGCAGCGGGCGCAGCGGACCGCGATCGGGAACACGCGCGGATCCAGCGCCAGCTCCCGCGTGTCGACGCCAGCCCGAACCCGCGCGAAGATCTCACCGACCTTCGTGGTCGAAACGGCCGAGAAGTACCGTCCATCCACGACGACGACCGGCCCGAGCGCGCAGGCTCCGAGGCAGTTCACCGTCTCGAGCGTGAACTCACCGTCGGCCGTCGTTCCGCCGGCCTTCACGTCCAACTGCCTCTCGACCTCCTCCTTGACACGAGGGGCTCCGCGCACATGACACGCGGTCCCGAGACAGACCGAGCAGAGGTGCTTGCCTCTCGGCTTCAGCCTGAAATAGCGGTAGAAGGTGGCGACGCCGTAGACGTCCACCAGCGGACGGCCGGTTCGTTCGGCGACGAGCTCGAGACCGTCCCTGGTCAGATACCCGTCGCGTTCCTGGAGGTCCTCCAGGATGGAAACCATTGCCCCGCGTTGTCCCTTGTGCTTTTCGACGATCGAAACGACACCGTCGGCATCCATAGTGTTCTCCCGTCTGACGAAGGAAACCACGGCGAAGGAAACTGGGTGGGGGAAGTCTGCGTACGCGAGGTACGCGCGCCGGGGAGACGCGCATTGGCAGCGCCTACGGGTGCCGTCCGATCGAACTGAACCGGCAAACGCCGCTGGATCCCAGGGATGTTTGGACCACCCGGACGACTCGGCACGTTGCACCCGGCGGGGGGCCGAGGGTACCTCACGGGGACACTGAACGGTCCTATATATCACAAGAGCCAAGGGCCCGGCACCAGGAACCAGCATGATGGGTGCCCGGTGCCTGGTGCTCGGTGCCGGGTGCGCCGCCGCTCAACTGACGCCGTGCGCGTCGCCGGTTCAGACGGTCACGCGA
>Ga0315280_10008163_pt1 | contig 13781 bp, 10 predicted proteins | sample YL17G06_40_MG_FD_203697 | JGI IMG/M metagenome (GOLD analysis project Ga0315280, IMG submission 203697) | Sediment microbial communities from Yellowstone Lake, YNP, Wyoming, USA - YL17G06_40 | ecosystem: Environmental > Aquatic > Freshwater > Lake > Sediment | place: USA: Wyoming | collected...
CCATAGAAAAAAATCAAGCATAAAATTGCAAAGAAGAAGTGATTCATCGCCACGATTAAAGCGGGTGCGTTCTCGCTTAAAATTTGGCAAATTTTTTGTCTTGCAAGATTTTTTTGGCTCTAAGTAGCAAAAATATGAATTAGAAGGCTAATTTTGGGTTCTGGGAAACGAGGCTCTGAAAGCCGGGTTATTCGGCACTTTCAAAAGGGAACTTACCGACACATCGGGACTTTGTCAGGAACTCCCGATCATTCCCTATAATATTTTCATATTTTCTCTGCAAAATTTAATCATATTAAAATCTCCTGGATCAAAAAATGCATCTCAAAAGCATCGGATACTTTACTGCCTTAACTTTATTTGTAGAATTTGCTGTGCCATAACCGCTTGAACAAAATTTGGATTTAATCTTATCGCCTCTTCGATACATTTCAGAGCCTCGATATCTCTATTAAGTTCGCCTAGTAGTAATCCTTTATTAAACCAAGTCTCATCAGATTTTGGATTTATTTCCAGCGCTTTATCATAACAGAGAATTTCTTCTTCATATTCACCCAGTTCGTGTAGGCAATGTCCTTTCCAATTCCAAACTGCATCATCGCTTGAATTAATTTCTAACGCCTTATCATAACATTCTATTGCCTGCTCAAACTTTCCTAATTTGACTAAAGCATTTCCTTTGTTATACCAGGCCTCAGCAAGTCTTGGATTAATCTCAAGCACCTTATCAAAGCATTCTATTGCCTGTTCGAACTTTCCTAATCCGTCTAAAATAGCTCCTTTGTTATTCCAGGCCTCAGCATCTCTTGGATTAATCTCAAGCGCCTTATCAAAGCATTCTATTGCCTGCTCAAACTTTCCTAATTCGCTTAAAGCGGCTCCTTTGTTAGTCCAGGCGATAGCATATCTTGGATTAATCTCAAGCGCCTTATCATAACATTCTATTGCCTGCTCAAACTTTCCTAATTTGACTAAAGCATTTCCTTTGTTATACCAGGCGATAGCAAGTCTTGGATTGATCTCAAGCACCTTATTATGACATTCTATCGCCTTTTCAAACTCCCCTAGTTCCGCTAGAGCAGCTCCTTTGTTAGTCCAGGCCTCAGCATCTCTTGGATTAATCTCAAGCGCTTTATCATGACATTCTATCGTCTGCTCAAACTTTCCTAATTTACTTAAAGCGGTTCCTTTGTTAGTCCAGGCCTCAGCAAATCTTGGATTAATCTCAAGCGCTTTATCATAACATTCTATTGCCTGTTCGAACTTTCCTAATTCGCCTAAAGCATTTCCTTTGTTAGACCAGGCGATAGCATATCTTGGATTAATCTCAAGCGCTTTATCATAACATTCTATTGCCTGTTCGAACTTTCCTAATTCGCCTAAAGCATTTCCTTTGTTAGACCAGGCGATAGCATATCTTGGATTAATCTCAAGCGCCTTATTATGACATTCTATTGCCTGTTCTGGCTTCTTCAACTTCTTTAGAGCAGTTCCTTTGTTAATCCAGACCTCAGCAAGTCTTGGATTAATCTCAAGCGCCTTATCAAAGCATTCTATTGCCTGTTCTGGCTTGCCAAGGCAATTGAAAGCACTTCCCTTGTTACTCCAGACCTCGCTCGCTCTTGGGTTAATTTTAAGTGCCTTATCGTAGAATTCTATTGCTTCTCCCGGCCTTCCTAACTCATGCAAGGAAGCTCCCTTGCCCAGTAAATCGTTTACATCCAATTCCTGCTCTTCTGCAAGAACGAGCTTTCTGCCGGTAAGAGTTCGGTAAATACTGGAGAGGTCTTGCTTTAATTCCGCAAAGTTCTGATACCTGTTTCGCGGTTTTTTCTCCAAACATTTTGTAACCAAAGAGTTTAATTCCACGGGGATATCGGAATTGACTTTCAGGAGTGGGACTTGCTTGCCTTTAAGATGATTTACATAGAATTCCGCAGGCGTTCCAATTTTTATAGGATAAGGATACTCGCCTGTAATCATCTGATACAAGACAATGCCAAAAGAATAGATGTCAGCCCTCGTGTCTATTTCTTCCTGGAAGAACTGCTCTGGAGCCATCCAAGGTAATGTTCCTTTTGCTCCGCTCTGGAGAAAGCTATTGAGCCTTGCTTTACCAGTTTCCTTTTCTTTCCCTTTATCTAAAGCAGCCTTAGCTAATCCAAAATCAGTGATCTTAACTACATTACCTGGCCCAATCAGTATATTTGATGGCTTTATGTCTCTGTGAACAACACCACCGAGCTTCTTACTTGCGTACTCCATTCCATTACAGAACTGGATGGCAAAATTAAGAGCAGTCAAAAGATCAAGTCGTCTGTCTTCAATCCAGGCGTTTAAGCTCTCTCCCGGAATATATTCCAGGAAAATGTATGGTTGACCCTCAACTTGGAGAACATAGTGTGCCAGAACAATGTTCCCGTGCTTCCCTAATTCTACCCAGATTAGCGCCTCTCTCGTGAATCTATCCCTTGCATCTTCATCAAAAAGGAACCGCTCATGAAAAGTCTTTATTGCAAGTGGTAAACCCCACTCGGAATCGTAGCAGAGATAAACAATACCCATCCCGCCCATTTTTATATTAATAACCTCATAGCGGGCTTCGATTTTATCACCTATCTTCCACTTAATAGCCACCTGAATCCTCTGTTATCCTTTCTTTCCCAAATTTAGCGAAAACTCTTATCCCTTGTCTTCCCCGCTTAATTACTGATGACCTTGCAATTTCGCTAAAACACTTAAGATCTGAGGCTTAGAAACCGTCACCCCACAGATTCTCTCTCCAACCGAACTAAGAATTGATATGTGATAGAATTCTTCATTGACATAATATGAAATCCTTAATGTTCTTTTCTCTTTCACTATGGGGTCAGCGCAATCAATTTCAACAACATTTTTTCTTTTATTTCTTGGCATTGGACTACTCCTGTGTAAAAATTGGTATTTTTGAACAAAAACAACGCAAGTATTTGATATTCTAAAGTGCAAATTCCTTGCTTTTTAGAAGCCGTATAGAAAAAGGGGAATCTATTCCATCTCGGTTTATGGGAAAAAATGCGATCAAATCTCATTTTCCTCTGACAATCAGAACAGTAACGAGAGGAAATTATGCTCCTATTTCCTATGCACGGCTGCCTTTTCCACGAAGGCAGAGAAAAGCTTACGAGATGTGTCCACAAATACCTCTAAGTGAGTCTCTAACTTTTCCTTTTTTACGAACTCAACATACTTTTCGGGGTGCCACTGAACACCCAATACGAACCTGTCGGAGTTCGATTCTACTGCTTCAATGACATCATCATCGGACCAGGCACAAACGCGCAATCCATTCCCAAGCTCACTGACGGCTTGGTGGTGGAGAGAATTGGTCCAGAGTTTCTCCTGTTGCAAAATTCGATGTAGCTTTGAATCTTGCATGATTCGCGTTAGATGGCAACCTTCGGAATGGTTTCTCTTCCCATGTCCAGATGGAATTTCTTGGTTCAATTTCCCACCACAAGCTACATCGACCACCTGTGGACCGAGGCAAATTCCCAAGATGGGAATTTCTCGATTGAGTGCCAGCCGTGCTAATTTTAGGTCGAATTTGGCGCGTTGGGATGCTTTAGTGCAAGAGCGCTTCTCTTCGCCGTACCACCCCGGGTGGATATCTCTATCGCCAGTCAAAAGTAGCCCATCTATGCCTTTCAAACGCTCCTCCAAATCTTCATCGCGCTCTCCAATCTCTAAAACACATTGGTGTAGGTCGACCTTGCCACGCTTGAGCGGACCCGGGTCTTCGCAGGCTCTCTTTGCTCGTAAAATCTGTGGCTCACCTTGGGCCTGCTTGATGGCTTCGCAATAGTCGCTTAGACACCCGCTCTCACACGGGTCTCCCTCACGATACCAAGTAATACCAATTATCGGTCTCATCTCCAAATACATAAATACGAAACGTTTGTCTTTTTGATTCTATTTTCCCAGTAGAGGGAACCACAGGACTACCCAAATATTCTAAAGACGAAATAAAAGATTAGGTCAACAAGAAAGATACGACCCATCGGAAAGAAAACATATCCCAAATCTAAACATTGTACGGTATTATCTCTTTACCCGCTCCCTCGTTCTTGGGTCAAATTTATAGCCTTTCTTTAAGCAGATTTCTCCTTCTTTTGACCATATTATAGAGACATAACCAGGCTGTTTCGAACGGCCTAAACAAGCATTTCAACTTGTTAAGCCTTGAGATTATGCCCTGAACAACTAAAATTATTGATGCTAGCTGCGGTGCGGAGTTGTATTGTGCCATCGCACAGGCATGTTTCTCTATCTGTTTTTCTACCTTCAATATAAGTCCCATTGGTACTTTGTAAATCCTTAATATAACAATCTCTATCTCGCCAATATATCAAGGCATGCTTCCTTGAAACCGAAGGATCGTTCGATATATTAATTGCAGCTCTTTGATTTCTACCTATTAAAACAGGTGACTCTGTTTCAACAATATATTTTTCCCCTTTCATAGGGCTGGATATTATCAAAATTATAATTCTCTTCATTTAATTACATTACTATTCCCTTCCTCCAATTTTCTAATAAGAATTTGTATTTATTTTTCAACATTTCCCTTTTATCAGAAGGAGCTTCAATAATAACTGTTTCCATTAATCTTATAGCTTCTTTTAAAGTTGAATATTGCTTTCCTAGTTTCAAGGCTTGATTTATATTCTCCAATATTGATGGATCTAATCGCTTTTCTAAATCTTCCTTTATATGCTGTTTACTTTCTTCTTGATAATGCTTAATTGAATTTAGAAATTCTTCGGCATCTTGATATCTATATTTGATATCCGGACTCAAAGATTTCAATATTATCCTATCTAATTCTTTTGGGATATCAGAATTATGGTTTGAAGGCGGGTCTGGTAGGCTCCCTCTTGTCAATTTGATTAAACTCTCAATGTCTTTTTTTGTATTTGTTTGATAATCTTTTGGCATTCTAAACGGGAAAACACCTGTTGACATCATATATAGAATTATACCCGCAGAATATACATCACTGGCTGTATTTTCATAATTCGACATTACTTCAGGAGGCATAAAAGCAATTGTGCCAGCCACATCAGTTACTCTTGTTACTGGGTCCAAATGTTTAGCTACACCGAAATCTGAGACTTTGGCTACAAGCTTATTGGCCCCTATTTCTAAAAGTATGTTATGAGGTTTCACATCTCTATGAACAATTGGAGGATTAAGCTTATGTGCTTGGGCTAATCCTGAACATATATCCTTCATAATATTCAATGCTTTATCAATCTCTAACTGGCAATTTTCTTCTAAAAATTCTGCCAAAGTAGGCCCCTTTACATATTCCATAACGATATAATAATATTGTTTACCGGAATATTCAAAAGTGTTTGCCTCATAAACCCTCACAACATTATTATGAGTTATTTTGGATAAGAGAAAGGCCTCATTAAAGAGATCTCCTTCTGTTGCTTTAGAAATAACTCCCGGATTAAATATCTTTAACGCTTGAATTCCCAAATATTTATGCCTAACTTTGTAAACTTTACCAAAAGCACCTTTACCTAGCAGGCTATCAATCGTATAAGTTCCTTTAATGACAGAATATTTTTCTAATTCTTCACTCATTTATTTTCTTATATGTGACTCGAAGTCTGGTGGCACTCCTGCTTTTGACTTATCTTCTTTCGACATAAGCTTCCATAATTCCATGACTATGCTTTTTAGGGGTTCTATATCGTTCCGTCGCATTGCTAATATTCCTTCGCTAAATAATTCTTTTGCGCGTTGCCCATCTTGGAAGGTAATATCTACACTTCTACCATAGATAGAATTAAATTGGTAAATCCAAAAGTCATCTATTCTAAAAGTTATTGCCCAAAATAACATTGACAACAGTTCCTTGTTTTCTTCTAATTTTTTAATATTTTTTTCCTTAATTGATTCCTCTGCTTCTTTTTTTAGCATATCAAATTGTCTTTTTTCCTCTTCCGTACCATGTGCATTTACAAGTTCTTGACAACTTTTCAAAAGTTCATTAAATTCCGCAACAGCTTTTGGGAATGCTATTAGCTTCTCCTGTTGATTTAAGTATCCTCCTAAATCTTTTAAACGTCTTGATGCTTTTTCCACAGCTCCAGGGTCTCCCCCTTCTGCCGCCGCAATATCGTGTTCCGTTTCATCTATAATTGAATCCAGATTAAGACTATCTAATTCTTGTATAATTTGCTTATCTTGAACTCGTTCTTTTTCCTGGTCTATTTCTAATTTTTTAGTTTCAATATTTTCTAATTCCCTTTTTAATAAATTTAGATCGGGCTTGGGAGAGACTTTTTCTTTTAAAACGTCACTGAATGTTTTATCTAACTTTTCAATATAAGCCTTTGCTGTAATAGACCTTGATTCATTAATATGCATAGTAACATTAATAGGATCCCCAACTTCTATTTTCCGGTCAATCTCACTTCCTGGTATTTTAAGTTTACCTAAATGCCTATTGTGTTCAGCATTTTCAAATTCTCCCTCATAAAATTGTATTAAGAGTTCTTTAGAACTTCCAGGTAACACACTTATTGTAGCGGAGTATTTTTTCGTACTTTTAGCAGGAAGCGGGGTGCCTCTTTCAAAATGTCTATCAAAAGCACCGTCTTCTAATTTCACACCAATACTATGCGGCATGGGCGGATTATCTACTGATACCCCTTGTAGAATTGAAAATTCAGATGGTTCAGCAGGAATAGGATTACCTTTATTATCAATTACCTTAATCTGAAACAAATTCTCCTTTCCCTGTATTAAATTCACTTTTGTATAAAAAAATCCATCTTTTAATTCAAGCATACCACTTTGCCAACCGCCATCTGTACGTTCAATAATTATATTTAAATCTCTATTTTCTAATTCAACCTTTCCCCCAACAGGAGCTTCTGTAGATGTGGTAACAGGGTTGTATTTCAAGTTAATAAATATTTTATCCGGGCTTTTTTTATATAAACTCTCTGGTATGAATTGTGTATGCGCAAATAATGCTGCTCCCTGAGCAACAATAGTCATAGGATCAATATCGTAATCAGTATGAATATTAAATTCTTCTTTTAATCTTTTTCTTATATATGGTGTGAATGTCGGTCCTCCAACCAAAATCAGTTGTTCTATATCTGATGAATTTAATTTTTGCTCTTTTAAAACCTTATTGAAAAAATATATTGTTTTTTCCACATAACTTTCTATTAAATTTTCATACCGCTTTCTTGTTATTGGAATACGCATATCTATTACTCGCCCATCTTTATCTTTCAGGCTCTCTTTTGCACTATGTATTATAATTTCTGTATTTTCTCTTTCTGAAAGTTCAATTTTGGCATCTTCTGCACTCGTTTTTGAAACTGCTATTATACTACTTTCGTATTTTTTTAAACTACACGATAAATCAGACAGATTATATTCACTTTTCAAAGCAGGAAATACTATTTCTTCAACAATTTTCCAATCAAATTCAGTTCCACCTAACCAATTGTCTCCAGTACTAGTAACAATGCTTAAAATCCCTTCCCTTACTGAAAGCAATGCTATATCAAAGGTTCCACCTCCTAAATCATAAACAGCTAAATATCCCTCAGGCAATTTTTCAAAAAAACCAGCAGCAAAAGCTGCAGCAATTGGTTCTTGAAGTAACGGAGCAAACTCAATTCCAGCCAGTTTCGCTGCCCTATTAGTTGCTTCACATTGTATTGTTTCAAAATTGCATGGTACAGTAATTACACTTGTATTAACTAATTGATCAGGCAAACTACGATTTACTGTTTGTTTTAAAGATTTTAAAACCTCCGCAGATAATTCTTCAGGACTCATCGTTCTTTTTGAACGCACAAAACGCTTTACCTGTTGTGTTCCAATCCATCTTTTAAATCCTCCAATAGTATTTTCTTTATCGTAAACTAAGTTTTCATATGCTCGTTCCCCAACAATTATTTCTCCCTTTTCATCTATTTGCACAACCGATGGCGTAATCTCTTTCTGCCTATAATTTTTGAATACTTGAATTTTTCCCTTGATAAATTTTGCAACCGCCGAATTGGTAGTGCCCAGATCAATCCCAAAATCAATTACATTACTACTCATTTTGCCCTCCTTCTTGTTTAGTTAACCCTTTTTCCACTATGACCTCTCCTTTAGATATAGGTTTATTCTTATAATATATTACAGGTTTAATAACATCTTTGATTTTCATATGTCCTTCAGGACTATTTGGATTGTCTTCAAAGGCTAAAACACGAATATCCGCCATTCCATTATTATAATTTTCTCCAGCGTAATCAATTATTTCAAAACCATGTTTTTTGAGAACATCTTCAATCCTTTCAACCTGCTCTATAATTAATCTTTCATCATCTTTTTCGAGTTTGCTTTTAATACGATTTATTTTGTTTTTTAATCGCCAAATTTCTATTATTAGATCACATATAACATTTTGTTCTTCCTCATTGCTTTTGAATATGATAACTTTTTTGCCTATTAAAAATTTAGGTATTCCTTTATCATTTTTAAACATCTCTAAGCCTCCTTTATTATTTTAACATATTATTATATTGTCGTACCATTTCATTATGCTCTTCTAATTCTTTCTTATATCCAGCATAAATAGATTCATATTTTTTAACTATAGCATTATATTTTTCTACTTTTTCATTATAATCATCTATTACATATTGCGGCACATTATAAGAATTTGAATATTCTAAATTTAAACTATCTATTTCCTTTTTTAAATTGTCTGCTTCGATTTGAAGGATTAACAAAGAAGATTCCCGCCCCTTTATTTTGTTTTTTTTATCTTTAATCTGTTGCTCTAGATTCTCTCTTCTCTCTGTAATTGTAGTAGTCTGAGGTTGAGGTAATTGCTCCTTCTTCTGTATCCCTGGCAGATTAGGAAGTTTTTGGCCTACACGCAATTGATCAATTTTGAAATCATTCTTTTTAGATTCTTCTGATGAATTTCTAAAAATGGAACTCAATATAGCTATAGAAACAAAAATCCAAAACCCCCATTTAATTATACTCCAGAGCGATGGCCCCTTCCTTTCCTGCGTATATCTACCCCCATATTTTACATACTCCCTGTCTTTTTGAGACAATTTTTCAACTGATTTCGAAAAATCATAGTTTTTCCGTAATATTTCTAAATCTTTTTTAAATTTAGCCTTCAAATATGGCGAGCAGATAATATTGTATGCATAAACCATTAATGTGTATGCTTCTCTATATCCTTCAAAAGCCGTACTTCTCACGATATAGGATTCCCCGCTTTTATTGTGAATTATCACCGCAAATTCTCTTAATAACTGTGCCGATTTATCTAATGCCACTGAAAATGAAGAAATACCCTCTATGTCTACGCATTTTCCTTCTTCAATGAAATTTTGTATTCCAGATTTATATTTTTTTCCTATATCTACCAATTCTTGCAAAGAAGTATTCTCTCTATTTTGATTTAACCAATCCTCAGCTCTTTTCGTGTGATATAAAATTATATCAGTAGTGTGTTTTAATACATTATCTATATGTTTTGAACTTACTTCTAAATCTTTCAACAATGAGATATGCTTCCTTATTATTTCATAATTTTTAGCGGTCAAATATTGAGATATAAACATAAAATTTACTTTAATAATCTCATCTAAATAATTTTCCTGTATGCTCGTTAAGTCTATTTTTTCAGCTCTTTTATCTTTAAATCTCTTAATTTTTCCCTTAATTTTATTCCAGTATAAATCTGACTGAGAAAATTCAACAAATGACTTCATAGCAATTTCCCAATGCGTCCAATTCTCATCTGAAAAATTACCTTTTGTCTCACTGTATATAGCAATACTATGAGATAAAACCACTCTATTAACAGAAGTAGAGATATTTTTCCTGTCCAATTTTTTAATGGTCCAGAGTCGTATTAATTTTTTAATTCTGCCTTCACGAAGTAATTCTATTCCGTTTTTATCAGTTTCGTTATCTATCCAAAAATAAAAAATTTCTTCCTTTAATCTTAATAATGGATGTTCCAACCTTTCTACTGCACTTATTACGTTTTCATAACTTCTATCTAATTCCCCTAATAAAGGAAAATCATATTCAAGGGATATTTCCAACCCTAAATCATTTTTGACTTTTATTTCATCCGCTCTTTGCCTAACCTGAGATAAAGTAGCGTCTGGTAATAGACCTAAAACTCTAAATGCATTATTTTGATATCTAAACATTTTCTAGGACCTTTTACTTACTCCCTACTTTACACGCCAAATATTACTATATTTAAGTACGTCAACAACCTCTATACGCAAACTACAATTTTTTCCACCTGTTATTTCGGGAAATAAAAAGCGGGGCGACCTGACGTAAAAGACCCCGCTTTAATAGTTCCCATTCAATTGTTTATGTCGGGTCGTTACCCTCTGTCAATATATGACCAAATTGTGACTACGAGAGGCACAGATTGGTGACTTTTGGTGACCAGTAATGACTATATTTATCGTCGATGTTGCAATTTCTCGTCGGTTATTTTTCGGTTTTGCAGACTTATCTGGTCACGAAATGCACGAGCTTTCCTCAATACGGCATCGAATAATGGTCTGGTATCTCTCTGGTTTTGTTCTAAGTGGTCCCGTGACGTATTCTTCTTCGTGATCTCCTATTATTCTATAACCTCTTTCTTCAATGAACTTGTGTAGCCTCTCAATTGTGGGCCTTTCTTCAGTATAAGGCCCTTCATGAAGGATTTGCGCTACTGTGCCGTACTCCCACTCTTCAATTTTAACCTCAACATCCGGTACTTTATTTTGAGTCGGCAACGATTTGGTATCTTCGGGAATAGGCAAGGCGTATATGCCGAGCCACTCTTCTTTTGAGAGATTCTCGGCGCCTGGCCAACGCGCTCGGAGCTTCTCTACCTTGAAATCCACGCCCTGCGCTTTCAATATCTTCTTTATGCCATAAACCGTAGTATACAATGCCGGCAGATATTGTGAGCAAATGACGTTTGGATCACCCTTAACATAGATCACAGCCATCTTTTGTCGGGGCATTTTGAGAATTTGTGGTACATTCTTTGAAACTCTACTTGTCATATTAGTCGGGCCTTATAACTTTTTTTTCTCAAGCTCAAGTCGCAGCCTCGTCTCCTTATATGCGGATGCTTGTTCTGTTTTGCCCTGCTCCAGGAAACAGAGCTCCATATATCTCAAATAATCGGGATCGTCAGGGGAGCCTTTTTCAAATAGATATTTTTCCTCTAATTGTGACTTCTCTGTCGATAACTGAAGCTGGAGGAATCCTTTCTTCGACCCCAAAGCTTGCTTTATCCTGATCAAAAGATAATCCGGGCAGGCTTTGGGAACTACTGCGAATAGCCCTTTTGAGTAAGCATCTTTTATCAGCTCTTTCTTCCCTCTTGTGTGGGCCGCCGTGTAAACAACTACAGGAACTTCCCTTGCAAAGCACCAGTCTCTAAGGTTTTTAAATAGCTTTCCCCCTGTTATCCCTGGCATGTCAAGATCCAGGATAATTAAGTCAATCGGTTTCATTTCTTCTGAAACCAGTTTTACAAAAATTTGAGAAACCTTCACGGGGTCATCAATACTGGAGACTTCATATCCATTCTTTTCCAATAGAAGTTGCGTTGATTGGATGGTTTGTCTCTCGTCATCGATTATAAGAATGTGTGGTGCCATTAATTACCTCCATTAAAACCTTCAATTCTGATTTTCCTCTTTTTAAGAGCAGGCAGTAAAATAGTAAATGTTGTGCCTTTACCCACTTCACTTTCCACATTTATCTCTCCTCCATGTAGGGCGACTATCTCTCTAACGATGGTCAGTCCCAAACCTGAGCCTTCTATTATTTGGTCTCTGCCTTTTGTCTTAAAGAAGGGATTAAATATTTTAGGTAAATCTTTTTTTGGTATTCCTGGCCCGGTATCGCTCACCTTTATTCTAATATCTTCCTTTTCAGAAGATATGCTAATTTCTACACCCCCTTTATCAGTAAATTTTATCCCATTCTGAATCAGGTTTCTAATCAGGCGCTCTATGCTCTGCTCATGACCATAGGCTAATGGCAGTCTCTCTTTTCTATTAAACCTGAGGGATATCTCTTTCTTTTTCGCTTCAGGTGTAAAGTCTTCCACTATCCGCTTCACCATCTCGATTATGTTAAAATGGCTAAAGACAAATTTCTTCCTTATGTGGTCGTATGCCATCTGGCTTAATTGATACATGTCACTTAGTCCCTGAGCAACGAAGTCAATGTTTTTCCTGACAATCTTCAGATATTTTTCTTTCTCTTCTTCATTCAGTTTACCCTGTTCCATCAGGTATAGATAGGTCTGGACAGGGTCAAGGGGAGTGCGTAAGTCATGGCTGTATCTATAAACCAATAAGGACTGCTCATAATTGAAAAAAGAGTAACGAAACATTACTTCAGCATCTCTGGCTATCTGCGAAAGTATTTCAAGGTCCTGCCTATTATACATTTCTCCAGAAACTTTATCTCCAAGGTTCAATATGCCTTTTAATTCATCATCTATATAGAGGGGAATGCTGATGGCCGCTTTTACCCTGTCCATCTCCTTAACCACAGGGTCATGTTCGGAGAAAGGCGGCTGTATTTTCAGGACTTCTTTATTTGCAATGGTTTTCTCTTTCTTAAAATATGAGACTAAAGGACTTCCTTCTTCAAAAAGGGTCTCTTCTATTTCTTCTCCCTCTTTGAAACCTGTATTTGCTTTGACAAAATACGATTTGCCTTCCTCATCGTAAATCATAAAACTGCAATACTTCATGCCTATAGTATCAGCAACATCTTTTACCAGACTCTCTGACAGTCTGTCCAGGCTGAAGATGGAAAACCACTTGTCGCTAATCCGGCGGAGCTTCTGCTGGTATTCATATTTGCCTCCCAGGATAACCGGCAGGAGCAACCTTCTCAAAGGTCCGTAAAGAAGAGGCGAAGTAATCGCAGTCAAAGTAACAGCAATTACCGTTACTGGACGGGAGAAAAATATCAAGGATACTATTATGAAGGCAAAAGCAGGAATTAATGAAGAGACCAATCGAAGAGTAGTATCTCTTACCGCAAGGGTGATGTCCATAAGGTGTAAAGTAATAATAGCATAAGTGATTAATAGGAACGAGCCCAAGACAAAGAATACACCAATGGGATAAAATGCAACACCATAATTAATGAGGTATTCAACAATTGCAAAACAATAAAGGCAGGTAGACAAGAAAACCAATTTGCTCTGATTTCGGGCAAGGGCTGAAAGCCCGGGGTCAACCATCGAGGCTTTAAGCAAAGTTAAGACTCGCCAAGCCATTATGGCCACGAAGATTAAATAGATGGGATGAAGGGAACCGGCTCTCCCATAGGTTCCCCAGCTAAATTCATTATGTCCAGCAATAAACACTTTGGTTAACCACAGAAGAAATAGCCAAAAAACAGCAATGAAATAAAACCGTCGAACCCATGCCATCTCTCTCTTAAGGCCAAGAAATTCAACTACAAAATGATAATACGTAAACGGAAGGAAAAGTATCAATGAATAGCCTACCCTTACGATTAAATCTTTTTGCACTTCTGTTCCAGCATAATATATAGTAAACCAACAAGCCTGCCACCAAAAGGTTTCGAAACAAAGTAAGGCAAAAGACCGATTCACAGATGACTTCGGATTTTTCGAAAGAACGAAACTACCCAGTAACAGAGCGAAAACCGCACAAATAAATGGC
>Ga0315280_10008164_pt1 | contig 13780 bp, 10 predicted proteins | sample YL17G06_40_MG_FD_203697 | JGI IMG/M metagenome (GOLD analysis project Ga0315280, IMG submission 203697) | Sediment microbial communities from Yellowstone Lake, YNP, Wyoming, USA - YL17G06_40 | ecosystem: Environmental > Aquatic > Freshwater > Lake > Sediment | place: USA: Wyoming | collected...
TGCGTCTTTGCGGTGAAAAGCTATTTTGCCGCGCCGCGGAATGATGATTGGGTGTTTAGCGCGGGCGATTCTTTTTTTGCTGCATTTTAGGAGTTAAGAAATTCCGCGCTATTGGTCTGCTCTGAGAGCGGGGGCTGGGGGCCAGGGGCTTGGGGCTAGTGATTGGAGTTTCGGGAGTGGAGGCGGATTTTGGGGGTTTTGATCAGCCCGTTGATCATTCTGCCAATTTCATTGATTTGGTCTTGTGCCTGGATCAAACCCTGGTCTTCGGACTTGAGGTAGTTCAGCTTCTGGGCGATTATGAGATTTGTTTCTAACTCCATAAGAGAGCCACGAGCGATGAGAAGAAATTGAATATACTCTTTTGGTGGAGCCCCGTCCCCATCCTTCGGCTATGTTCGCAGGCACTGAAATTGCGGCACGCTGCATCTGGGACACGAGTCCAAATTTTTCTTCAGCCGGGAAAGTTCTGGCCCCTAGTCCCTGATTATTCCTGGGGATAAGTCAGCCACTTTTTTCCCCAGTCGGTCTTGAGCCATTGATTGACCCTTGCTCTGCCTTTGGTGGGGTACCAGAGGAAATCGTGGAAGAAGAAGGAGCCGAAGACGAAGAAATAGACCAGCGGCGTATGGAAGAAAAATTTCTGGAATCGTGAGAGCCAGGAGTTGAACCAGAAAGGCTTGACAAAGGCAATGGCCGGGTTTGTGCCCACGAAAAATCCCCAGTTTTGTTTGGAGACATCGTCTCCAGCGATTTCGATATCATCGGGATGGCCGTTTCCGAGTCCGGCTTCGGTTGCGAGCCGGATGAATTTGAGGCTCATCGGTTCAAAGCCCATCATTTTGGCCGCGACGGAATCAATGGCGACCTGGTCGGAGCTGGCGAGGATGACATTCTTGGCGACCGGGATCATAGTGCGGGGGCCGGGGCCGTTGCCGGCGATGGTTCCGTCCATCACCGCGAACAGTCCGGGATGAATTTCTTTCTGGATGGCGAGCAAATCAACCAGGGTTTCATGGATGACGCTGTGGGTGTAATGCCTTTTGCTTGAGAGCAGGCCTCCGAACGCGTTTTTCATGGCGCCGGTGGTGCCGGTATAAACATGGCACTTGACCGTGGGGAGATGGATGATGTTCTTGCCGATAAAAAATTCCGGGATTTGGATTCCCTCCGGGAATATCGATGGCAGCGCGATCATTTTGGCTTTGGGCTGATATGGAATCCATTTGATGTCCTGGTCCCGGAAGTTATAGAGGACCTTTACGCCATATTTTTTCAGAATGGGATTGAATTTGTTGAGCCGCTCGCCCTTGAAGGGGTTGGTCACTACGGTGTTATTCTCGACCGCGGAGATGTCTTTGCAGCCGCTGGTTTGAAGATAAGCGAGCGTGGCCTCCATCTGCCAGGGCGTGGTATTGGCTCCGGGGAAGAAGTAGTGCCAGGAGATATTGGGCTTGATTATGGCCGGGACCTGGAGGTTCAGCGATTGCTTGAGGCCGGCCAGGTCCAGCAGCCGGTAATAATCCTCATTCACTCTCTCCGGACTGGTAAACAGCACCGCGACTTTGGACTTGGCCAATCTGGACTCCCTTAGTTGAGTATAGATTATGCGGGACCGGGTTTCAATTTTTTATATGAACCGGCCGGCGCATCAGGGCTTGAAGTTTCATCCTCCCGCCAGCATCTTCAACAGGTTTAAGAGCATCCTGAACCTGCCTGGCCGGCTGCACGACATAAAATCAATCGCGACTCTCCTCGCTGACTCGCTTTGGGGCAGGTATCCCAGCATAATTTTTTTGGCCGAGGTCTCAAGAAAAAGCGGTCCCCAGAGAGAAGGGCCGACAAGTTCTTTTTTGCAAAGGCCCCGCCATTTGTGCTGGTAGTCTTGAGCCCGGCCGGAAATTATGGCCTGGGCTAAAAGCGCGGCGGTTTTGAGCGAGTAGTAAATGCCCTCGCCGGTGACCGAATGGGCCGCGCCGGAGGCGTCTCCGACCAGGGCCCAGTTTTGGCCCACAACTTTTTGGCGGCAAAGGGTTGAGAATTTGAGCGCAGGGATCAACGCTCTTTTTGCTTCCGGCCTTAGCCGGGTTTTGAATGGGGAAAGCTCCGGTTCAGAGTCGATCATTGATTCGCAAAACGAAAGTAAGTCATCGGTCTCATGTCTTCTCCGCCAGGACCCGAGGCCGATGGAGGTTGAGTCTTTGCCCGGAAAAATCCAGGCGTAGCCGGCTAGTCGGTCAAAGAATTGCACGGTGAGCGGCAGGCTTACGGCTTTGGGCAGCCAGAGGGAAAGCGTGAGGTAGTAGTCGGACTTGTCCCAGGGCCGGCAAAATTTTTTGCGCACCAGGCTTGCCGCGCCGTCGGCTCCGACCAGAAAATCGACCGAGGTGATTTGCTTCTGATCGTCTTTGAGTTCAAAGCCGCGGTCTGCGGGCTGGAATTCAATAATTTTCCGGGGCAGGAAAGCGGCGCCGGCCGAGCGGGCCAGCTCGATCAGGAACCGGGCTAAGTTTTTTCTGGAAATGACATAAAGGGGGCTGGTCAGGTCGAGGTCTATTTTTATTTTGTTGGTGGTGACCACCCGGGCTTTGCGATTGGCGTATGCCTGGGACTGAATCGGCGTAAGCTCCGGGAACTCGGTCCAGATGATCGGGTCCAGGCCTCCCGCGCAGGGTTTTTCCCAGGGAGCGCGGTGATCAAAGAGCGAGACCTTTAATCCGGCCTCAGCCAGCTTGAATCCGAGAAAGGCTCCCGCGGGCCCCGCGCCGATTATTCCTATTTTGCCGGGTTTCATCTTGTAGAGGTGATGGGAATAAAAATGGTGGGCGCTACAGGACTTGAACCTGTGACATCTACCGTGTGAGGGTAGCGCTCTACCGCTGAGCTAAGCGCCCACGCTGGTTTTTTATTCTAGCTCTTGCCTGATAAAAAGCAAGCAGGACCCGCGTTCGGCTCCCTCACCAGGCATTCCGGATCGGGGAATGGCCGCGCTCGGAGAGGAGGAATCGTCCCATTTTTAGAGCCGCAACGGTCTTGGCTTTCAAATCCTCGAATGAATTCAGTTTGCGAGCCGAATTGAACAGATACGAGAACCGGAAATAGTATCTTAGATAAGCCCGGCCGATCAACCGTAGCAGCTGTTTTTCGGTAACCGCGGTTTCCCATAGTTTCAGCGTAAATTGCTTTTGCGGATTTCTGGTATATTGCCTGTAGTAATCACCGCCGAAATTGGGATCCTTGATAGCCTGCCCATAGATTTCCGATCCCGGCTCCGGCATCAGGGTGTAAAAGATGGGGAAGTCGCAATTGAGTTTGAAAGCGAGCTTTATGGTGTCATTGATCTGCTCCATGGTTTCGCCGGGAAAGCCGACTATATAGTAGCCGAGCGTGGCGATCTTATATTTTCGGCAAAGGTTAATGGCGGTGACGCTTTGCTCGGGAGTGATGTGCTTTCTAATCTGCTCCAATATTTTCGGGCTGGCGGATTCAATGCCGAAGGATATGCGCGTGCAGCCGGACTGGGCCATTCGTGAAATCATTTCCTCATCCACCTCGCCCACCCGGCAGCGGCAGGACCAGGGCAGATTTACCTTATGCTTGAGCAGAGTATCGCATATCTCCATCACCCGCTGCTTGGTGATATTGAAAATATCGTCGTAAAAGTCAAGGGAGCGGTATCCCTGGTTTTTGCAGGAGATAACTTCTGCAACAATATTTTCAGGGGTGCGCTCCCGGTAATGGCGGTCGTGATTGGCGCAAAAAGTGCATGCAAACGGGCAGCCTCGGCTGCTGATAATAACCGCGGAGGGCGCCAGCCGGTTAGTGGCCAACCGGTGCTGAAGAGGATCGAAGTCAGACCGGTCGGGAAATGGGAACCGGTCGGGATTTATCTCAATGGGCCTGCGCGGATTGCGCACGATGGAACCGTTTTCTTTATACCAGACGCCTTGCGCCCCTTCCAGCGGCTCATTCCTGGACACGCGTTTGGCCAGCTCCAGAAACGAATGCTCACCCTCTCCGATCACGACCGAATCTATCTCCGGCTGAATCAGGGTCTCCTCGGGATACACCGAGATGTACGGCCCGCCCAGAACAATATGCGCAGATGGCAATTTATTTCTTACCAGCCGCGCCGTGTCCAGAGCATCATACCAGTTGAGCATCATGACTGTAATCCCGACCAGGTCCGGCCTATATCGGTCCAAAATTTGATCGAGCGCTTTAAGTCCCGGCCGGGCGAGGGTCTGGGCGTTCCAGAGTTTTACCTCGTGGTCGGATTCACTTCTCAAAAAACTTTGCAAATACATCAGCCCCATGGGCGGCGCGCAATCGTGGAGGAGGTTGGCTAATTGATTGGATCCGGGCACTCTCACCTGGTGAAAATTAGGCGGGTTGATCAGGAGTACTTTCATTACGCCACTTTCTTAAAATAATACCCAGCAAGCCGTTGCTTGTCAAGAAATTGAAATATTGGACTTTACCCATTTTTTAAATAGCAAAAAGCGGCAAGGAGTTTAGCAGCGTTTCGCTCCGTATTGCTGATTAGGCTGAATCTGAAAGCAGGGACTTAATTTCACAGACTCTGCGGCTGTAAACTTTCGAATATGTCAAATCGTGCAAGCGCGCAGGATTTGGTTTTAGGCTTCTTTTCTCTTATTATTAAGGCTTAATGACCGCGCGACCGACGATAGTTTTCAGTTCGGTTTTCAAGCCGTTCGCGGAAGCGAATAACCTGTACAGCCGGGTTGACTCCAAGATTGAGCTTTTCCACAATCAACTGACCAAGTATCAGGGGATTTTCAGCCCGCGGGTGCATTATAACACTTTCGGCTTGCATGCGATTGCGAACAATATTGAGACGGACTCGGTGGTTCTTGACTATCCGACCCTGGGCCGCTTCATTGCCGAGGTCAAAAAAGGCTACGATTATGTCGGCATCGGTTCAATTGCGCCGAACTTCCAGAAAGTCAAGCGGATGGTGGAAGAGGTTCGAAAGCATAGCCCCAAAAGCAAGATCATCCTGGGCGGCTTCTGCGCGGGGATTCCAAACCTGGACCAGCTTCTGGAGGCTGACCACATCTGCCGGGGAGAGGGAATCAGTTTTATGCGTGAGCTGCTCGGGCAGAAGCCGGAATTTGAATTTCGCCAGCCGGATGTCTTTTCCGAGACCCGCGAGGTCTTGGGGGTGCCGTTTTTCTGGAGGGACTATCATCCCTATATAATTGTCGGGCTGGGATGCTCTTACGGGTGCGATTTCTGCTCGCCCAGTCATTTTTTCGGCAGAAAACACATCAAGCTGCTCAAAACCGGAGAGGCGATCTTCAAAGAAATCGAGCGGCTGGGCAAGAAATTCCGTTCCCACACCTTCGGCTTGATCGGCGACGACAATTTTCTTATTGACAAGAAACGGGCGCGTGAACTGCACGACCTGGTGGTTAGAAGCGGAAGGCAATTCGACATTTTCATTTTTGCCGGTGCGGACCTGGTTTGTGAATGGGCACCGGAAGAGCTTGCCGAAATGGGGGTCTGCAATATCTGGATCGGCCGGGAAAGCAAGTTCGCGGCCTATGGCAAGAATCAACGCCTTGATATGAAAAGCTTAGTGGAGGAGTTGCGCGGGGTTGGGATTAAAGTCATCTTGAGCTCCATCCTGCTTATGGATTTTCACACCAGGGATAACATACGGGAAGACATTGAAGACCATCTGTCCTCAAAGCCGGCTTTCAGCCAGTTCTCCTTTTATGCCCCTGCGCCGGGCACGCCCCTTTATGAGCGCTTAAGAGAAGAGGGCAGGCTCCTGGATAGTATCCCTCTTGAAGAGTGGCATGCATTCAAGCAGCCGTGGTTTGTCCACCCGGAGTTCAGCCTGGTCGAGGCCGAGCAAATCCAGGAGCAGGCATATCTTGATGATTTTTACCGGCTGGGGCCAAGCCTGGTGCGAAATATCCGGGATGACTTGGAAGGATACCTGCGTATGAAAGATTCTTTGAATCCGCGGCTTAGAGAGCGCGCTGAATTCATCGCAGCCAAATTCCCGCGCTACCGGCCGATTCTCAAGGCGTGCGAGCATCTGGTGCCCAGGCCGGAAATGAGAGAGCAGGTGCGGGAGCTCCGCTTAAGGCTCGAACAGGCAAGCCGCAAAATGGGTCTGGTGGAGAATGTGGAAGCGCTGGGGCTTTGGGGTTTCGGAGCCGCGGGCGGACTTCGCCTCCGGTTCTGGGGAGACGGGCTTCAGCCCAGGACCCGGGTGTATCATTATGTTGGCTGATCCGGGCCGGGCATCTTTTTATTTTTGTCTTTTGAAGGTTTCCAATTAAAATAATTGGGAAATGACGGAAAGTCCGAAGCTGCTCTTCAGTTCTGTGTTCAAGCCCTTTGCCGAGGCCAATAGTTTATACAGCCGGGTTGACTCCAAGATTGAGCTTTTCCACAACCAGATCACCAAATACCAGGGCGTTTTCAGCCCCCGCATCCACTACAACAGTTTCGGCCTGCATGTGATTGCGAACAACATTGAAGCCGACTCGGTTGTGCTGGATTATCCGACTCTTCCGCGCTTCATCAAGGAATTGGAAAAGAGATATGACTATGTGGGCATCGGCTCGATTGCTCCGAATTTCCAGAAGCTGAAGCGGATGGCGGAGGAGGTGAGGAATTTAAGTCCCAAGAGCAAAATCATCATCGGCGGATTCTGCGCGATGATTGAGAACCTGGACAAGATGCTCGATGTTGATTATGTGTGCCAGGGCGAGGGGATCAGCTTTATGCGCGAGCTTCTGGGCCAGAGTCCGGAATATAAGTTTCGGCAGCCGGATGTCTTTTCCGAGACCCGCGAGGTTTTGGGGATGCCGGTTTTCGGGAGGGACTATCACCCGTTCATTGCGGTTGGTCTAGGCTGCAACTACGGCTGCGATTTTTGCTGTCCGAGCCATTTCTTCGGCAAGAAGCACATCAGCCTGCTCAAGACCGGCGAGGATATTTTTAACCAGATCGTGCGGCTGGGGAAAAAATACCGGACAACCAGCTTCGGCCTGGGCGGGGACGACAATTTTCTGGAGGATGAGAAGCGGGCGAGGGAGCTGCACGATGTGGTGAAGAAAAGCGGGCTTCAGGTCAAGCTGTTCACTTTTGCGAGTGCGGACCTGGTTTCGAGGTGGCATGCGGAGGAGCTGGCGGAGATGGGGATCACCACGATCTGGATCGGCAGGGAAAGCAGGTTTGCGCCCTATAACAAAAACAAGGAAATCGATATGAAGGGCCTGGTGGCTTCGCTCCGAAAGGTGGGGATCAAGGTCATTTTGAGCACGATCCTCCTGTTCGATTTCCATACCAAAGAAAACATATGGCAGGACATTGAAGACCACCTGTCCTGCAAGCCGGCTTTCAGCCAGTTCTCTTTTTACGCGCCCTTTCCCGGCTCGCCCCTGCACGCAAGAATGAAACAAGAGGGCAGGCTGCTTTCGGCGATTCCGCTTGAAGACTGCCACGCATTCAAGCAGCCGTGGTTCATTCATCCTGAGTTCAGCCTGGCCGAAGCGGAACAGGTCCAGGAGAAGGCATACCTGGAGGATTTTTACCGCCTGGGGCCGAGCATCGTCCGGCTGATCCGGGATGAGCTTGAAGGGTATATTTATATGAAGAGTTCTGCCAACCCCAGGCTTCGGGAGCGGGCCCAATATTTCGCGCGGAGTTTTTCGCAATACCGCGCGGTTCTCAAGGCTTGTGAATATCTGGTGCCCACTTTGGAGATGAAAGATCAGGCGCGGGAGCTGCGCTTAAGGCTTGAAGCCGAGGCGGGCAACACAAACATCTTGGAGAATATGCAAGCGGCCGGGCTTTACGGCTTTGCCAGGTTGAGGGAGTTTCGGACCCGCCATTTCGGAGACGCGCTCCAGCCGATAACAAGAGTCTCCTATTATGCTCGCGGAAAAACGAGCCGGCTTTGAAAATCGTTGGTCCTTGTTTTCCTGTCGCTTTTTTACCGGCGTTTTCGGTAAAGTTCGGTGTGGCCGAAACGCGCGGCGAGTTCGTAGTTTTGGTTCAGGAAGTCGTTTAATTCCGGGAAATCCTGGCCCAGCGCGTCCTTGAACCTCTGCGAGGGCAGATCCGTGGGGAGGCCGATTTCCTGGTCAGCCAAGATGAAAAAGTTCGGCCGCGCCTTTATGATCGCGTTCACATATTCTTCCCTCCATCTCAACTGGGTCAAAGTTATCCGGCCGTTCACCGGCCGGTAAATCATTTGCTGGACGGAGCAGAACCTGGTCGGGAGCGGCTTTTTGAGCAGGAAAGGAATAAGAGGGTACATACCAAAAAATCCGATGGTATCATTGGGGGCAAGAAAAGTGGAGATGCCTTTGGCAGCCTGGTATTGGTCCAGTGCGATCACTCTGTCAGCCGGGAGCTGCAACCCGGCCGAGTAAGCTCTATCCAAAGAGCCGAAGGCATAGCGGAAAGCATACAGAATTTGTTCCGGATACCCCGCGAGCAGCATAATTATGACCAGGAAATAAAATACTGTCCGCGAGAAGAAAGGCCGTTGGCGGGGAGCGGAATTGCCAATAATTGCGCCGAGCCTGGCAAGTCCCACTCCGCAGAAGATATTCATTATGCCCATAAACGGGATCAGGTGATAACGCGCCCTTTTATCCTGGTAAAGATAGAGAAGAAGAGAGACCGCGAGCAGGGACAGCAAAAACATTACCAGTTTATTGCGTTCCGTGCCCGGCTGCCTGGAGGCGAGATATGACAAAATTCCGAGGCTGCCGAGCAGGAAAATTATCGGCTGTTCCAGAAAGATGCCTTTGGGAATAAGCAAAAGCCAGAGCCCTCGATTATAATACCTGAGCGGGTACTTAAGCTTGGCATAGACCGCGTAGTTGTACCAGACCGAAGCCTCATACATCGGCTTGAGGGCATCCGCTCGCCAGCAGATCAGGACGGTGATTAGGGAGGGAAGCGCGAGCGCAAGCGCAAAGAGCGCCAGCTCCGGCCATACCCGCTTGGGCCTTTTTCTGAATCCCTCGATCAAAAAAAGCAGCGCGAAATTGGCCCCGATCAGGCCGTAGACCGTTTTCACCAAAAAGGCGAATCCCAGGATGAGCCCGACCAGAACGGCCCTGAGCCATACTTTTGGTTTAAGCCGAAAAGACAGGATAGTCGAGGCGAGCAGGAAAAAAAGGAGGAATCCTTCCCGCTGCCCGGTATCGAAAATTCCGAACCCGAAATACCAGATGCTGTAGGCGAGGCCCGCGAGAAATCTGGCGGTTCGGTTCTCGGCGAGCCTGCCCGCCAGATAATAGATCAGCGCCAGGTTTCCGAGCTGGACCAGAAAATCGAAAAAGCGGAAGCTGAACATAGAGTCGCCGAAAAGATAGGAAGCGAAAGTGTGGATCACAAAAATGCCGGGAAGGTCGTGGTACCAGATCCCGGTGTAGGGAAGCGAATGGGAGCGCTTCCAGCACCAGGCCGCGTAGCTGAAGAATGACTGGTCCATCCCGAACGAGTACCAGAGGGTTAGGGAAAGGAAAAATCCTCCGATCAGAAGCGTAAGCCAGAGGTATTTATCTTTGAAAAAACTGCCCAATTTTATCTCTTGCTCCACCGGCCCTGTTTAACATCTTATGTTTATTGCGGCAAAAAAGCAAAACCGAGGATCCGGCTGCCGAGAGCGGCAAAGCTTTGGAGGCGCCATTTGGAAGAATAAACGGATGCTTTGGGGGTGCCTCGGTTAATGAAAATTTTGCCGTTTTTTTCTTGACAAAACCGCTGAGAAAAGCTATAAGGCAAACTGAGGCTATACCTGTCTAACCAAACGAAAAGGGGGGTATGAAAATGGGTATGAATCGAGCGGTAATCGGCAAGGAATATCCAATCGTCGAATTCGATGTCAATCCCAAGGATTTCACTTTTTATGCGCTGGCGACCAATGAGTACGACAATCCTTACTACTGGGAAGAGAACCGGCCGGGAGGAATTATGGCTCCTCCTATGTTCGCGGTCGTGTACGGCGGGATGTGCATCCCGGGCGTGATCAGCGACAAGGATTTGGGGATGAATTTGATGATGATGGTTCACGGGGAGCAGGACATCAGGTGGTTCAAGCCGGCGAAATGGGGAATGAAGCTGAAGAGCCGGGCCAAGATGGTTGACATTGTTGACAAGGGCAGCGGCGAGCTTTGCCAGTTCAGCATCTCCACCTGGGATCAGGCCAACGACAAGGTGGCGGAGGCTTTGGTCGGGTTCTTTGTCCGGGGCGGCGGTTCGGGCAAGAAGGAAGAGAAGAAGCCGGAACCTCAGCCGGGAAAAAGCATTTTTGAGGTGAAGACCAAGGTTCTGCCCCAGCAGACCTACATTTACGCGTTTGCCAGCGGAGACCACAATTTCATCCATGTCAACCCGGAGATGGCCAAGAAGGTGGGACTGCCCGGAATCATTCTCCAGGGGCTTTGCACCATGGCGTTGTGCCAGAACGCGGTGGTCAACACCCTGTGCGAGAAGAATCCCGAGCGGCTGAAGAGGCTGGCGGTCAGGTTCGCGCGTCCGGTGCTGCCTAATGATGAGCTGACCATCTATGGCTGGGAGACCAAGGCGGGCAGCCCCCGGGAAGTCGCGTTCGAGGCCAAGAAGCAGGAGGGCACAGCTGTGGTCAAAAACGGGATCGCGGAAATCGCGTAAAAAGTTGAAGAGAGCCGGAATTAAATTATTCTATTTATACAGGAGAAGTGCAGAACCTTCCGCCTCTCTCTTTCCGTTAATTCCAATCGAGGAGGTTGACAATGCCAGGCAGTGGAATCGGCTTTGCGGTTCTTGAAATATTAGTCTTTGCGCTTGCGTCGGCTCTGTTCTTTTACAGCCTGTGGGTCAAGATAAAGCTGATGCGCACCGGCCAGCCGGAGGTGGTCAAGCGCTGGGACAGAATTCCCGACCGGTTCAAATTCCTGATTGACGAGGTGGGCGCGCATCTCAAGCACTTCCGGGACTGGTATGCGGGTCCGATGCACTTCGCCATTTTTTACGGCTTTGCCTTTTTGTTCATATCGATTGCGAACTTTTTCTGGGAAGGACTGGGAATTACAAAATCTCTTTGGGATAAGTTCGGCCTGGGATTCATCGCGCAGTTTATAAGGGGGGGCGAGGAGTCAACCGCTTTTCCGTTCATAGGCGGATGGGCTTGGTACCATATATTGATGAATATATGGTTCGTGCTGGTGCTGGTTGCCCTGGGGATGGCTTTCTACCGCAGGTTGATTATTAGGCCGGAGCGAATGGAGCTGACTAAAGAAGCGCTCCTGATTCTCGCGCTCATCACCGGCGTGATCATTACTGATGTTATGCTGGAGAGCACAAAGATGATCGCGGGCGAGCGTATGCCCGGAGCGTTTTTTAGCTCTTTGTTTGTTCCGGTGTTCAAAGGAGTGGGGATCAAGTCCGAGCATGCCGGGAATATTGCTTATGCGGTAAGCTGGTGGCTGCATGCGGGAATTCTGCTCGGATTCCTTAACTACCTCCCTATCTCCAAGCATATGCACATCCTCCTTTCCATACCCAATATATTTATGCAGAGCCTGGAGCCCAAGGGCTCAGTGCCTCCGATTCCGGGCCTGGAAGAGCGGGAGAACTGGGGAGCGCACACTATTCCGGAGCTTTCCTGGAAAGCCTTGATGGACGGACTGACCTGCCAGGAATGCGGCCGCTGCCAGCAGCAATGTCCGGCGTATAACACCAAGAAGCCGTTAAGTCCTAAGAAGATTCATCTGGACATCAAGCATCTTCTGGTGGAAGAAGGTTTTGTTCCCGAGGGCAAAGAGCGCCAGCCCATAATCGGCGACAAATGGACCAAGCCGGAAGAGGTCTGGGCCTGCACCACCTGCCGCGCGTGTATGACCGAGTGCCCGGTGGGCAATGAGCACATCCCCAAGATTATTGAATATCGAAGGTATATAACCTTGATGGAAGGAAACATTGCTCCCGAGGCCCAGCTTACGCTTCAGAATATGGAAAAGAACTCAAATCCCTGGGGCGTGGGCTTTGACCAGCGGGGCAAGTGGGCCGAGGGTTTGGATGTGCCGGTTTACGCGGAAGGCGCGCAGGCCGAGTATTGTTATTATGTCGGATGCGCGGGATCGTTTGACGACCGTTACAAAAAAGTGTCAACCAATTTTGTTAAGATTTTGAAAAAGGCGGGGGTCAGCTTTGCGATTCTGGGCATTGAGGAAGGCTGCTGCGGAGACACGGTTCGGAGGCTGGGCAACGAGTATCTGTTCAAGATCATGGCCGAGCAGAACATCCAGAATTTCAAGAATTATAACATCAAGAAGTTCATCACCACCTGCCCGCACGGTTATAATGCCCTGAAAAATGAATACCGGCAGTTCGGGTTTGAGCCGCAGGAAATATGGCACCACAGCGAATTCATTGCCAAGCTTTTGAAAGAAGGCAAGCTCAAGCTCAGCCAGCCCACTGAAGCCGGAGCGGTTACCTATCACGATTCCTGCTACCTCGGAAGGCACAATGAGATTTATGAACCGCCCAGGGAAATTATCAAGGCGGTGCCGGGCGCGGAGCTCAAGGAAATGGCCCGGCGCAACACCCGCTCGTTCTGCTGCGGCGCGGGCGGGGGGCTGATGTGGCTGGAGGAGCACGGAGAGCGGATGAGCTCCAACCGGGCCAAGGAAGCCATCGGCACCGGCGCCAAAACCATTGCGGTCGCGTGCCCGTTCTGTATGACCATGCTTGAAGACGGGGTTAAGAGCGAGGGCAAGGAGGAGCAGGTCAAGACTCAGGATATAGCGGAGATCGTGGCCAAGGCCATAAGCTGAACCTGAAATTTATTTTGCGGATAAAGGCCAGGGCAAAAACTCCGGCCTTTTTGTTCTTAATCACGGACCAGCTCGTCCTTTGCGGTGTTGCCGTGAGGATATAAGAATTTGTTTTATGGGAGCGGATACGATGCTTGCTCAAGGATTGGAGCAGTTTTTCTCAATCTCTCCTTCAACCGATGGGCTGTCTGTTTAAGGCGGAAGCCAGTTTCTCTATTCCTGCTAGCCACGCGATATAAACAAAAGGATTGATGCCAAAACTGAAGCGCTGTCCGCCAGAATACAAATCAATCTTTCTGGTGCCAATGTTGCGAGAGGAAAAGATGCTTCTGGAGGCGGTAGCTTTTGTGATCTGGGCAAAAGGAATTTCGATCTTATCACCCCTGCCCAGAGGCATGAACACCAGTCGGTCGGTGAACATTACGAGCAGGCCTTTCCTGTTGAAAATCGCACTCCTTATCAGCGTGCTTTCTGCAATCATCTTGAGCTCCCCCATATGTTTATTGATCAAGTCATTGCACAGAGCATCCGCCTTGCGCCGTTTCCTCATGTGCACTGCCGTTATCGCCATATCTTTAATTCCGAATAATAAAAAGACAGCGACCAGTAAAACAAGAGTTTGCATTATTTACCTCCTTTTTAGGATTAAAAAATCATTTTTTCCTGATAGCGCCGCCCGTGAAAAGTATACACTCGCAAAATCGAATGTGTCAATGAAAAGCCCTGAAGACAGCTCGGGCGGAAAAATTGACAAAGACCGGTTCAAAGCTATAATAAAAATTCCAACCCCGTGGGGCTGTAGCTCAGTTGGGAGAGCGCTTGACTGGCAGTCAAGAGGCCGAGGGTTCAATTCCCTTCAGCTCCACCATTCTTCGCTCTAAGAACTTGCGGCGCAAGTCCTTGAGCTACGAATGGCAGGCCGTCCATCAATAGGCAGGCAGTTGTGCGTAGAGCGAAGAATG
>Ga0315280_10008166_pt1 | contig 13777 bp, 15 predicted proteins | sample YL17G06_40_MG_FD_203697 | JGI IMG/M metagenome (GOLD analysis project Ga0315280, IMG submission 203697) | Sediment microbial communities from Yellowstone Lake, YNP, Wyoming, USA - YL17G06_40 | ecosystem: Environmental > Aquatic > Freshwater > Lake > Sediment | place: USA: Wyoming | collected...
TTCAAGAACTTAAGAAAATTGTCGAACATCGAGTAAACCGCCTTCCTGTTCAGCGCTAGGCATTTGGCTGGCGACGCACGCCAAGACGGAGTAGTTCGCCCCACAACCCGGGACCCAACAAACTCCTGCGGTTTGATCAAGTTATGAAGGAACAGCCCTCATCGTCCGAGAGGGTGTAGAATGAAAGTACCAGTCATCAAGCCGTGTGCGTTGTTTTTGTTCTAGTCTCTGCCCGTCATCGGTCTTGCCTTGGGCGGTTATCTCCTAGTCTTGTTCGTGTCTAGGTTTGGAGTTGGTGGCAGTGATGGTAGTGGATGACAATCTGACCGCGGCTGGACGGTTACTGTTGCTGATCGATCAGGCCCCTCGCAAGAACAGCACCCGCCCGTCTGTCTCAGGACAACACGAACACGACGGTAAAATCGTTTACTGTAATGTTCCTTTCTCGTGGAGCTTGGTTGCCGGGCAGGAATTGTAGCCGGTATTTTGGCGCCAAGATTCAATTCGGCTCTCGCGGCTAATAGTAAACCCTGCAGAATGTGCAGAACCATCGGCCATAGGACCATTGAAGGCAACCTCCGCAGCATGGGCACTTTGGGTTACCTCCGATGGGTGGACTGTACAACCCTTCGACCAATCTCCTTCACGTCTCACGCCAGCATGTAAAACCTTTCCACAGATCGGCCCTAGTCAGCGCGACGGGCGAGCTCATCAAGCGAATGATGGATCACGCAAGCAGAACCCACAACATGACCAACATTGCGGTCGACGAAGGATAGCTGATGGCTAAGATCAAACTAGACCCGCAGCAACGCCACCCGATCAATAGACAGGCACCGTCATCCGGGTCTCTTCTGTCCAGCCTGCGCACTTCTGACTTCAAAGTGAGAGATCCACGAGGCAGTCGCTTCAGATTCGCCGGATAGCTTCATGTCTGTCTTTCGTCGATTGACCTTGCCTGTCTCCTGTTCAGCAGCGGCTTGCTGCCTTCGGGTGGGTCTGGCTCATCCTTGGCTTGCGCCACATCGCGCACAATGTCTTGCGCCTTGAGGTATCCGTGAACCGCAGGATATGCAGTATTTCGTTGTTTGGGGTGCTGCTGCAGTTGGCCGAGGAGGAGCATATGGAGGCGAGCCCGTTCTTGGAAGCGAGGGTTCGCGTCTACGCCTGACCAGTACGACAAACAAAACAACAACTACGGCTACTATACCAATAGCCACGAGACCAAGCATGCCTCCCTCAGTCGACGGAAATGCCTGAGTGATCTGCTCTGTTTGAATGGAGGTCAATGTTCTGGTTGCCGTGAGCACGAGCAGTGAGCTTTGCGTTGAGTAGGCTACAGACGTGACTGCCTGACTGTAATATCTGGCAACTGAAGCGGTTATGGTGCACTCTTTGGTATAGGGCCCCCACGTCTCGATAATGAGCCAGTAGGTCCCATCTTTCTTAACGGACCAGTCCAGAGCGCATGATTTAACCTTGAATGCCCTTACTAGCGCGGACGTCCCAGCGTCCTCTGGGGTACAATAGTGCTTGGTTGACCAGATTGCATATTGAGCGTCCGAGAGGATGTACACCGTCAAAATGTCGCGGATGTCGACGGCAATCTCGCCTTTAACTATCTGTCCTTTCAAAGCGCTGAAGCTGATCGGTTCATGCACCATGCAGCCACTGCTGCCGATTGTAGACATCGTGAAAGTCTCATCAACTATGGTCTCTGTCATCGTTGACGTTGCGGTACTAGTCCCCACAGGATACGACGTTGCCTGAGTGTAGGTTGCCTGGGTTGTGACAGTCGCCAGACTCGTTATCGTGGTGAAGCTTTGACTAGTAGCCGTTGGCGCGATCGAAAGCAATGAGATCGACGCAACAAGCAATAGAATTGTGAACATACTTTTTTTCAAAGAGATCTCAACGAATCAATTAGGAATGAAACTTGATAAGACCTTGTATTACGTACGTTATGACAAGTGCTTAATCCTGTTAACCGCAAAGAAACAGCAGTCTCAGTCTTGAATTCCACCAAACTCATACTCACTCTGCTTTTGTCCGTTCTCTTCTTTTCGTTCTTATCTGGTTCCGTATCCGCGTCCTCAACCTCAGCCCAAGCATTCTCCTCTTCAACACCGAGTTATGATTATGGAATCCTCTCGGCCAAGCACACGGTCACTGGTACGCAGAGCGCTCTCGTCGTGTTGGTGGAATTCTCGGACGTCCGTCATACCAAGAGCCCTGACCAGATGCGGACTGTGGCTCTCGAACAGTTGAACACCTACTACAAGGAGGTATCGTACGGCAAGATCTCGATTACCGGGCAGGTCTATGGATGGTACACGGTGGATCACCCCATCGGATTCTACGGGCGGGACAGCAAAGAACCCGGCGACGATGACAACTTGCGGCAGCTGGCCCAAGACGCGGTAGCCCTCCTCCCCTCCTCAGTAGACCCAGCCCCGTTCAGGTTCTTGGTGATCGTGCACGCAGGTCAGGATCAGGCTGATGACAAGTATGATGTGAAGTCGGATGAGATTTGGTCTCGATGCCGCTGCTCGACATTCCCTGACTATGAGCCTGTCACTCCTGTCTATCGCGGATCAAAGGCCTTCGCGAACTTCATGTTCCTATCCGAATTCGACGGCATGGGCACGTTCGCGCATGAAGCGGGTCACCTGTTTGGCCTGCCGGACTTTTACGATTACGACACATACGACAGCTATGTGGGCTTCTGGTCCCTTATGGATGATGGAAGTCGCTGCTGCTACAACGAAGCCGCCTCGACCCCTTCCTACGTTGGCGCTTGGGGTGCCGCATTGCTCGGTTGGCTTACACCCTCAGTCGCGGAGCCGAAAGTTCTCGTCTCATCGTTCGACCTGAAACCGCTAGAGTCACCTCAGGCGTCAGCAATCCTTGTGCCGGTCTTCCCAAGCACATATTATTTCATAGAATACCGAACGAAGGTAGGAGCCGATTCTTACCTCCCTTGGTCTGGTGTCCTGGTCTACTATGTGAATGAGCGTTTGCAGTCAGGCCAAGGAATACTTCGACTCGTAGATCCCGAAACGCAGGATCTCTTTCCCAGCCAAGAGCACGCAAGGGATCTTGACAACGCTGCCTTCAAACTCTCAGATCGTTTCCGCGACACTGCCCATCAAGTCTACCTCGCGTTCTTGGGTGGAGCGAATATGATTACTACAGTGTATTCGACCCAAGAGCTGATGGGATCCATTATTGGAACGAGCCTCACGGTACCTCAAATGTCCTTCAATGGCATGTACAGTGACCGACTCACTCTGACTGGTACTCTTCTGGATCAGGGTGGCATCCCGATGGGCGGCCAGACAGTTGAGGTTGATGTGCTCCAGTCGTCAGGTGAGTGGGAGAAGATCGATTCAGCGAGCTCAGACCAACTCGGCGGACTCTCGTTCCAGCTGAACCTAGATTATGCGTTGGGGCACCATTCGTTTCGGCTGTTCTACTCAGGTGGGAAGAGTGGGGCTGTTTGGTACACGTCCTCCTCGGCAGAGTTCTCGGTCAACATCGAAGCCGCCAAGATGACCCTGACCATGCCCCAACTGGGCGTCGTTGTGGATGAGTCCTCAATCGTGATATCGGCCACTGGCCTTCACGGCGAACCATTGCAGGGCGTTTTGGTGGCGGTCTACGTGAACGAGATCCAGCAAGCGGTAGGGAGAACCGACGAGAATGGAAAAGCAACACTGCTGATACAATTCAGTCCGGGGGACATTGGGCCGCGCACCATAACCGTGAAGGCTGATGCCGTAAACTACCTGTCCACCCAAAACTCCGGAGGTATATTCGTGATGCCGCTATGGTTAATTGCACTCACTATCGCCCTGGTCGCAGCCTTCGGAATAGTCGCTTGGAGATCTTCACGCAGAAGGAGACGAACCGATCCACCAGGATAGATGGCTTACGGATTTTTCCTGTTGAACTAGGCCCCACCAATCAACCCCGTTAAGAGTCGACACCAACGCATTCCCCCCTATTGTCAGGTGTGAGTCTGGGAGGGGCATCTATGCTGCTCGATTCCTCAATAGCCAAACTAATTCATCTTAGGCCAGAAATGATAAAGGCTAGGTTGGTTGACTGGTGGGCTAGGTCTGGTTGGCCTTGTTACCGTTCAATGCAGATGACGTTTTTGCGCTTGACACCAAGATAAGATGGGTTGGGCTGGCGACCAAGAAGGGTCAGCTGATCTTTGCGCAGATGCGCCCCGGAGTAGAGAGCATGACGCCTGAATCAGACGACCGCCTCCTCTTGGAACTGCGAGCTCAGTACATCACGGAGGTATGCGGCCAGGTGAACCAGTGGGCTGGGCCAACTGAGTACATAACCATGAGCCACGAGAAATTCATCGAACTGATCATCATCCTCAAGGAGAGATATTTGGTGATGACGCTTGAGAAATCGACGCCGACTGAGAAGTTCCCAGCCCTAGCCAAGAAAGCCCAGGAACTATGGTTCAACGTCTGAGCACGCAGACCGAAAGATAGATGTCGACACGGTTGACTGGATCTTAGATTCCAGCCAGCCTCTTCGCGATCTCTTTCTTACCTTCAAGATCTCTTCCACGGCCAGAATGTAGCTGACCACATCCTGCCCTCCGCCACCATACTTGCGAGGGACCAGCAGGCCCGCCAAGCCCAGTTTGGCCAGCGTACGCCATGCGTCTAGGGGGAACTTCTTGGTCTTATCCCAGCGATCAGCGTTGGGCTGTACGTGTGCTTCTACGAATTTTCTGGTCTTTCTGAGAATGTCTTCTTGGCGTTTGCTCGGAGTGAATTCCATCCGAGGCTCACACCGTAAATACCACCAGCTCAGGCAAATAGCTCTTGGCAAACGACAGTATTTACTAGCCATACTCCCAACGACACCGGCAAGTTGCACAAAAACGAGCCGAAGGCCTCAGTCGAGTATTCATCGCGCATGATTGATTCATGTGAGTACGGATGGACAACGGATGTGCGAGGAAAGCTCCGGTCCTCGCGGAAATTGATTGAAGCAGAGTTTCAGACACCGAGATTTATCGCGCAGGATCCGTGCCGTGCATTCAATGGTGCAGCATGTGCGGAAAACACTCTTCCTCATCCTGATCATCGGGCTGCTCTCGCTTTCAATCCTGACCGCAACCTTCGCCTCAGCACATAATCGACACAAGGCCCTGATACCCTCATCATTGGAGAAACTGGTTCCAACTCGAGGCGGCGATCTCCAAAACATAGAAAGTCCGCTGACGAATGCGGGCTACACGATCACCTACCTCGCAGACAATCAAGTAACCGTCAACCTTCTTGCTACTCAACTGAATGACTATGACGTGATAATTTGGCGCACGAATACATACGACGAGGCGCATCTGACATACTGGTATGTCGGAGAGACAACTAGCGAAGCAACACTACGGGAATATGCCTCAGACTTCGCATCCAGATCACTCGATAACTCGCATGGGATCATTGGCGCAAACGTCGACTTCTTCCAGAATCACTTTGAAAGAGGCGCATTATCACATGTCAGCCTCGTAATACTAGTAGCGAGCATGTCCTCATCCATAGCTGGCTTTCTGCTGAACGCAGGCGTAAGATCGGTGATAGAGTTCTGCGGCTCATTCTCGCTTCAGTTCAGCATCGTTGACAGCATAACAGGGACGCTCACAACATACCTGGCCGAAGGATACAATGTGGCGGACTCAGTGTTGAACACCCTGAACCCCCACCTCACGACGCAGCCTAGGGATCCTCTGGACTCGGTTCAGATACCGGCAATCGCTTTCACCGGCGACGGAACGACCACAATCGCCTAACACGGTTCTCCGACTCGAAGATGGCAGAACCTAGCTGCACAGTTCATTTCTTCTGCTTGGCATATCGCCGTTCCAGATACTCGGCAAGTTGCTCGTCGGACCAGCCTTCTTCCTCAGCGAGCTTGGTTATCTTCTGGAACTCGCGACCCTCAATCCAGATCCACTTACCCATTGTGCACCCATCACCAACCAGCCTGAGGGCTGGAGTTATATGGTATTGGTGAAATCTGCTGTTCTAAATTCCTTTCCTTTGCCTAAGAGTGCGCTCTCGGAGACATGACGCCATGCAGCAACGTTACGTCGACTCGAATGCCCTTCTAGTATGAGAGGCCGCACAAGTTCTCTGAGCAATGTGAAGGTAGAGAGTTCACGCGGTCGTCGTTCGTTGACGACGGTTAAGCAATGAATCCACAAGATTTTAGTTGAACTCGCCCGGAAGGTGTGATATCGGCGGGACAGGATGAAGAAACGACGGTTCCTCGTGGCAGTGGATTTCTCGAAGTACAGAGGTAGATACGTTGCCATAGTGCAGAGGAAGATCGTTGCCAGCGGTGACAACGCCGAGAAGGTCTGGTTCGAAGCCAAAAAGAAGTATCCGCGTGCACGGCCCGAACTTCTGAAGGTTCCCAAAGGCGAGACACTCGTGCTGATCGTATGCGCGTAGACTTCCCGTACTTGAAAGAAAGATCGACCCTCTTCGGCGTCATTGCCCGTCCAGTTGCGAAAGTTGTCTTAGAGCACAGGTTTCCGCAGTGGATGTACGTAGACTCAGGTGCAGATATCTCGCTAATCCCTCTCTCCGTCGGAAACCTGATTGGGTTAACCCGCACCAAGAAAGACAGACCACAAAGGATCTCCGGGATAGGTCGATCCTCGGTTCCGATCGTCGTGAAGAAAGTGTCCATGAGACTCGGAGCTTTGGAGTTTCCTGCCCGAGTAGCGTGGAGTCAGATAGAGGATGTCCCCCTGCTGCTAGGTAGATTGGATGTGTTTCAAAGGTTCGATGTGACCTTCCGGGAGAGATTGGCTTTTACCAGTTTTTCATCGAACTCCTGAATGATGGGACTTTCAGGCACAGCGGACGAGTACCAAAGTCACCAATTCTCCTTGATCATGTCCAACATTGTCTAAAAGGCTAGGGCGGGTTTTCGTCGAATGGAATGGCTTCCGCTGTTCGTGGGAAGCAGTATCGAGTCTTCCTCCGCTGGTGCGGTGCGAGAGTTCAGTTTCACCCGGCTCACTCGGAGCACTATGCCTCGGTCTGATTATATCCGGAATTTGGCCCGTTGAACTGTATTGCTATCCGCATGGTGAACTGCCTGATGCTTGAAGGATATGCCAAGATAATTCTGCCAACAACCAGCAACCGAAGCAAAACGGGAATTCTGTACATCCCCGCGGATCTCGTCAAAGATTCATCATTCCCTTTCGAACCGGACCAGGAAGTTGTCGTTCGGATCGACGGAAAGCGCTTGGTGGTTGAAGGGGTGCGAGCATAATGGCTTTGGACAATTACCGAAGTAATTACACCTTTGCAATGGATTTCGGAACGAGCGACTTTAAGTTCGGACCAATAACCTGCGGAGAGACTCCGCGAATTGTGAACAACCGCGGCTACTTCCCGGACAAGAAATCAGTCATTTACGCGGCCTTTGAGTCCGCAGCGGACATTGTGGTTGGTGAAGACGTGCCGCTTTACCTTCAATCTGCTGAGGACCTGTCGACGCGTCTAATCTACCCGATGCGGAACGGGGTCATAGAAAAACGCGACGAGCCTGCGTGGCGAGTAGTCAACGCCCTCTGTCAATACGGCCTCAACAGCTTCAAGCCCACCGCGAACAACGGATTCCAAGGTTACTATGTGGTCGCGTCACTATCAGCCATATCGCCCCGTTACATGTACGAGCGACTTCTCGAAGCATTCCAACAGAACAACGGTAATCGCATGGTTCGAGCAGTCACGATCATTCCCCAACCATTCGCGGTGGCCATAGGTCACGGGGTCACGACTTGCGTTGTGATAGAGTCGGGCCACGGCAATAGTCAGGTTTGCCCGATTTCCAAGTACCCCATTCGCGCAGCTCAGGTTGCGCTCAATCGCGGCGGAGGCGACGCCAATGCCATAACCTCCGAGATCCTCAAAGATGCAGGCTACGGAGACCTAGCGAGCGAAGAATCACTGGTCCGCAGGGTCAAGGAGAGTATTGGCCTCGTCCCCGGTGATCTGGACACGGCGATTGACGAGGCGAAGAAGAGTCCACGGCGCTTCCGGGCGAAATACAAGGTTCCGGGAACGAGAGTTGAGATAGATCTTGAGAAGGATTCATGGAGCCGCTTTCTCATCGGCGAGTACGTGTTCAATCCGAACCACGAGATTTTCGAGAGCTATTTCGGTCGAGGTATGCCCCGACCGAAGGACGTGAAGATGGGCGATACTGTCTTCAAGGGTATGCTGGATTTCGGGGATGCCATTGTGGCTGCTGTTGAACGATGTCCCGTCGAACTTCAACCAATGCTCTATCGAGAAGTTCTGCTGTCCGGTGGAAACTTTAGCTGGGAGGCACCGGAACGCCTCGAAGGCGTGGCGGTCGATGCACCGACCAAAATCAAGATGCTCCTAAGACAGAAGGGAATCAAGAACGTCTCAGTGAAGATGACCGCGTCCCCACAATTCTCAGTCTGGCACGGCTGCATAATCTATGGCTTCGCAGTCCCAGAAGAATACGAGTGGGACTGGCAGCGCCTAGAAGGATGGATGAAACTCAGTGGTTAACCTCTCGATCGAAGAGAGACTGGTCCACTACTTCCTTGCTATGGGTGCTCAACAGGTCAGCGAAACCGCAACTTCCGCCACACTCACTTTCGTTATTGGCGACCAGAGAGTGAATGTAGTTGTTGTCAAGAGCGACGTATTCACACAGAGCAAGATAATCGAAGCCATACTGGGCCTAGGATCGCTTAGAGGTTCCTCCAATCAACTGTACTTGGCAGCGCCGAGGTTACTTGGCGCCTCCGTTGACGCTCAAGTATTCCGCTCTTACGGGGTCGGTTTGCTTCTATACGACGAACGCCGCATCAACGAGTCCGTACCACCTCAAGTCCTCCAAATCCCTCAACCGGCACCCTTGATCGCGTCTCCTCAACCAACTGCCATCCCTGAGCTTGCTGAATTGAGATCGATGTACCTTGAAATGAAAGGCAGCATTGCAGAACTCCGTGAAGAGATACAGACTTACAGGAAAACTGCGGTCGAGGGGCCTGTCACAACCGTCAACCCTCCGCGACCGACAATCATGCCACCGGAACCTGTCTTCGCCGGAAGCACGGGACAGTTGCCATCATTCTTTGCAAACAACCCGTGGTTAGATGTTCTCTCGAAACGCGGAAGAGAACAAGGTGAGGCATATGCAGGCTGAGATCGTCGTAAAGGTCCCAATACGTCAAATCCCAGTTGTCGTTGACATCCAAGATTCCCTCGCACCTACGCTTTCGCTTGTTGACTTCAGATCACTCCACGGCAGCGATCCGGACCAACACCAATACAGAATCCTCAACATCGAGGTCATAACATCGCCCGATGACCAGCAACCAATGCTGGTGTCGGAATGCGCCCGATATTCGAGATTTCTGCGTCGAGAGGGTAACAATATCTACTTCCGGAGGGAACTTGACACGGTATGAAGCGAAAAGAAGTCTCTCTTACGTGTCTCAAAGATCTCGAATTTTTCAGAATAGCTCATTCCGCCCTCTATTCCACCGTCATAGGGCCCGATCGTTCTTTACAGCCACGGATAGTTCCGAAACGCCTAGACGTGGGCTTTTTGCCTAAGAAATGCTCTGATCATGCGCAAGGCTTAAATACGATGATGTGGACGGTATTATAGCTTTCGGGCCGGATGACGCGTTCTGAAGCAGAACGACGCGCGTTCGTGTGGTTCTACTGAGGAGATGGCTCGAGCGTAAAGCATGGAGTGGTTTCAAGCAAAATGAGCACTACTGCGACGAAGAAAGTTGGAAAGGTTACAAACTGTCCCGAATGTGGCGGTGCAAACCTGGTCGAAGATTACGACCTGGGAGAGATCATCTGCCACAACTGTGGTTTGGTTCTCAGCGAGCACGCCTTGAATCAAGGCCCCGAATGGCGCGCTTTCACAAAAGAAGAGAAAGACGAGCGCGGCCGCGTGGGCATGCCGACGTCATTCTCGATTCACGATAAGGGCCTGTCGACCGTTATCGATCGTGTCAACCGAGACGCCTACGGTCGCCAGCTTCCCCTCGCCACAAGACTTGAGATGCTGAGACTGAGGAAGTGGCAGATACGAACAAGAGTTCACTCGTCAGCTGATAGAAACCTCGCTCAGGCAATGGCTGAGCTGGATCGGCTTACAGATATGCTCCACATTCCCGCCTCGATAAAGGAGCGGGCGGCCATAGTGTACCGCAAAGCTCTCGACAATGGCTTGGTCAGAGGGAGATCCATAGCCGCCATTGCTGCCGCCTCGCTGTATGCCGCTTGCCGAATGTCGGAAACACCGAGAACCCTGAAGGATGTCTCAGCCGCCAGCAGAATTCGAAAGAAGGATGTGGCTCGCTGTTACAGGCTTCTGGTTAGAGAACTCGACCTCCGAATGCCAGTAGAGGACCCAGTCAAATGCATCTCGAAGATCGCGACGAAAGTTGAGATCTCAATGCCAACACAGCAACGAGCAATTAGGATAATAAATGAGGCAAAGAGGAAGGGAATTGTGGCAGGCAAAGATCCGATGGGCCTCGCCGCCGCGTCCCTCTACGTTGCATGTGTCCTCGAAGGCGAGAAGAAAACTCAGAAAGAGATCGCCGAAGTCGCCAATGTTACCGAAGTCACAGTTCGAAACAGGTACAAGGGACTCAAAGAATCACTCAAACTGGACATCTAAATCGTTTGAGTCGGCTGCATTGCTGGCTCAAACCTTTCCTTTATTTTCCCAACCAAATCATTCTCGTCCACACCAAACACTACTCTGGCGCATTCGCGAACCGACCTGATCGCATGAATACTTATTCCTTCATCCGTGAGAACGCGCATTTCGTCCGTAGCGCTCTCAAAATTCGCCGCAGGCAGAACTAGATCCGTGATACGAACACGCCGCGACTTCAGAATGCCAACAACCTTTCCAGTCTGCGTCCCGAACCCTCCCAACCCTCCGACGGGTCCGATATCTAGCTTGACCCCTACGGTTCCTGTGGCGACGATAGATGGCGAGATCGGAAGCTCCGCAAGTTCGGAAAGAAGAGCAAGTGCCATGGCTATGCCTGCGCTTGGTCCTGAGACTCCCTGCCCGGGGCCACCTTCCAATATGCTCCTGATCTGGAAGTGAATGTGTAGTCTGCTGAGACTGATCTCACTGGCGCGCCACAACCAAGATGTAACTGCCTCTACAGCATTCTGGGCGCTTTGTAGGACGGAATCATCCGGGACAACTGCCTGTCCAACTATTGCTGATGTCGAATTTCCTGTGACGGATACTTGCCTTTCGGAGGGAATGAGTGGCCTGACCGAGCATTCGACGGTGATTATTCCTCCTGTGCCATTGTCCGTCGCGTAGAGGCCGAATGATGCGCCGATGGTCGGTGAAGATGGAACGAGTGCTTCTTCCAGTTCCCTTCGCTGTCGTTCCTGAAATGACTCCAAGGCTTCAATGGCTTTCTCAAAGTGATACAGACGCACGGGATAGCGAGTCTCGTCAATTTCCTCTATTGAGAGTGGGTCGCTTTCGGATTGTCGGATCTGAATGACGTCACGCACTCTACTCAAATCCGCCTTGTATCGCTCTTCAATCAGAGCTCTCTGAGAGTTGTCCTTCGCTGAGCGAGATTCATGGAGTGCGCTTAGTTCTGAGGCCCATAGTCTGTGAGCCTCTGTGATCGTCTCAGCCGCGGCCCTTGGACTCAGAATTCTTTGCATCCTAAACAGCCTTGTAATCTTCGCGGCATCAATCTCAGGATGCAGGAATCGCTTGAACCTCCGCAGGTGAATATCGACAACTTCGTTCCAATCACGATCGTTCAGCGGAGGGTGCACGTAGTAGACGTTCGGCTCAAATCGATCTCGAGTTGCCTGATCGATCAAGTTCTCCTTGTTTGAGGCTGCGATTATCACTATTCCTTCGTCGGCTTTGATCTCGGACAGCTCAGCCTTCACCTGTGCGAGTATCTTGTTTCCAGCCGGGTCTGCTCCCCAGAAGATCGCGTCGGCCTCGTCAAGGAAAAGGATGCAAGGACTCCGTTGCCGCGCGAGGGCGAACAGGTCTTTGATTCTCTTCTCGGGCTCTCCGATGTAGCTTGCGCCGCTCATCAGTTCTCCTCCTCTGACTTTTAGGAACGTCACCTTGTTCTCCGCGGCAGCCGCAAGTGCAAGCAATGTCTTGCCTGTCCCAGGAGGGCCGAATAACAAGAACCTACAATTGGACGCGTAACCGAGCTCTGACATCTTGCGGTTAAACGCCAACGAGATGTGATTCAGCACCTTGTTCTTTACATCTTCAAGGCCTCCAATCTCGTGCCTTGAGACTTTTGGAGTGACTATGTAGACCGCATCCATGATCTCTCGCGATTTCTCACGTTCAGCATAGAATTTCATTGCGTGTGCTGCTTCTGCAAAATCCTCCAAGCTCACTTTGTAAATGGGTTTCGTCCATTTCGAAAGTGGTCTTGGCATTGACCTTCTAATGGTCTCCAAGAGAGGCACCTCTTTCGACCGTTTAACCTCTCTAAAGACTGTCAAAATGTCGTTTGGCGTGATCGAACCATGTCTACGCAGAGCCACTTCTCTCTCCAGAACCTCCAATACTTCAACCGTGGATATTCCATGCCAGCCCTCACCCGCGAGTCTGTCCTTGACAATGACGAGTAGCATCTCTCGAGTCATGCCGGAGTCGAGATCCACTCTTGTAAGGCGCCTACGGATGTCCTCACGGGTCTGTTCGTAAGAGTTCGTCGCCACGATAACAAGAGTCCGTGTATCACTGCCGAGTATCTTATCGAGCCACCTGTTTATCTCATCTTGGACTCTCGTGTCCTCCAACTCAGTCCCGGAATCCCCTCTAACCTTTCGCCCAAAGCTCTGGAATTCATCAATGTATACAACGGAAGGGGATGATGAAGCACGCTCCAAGAGACGCCCGATCTGTTTCGTGCTTCTACCATAATACTCGGAAAATACGTCTGAGCCTTTGATAATGACTGGAGAGACCAATAGGCCATTCTTGTGGGCCTCAAGCAGCATCTGCTTCATTGAGACCATCGTGAGAAAAGTCTTCCCAGTCCCGCTTTCCCCAGTGAGGCAGATTGCCTTTGGAAGATCGTCTCTGTCAAACCATTTCTTGAGCATTGGATGTTTCAGCACGTGCAACCTGAAGGAGTCCAGAAGCAGGTTGTACTCGTTCTCACGGCCGATCAGCTTCTCTGCCGCGAATTTGTTAGGTGGATACATGCGGTCCAACCGTTGTTGTATTTTTCTGAACCTTCGCGGGGAGACTCTCGACTTTCGCCATTTTGCAAAGTCTCTGTCCACAGCACGTAGCGGTATGTAGTTCAACCACCGCAAAAGGAAGTGATTTCTCCACCATTCGCCGACATTCGCAGTGGCTTCGGGCCGATCTTGCGCGTAGCTCTCCATGTCGTCGAGGTGATTGGACATGGTTAATCGTCCTCCATCGGCTTCATGTCGAAAACCTTCTCGAACGCGAATCGGATTAGGTAGACAATTATGACTGCTCCAGCGGCGAATCCTATGACGAACAGATCCCAGAGGGAGAGAAGATCGAGAGAGACGAGGAACATGAACTGCAGTATGAATAGGATGAGGAGTTCTCCACCCATTACGGCAACAATCGCAGCAAAAGACACCAGAAGGAACTTGTAAGCGATGTCCAACCAAAGAAACGCTTTGTTGCCTGCGTCGAATCTCTGTGC
>Ga0315280_10008168_pt1 | contig 13772 bp, 11 predicted proteins | sample YL17G06_40_MG_FD_203697 | JGI IMG/M metagenome (GOLD analysis project Ga0315280, IMG submission 203697) | Sediment microbial communities from Yellowstone Lake, YNP, Wyoming, USA - YL17G06_40 | ecosystem: Environmental > Aquatic > Freshwater > Lake > Sediment | place: USA: Wyoming | collected...
AACTTCCTTCAGATCAGATACATGAGTCCGTTTCCGACAGAGCTTGTGACCAAGTACCTTTCTAGCGCTAAGAGAAAAGTTCTCGTCGAGAACAACTATAGCGGACAACTTGGCGCCCTGATTCGAGAACACACAGGCATAGCCATGGACTACAAGATCCTCAAGTACAATGGTCGGGCGTTTTCTCAGAATGAAGTGTATGAAGGAGTCAAAGAGGCAATCAAGAACGGCGTGAAGGAGGTGGTAATGGCCCATGCTTGAACTGAAAGACTACAGAACCAAGGTACACAACGACTGGTGCCCTGGGTGCGGCGATTTCGGTATCCTAAACGCAGTGCAGATGGCGCTGTTCGAACTCAAACTTGAACCTCATGACGTTGCCATCTTCTCAGGAATCGGCTGCTCGGGCAAGACACCACACTTCGTGAACACCTACGGCTTCCACACGTTGCACGGAAGAGTGCTTCCAATAGCGACTGGTGCCAAGCTCGCGAACACGGCACTTACCGTCGTTGCCGTCGGGGGAGATGGGGATGGCTATGGAATTGGCGCAGGTCACTTCGTTAATACAGGCCGACGCAACCTCGACTTCACATACGTTGTGCATGATAACCAGGTTTATGGGTTAACAAAGGGGCAACCTTCACCAACTTTACCCAAAGGGGTAAGGACCAAATCCATGGCCGCTCCAACAATCGTAGAAGGCATCAACCCACTGGCCACGGCCATCAGCGCTGGATACACTTTCGTTGCCAGAAGCTACGCGCTAGACGTTAGACACCTAAAGGAGACGCTCAAAGCCGCAGTCCTCCACAAGGGGAGCGCCCTAGTGGACGTACTGCAAACCTGCCCCACGTACAACGATATTAACACGAAGGAATGGTACGCGGGCGCGGACTTACCTAGCAAGGCGCCAAGGCTGTACAAACTAGAGGATACTGGCTACGACGGAATCGTCAAGGACCCATCTGACGCAAACGAAGTGAATCAAAAGAAAGGACAGGCGATAATTCGATCCTTCGAGTGGGGCGATAAGATACCAATCGGCCTATTCTACAGAATACAGGAACCTACCTACGAGGATATGATAGCGAACAGGATGCCAGCCTACAAAGAGGTCCCGCTCACAAAACAAGACATGTTCCACAGAGATGTAACTGCACTCTTCGAGGCATTATCCTAGGCCCTCTCCCTTCACTTCTGTGACTTTTTCCCTTCTTTTCCATGAACCCCAGGCGTCGTCATGGCATAAGGATCCAAGATCTCATTCAGCTGTTTCTCAGACAGTAGCCCTTTCTCTAGAACTACTTGACGTAATGGGACCCCTCGCTCCAGCGCTTCCTTGGCAACCTCAGCGGCCTTCTCATAACCAATGAATGGGTTCAACGCCAACGCTATGCCGGCGCTCTTCTCAAGCAGAACTCTACACTTTTCCTCATTCGCCTTAACGCCCTTCACAAGTCGCTCCGTGAACGCCTTGATGGCGTTTGTCAGAATCGTGAGCGATTGAGTGAGATCGTAGGCAATTACGGGCATCATGACATCCAGCTCGAATTGCCCTGCTTGCGCCGCCATCATCACCGTCAAGTCGTTTCCAATGACCTCGAAGCAAACCATGTTCAACATCTCCGCCATAACCGGGTTCACCTTACCAGGCATAATCGACGAACCTGGTTGAACAGCCGGCAGCACAATCTCACCGATCCCTGTAACGGGGCCCGAACTCATCAACCGCAGATCATTGGCAATTTTTGTTAGATCGACACTCAAAGTGCGCAGCGCCCCCGAGAGCTCGACAAGATCCGCCATGGATTGCATCAGCGCAGCGTAGTTGCGTGCAACTCTGAACTTGAATCCCGTGTACTTGCCTAGGCTCTTGACAGCCAACTCAACGTATCTGGGATCGGCATTCAGCCCCGTTCCTACTGCCGTCCCACCGAGATTAAGCTCGAGTATTTTTTCAAGCGAGTCTTCAATCGTCTTGAGGCCGTCTGCGATTATGCTGGCCCAAGCCGCAAACTCCTGGCCTAGGCGTATGGCCGAAGCATCTTGTAGATGGGTTCGACCCGACTTGACTATGTGGTCAAACTCCTTCTCCTTCTGGTCTAATGCCAGCTTGAGGGAGGCCACGGCCTCAACCAAAGGTTTGGCGAGCAACATGCTTGCTACGCGGATAAACGTGGGAAAGACATCGTTCGTAGATTGACCCATGTTTACGTGGTCGTGAGGGCTAACGAGCTTATAGTCACCCTTGCGGCCGCCTAGAAGCTCTATGGCTCGGTTTGCCAAGACCTCGTTGGCATTCATATTATGGGAAGTGCCTGCGCCGGCTTGGAACACGTCAACAACAAACTGGTCGAGAAGCTTCTCTTGAAGAATTTCATCAGCCGCTGAAACGATCGCCTGTCCAACCTCCCTGTCCAGCAGGCCAAGCGAGACGTTGGCTTCGGCAGCCGCCTTCTTCACCAAGACGGTAGCGCGAATGAATTCTGGCAGGGGTTTTATGCCGCTAATAGGAAAGTTTTCGACCGCCCTTGCAGTTTCAGGACCGTAGTAAGCGTCTGCTGGCACCTGCACAGTTCCCAGCGAGTCTCGCTCCGTCCTTGTCGCTTGAGTTCGTGACATTAAATCGTCACGGTTCGCACCTTGCTGGTTGGATAATAAAGGCGTTAGGCCCAACACATGTGAACAGCTTAAAACGTGGTCTACCCTAACGACACATGATGCCGTCGGAAATGAAAGGAGAGAATCAAGGCGCCCTGAGAATTTGTCGACAACTTCTGAAGAGCAAACTTTGCGGCGTGAGATTGGTTGGTACGGCTCTTTCGCTATGGGATATGCCGATGTTGGCGCTGACATCTACGTTGCGATAGGCCTCGTAGCTCTCTTCGCCGGAGGAGCTTCACCTCTCGCTTTCCTGATTGCTTCGATAACGTACATCACAACTGGCCTTGCCTACTCTGAGCTAGCGACCATCTACCCCTATGCCGGTGGCGCTCACATCTATGCAATGAAGGCGTTCAACGACCTCGCAGGTTTCATTGCTGGTTGGGCGGTCATGCTTGATTATACTGTTGATATCGCACTCTTTTCCCTTGCATCAGCTGGGTACCTGAGTTTCTTCTTTCCCCGAATTGGCACTGGACATTTCCTTGTCACAATCCTTGGGCTCCAGCTTAGCATTCCACATCTCGGGCTGATTGCAGCGGCTTTAGTGGCTCTGCTCTTAATTGTAAACATCATAGGGATAAGAGAGTCATCGTTTTTCAACGAAATTCTTGTTTCATTCGACTTGCTCGTCGAAGCGGTCATTCTGATTTTTGGTTTCCTACTTGCTTTCAGCCTCGCACGTTTCCTCGGTCAAGTCAGTGTCTTCGGTTCTCCCCTACCGCACTTCAATATTGCATATTCACTGCCCAGTTTAGGAGTTCAAGAACAGAATTTCATTTATGGAATAACGCTTGCGATGACATCGTTCATCGGAATTGAATCGATCGCCCAAGCTGCCGAGGAGACGCGGCGCCCAGACAGGTGGATACCCCGTGCGAACAAGCTGTCCATCGTTTCCGTTGTAGTTTTCGCAGTCGGTTTGTCAGCAGTCAGTATGGGTATGATGGGTTGGCAAGACCTCGCGGCAGCTCGCAATGACCCAATCAGCGCGATAGCCGCACATATCCCGGTGCTAGGTCCATACCTCGCCCCCATAGTCGCCTTAACTGGGTTCGCGATCTGCTATGTTTCTACGAATACCGGTGTAATTGGCGTTTCCCGGATCGTATTTTCCATGGGGAGATTCGACCTTCTTCCCCGCTGGTTTTACAAGGTGCATCGCAAATTCAAAACTCCGTTCAGGACGATCATCGTCTTCGGGATAATTGGAACTGCATTAGCGATGATCGGTGAGCTAACCTTTGTCGCAGACCTCTACAATTACGGTGCGCTGTTATCGTACATCATTGTCAACATCTGTCTCATTGTCCTTCGCAACAAAGAACCTGGGGCTTACCGCGCTTGGAAAGTACCCGGCACATTCACGATAAGTTTTGGCGAACGCAGATTCTTAGTTCCAATCATCAGCGTGGTCGGCGCGATTGCGTGCGCCATTCTTTGGGGGCTGATTCTGACATTCCATGAGGGGGGGCGAATTCTCGGGACCGCGTGGGTTTTGGTGGGAATCATCGGATTTGTGGCCCTTCGCAAAATGAAACACATGCCAATACTTACCGCAGAGACAGGAAAACGAATCCTTCCAGGAGGCTACGTCATGAACGCGGCGGTGCTGGTCAGAACGCCTGAGGACGAGGGGACCGTCATATCGTCAATACGTGAATCGCTTGACAAGAGGTTCCACATAACACTCCTTAGCATCCTCGATCCCGCTGACCTGGGGCTGAGTATGGATGAGTTGAGAGACTATGCCCAGATCAAAGAGTACCAGGCCAAGTCGATCGAAGAACTTCAGTCTATTGCTCATAAGCTCAGATCAGCTGGCTATGAGGCGTCGCCGCGCGTAGAAATCGGGTCTTTCAGCGAGATACTCGATGAGGAGGCAAAGGCCGACAGAAACGACGTCATAGTGCTCATCAAAAGGAGAACACTCCGTGGCCACATCGAGAAAGAACGTGAGGATTCGACATTGGCGGTGCTATCTAAATACCCAGGGAAGATAATGATAGTCAGGAGGGCAAAGTAATGCCACAAGGTATCATCGTCCTGCTCAACGTATTCGTTGAATCTCAAGAGTTAGAGGGGGTTACAAGAGCGCTTGAGAGGCTGCCCCAAGTGACCGATCTATACGAAGTTACGGGGGAATATGATTTAGTCGCCCTGATCAGGACGGAGTCGATAAACACATTCCGTGAGCTCTTGAAAGACAGGATCCTGAGGATTAAGGGAATCAGGAGCACAGTCTCCGCGGTAATAATTCATACTCACAAGAGAGAAGGAAAAGCGGCCGCTGACTGACCACGATGGCCAAGAAATCCAAAGCATCTGGTTCGGCGAAAGTCCTCATACCTATAGGCGAACCCGTAAGCCGGAAACTTATCACTCAAGCCCTTCACGTATTATCTGCCTTCAGAAAACCCCTCATTGTCTTGTTTCATGTAGTAGAAGTTCCGAGCAGAACCGCGGCCCTAGATCCTGAACCATATCGAAACGAGATCCAACAAGCCGAGGAAAAACTGAACGACCTCGCAAAGTGGTTGAGGAGCCAATCCCTCACCGTCCGCGTCAAGGTTGTCGTAGCCAGAAATGTGGCGGAAGGCATCGTAGACGAAACCGAAAGGGATGGGTACTTCATAGTATTCCTCATGAAAAGGCGATTCAAGAGAGGATGGAAGCAAATGTTCACGCGAAGCGTTAGCGGGAGAGTTGTCCGATACGCTAACTGCTTAGTCTTGACCGCTCCACTTGAACAACTCGGGTAAGCCGTCGATAATGCTAGCAAACACTAAATATGTTAACACCCAACTAAGTCGTTGACTCGTTGAGGCAGTGACGCATGGAAATGTCCGGTGTTTCAGTTCCAGAAGCCTGAACGAGGTATGCTGCAAAGCCATATGCACAATCATTCTCGGGAGTGGCGTGGCATTGAGTAAGGAAATTGGCATTACTGTAAAGAAAGCGAAGGATCTGTCAGAATGGTACACCCAAGTTGTGACGAAGGCAGAACTCGCGGATTATGCCCCGATGAAGGGGTTCATGATCCTTCGGCCGTATGGATACTCAATCTGGGAAAAGATCAGGGAATACCTCGACCGTCGATTGAAGGAGACTAACCATTCCAACGCATACTTTCCGTTGCTTATCCCTGAGAGTTACCTGAAGAAAGAAGCAGAGCACTTTAGAGGCTTCACCCCGGAGGTCTTCTGGGTAACCCATGCGGGGGAAAATCAACTCTCGGAACGGCTCGCTGTTCGACCCACATCAGAGACTATAATCAACGAGGCCTACTCTAGATGGGTTCGAAGCTGGCGCGACCTCCCCATACTAATCAACCTATGGAATTCTGTTCTGCGAGCCGAAATCACAGCGACTCGGCCTTTCATCAGGACCTCAGAATTTCTGTGGCAGGAAGGCCACACTGTACACGCCACAAAAGAAGATGCGGACAAAGAGGTTATGATGATACTTGAATTCTACCGACAACTCGTCGAAGAACAAATGGCGATCCCAGTTCTGCTTGGGTACAAGAGCGAGAAGGAGAAATTCGTTGGAGCACTTTACACGACAACTCTTGAGGCCATGATGCCTGACGGTAAAGCCATCCAGATGGGTACGTCGCACAATCTCGGACAGAACTTTTCGAAATCATTTGAGATCAAGTACCTCGGAAAGGATGAGCAGACGCATTACGCCTGGACTACGTCATGGGGGGCCTCCTGGCGCCTCATCAGCGCGATGATCATGCTTCACGGTGACGACAAGGGATTGATAGTCCCGCCCCGCATCGCCCCAATACAGGTTGTCATCATCCCAATATACTACAAGACCGAAGACACCGGTGCCATCACGAACAAGGTCAAGTCGACAGCTGACCGGCTTACCAAAGCAGGCATCGCGGTGCACGCAGATTCCCGCGAACAGTACACTCCCGGTTGGAAGTTCAACGAGTGGGAGCTCAAGGGCGTTCCACTTCGAATAGAAATCGGCCCGAAAGACGTCGAGAAGAAGCAAGTAACACTGGTAAGGCGTGATAACTCACAGAGACACATTGTCAACGACGATGCAATGCTCAGCGACGTCCAGCGATGCCTTGAGGAGATACAGACGGAACTCTTTACCAGAGCGAGATCAGCCCTGAATGGTTCAATCAGCGAAACAAGCGACTACGACCGATTCAAGGACACCCTAAACGACCATGGCGGGTTCATACGTGCCTGCTGGTGCGGTAGCCCCGAATGTGAAGAAGCGATAAAGAATGACACGGGAGCAACCATACGCACAATCCCCCTCAGGGACGAAAAGCCGTTCTCGGGTTGCATACACTGCGGAAAAGCCGGTGCAAAGGTTACCTACTTCGCCAAATCATACTAGTTGCTTCAAGAAAGCTCTAAACCCATACAACAATATTTAAGCACGGCACAGGCCGTTTTACACCCGAGGATATGCATTGACGAAGAAGAGAAAGTCGCGTGGCCGAAGCAAGGGTGGGAAAGGGCGAAGTGAGATGATTCAGTGCACTAACTGCGGCATGGCAGTTCCCAGAGACAAGGCAAAACGCGTTACCCAATGGGTCTCCCTCGTCGAGCCGTCTCTCGCCCGCGAACTACGGTCCCACGGAACGTATATTGCACGACAACGAGTAGTCAAATTCTATTGCGTTTCATGCGCCGTTCACTTCGGAGTTTCGAAGGTAAGGTCCCGCGAAGAAAGACACTTCTATTGAGCGAAGCTTTCTGTCATCAGTCGGTCGCGGATAGCCTCTCTCCTTTCTTGCACGCTTCCTAGGGTCATTTGAAAATCTGGCCCGACTTGTTCCACCATGATTGAAGCTGCTGCTGACGCAAATAGGGCAGCCTCAACAATGCTGCCGCTACGCATGTATTCGGTGACAAAGGAGCCAGCGTAGACGTCCCCCGCTCCAGTCGGATCGACTGCACGCGTTCCATAAGCAGGGATACGGCACAATTTATCGCCATCCAGTAGCAAGGATCCGCGGTCCGCGAGCGTTACTATGGGTACTTGTGCTTCTAGTTCGCGTAATCGCCGTAGTGCCAGAACCGGATCTCTTTCGTTTGTTATTACTTCGCTCTCGTGTTCGTTGGGTTTGACAAAGTCCACCAATCGAGAGATCTTCTTGAACTCATCCCTGTTGCACTTATGTATGACCCGCTTGTCGTCGCCGACCATCCTCACTAATCCTTGTGGGTCTAAGAATAGCTTACCAGATGTAGAAGATCGAACGAATTCGATTAGTTCTAGATCTACCTCGCCAAGGATGGGACCGATTAGAAAGAAGCGGCTGTCAAGGAATTCATCCGGAAAATCCTTTGTGGTTATCCTACCCGCGACCCCTAGAACATCCAATGTTCTATTACCGGTTTCGTCGTAGACGAGGTGGAATCCCCCTGTCTGTTTGCCGGTCGTATCCATCGACGCTTCTATGCCATAGTTCTTCATGTCCCGGCGGAATCTTTGCGCGAAGTCTTGACCGATACACCCAACCAACCCCACCTTTTTCACGCCAAGCTTCTTGGCGGCAAGGCATGCATTGGTACTACACCCCGACAGAACTCGCCCCTCGGTTTTGGCCCAGGGCGTTATTATGGTGTCATACACTGGGTTTCCGATGCCCACTAACTCGAACGGCAATACTGCTTCCTCGCGCGTGCTTGAATGTGTAATGAAGCCTCTGCACCACTGTGATATGTGACAATAAAGCCACCGCAATGACCGACAACATCAGTGCGACGCTAAGAAAGGGTTGAAGGAAGGAACCGATCAACAGTAGAATTATCTTCTCCTGACGCTCGGCAACTCCGACCGTACAACTTTCGAGACGCCCGACTGATTCAGCCTTCGCCCTCGTGTAACTGGCCATCACCATTCCAAACAAACCGAACACCACCCACGCCCAGTCTACCAGCCCGCCGAGGCCAATCCCAAACAGAACGGCAAATTCCGCATATCTGTCAAGAACATGATCATAAACTGCGCCAAACCTTGTTTCGGAGCCGGTTGCTCGGGCCACAGCGCCATCTAGCATGTCGATGAAACTTGCTGCCGCTAGGGCGAGACCTCCGGACACAGGTGACTTGAAAACATAGAAGGCGGCGGCAACAAAGGAAACCAAGAGACTCAACGTGGTTATCTCGTTCGGTTTCACGCCCGTTTTGCCGAGTCGCATGCCAATCGGCTGCATCGCTCTCTCGTATTTCGCTCTAAGTGCCCCGAGCAATTGGATCATCAAATGCCAATTGATCGACACAGTTTATGGAGGTTTCGTGGAAAACCAAGCTTAACCAGCGAAACTGCAATTTTAACCGAAGTACTCATTTTTCTGACATGCTGGCTCTCGAACTCGACTGGTTAGACGCATTCCTAGCCGAATACCAGCGTCTCGGATTCAGTACACAGACGGTCTACAGGTATGGGATGATCCTAAGGTCTCTGAGTGAACACAACATTTTCATTCTTTCGAAGCCCAAATTGATGTTCTTCATTAGTCGTCTGCTCCTATCGTCGGACAATTTCCTTTATTTGTGTTCGACTGGCCACGTATGCTGCTGCGACTGCTTTCGTGATGTCACCGGGTAAGAAAGGAAGAATCCCGGCGACCAATAGGGCGGTGGGGCTACTCCTTAACCATGCCCAGAGCCAAATTTCTCCGACCAGATATATTGGACAGAGTCCGGACAAGGCGGCCAGAATCATCCATCTAAAACCTGAAGACGATCGTGCTCCAACTATTCTTTCTGTCACGTAAGCGCTTAACACGAACCCTACCAAGTATCCACCAGTTGGCCCAACCAAAACTCCCGGCCCCGAAGCGCCGCCTGCAAAAACCGGAAGCCCGACCAAACCCAGCAGCACATAAATTATCTGACTTAGAGCACCAAGCCTCCCGCCTAGAACGACGCCCGATAATAGAACAAAGAATACTTGCAGGGTTATCGGTACGGGAGTTATGGGAAGAGGTATCGAAATCCATGCTCCAATTGAGGTTAGAACGGCGAAAACCGCTGAGGCAGCAATGTCTCTCGCCTTCGACCGCACCCTGAACAGGATAACCCTCGCCTTCTTCTATGCTAGTATTTGACATAATTATGCGCTTGGAATGTGGATGAATCGGAGACTGCTCTCATTGCTGCAACTCGACCTCTGCTTAACATAATGAAGAACGATAACCCAAGCGCTTCCAGAATCCAAGGACTAAGAAAGAGATGCGTCCAAGAAGCTAGACACGCACTCCAAAATTTTCCGAGGATTTGGCTGAAAATTGAACAAATTTCGGTACACACGAAGGTAATCCAATTCACGAACATTCACCGAAATTCTGCGTAGCCTGAGCACATTTCTAGGACTCTAAGATTAAATATCGAACACGGATGAGGACAAGAGTCGGTTAGTACTATGTTTCCAATCCTCGTTGGTAACGGTTATTCTTGCGAATCTGCAAGTAAAACCAAGTTTTTCAGGCACCATTATTCTTGTTAGCAGGATTTCCATGGGCAAAGTGGCCAAGGGGCAACAATGCAGCGTGGTTGGCTGCGGAGCTGCTGCGATTCGCTCAATGTCCCCTGAAAAGGTCGCTCACAGCGGAATTAACATTGGCAAAGCTCGCAGGGCTTATTTGTGCAAGGCTCATTATCGGGAATTCAAGAAGCTTACACGCAAGGATCGCCAGCTCGACAAGTGGCGATTCTCAGCTTAGAATCGAATGGCCTGCCGCAAAATCATCATGTTCGCATGTTAAGGTAAGTGTCTGGTTCATGAGGCTCCTATTGCTTCATTGCGACTCCTTCGAGTACTCAGTCCGCCAAGAAGCCATCAAGAACACTGAACCAATTGAAGACAATAAAGCAGGCAAATTCGAGAACGTTCTTGTAGCATTCTGCACGGTCGAGAAGGAGGATGAATCAAATCCTGCCGAGGTTGAGACGAGAGTCGCGGAATCAATCGCTGAAGTCGCGAGATCGGTAAAAACCGACCGTATCCTCATTTACCCTTACGCCCACCTCTCAAGCAGCTTAGCTTCCCCCGCCGCCGCGATTCCAGTACTTCAACGAACCTCAGCAAACCTGCAGAACATGGGTTTCGATGTTCACCGCAGCCCATTCGGGTACTACAAGAGTTTCAGCCTTCACTGCCTAGGACACCCACTCTCCGAATTATCCAGAACAATAAGGCCGGAGCAAACTAAAGCGGAACCAGCCCCAGTCAAAACATCCTACAAGGTACTCGCGTTGGACGGTAAGCTCTACGAGCCTGAAGAATATGTGTACAAACCAGGCGAAGATGAGTTTCGAATTCTAGTCGAAAAGGAAGCACTCAAGAAGGGGCTTCCCGGCGGGGAACCACGATACCTCGAGTACTGCAAGAAGTTTGGGATTGAATGGGAGAATTTCTCTGACCAAGGCCACATGCGCTACAGTCCTGAGGGGGTAATGATCTTCGACCTCATCAGTGAGTATTCATGGAGGGTCGTGAGTTCAGTTGGATTACCGATTCTTCAGGTCAAGGGCACGAACATGTTCGACCTATCCGTGCCAGCGGTGAAAGAGCACGCAGATCTGTATGGCTCACGGCTTTACAGGCTGCAGATCGAAAACAAGAGTTTTGTGATGAGGTACGCTGCCTGCCACCAACAGTTCGCAGCGGTGAGGAATTGGGTTCTCAGCTATCGCCACCTTCCTTTCGGAACGTTTGAGGTCGCCGACTCCTACCGCTTGGAACAGACCGGTGAGCTTCTCCTCTCATTTAGGCTTAGAAAGTTGCACATGCCAGACTGCCACGTTTATTGCAAGGACCTTGAAGAAGCCAAGACTGTCACGCTCAAGCTGCACGATAAGATTTACGAAGAGATAGGAAAGTTGGGCAGGGACTACGTTTCGGTCTACAACATCACCCAAAGCTTCCTTGAATCAAACAAGGATTACGTGATGAAACTGGTGAAAAGGGAGGGCAAACCTGCCTTACTCAACTTTGTCCCTGAAGGGATCTACTACTGGGTTCTCAACATCGAATACCACATAATAGATGAGCTCGAAAGGCCGAGAGAAATCGCGACTTTCCAGATCGACATTGGCAATGCGAAAAGGTTCGGCATTTCCTACGTAGATGAAAAGGGCGCAAAAGAGTTTCCACCAATAATCCATACAGCTGTAATTGGGTCGATCGAGCGTTACCTGTTCACAGTTCTCGATCAATGTGCGAGATTGGAAGGAAAAGGGGAAAAACCGAGCCTGCCCGTGTGGCTGTCGCCTACGCAAGTTCGACTGATTCCCGTCAAGCCTGAATATCTAGACTTCGCTCGTAAATTAGCTGCCCAGCTCGCAGCTTCTCAGGTTAGGGCAGACATAGATGACCGGGACGAAAGTGTCGACAAACGTGTAAGGGATGCAGAATTGAATTGGATACCATACGTTGCGGTCGTCGGCAAGAAAGAAGTAGATACAAACGCCGTCGCGGTCCGTCGCCGCAGAGACGGGAAGCAGTACAATTCGAGTCTTTCTGAGTTGGAGAAAGAAGTAGCAGCTTCAACTAACGGATTTCCGTCGATGGGATTGAAGCTACCAATTCTTATCACCCAGAGGCCGGCCTACAAACAACTGATTTGACTGCCAGTCTTGCTCAAAGCTTATATTGGCTTCGAAGACTAGTTGCGGTTCGAGCTTGTGAATTTCGATGAGCAAGGACCAAGGCTACGGCTTTGTGATATTCATCATTTCTATTATCGTAGCCATCGTCTATCTGGCTGCGTTCTTCGCTCCGTTCATAGGCCTTCCGATGTACTGGCAGCAGTGGGCCATCGGGATACCTGTCTTGCTCTTCGTACTTCTCGTTCTAGTGATTTCCGGTTGGATCGGTTGGACGATGCTTACGACTCCCCCTCCGGCCCCACTTGAACCAGAAACGACAACCCCAAGTGTTAGCGGGACGAGCCGAACTGCTTCTGCCTCAAGCCGGGCTAGAAGAAGAAGGAAGTAAGGGCTTGGTATTCTGAGCAGAGTTTTGTCTTAGATGACGCTCTCTCGCGGGTACACTTCGATTCCTTTCTCGGTAATTCTGTATGGTCTGGGTTGGCGGTCAATCTGTGTCTCTCGCATTTTTTCCACTTGAATAATCCGCTCCATAGTTCTGCCCGCAGCAATCGTCTGCATTAGAATAACCCCATGAACTAAGTATTCCTCGATCTGCAATATTCGACCCTTGATTCCCACCCTATGGAGTTCAGATGAAAGCATGCAGGTTGCGCCTGTCTCGGACAGTGCTTCCACCATGTCCAAGAGTGCCTTACGGCGCTGGGTTTCGTCGGGATACTGGAAGATAAGCAGGGACACGGGATCTACAACTATCCGCCGAGCGTCTATGGCTTTGGCGTTGCTGCGAATTACTTCGAGGAGGCTGATCAACGAGAAGTCCTGTCTTCCAATGGTCAGCTTGCCTATCCTAACTTCACCCGGAATCGTTCGTATTGGGGAGGCATCAACAAAGGAGAATTTGCCTTCTTTCTCTGCAGAGGAAAAATCCCAGCCGAACTGACTCATTTCACGCTCGTAGTGGTTCTTGCCTTCTTCCATACTGACGAAGAGTGCGTTCTCCCCGAACTTGTCTATGCCATTTGCGAGAAACTGTGAACAAAGGATTGTCTTACCGGCTCCAGGCTCTCCCAAGACCAGCAATACCCGTCCTTGAGGCAGTCCTCCTCCAAGTATCTCATCGAGTCCCGGAATACCTGTAGGCGTTCGTGCGACTGTTCTTTTCAAGTTCTGTCCTACCCATCATAAGGCGAGTGGGATAAATTGTTTCGGTGCCGCGCACACAGGTACCTGCTAACATTTGAGGGACCAAAATTAGCCATTTTGACTCAATTCGCGCTGTATACGATGCGCCTGAAATCGCAAGTTCCCTGAGAGAAGACGAATTAAGTCCCCTCGATTCCATGAACCTTCGAGCAACTTGCGCATAGCAACTCCTGAGGGGGCCTTCGAAAGTGAGTCCGTTACGAATGATGAAATCTCGGCATGGATCGTGAGAAGCGGTAAGGATGCGGTACATGCCCAGGCCAAGTTTCTCCAGGGTGACAAGGTAGATGTATGGCTCGC
>Ga0315280_10008169_pt1 | contig 13771 bp, 9 predicted proteins | sample YL17G06_40_MG_FD_203697 | JGI IMG/M metagenome (GOLD analysis project Ga0315280, IMG submission 203697) | Sediment microbial communities from Yellowstone Lake, YNP, Wyoming, USA - YL17G06_40 | ecosystem: Environmental > Aquatic > Freshwater > Lake > Sediment | place: USA: Wyoming | collected...
CCTCGTGCGTAGGCAAAATCCCCGTTCTGAATTCCCTGAATGATTGTATCTCTCAGTACGTCAATTGAAGGGATCATTGGTAGGTACGTATAGCTCAGAAATGCGTCTCTGAGCGCCCTTGTCGAAATGCTTGCCTCGCTGTCCTTCCAGACCGGTAAGTCCCGGCTGAGAAGGCGGCTGGGGCCTATTTTGGGCGCTAGGCGTTCCTTATCGACGAGAGAGTCCCAAATTGAGTCGGAGATCTTTCTGTCGGCTCTTTGAATCTGCCTGCCCATATCCGATGGTTCAAGCTTGTCCTCCGGTGCTGGAGTGATTACAAACCGGTAGGCTTGCCAGATAGATTGAGCTAGGGCTCTCTCTGCGTCATCCGTCATATCTTCAAGCTGAGATTTCTGGGTCTGAGAAAGGCGATTGGTCTTGGCGTAGAGTCGTTCAATATCTTTGAGTGCGATAACAGTCCGTGCGGCTTGCCTCATCAAGTTATTTTCATCTGGCGCCACGAATATCAAGCAATTTCGATTGGTGCGATATGTTGCTCCTCCCTTGATTATGGAGAGAATTTTCTCTTCGGTAGAGGCTTTCGTGTTCTTACCAATCGTGTCATCCGGGCTGAGAACAACTAGCGTGAGCTGGGCTTGATCTGCAACGTCTCGTGGTTCATCTGGGTATGGGGCGATTTTGAATCTGCTCCCAATCTGCTTCTGAATCGAGTCTAGGACTAGCTTTTCCACATCATCGTTGTTAACCGAGGCCTCTCGTTCTGCAAGAATCATGTTGAGGTTGGGAGTTACTGTGAACCTGTATCGTTCGCCTTCGACATTGAGATAGAACAAACCGCTTATTGGCTTGCGCAGCAACTGAATTGCATCTGCGATGAAAGCCGGTTCTAAACCTGGTCTAAGAACTCCGAGCCTGATCTTCGGGAGTGATGCTGCGGGTTCGCCTCCCATGCCTCCGAACGAGTAGAAGAATATCGCAGTTGCGACGCCTTCGGCGATGTGTTCGCGTTGGTAGGTCAAATTGCCCTGTTCATCAATTCTTGCGGCTCTGGCGCCGGTACCGGAAATATCTGATTCGATTACCGCATCGAACTGTCTGGCATCGAGCTGCTCAAGAACTTCAGACCTGAAGTCCCTTACTGAGAGTTTTGCAGACGAGATTTGGATGAGAGGATTCGAGTCTGTTTTGTATAGATCTCCTATCAGGAGTGCCAGCATTCTCAGCACACCACGCGTTCGCTGGAACTGCGGAATCGAAGACCATACTTCATTCAAAACGTCAAGCGATTCAGGATGAAAGGGGTATGCCCGTTTCAGCTTTTCAAGATAGATGGGGGTTGTCACGGTTTCGGCAAAGGAATCTTTATGCTCCCTGTAATAGTCGAAATATGCGTTGGCTGTATTTGCATGTTCTTCGGGGTCTCCCAAATCCTCGAAGAGGCGCCTTCTAACAATCTCATAGATTTCATCACCCTCGGCGAGCCTTCTTGTTCGTTCAATGCGCTGGAATAGGTGTTTTAGACGCTTGAAGTCCTGCTCATCTTCTCTTGCCATCTCAAGTAGACTGGCAGGTAAAGTCACAACCATCGCAGTCTTTGGGGATTGAGCAGCTGCGACCGTGAGTGCCTCGAAGAAGTTAAGCGCTTGGGCACCTAGGCTGGTTTCGTGAACCACAATTGCCCTAGCTCTACTGACGTATCTCAGGGCTTCATCAATTAAGATCAGGTTCGATGAATTCAGAGCCAAGACTTTCGTCAGAGTTTCCGCCGAGGGGCAAGACCTGGATTCGTCGTTCTTCCTGACAAGAGCATAACCATTTTCTCCTCCAAGCTGCCAAGCCAACTCACCCCACATTGTATGCCTGTCCGGTTCCTCTTTCTCACCTTTCACGCCCTGGGCAACATCAATGTCCTCGCCTGATAAGACGACAACTTTCGCCTTGGGGATGATCTTAAGATCGGCTTCTTTGAGAAGTTCGGATACTCCTTGCCAACTGAGGGCAGTCTTGCCTTCTTTCGCAAGGTGATAGAGACAAAGCAAGGCGTGGGTCTTTCCACCGCCGAAAGATGTCACAAGGTCGGTAACTGCCTCAGCGTTCCGCTGACCGTCTAATCTCCTCAGAACAGACGATATGAGTTCCTTGAGGCCCCTAGTCAGGTAGGTCTTGGCGAAGAAGCGTTCAGGCTCCTGATAGTCTGATGGCGCCTTGTTTCGATAGACAGCGTAGATGTTTACAGCAAATACTGAGGGATCAAATCTCCCCTCAATTATGTCGTTATGTGGCTTAGCTACGTTTCTCCAGGCAACGATCCTTTTTTCGTGAGTCATCTCATTTTTCCTCTTTTTTCACGAACTCATCCAATGATCGTAGGTCACGAGGTCGAAGAATTTCGCCTCCTCCAGCGTGGCGTGCGAGTAGCCCATCGAGCAGTTGCTTCTCCTTCGATTGCATAGGGAGTAAGTTCGACAGAGCCTGGGCTACGCGCCAGAAAGTCTCATTGCTCCTTGCTCCCGATTTCTCAAGATACTCCTCAAGCTGGGCTTGCTCCATAGCTGCCCAGAGATTCAAAGCCTTGTGAATGACGTCAATGGTTGATGGTGCTGTTCCATCCCGCGCACTTTCACCGAGCCCAGGTACATGCTTTCTCTCGTTTGGACCAAGTAGTCGAACGTTCTCTTTCTCTTGTTCTAGGATGTGGGTCTTCAACAGAATCTCAGGATCTGCTCCAACTGATCGTGCTATTTTCAATGCATCGTCAAATAGCACGAAAATATGGTTCCCATTGCTCTTGCTGGCTGGTTTTGTCAGTTTTCCGTTCTGGACTACCGGTTCGAATGTCCACTTCCAGAGGACATAGAACGCAGTGGGTGGATCCACATTCCCGAGTTCTTGCTCTGACAACACTGTCGACAGGGCATGATGCGCCACCACTTCACGAACTTTGTCGAGAAACTCGCCGACCGCAACCTTTTCCCCAGTGATTTTTTCGACACTTTCGTAGCGACCAAAGACTTCAAGTGCAGGCCCTATCGCGGCGAGTAGAGCATCGGCACCCTTTATTCCCTCTCTAAGAAAGAAATCGAGACGTTCCCTGACTTTTCGATCAAGCTCTACCTGCACTTTCTTCCATGACCCCACTCCCACTTCCGGTTGTCTCTTTCGACATACAAGCCAGACGCTTGAAGCAAGAGCGGCGCTTGAGCGAGCCCTCAATCGTGCTTTCCTTTCGGTGCTTATTGGCCATGACGCTGTCACTTGGAATCCTGACGACAAAATCGATCCGATGAGTGACTCCCAAGCAGCTATCGTTTTGTGCGCGAAAGCCACTACGCACACGCCTCCTGGTTTCAAAACTCTGTTCGCTTCAGACAAAGACTTAGTTAGTCCTGATTCGTAGAAGTTTTTGTCCTTAATTCTTTTCTTCGCTGAAGTCACTTTGTCTGACTGCTGAACAAGTTCACCAGTTTTGGGAGTGAGAGGAGTGGCAAACAAATCTCGATAAAGGTCTCCAATACTCCTTTTCAACCACACGTAGAAGAAATCGCTGAGGTCGGCGTATGGTACGGCGTCGTAGTAAGGAGGATCTATGATTACTGCATCGAAGAAGCCGTTCTCAAAGGTCAAGCTCATTGCATTTAACTGGAGAACATGCGCTGATCCACTTATTTGGGAGCAATGTTCGATTACGCCGCCAATCCATTTAACTGCGGAAGACCAGTCGCCCATTTGACCGCTGAATGGATTTAATTCGCCGTAGTCCCAAGCCATGGGTATAGCCTGTCTTCCGAACACATGTTCCAATTTCTCTCCGGGGCTATTCCAGAGGCACGACGTTGCATTCTTGTCAACCAAGCGGTCCACTGCAAGTGCTAAGTACGTAGAGATTATCCTAGCGTATTCCTTGTCTCCAGTTTCTCCAAGGACTGCTTGGTAAACGTCACGAACTTTGCGAACAAAGGTAACCAGAGCAACAGCCTGCCTTGGGTTGAAGATTTCTCCCCAGCGAGAAAGCCCAAACATGGGAGGCTTGAGTACCCAGTCGTAGTCCGTGGAAATGGGTTCGTCGGGAATCGCCGGAAGGTCGTTTAGACGCTCCTTCTGCATGCGGTTCCAAATCGATTTGGCTCGCTCGAAAGCTTGTATGTCGGCATCCTCAAAGAGTCTGTATTCTCTTCCAAGCTTTGAATCCACAACGACAGCGAGCGGTTGGAGACCGAAACCCATCTTCCTGGCTGCTGCTTTGATCTCAAATTTGTCGTAGGTACCGATCTTGCATAGCGGGCATTGTGCTGAACCAAGTCTTATCGTTGCGTCTTTCGGGTTAAAGTCAACTTGAGCCCCAGACACAATCCTGAAGTGAACTCTCTTCTGCTTCTTGTTGAGAAGCATTTTAAGGGCGATTTTTCGGTTCGGTTTGTTGGCTAGCCATAGTTGTTTTATGAGTGGAAATTCGGCACCACACTCGGGATTCGGACAACGAATTGTTCTGGCCCATATGTATGTCAACGGCGTTCGCTTTTGTGAGTCAAGGGGATACAGACTCCCTATCTCTGAGCGAGCTGATTCGACTACCTGCTCGCTCCAGCGCATGAAGTCATGCAGCAGTCTGTTCTCGACATGCTGCTTCTTCTCTCCCTTCACGTTTGTTGTTTTTGACGGTAGTTCAGCTGGTCTGCCATATTTCTGAGAATAGACAAGGGTAGCCAGCATGATGAGTACTGAGACGGGATTCAGGTCGGAAGCATAAGTGTCGCATCCGAGTCGGAGCGCTTCAAGAGGAATGGCGCCGCCCCCGGCGAAGGAGTCCAGAACTCTTGGCGCCTTTCCACCATTGTTTGACAGCAGTAGATGTTGTGCTTCATCGATTAGCTTTGGGTCATTAGAGGACTCCCACGTACAAAACTTCTCAAGAAACCTGAGAAGTTTCCTGCGCTCTTTTTCATCACCTGGATCACAAATAATGGATCCGAGTAAGGCAGCTCGACACGCTACGAGTGGTCTCCTCGCCCACCAAATATGAAGCGTGCTAATGTGCCCATAGCGTATGCTCTTCTCCTTAGCAGCTTCAAATGAGATTTCTCTGAGTGGAATGGCTTCCTCGATGAGCCTTCTATCAGTCCTTACTACTCGCGGGGCCATCTTCTCTGCTTGTGCTGCCATTATCTCACTTCTCTTCCGCGGCCTGCTTGATGGACTCAAGTGGGACGATGTATCGTACTGTCTCCTTCTCTTCTATCACTGGCAGGCTCTTGATGGGATCTTGGACTCGCTTTAGAATTGGTGAAGTCTTTGCGTGGAAAACGACGTAGAGCCAATAGTTCTTTCCAAACCTTGATGCCATCTGCCACTCGTTGGGGGTTAGCCAGACTGCGCCTTCCGCTGCTCTGCCTTTGACTTCGATGTAGCGAATCTCTTTCGTCAATCCTTCTGACCTTATGTCGAACCCTTGGTTCTCTTTTGAGATGTCGATTGGATTTCGCTCTGCTTGGCGTTCGAATTCCATGACATGCAACATCGCAGCGGCTTCGACTTCCTCATCTCTCGCCATTCCCGCGGCTTCAAGTTCGTAGGGCATGGGAAGCATAAGCGCCGTGCCGACAAGCTCAGGCCTTGCAAGGCTGAGGTTCTTCTCCAACTCTATTTGTTTTTGCCGTCTCAGGAGGCGTCCTTCAAAATCCCGTTTTCTGTTTTCTTCCGAGGTTATCGCAATAGCCATGTCTTGGCCGCGTTCTAGCTGTTTCTTGTACTTCATTATCTTGCGCTGTGATTCAGCTATCAGGGAGTTCAACGAAATTTCTACGTGACGCTTCGCAATTGATAGATCGCGATTTCTTCTGGCTTGCATTTCGTCAAGGTAAGGGCGGAATACTTTTTCGTATCCCCATCGCAGCAGCGTTGTTTCATCGCCCATGGAAGGGTTGCTAGAGCTGCCTTCCCAAGAATCAGCGGGCTTACAGTCGATCAAGAGCGAGGGATTGACTCTTTCGGGCTGACCACCACCCGGGATCTCCAAAGCTACCAGACGGTCTCCAACTGTACGTCCGCTCCCGTCATGTACAGGCACTCTGAAGAATGCGACGACAGATTCCTTCTTCCTATCGGGATCAAAGAATGCGGCGCCGCTCCTCACATCATTAGCGTATCTGCCCACGATTTGGTCAACTACCGACTCGAAGAGGGGATGGCCTGGTCCGAAGAGCTCTGCGTCAGGATACTGTTTCACTTGATCCTTGTGAAATGTGAACTTCTTGTACTCTTTGTCCACAGGCCCGAATCTTCGCTTAAGTTCCGCAGACGATTGCTTGAGATCGTACGGCACTCTTTCAATTCTGAGAAGCCCGTCTTGACGCCTCTCCATACGGCCTCCCATCGCTTCAAAGGCTTCCCAGAAGAACTTCTCAACGTATTCGGGCATCAGCCGTTGCTCTTTTGCTCTAACTTCTTCAGCTTGGAGGCTAGCGAGGTCGATGTGCTGAGTTGCTAATCCTAGCCTTGTGGCTTCTTCAAGGGCGGACTTGACCTTGTCGACCGAGAAATTTTCGTCAACATACTTCAGAAGGTCTTCCCATGTCTTCTGTCTTGACAGTGCTTCTCTGAAAAGCTGGTCAAGCTTCGCCCCTGGAATCACGTCGGAGATAACGTCGTAAACCTTGTCGGTGCCGAGCACCTTGCGTATTTCTTCGATTTTGTCGAGGAGCCTCTTCATCACGTCTCCTTCACGGGTGTCCTCGGCGACCATGTTGAAGATGATGACATCCTTTCGCTGCCCGTATCTATGGATGCGGCCCATTCGCTGTTCCAGGCGGTTGGGGTTCCATGGAAGGTCGTAGTTTATCATGGTCCAGCAGCTGTAGTGGAGGTTGATGCCTTCACCGGCCGCTTCCGTTGCGACCATAATCTGCGCTCCCTCGGCATCGCGGAATTCCCTTTCAGCATAGAGCCTCGTGCCCGGAGTATCCGAATCGCCAAGCTTCATCTGGCCGTGGATCTGAGTGACCTTGAAACCCCATTTTGTGAACTTCTCGATAAGATAGTCCAGAGTATCCTTGTGTTCGGTGAAGAGAAGAAGCTTTGTGCCGGAACCGAAGATGCCTTGCTCAGTAAGAAGCGCTTTGAGTTTCTGAAGCTTTGTCTCTTCCTCGGTCTTTTCCACTTCCTTTGCGAGTCCGATAAGCTTCTCCAGTTCTCCGCATTCCCATTGAAGCTCCTGCTTGTTCCCTGCGACCGTGAATTTTTCTAGTCGCGATTCGATTTCCTCTTTTTCTTCGTCTGGCAGCTCCTCGAAGTCCTCTGGGGCAGGCATCTCGATTCTCTGCAACTCAAGGTCTTCCAGGTGCTCTTGAAGAGCGGTCAGTCTTTTCTGGCGTCGTTCCAGTGAGCGCCTAATTGCTCGTGAGCTAGACGCTAGACGTCTTTGGAGAAGAGCGAGAGTGAAACCGAGTAGTCTTCCTCGCTCGCCCTTTCTCGCAGCTAACTCAGACTGCTTCTCAACGTAGTCGGTGACGGCCTCGTAGAGCTCTGCTTCTGCGGGGGACAATCGAAACGTGGCGGTCCTGACGAATCTGTCCATGAAGAGCCGATGCCCTTCGAAGTCCAGCATCTCTTCTTTGATGCGTCTGATGAAAAGCGGCATTTCCTTGTTGTGCAGTGCGACGTTGAATCCTTGTGGGCTGTCGAACATCTCCTTGTCGAGCAATCGCATTAGCAAACGGAAATTCTCAGGGTCACCCTTGTGCGGAGTCGCAGTTAGGAGAAGTAGATGGTCTCCTTTTTCCGAAAGTACATCGCCAAGTCTGTACCTTCCGGTTTTCTTTACGTCTTCGCCATAAACGTAGGCGGCCATTTTGTGGGCTTCGTCAACGATAACGAGATCCCAGCGTGGCTCCTGCAGGGTAGCCAGTACCTCTTCTCGTTTGGCGAAATCAATCGAAGTTATGCACTGGGGGTTTTCAGCCCAAACGTTTCGTCCGTAAAGGTCGTCTATTGTCGTGCGGCGGACGACTTGGAAGATTTCTCCGAAGCGGTCTTTCATTTCTCGGCGCCATTGGTCGGTCAAGTTGGCAGGAACGACTATCAGAACTCGCTCGACCAATCCACGCAGCTTGAGTTCTTTGAGGAGTAGTCCTGCCATGATTGTTTTTCCGGCCCCAGGGTCGTCGGCCAGCAGGAATCGTATCCTCGCTCTTGGAAGCATGTAGTGATACACTGCTTCCAGCTGATGTGGGAGGGGGTCTATCTGCGAGACAGAGACGGCGAAGTGAGGGTCAAACTCGTATGCTAATCGGATCCTTAGCGCTTCAATCCCCAGCCGGAATCTCGTGGGATCTCCAGAGAACCTTGCACCTGTCGGTCTCGTGATGCTAATTTTCGCACTGAGCTCTTCTTGCTTCAGAAAGTTCGAGTATGCGTGACTGCTGCTAATCCCACGTGACTCGATCTGAACAAGATCGCCGATTTCCTTTATGGCAACGACAGCTATCGGCTCAGGCCAAAGGTCTCCTTCGAGAATGTCGCCTTCTCTGACCCTTTTGGTCTCCTGAGCTTCACTTGTCATGGCTTGCCAACTTCGTTAACAACTTCCCTGTCTCGGCGCTAAGGAGAGACAAGATATGAAGTATCTTGTTCCCCACTACCTTTCTGACTTTCGGTCGAGTGAACTCAAAGCAGAATAGAATGACTGGACCCTTGAATCCTGTGTAGGAATGGTCTTCTACTTGTTCATTCACTTCAACCTGCTCTGCAACGCACAAACTCAGATGCGGCTGTACCAAACTTTCAGGAAGTCGCTAAAGGACTGGAAGGATTCCGGGCTGGTCGATAGAGTCGTGCTAACGTATCACTTCAACAATCCGCCTGAACCAGACTACTTGCAAGTCTGCCTTGACATCCCAACGGTGAAAGAACCTAATGAGCCGAGAGTCGAAGTTTCGCAAGAGACGATGGCCCTGATTCCCTCATCGATAATGGAGCATGTGCATAAGGTCTGCCGAGAGTATCATATTGAAGTTAGAGTTTTCAACTATCGCGTACAGGTAGAGGCAGCCAAGAAGAACAAGGAAGAGAAGCAAGAACCATACTACAATGGTGCTTCGGTAGAGGAGATTCTGCGGTTTGCATCGATAGGCACCCAAATCGCAATAGAAGTATTTGAGAGGTTGGAAGAAAACGAGAATGTCTGGAGTCAGGACATAGAACTAGCGGGCTTCGTCAAATCACGTCTGGAAGACGAGTTGGGCGAAAGATATGCATGGGTGAATTGGGCTTGGCATTTTGTGTGCAATCCTCTCTTGATAAACGAAGGTTATCTCACTGCGCTACTAGCCGCGCGGAGTAATCCAGCATTAAATGCCATTAGGAGTAACTTGAAAATCTAGACACAGAGAACAACAATAGGACAAAGGATGGTAAGCTTTCCAGGTCTTGATTCATTCGCCAAATCTCCTGAGAATGCGTTCTCTATCGTAGTTGCAACAATTCTAGTGAATGTCCTCGGCAGCAACCTCGAGCTTAATTTTCCTCTATTATGGTATGCGTTTGGTTTCTACCTCTTCTATATCGTCCTGTTGGCAGCATATTTGGGAAAAGCGCGTAATCTTAGCGCTACCGATCAGCATCGCTTTAACAGACACGTATTTCAGGCAGGTCTCTGGATTGGGATATCTGTTCCACTAGTATGGTCCGTGTTCTTTCCATACCCACAACCCCGATATGAGCAACTGCCCGTTTCGGAATGGGCTACAATTATCCAACTGAAGAACTCGTTACTGATGTTATTGTTCGCCGCACCCTTCGTGCTACTTCTTCTTTGCAAAATCGTAACCAAGCTCAGGATTCGAATAATCGATGAGTTTCGGATGGTAATTCACGAACATTTCTTGGAGATTATTGTGGGGTTAGTTGCTACGCTACCCTTCATGACCTCTGTCTCTAGGCTGGGAATCCGAATCCTACTTCCGTTTGTTTGGCTCTTTGTTCCGATTTTTGTAATAATGTGGGCCGCCGTCGCAGCGTATCCATCGCGGTCGGCGACACGGAAGTGGAAGAGAGACTGACGCTGGTTTCAGTCGAGTCGTTCTAGAAAGGTTTCGAACCCTTGAAAGGACTGCCCTTAAAGCGGTAAAAGTGGTGCCAGAGTTCAAACCGCCCGTCGTACGGTTCCGTTCCAAAATGCTCCGCGTGCAATTTAAGCGTGGAAGTTGGCTCTCTTATTGAAGCTCTATGTTCAGATTGTCACTGAGAATTATCGGGTGGCTCTTCTCCGTGTTGGTCATGGGCGCATACATGTTTACTGTGGAAGCAGTTCTCTTTGTTCCACCAGAATGGTTTGTGTTTACGAACACCCTAATTCCGATCCGGGCAGCCGTCTTTGCGTGGACGGCCTTATCCGTCTTAATGCTCGTGGAGAGTCTCGGGAAGAAACCGATCCAACTTCACGAACTTTTAACCCGCGGTGCCTCGCTAGCAGTATCAGCGGTACCTTCCTACACGTTATTGTTCTCGGCGCTTGGCGGTGGATTCGTGTGGTCTCTTGTGGATAAGCTCGATCTCACGCAAAGGCTACTGATCGGACTCGTATTCCTCATAGGCTGGTTATACGTCGCAGTTAGTCCTTGGCTGGAGAGGGATAAATGGGTCAAGATCGGCGAGGTATCGATAGATTCTGCGCAGATGCTCTTAACCGACCCAACGCGCATTCCGGCAGAGTTGCCGCCCCTGGACGAATTGGGCGGCGTGAAAGAAAGTGAGAGAGTGGTGTCCACTCTCAGAATTGAAGGTTTTGACAAACCGAAGGGTTGGACAGATGCGATGGCAAGCCTTGCGTGCCAAGTTCTCTTTGAGGAAGGCCATCCTGGCGCGGGAGTAACGGTGAAAACCGGCGCGGGCGATGGCCAATACTTCGTCTACGGCAAGTTCACCAATATTAGAGGTCTCTGGGGCGTATACAAGAAGCTAGGCAGAGACCGGCTGTCCGGGATCAAGGTGGAATTCACTCCATGGCGGCCAAACGCAGAACCACCCACGCACAACTAAGTGAGTCAGGGTTGACATAGTGAGGTAGTTTCGTAACTTTGTAATTCTACAGTTGTAAAGCGGATTTGCGATCTCGACCCCTCAATTTTGTCAGCCACTGAAGTCTGTCTTCCGGCTTGCCTGTGCCCCGGTGGTTTTCCATGCGAGTTTTTTCAGGCGGCGCCTTCCTGCGAGTGTGGAGATGACTGTGAAGCACGCAAATTCTTCGAACAAGAGCTGGAGATAATGGTCAATGAAAACGACTGGATTGAAGGGGAGTTGAGCGAGGATAGCGACGTTCAATTCGAGGAATAACTAAGGCCGGGGTTCGGCTGTATCTCTTAGGAGAGTTCGGTAGGCCGTCCCCACTGTTCAGCGACCTTCAGAATGACCTGACGGGTTATGTTGAGTGACCAGTAGGTGTCCTCGGCGGGAATCAATATTTGATATGATGCAGCGAGTAGTTTCTTCGCCCTTGCATTTCGATATATGGGGTCATTGATTGGCGTGATGTTGGCTGCTGTTTCTTCCGGTTCCGCGCGGCTGACGCTTGTTGCTCGGTTTCTCCCTAGCTGTTCTGCATAGTGGGCTGCAAAGTTGCCGATGGTTCGTACTTTGTCGCACTTGATGGCTAGCTTCTTATCCAGCAGACCATTTTTCTTTGCCCAGTTCCTCAGCTTCCACCATTGGAACTGCGTCTCCGGCAGTATTCTCATTACTGAACCTTGGATGAGCGGGTTGCCTTCTATTGTCTTCTCCTGAATTCTAGCTGAATAGAGCGTGGCTTCTAGGGCGGCTCGGCTCATGACGGCGGAAGCGGACAGGTATCCGTCGGCGCAAGCTCCGACGGCTTCCAGAAACACAAATCTCGCATCGCTAAAGGCAGCACGAACCCGTTGGTCAAAACCTTCATAATCAACTATGAAGCGTTCTTTCATTTCCTTTGTGGCGACTCTGACGCTTTCGAAATCCTCCTCAGGATGGAGCTCACCACAATGCGAACAAAACTTTCGTGCTACCTCCGTACCGCAGTGTGTACAGAATGGCATTTGTGGTCACATACTTAGGCGAATTAGTTTGAACACGATACTTGCGACAATTGTGACTCCCTCTAGCCAATCGCCCATCATCCACGCAACAACAAAAACTCCCAGTGTAAACATGAGCGCGGGGTGCGGGTTGCGGACGACCCGTTTCGGACGCAAACCGACCGATCTCCAAACGCAAGTTACAAGTGACACTTCACAATATGCCATCATATGCCAACGGGTAAGACACCAAACCTTTCAAAGTCCGAGTTACAACGAGGAGTTGCGCTATCAATCGAGAACGCGAAGCGCCTGCTCAACAGTGCAGAATCCCTAATCCAAGTTAACCTGTCACATGCGTTCTTCCTCTACAATCTTGCAGTTGAAGAGTACGGAAAAGCTCTTTGGCTGAAAGATTTTGAGAAAAAAGCCAAGCCCTCAAAGCGATACGATGTCAACAAAGTGTTCAAGGATCATGAAACGAAGCTTGAAATGGCAAGAAAATGGATTCCACCGAGCTGCAAGAATATTATGCGAGGAGTAAAACTGAGTATCAACTCCATAGATGTTCCAAAGGAATTATGGTACGATGTTAAGACAGACGAGAACGGGTTCAAGAGAGCCAAAAAGGTCGTATCAATTCCTGGCGGTGCAACTGGGAAGTTTTTCTACGTGTCCGAGGACTATGCTCTCGATTTGGATGCGCGTTTAGAAGCCCTTTACGTCGATTGTTTCTATATTGGTTCAGATCATGTTGTCCAATGGTCGAACGAAATCATTCCAGCTCTCGATGGATTTCAGCAAGCGATCAAAGATCTCCGAAGCCATTTGTCCGCTGCGGACAGTAGCTAGTACTTTCCCTCGAATCTTGAGTCTACTCAGGTGCCCATCCAGAAATTGGCCATGCTCGCATACATATCTTGCATCGAACAATTTGTAATCCGTTTTCTTGAGAAAACTCATAGAATTTCTCAAGCGGTTCGCCACTCGACTTACCCCACGGACTCAAATCGTAATCCTTCTGGCAGTGTACATGGACATACTCGACTTTTCCATCTGGATTATTGATGAACTTTAGTTGAAGGTCAGCGTGTTCTCCGTCGAGTGTTCTCTTCAATGTTGTTTCTTGAACATTCTTTAACACGGTAGTCTTTACGGTCGTAACGAGTTCTTTCTTGCCGTTAATCGTCTTAGGATTCTTCACACGGAGCTGAACTGAGCTGAATCCAATATTCGCGGAACCAAAGGCTTCTGCCGATGTTCCTGTTTTTCCGCAATTCGGACATGGGCCACTGTGATTTGGGGGCAATCGAAATCCGCAATGCATACACTTCAGAAATCCTTCCAAAACCATCTTCAACTCCAAGACCATAGAGAAAGCCGTGGCTTTACGGGTTCTCGCTTAGGGAAACTCTGCTCATGAGTCAAGTTTCCCTATCGCCTCTAGATCGCCCGATCCTGTTCGAAACCACGATATTCGTGGGCTCGAATCCCTACGAGTCTACAACCCAAGCCAACGGTTCGTGTCCGGTAACACTATTTGGTTGTATGAATTGGTAAGTGTGCTCGAGGGGAAAGACGCTTGGTCGGGTTGCGAATGCCCTTCCAAAATAGTCAAACCTTCATATGAAAACATGCGGGGGTTGCCAATCCTTCAGTTTAGGCTGAAGGGGTGAAGCCAGGTCAAAGGCGCAGAGCCTAGGAGCGCGGAAGGCTTAGGACCCTGTCCCGTA
>Ga0315280_10008171_pt1 | contig 13770 bp, 8 predicted proteins | sample YL17G06_40_MG_FD_203697 | JGI IMG/M metagenome (GOLD analysis project Ga0315280, IMG submission 203697) | Sediment microbial communities from Yellowstone Lake, YNP, Wyoming, USA - YL17G06_40 | ecosystem: Environmental > Aquatic > Freshwater > Lake > Sediment | place: USA: Wyoming | collected...
GTCGTCGCGGCCGGTGAAAATCACCCACGTCTGGAGCGAGCAAGGGGCGGAGCGAAGCCGAAGCGTGACGCTCGACGGGCCCGGCTCCTACGAGGTCGTCACCGAGGCCGAACCGGTCAACCGCTCGATCGAGATCGCCGTTCCCAGCGACGGGCCGACCCGAGGGACGGCGACGGACTAGTGGGCCGACGCAGCTGACCTGACACGTTGGGTGCCATGCCCACGCTTGTCGTGGGCATGTCGTGGAGCCAGCATGGCCAACCAGGCTTGGCCATGGCACCCGTCAAGCCCCCCGGACCGGCGAGACGCCGGTCCTACTGAATTCCCGGACGGCCTCAACTAGCCTTCCTCCACGACCCGCAGCCCCATCAGGTGCGCCAAGTGGCGGATGCTCTGGCGGTGGTCGCCATAGTAGGCGACCCGGTGCAGGGAGGCATAGTAGTCCTTGGCACTCTTGCCCAGCGCCCCGCCGCCCCAGCCGAAGAGCAGCTTCGCCGCGTCGGGCACTTCGGCCACCAGTTCCGTCCGGCAGCCTCGCTCGCTTCCCTTGGGGACCTCGGGAACCTCGATGATCTTTCCGGTGAACACCAGCAGGGTGTCGAGGTGGACGAGCTTGGTGAAGGTGACCTTCTGGCCGATGCGATAATGGACCTCGGGGACCGCCCCGCCGCGGACCTCGGCGTGCCGCCGCAGCAGGTACGGCGCTACCGGGCCGTCGGGACCTTCCATCTTCAGCGGGGCGGAACAGTGGGCCAGATGAAAAGCGTTCCTGGCCGTGTCGACGCCGGCGGCATTGCCCAGGAAGCCGGCCCGGTTGAAGGCGTGCTGAAAGACCAGCATCGTCAACAGGCAGTCCATGTCGCCGTCGCAGGCGGCCGGGATGCCCCGGCTGTTGAGCCGCGAGAAACCCAGGCAGGGGAAACCGCGCGGCAGCCAGCGCATACACGTCCCCACGCAGAGCCCCTGGACCCGGAACTCGGCCACGAGACGATCGAGTGCCAGGCTGGCCCGCGCGGCCTTCACGACGTCCTTGGCGGCCGGCTCGACCATCCGCTCGGCCTGGTCGATCCACTGCTTCGCGTCCGCCTCCGCGGCCTTGGCGTCCACCGTCGCGAGAACCTCGTCGTAGCGTCCGTCGGCGATGGGCACGAGTTCGACCCCCAGCCGCTGCTTCACCTGGTCGGGCGCGAAGGACTCGGGCGTCCCCTTAAACGGCGGCGAGACGAGGACGCGGCTTTGCCGCAACAGAGGGATCACCCGCAATAACGCCGCCGCCCGCTCCAGGTCTCCGTAGTCGCTGCTGTTGAAGAGCGTCACGCGCTGGCCCTCTTCCAGCCACCGGGGCACAAGGCACCAGTCGTGCCCGCCGATCACCGGCAAATGAAAGACGGCCGCCGGCCGGCCTTGTTTGAAGACCACGGGCATGACGCCGCTGCTGAGGCCGAAGATGCTTGCGCTTATGGCCAGGACGGGCGCGTCGGGGCCGGCTTTCGCCAGGAGCCGGGCGGTTTCCTCGGCATTGCTCGCCTGGCCCACGACGAACTCCACGTTGCCGAGGTTCTTCTCGGCCTCGGCCAAGCGCTTCTTCATGGCCTCGATCTTCGCTTCGGGAACGCCCCAGCTTTGGCTTGCCGGGATGCCGGCGACGATCGCCGCGATGCGGACCTTCGATGGCGTCACCGGGGGGGGAGCCGAGACTTTTTCCCCGGCCCCCAGCGGGGCCGCCGCCAGCGCCATGCCGCCCATGGCACTAGTTTCGAGGAATTGCCGACGCGTGCAGTGCTCACACATGACTGGTCCCTCCGAAGAGTTGGTTGGCTGCTTACTTTTCTGAGGATCAAGAGCCCAGGGCTTTTCGGACCGCGGCTTTCATCTTTTCCAGGCCGGTCTTGGCCACGGCCAACGGGTCTTGGCGGAAGTACGCGGGGTTGAACAGCTCCAAGGAAAGCATCCCGCGGAAGCCGATCTCGTGCAAGGTCCGCAAGATTCGGCCGATCGGGGCCACGCCGTCACCGGGCATGACCCGCTGCGAGTCGTTGATCTTCTCCCGCGGCGGCTCGGCGGGGTAGTCGTTCATGTGGAACACGTGGAGCGCGGCGGCGTTGAACATCCTCAGGCCCGCGAAATCGGAGCCGCCGCGGTAGACGTGAAACACGTCGAGCACGGTGCAGGCGTCCGGGCGGGCGACCTCGACCAGGACGTAGGCCACCTCGCCGAGGCGGTGCAGGGTCTTCGAGCTGCCCCAGAGCTCCAGTTGCGGCACCACGCCCGCCTCGCGACCCAGCTCCAACAGTTTCCGATAGCGCTCGGCGACTCTTTCCAGGTCCATGGGGGCCGCGTAAGCCCCGCCGGGCGGGGCGGCGATCCGCTTGCCGCCGATTCGTGCGACCAGCTCCATGTCGCGCTTCATCTGCTCCAGGCCGGCGGCCCGCTTGGCCTCGTCGTCGTTGATCCAGTCGGCAAAGCCGATGGCGCCCTCGACGGAAAGCCCTGCGTCGGCGATGCGTTTTTTCATGTCGGGCAGGGACCCGCCCCCCTTGGCATATTCCTCGATCTTGCGGACCCAAGGCTCGATGGCCGCGTAGCCGGCCGCCGCGGCGATCTCGACCTCCTTGCCGAGCGGCAACTTTTGGCCCAGGATCGTCGCCGTGTTGAAGCAATACCGAAACGGCCCCCGGCTGGGCGGCTGCGACGGCTCCGCCGCGGTGCACAGACGGGTGCGAGCGGCGGGCCCCAGCGCCGCCGCCCCCAAACCGATCCCGGTGGACGCCACGACTTGCCGTCGGGATAGGAAAGCACTCATCGCGTGGTGTTCCTTTTGTCGGACTCTTGATCGCTCTTCGCGCGGTCGCACGGCGTTTGCCAGTCTCGTAGATGATAGCGTGCGGAAGCGGTCCGCGACAGCCTTTGGGCCCGTCCGGAAACAGGGCCTGCGGAGCGGTCCTCGACCCTTTCGTCTGCCTGCCCTTGCGCCCTCCGCGGTCGCAGCCGATTTGCCCTGCCCGTAAGGCGTGGATTATACTAGCGGTTTGGCGTCAAAGGCCGATCGATGCGGCGAAGGAGGAAACGATGCGGAAGGGTGGTGCGTGGCAGGCGTGGCTTGGGCTGGCGGCGGCGATCTTGTGGACGGGTGTGGCCCGCGGCGGTGATTGGCCGCAGTGGGGCGGCACCGATTGCCGCAACCTCGTCTCCGACGAAAAAGGGCTCCCCGACTCCTTTGCCCCCGGCGAGAAAAAGCCCACCGGCGGCGTCGACCTGGCCACCACGAGGAACGTGAAGTGGGTCGCCCGGCTCGGCTCCGCCGCCTACGGGAACCCGACCGTCGCTGGCGGCCGGGTCTTCGTCGGCACCGACGACCTGACCGTGGGCGAGGACCCCCGCTTCAAGCGGACCCGCGGCGGCCTGGTCAAGTGCTTCGACGAGGCCTCCGGCAGACTCCTCTGGCAACTGGTGGTCCCCGAGCGGACCAATCTGCCCAAGGGAATCCTGTTCACCCATCAGTACCTGGGCATCTGCTCTTCGCCGACCGTGGAGGGGGATCGCGCCTACGTGGTCACCTGCGACGGGTCCGTGGTCTGCCTCGACGTCCGCGGCCAGGCAAACGGCAACGACGGTCCGTTTACGGATGAGGGGCAGTACATGGCCGCTTCGGGCAAGCCGCCCGTCCCCCTGGGCCCCCAGGACGCCGACATCATCTGGAAGCTGGACTTGCTGGACGACCTTGGCGTCCGCCCCCACGACGCCGTCAGCAACTCGGTCCTGATCCGCGGAGACCTGCTCTACCTGAGCACCTCCAACGGCGTCGACGGACCGCACGCCAAGGTTGTCGCTCCCGAGGCCCCCGCTTTCATCGTCCTGGACAAGCGGACCGGGCGGCTCGTGGCCAGGGAGAACGAGAAACTCAGCGCGCGGCTATACCACGCGGAGTGGTCCTCGCCTTCGTTGGGCAGGGTGGGTGGCCGGACGCTCGTTTTCCTCGGCGGCGGCGACGGCGTGTGCTACGCCTTCGACGCGCTTTCCAAGGCCGCGCAAAAGCCGGTCTTTCTCGAGAAAGCCTGGTCCTATGACTGCATCCCGCCGCACTACAAATACCGCGACGGCAAGCCGATCCCCTACTACGACGGCGACAAGCGGAAGAAGAACAGCCCCAACAAGAACGACGGCAGCTACGTCGGCCCCAGCCAGATTATCGCCACGCCGGTTTTCTACCGCAACCGGGTCTACGTCGCGCTGGGCCAGGACCCCGCCCACGGCCGCGGCAAGGGGATGCTCCGTGCGATCGACGCCACCAAGTCCGGCGACGTCACCCAAAGCGGCTGCCTCTGGAGCTACGACGGCCTGGATCGCACGATCTCGACGGTGGCGATCGCCGACGGGCTGCTGTACGTGACCGACGTCGCCGGCCGGCTCCATTGCCTGGACGCCGAGACGGGCAAGGTCCAATGGGTCTACGAGACCAAGGCCGAGACGTGGGGCGGACCGCTGGTGGCCGACGGCAAGCTCTACTTCGGCAACCAGAAGGAATTCTTCATCATGGCCGCCGGCCGGGAGCCCAAGGTCCTCTGCCGCGTCCGCCTCGGCTCGCCGGTCTACAGCACCCCGATCGTCGCCCACGGCGTGGTCTACGTCGCCTCGCAGCAGTACCTCTGGGCAGTCCAGAAGGTCCCGGCGAAGGGACCGTCGTCGTAGGTCCCCGCCGATCGGAATCACGAGACGTTGGGGACGCCCGCGGCACGCAGGAGGTCGCGGAGCTCGGCACGTTCCTCGCGGTTGAGTTCGCGGGACGGCGGGCGGGATGGCCCGCCCGGTCGCCCGGTCAGCTCCAGCGCGGCCTTGACCGGCGGCGATTCGCCGCTGGTGCGGCTGCCGATTTTTCCGCGCAACGCGACCCAGGGGTAGTTGTCGGAGGTGTGCACGTCCATCGCCTCCTTGTAGCGGCCCGACTGGCACATCGCCCAGATTTTCAGCTCGTGCTCGGGCCAGACGGTGGCGAAGTGGGTGATGAAGCCGTGTCCGCCGAGGAGGTGGGTGAGGACGCACATCAGGGCGTTGTCGATCACGGCCACGCGGCGGCAGTATTTCTTCACGCCTTGGGCGTAGTCCAGCGGGCCGCCGGGGTGCGACCACTTGATCGACACCACCCGCTCCAACTCGACCACCCGGTCCATCACCGCCGGGGGGACGTTGTAGCCGTGCCACCAGGTGTTGTAGATCATCAGCCCGATCCGCCCCGCGGCATCGTGCACGCTGCGGATGAGCTTCAGATAGTCCTCGTCCGAGGGGACGTGGTAGTAGGGCGCGCTCATCTGCACCCCGTATGCGCCGAGCGACTGGGCGAAGCGGGTCATCGCGATCGAGACCTGCGGGTTGCTGTCCTGGACGCCGACGATCACGGGCACGCGGCCATCGGCGGCTTCCACGATGGCGCGGGCGGCCGCCTTGCGTTCCTCGACGGTGAGGACGTCGAAGTCGCCCCCGGCCCCGACCGCCAGCAACACCCCCTTGCCGGTCACGATCCCGTGCTCGATGAGGTAGTTCACGTTGAACCGGATCGCGTCCAGATCGAGGCTGAGGTCCTTTTTGAGGTGGGTGATCACCGGGATCAGGGGGCCGACGACAAGCTTCTTGGCGTTCTCCTTGGTGGCCGTGGAGGGCAAGCGGACCGGCCCTTTGGCCTCGGCGGCCACGGCCGCTGTCCCCGCCAGCCCGCCCAGCAGTGCCGCCGACGCGGCGAGAAACTCGCGCCGAGGCAGGTCGCTCGATCCCGCCGCCATCGCTTGCCGAGAAGAATCGTTGTCTTGCATGGCATGTTTCCTCCCCAGAGGGCATTTCCCGTCAGTTCCGCGAAGGCATTGGACCAGCGCGGGGGCGGCCCTGCAAGCGGGCCGTGCCGATTCTCGTCCGCCCGCCGCGGGGAGCGGCGCGTCCGCCCGCCCCTCTCGCCCTTGCGGAATCCGCTTCGCCGGGCCAGAATGGGCGGGATTGTCCGCCGGGCTTCCGCCCAAGCGAAAGAGGAATATGCACCGTGCAGCCGGGAGAAACAACTTCTTCGACGAGAACGGCAAGGCCCTCTGTCTGCGGACCAAAACGGCGCTCTCTCGCATCGAGGAGCCCGGCAAGCGAGGGACGTCAGTGGGCGAGTTCGCTGCCCATGGGAAGGAGTCGCGGCGATGAAGTTCTTGGCGGGGATGGCGCAAATCCTGGTCGAGGGTGGGCAGCCCGGAGCGAACCTGGCTCGGGCGGAATGCCGGATCCGCGAGGCCGCCCGGACAGGCTGCCGGCTGGTGGTCCTGCCGGAGTGCCTGGACCTCGGCTGGACCGACCCCACCGCCCGAACATTGGCCCAGCCGATCCCCGGGGCCCATTCCGATCGGCTGGCCCAGGCGGCGCGGGAATCGGGCGTGTTCGTCGTGGCCGGGCTGGTCGAGCGGGCCGGCGACAAGCGATACAACGCCGCCGTCCTGATCGATCCCGGCGGGGCGATTTGCCTCCACCACCGTAAGATCAACGAGCTCGACCTGGCCCACGACCTGTACGCTGTCGGCAACCGCCTGGGCGTGGCCGAAACGCCGCTGGGCACGCTGGGGGTCAACATTTGCGCCGACAACTTCAGCGACTCCCTGGCGATCGGGCACGTCCTGGCGCGGATGGGGGCGCAACTGGTGCTTTCCCCCTCGGCCTGGGCCGTGGAAGCGGACCACGACAACAGCCGAGAGCCCTACGGCGACCTCTGGCGGCGGTCCTACGGCGAGCTCGCCCGGCTCTACGACCTGACGGTGATCGGCGTGAGCAGCGTGGGCCGGCTCGCCGCCGGGCCGTGGAAGGGGCGCAAGGTGATCGGCTGCTCGCTGGCGGTGGGGGCGGGCGGGGAGATTCTCGCCGAAGGACCCTACGGCGAAAACGCCCAAGCCCTGGTCCTCGTCGCGGTCGAGCCTCGCGAGCCGATCGGCCAGGGGACCCTCGTGGCCGACGCGCTGCGGGCCCGGGGCTATCACGGGCCGTAAAGACCCGACGGCCCCCGCCTGCCGCTTGCGGCTTAGCCGCCCGGCAGCGGTACGGCCTCGGGGAACGGCGGCGGCTTACCTTGTTTGCCCGACCGCCAAAGTTTTCCTTATCTCTACGCGCCCTAGACTTCGGATTGGGTCGTCGCCCCGTTCGGCCGATGAAAGACTGAGGAGGCGGTATCTGCGGAACGACGCCCCCGGTCGGCAGCCGGCTAGGCAGCCGGGCGGGAGGGGTGGCCGCGGATCACCCGCCTCGGCATACCCTCCTGCGGCGGTAGGGCAACGCAGGGCGGGTCCTTTGCCAACTGCTTTCATCGGGGGGCGGCATGGCCACTTCCTCTTTCGTCCGAGTCTGTTGCTGCTGGATACCCCTGGCCCTTTGGGCCGCCGCTGACTTGCGGGCGGAGTCCGTCGTGGAGCTGGGGCCCAGCCAGGTCATTGAACTGGCCGCGCGGAGTCCCGACGAGAAGGTCCCGGTGGTTTCCGGCGTGGCCTTGGGGCCCGGCGGCCAACTGCTGGTGACCGTCGGCGACGACCACCTGGTGCGGATCTGGGATGCCCGCCGCGGCGCGATCCTGCGGCGGCTGGCGGCCCACGGCGATTGGGTCCGCGTGGTCGCCGTCAGTCCCGGGGGCCAGGTCCTGGCCACCGCCGGCGCCGACCGCCGCATCTGCCTCTGGCAAATCACCTCCGACGAACCCTACGCTACCCTGGACGACTGGACGGAAGCCATCGCCGCGCTGGCCTTCAGCCCGGACGGCAAGCTCCTGGCGGCCGGCGGCTTCGAGAACAAGGTGCGGATCTACGAGGGGACTTCGGGCAGTCTTCTGCGGGTCCTCGACGCGCCGGGGGGCGACATCCGCGCGCTGGCCTTCTCGCCCCACGGAAAACGGCTGGCCGCGGCCGGCCGCGGCGGACGGGTCCGCGTCTGGGACACCTCGACCGGCCAATTCGTGCACGACCTGGTCGGCCACCGCCTGCGGGTCAACGCCCTAGCCTACTCCGCCGACAGCGCGCTTTTGGCCTCCGCCGGGGACGAGCGGAGCATCTTCCTTTGGGAGGCGGCGACGGGCCGGCAGGTCCTCGCGCTGCCGCCGCGGCCCGGCAAGGTCCTCAGCCTCGCGTGGTGCGGTCCGCGCCAGTTGGCCGCGGGAGGAAGCGACAACTTCATCCGGCTCTGGGACATCGCCAACCGCAAGGAGGCGGCCCGCCTGGTCGGCCACACCGGCTCCGTCACCGCGCTGGCCTGGGACGCCCCGTCCGGCGCGCTCGTGTCCGGCAGCTTTGACACCACGGTGCGGCTGTGGCAACCGAACGTACAAGGGACACCCATCCTTTCCTCGCGGCGGTAACTCTGCCAGCGCCGTGCCGCGAAGGCGACAAGGAGGTTCTTCGTGGGCTTTTTCCGAACGCTTCGTGAATTTCACCGCCGCCTCCGCGGCGGGCGGCCGCGCTCGCCCTCCGCGAAAGCGGCGGCGCGCGCTTTGCGGCTTTGCCGCTTCGAGCAGATGGAATCCCGCCAACTGCTCTCGATCGCGCCGGCGATCCAGGTAGGCATGGTCTATTTCGAGGACGCTTCCGGAGAGGACCAGGCCGGCGGCGACCGCTTCGAGATCACCTTCCAGGGCGGCGCGCCGGGGACCCGCCTCACCGAACTGTCGATCGAGACGGACAAGCAGGGGGACGGGCTGACGATCGGCGACTGCCTCTTCGACACAGCCCCGGGGGGACTGGGGGCCTACGGCTCCGACCCGCTCTCGGTGGTCAGCCGCGACGGCATCGACTCCGTCGCGTTCTCCGTGGCCGACGGCGGGCAGAGCCTCGTGCTCACCTTCGCCGGCTTCGACCCCGGGGATACGCTGGTCTTCACCGTGGACGTGGACGAGATGGGCTTCCTCGGCCCCAACGCCGTAGCCGAGGGAAACGAGTTCGAGGGCTCGCGGCTGGCCGCCACGTTCGAGGCCCCGCACTTCTACTCGGCCGCGGGAACCGACATCTTCGTCGACTTCTACGACGGCAAGCTGGCCGCTTCGGGCCTGTCGCTCCCGCCGGACAATTTCGTCCCACCCGGGGACGTGCCCAAGCCGGTGCTCACCGCGGGGGCTTTCATTGCGCTCACCCAGCAGCCGCTGCCGATCAGCATTTCCGGAAATGTCTTCGAGGACCTGGACCTGGACACTGCGCGGGACCCCGGCGAGCCCGGGCTGGCCGGCGTCGGGCTCGAACTGCTCCGCCTCGATGGCTCGCAGTACGTGGCCACCGGACAAACGATCCTCACCCAGGCCGACGGATCGTACCGCTTCGACGGCCTGCTCCCCGGCACTTACCGCGTCGCAGAAACCCAGCCCGACGGCTACCTGAGCGTCGGCGCGAGGGCAGGAACGGTCAACGGCCAGACGCGGGGCGTCGTGACCGGCCCGGACGTGCTCAGCGACATCGCCCTGCTGGGCGGCGAGGACAGCGTACACAACGACTTCGCCGAAGTCCGCCCGGCGAGCATCCGCGGCCACGTCGCGGTGGACGGCAACGACAACGGCCAGCTCGACCCCGGCGAAACGCCGCTGGCGGGCGTAACCGTCTTGCTCCGCGACGCTTCCGGCCAGGTGGCCGGACAAACCACGACCGATTCGCAGGGCACCTACGCCTTCACGCAGCTCATGCCCGGCGTGTACTCCGTCGAAGAGTCCCAGCCGGCCGGGTACTACGACGGCAGCGATCGCGTCGGCAGTGCCGGCGGAACCCTCGTCCCGCCCGATACCATTGCCGCGATCACCCTGCTCTCCGGGACCGACGCCGAGGGGTACGATTTCCTGGAGCTGGAACCGGTGAGCATTTCCGGGTACGTCTACGCCGACAACAACGCCAACGGCGTCAAGAACGCCAACGAGCCCGGGATCGCCGGGGTGACGATCGCCCTGCTCGACGCCGCCGGAAAACCCGCCGGCACGGCCACCACCGGCGCCAACGGCTACTACCACTTCGACGGCCTGGAGCCGGGCGTCTACGCCCTGGTGGAGAGCCAGCCGGCCGGATATCTCGACGGCCTGGACGCCGCGGGCACGGCCGGCGGCACGGTCCACAACCCCGGCGATTCGATCACCGCGATCCACCTCGCCCCGGGGACCAACGCGGAGAACTACAACTTCGGCGAGCTGCGGCCGGTGAGCATCGCCGGCACGGTCTTCGCCGACCTCGACGCCAGCGGGATGTTCGACCCCGGCGAGACGCCCCTTGCCGGCGTGACGATCTGGCTTTTGGATGCGTCCGGCAAGCGGACCGCCTTGACGACCACCGACGACCTGGGACAGTACCTGTTCGGCAATCTCCCGCCGGCCACCTACGGCGTGGAGGAAGTCCAGCCCCAAGGATACCTGGACGGCGAAGAGACGATCGGCTCCGCCGGCGGCACGAGCGACGGGAACGACCGGATCACCTCCGTCAAGCTGCTCCCCGGGACCGACGCGGTGGGCTACGATTTCGCGGAGCTCGTGCCGGCGAGCATCTCGGGCTACGTCTTCCAGGACGGCCCGGCCATCGAGCAGGAGAAAGGAAAGCCGGCCCCCGATCCCCAGACGCTCCGCGACGGCGTGCTGGACCCCGAAGACAAGCGGCTGTCGGGCGTGAAGCTCACGCTGGCCGACGCCCAAGGCACGCCGGTCCGCGACGAGCACGGCGATCCGATCGTGGCCTACACCAACGCGGAAGGCTACTACGAGTTCGCCAACCTGCGGCCGGGGATCTACACGGTGATCGAGACCCACCCGGCCGGGTACGTGGACGGGATCGACACGCCCGGCTCCAACGGCGGCCTGGCGATCAACCGGCTCACCCCCGTCGATCCGCTGGTCCTGGCGGAGCTCGCGATCGATCCCAAAGACGACGCCATCATGTGGATTCCCGTGCAGCCGGGGGACTGCGCGACGGGGTACAATTTCAGCGAGATCCTGGTGGTCCAGACCGAGCCCCCGTTGCCGCCCATTCCGCCCATTCCGCCGCTCCCGCCCGAGCCTCCCCTGCCGCCGCTGGAGACCCCGGAGCCGAAGCCGTTTTTCAGCGAGCCGCCCCCCGCGATCGTGATCTACCAGCCGGGCCAGTACCAGCGCGATTTCCTCTCGGAGTCCAACGCCGGCGGCGGGCTCCCCGTGAGCTACACCTGGCACCTAAGCGTGATCGACGCCGGCCAGCCCCGCCACGACCGGGACGACTCGGCCGCGGCGGCCCTGGAGGGGATTTATTTCTACGCCGTGGGCTGGTCGGGCCGGGAGCTGAACGAGGGGCTCTGGATCCTCGCCGACTCTGCCGGCAGACCCTCCAAGAGGTATGTCTTCGGCCAGCCGGGCGCGATCCCCGTCCCCGGCGATTGGAGCGGCGACGGCACGACCAAGATCGGCGTGTTCGTCAACGGCTACTGGTTCCTCGACCTCGACGGCAATGGGGCTTGGGGGAAGGAGGACCTCTGGGCCGAGCTGGGCACCGCAAACGACCGGCCGGTCGCCGGCGACTGGGACGGGGACGGCAAGAGCGACCTCGGCATCTTCGGCCCGGCCTGGTCGGGGGACGAGCGGGCGATCCGCCACGAAGCCGGACTGCCCGACGCCAAGAATCGCAATCCCGGCCGGCCCAACGGCCGCTACAAGAACATCCCGCCCGACCCCCAGGAAGCCACCAGCGGCTTCCGCGCGCTAAAGCGGACCGCGCTGGGCAAGTTCCGCAGGGACCTGATCGACCACGTCTTCCAGTACGGCTCCGAGGACGACGTGCCCGTGGCCGGCGACTGGAACGGCGACGGCGTGACCAACATCGGCGTGTTCCGCGACGGCGCCTGGTACCTCGACGCCGACGGCGACGGCCGCTGGAGCGCCGGCGACGTCTACCTCGAGCTGGGCCAGAAAGGGGACGTCCCGGTGGTGGGCGACTGGAACGGCGACGGCACCGCCGAGCTCGGCGTCTACCGCAGCGGGACCTGGCATCTGGACACCAACGGCGACCGGCTGCTCGACGCCCGCGACAAGGTCTTCCGGCTCGGCCAGGCGGGGGACGTCCCGGTGGTTGGCGACTGGAACGGCGACGGGGTGGACGAGATCGGCGTCTACCGGCCCGGCGCGACCGAGGGGCCCAAGCCGGCGGAGGCCGAGGCCGAGCCCGACGCGGAGTCCGATGCCGGCGAGGAAGTCGCCGCCACCCCGCCCGCACCGGTCAAGTAAATCGAGGGTCTTCAGGTCCGCGCGAGCGCCAGCACTTCGTCGAGGATCAGGCCGTTGGTGGCCATCCCTTGCCCGGAGTAGATCGTGCGGCGCCCCTGCCAATCGGTGAAGGTGCCGCCGGCCTCCTCGATGATCGGCTGGATCGCGGCGGCGTCCCAGAGATTCATGAGGGGATCGACCATCAGCTCCGCGCGGCCGGTAGCGACCATCAGGTAGCCGTAGCAGTCGCCCCAGGTGCGGCAGAGGCGGGCCGCGGCCGAGAGGCGGTCGAACAGGTCGTGGCGCGAGACCGCGTCGAAGTTGGCGACCTCGCTGGTGAGGAAGAGGGCTTCGGAGAGGCGTGGGCAGCGGGAGACCCGCGCCGGCTGCGGCACCTTGCTCCCGGCCACGTACCAGGCCCCCTGTCCCTCCGCCGCGTAGACGCACTCGTCTAGCGCCGGGATCAGGTCCACCCCCAGCACGCTCCGCCCTTCGTGCTCCACGCCGATCAGGGTCCCGTAGAGGGGCACGCCGTGGATGAACGACTTCGTGCCGTCGATCGGATCGAGGATCCAGCGGAAGCCGCTGGTGCCGGGGCGCTCGGGTAACTCCTCGCCGAGGATGCCGTCCTCGGGGAACTGCTCGGCGATGCGGCGGCGGAGGTGCTCTTCGGCGCGGCGGTCGGCGAGCGTGACCGGGGAATCGTCGCTCTTGCGCTCGATTTCCAGGTCCTCGCGGCGGAAGTACTCCAGCGTGATCCGGCCTGCCTCCCGGCTTACTCCCAGGGCGAACTCGAGCCGCCGGGCGGCTTCCGCAGCGTCGGCAGAGGTGGGATTCATCGAGCGCTCCTTTGACCGCGGGTGGTCGGCTTTCCGCGGCCTCCAGGCGGCCGCAAGCGATCCATCCTCTTATCGTTGGAAGATCGGCAGGTAGTTGTTGGGCATCTGGAGGATCAGGCAGGCCATGGCGGTGCCGAACTCCTTGGAGACGGTGGGGTCGTCCCAGGAGCCGTCGGGGTGCTGGCGGAGGAGGAGCTCGTCGCGGATCGCCGGATACCATTTCGCCCAGCGCTCCCCTCCCGCCTGCCACATCGCTAATGCGGCGTAGTAGTGGCCGTAGAAGTACCAGCTTTCGCGCCGCGTCACGCCCTGCTGGGGCAGGAACCCCATGAGATAATCCAGCCCCCTGGTCAGCTCCTCGCCCTCGTAGATCCCCAGGCTATAGAGGCCGACCACGGCCGCCGCGGAGCGGGGGAACGCGCTGTCTCGGGGGCCGATGAGCATGTAGCGGAAACCGCCGTCGGGGTTCTGGCTCCGCCTGATGTAACTGATCGAGCGGTCGATCGTCACTTTGGGGACGTGGATGCCGGCGTTGCGGGCCGCCCGCAGCGCCATCACCTCGGCAATCGTCACCGAGATGTCGCCCTCCATTTGCCGGGGCTCGTAACGCCAGCCCCCCTCGTTGTTCTGGGTCCGCTCGATCAGCTTGACCACCTTGGCCAGCTTCTCGCGGACATCCGGCCGGGGCGTCATGCCGTAGCACTCGGCCAGGAACAGCGTGGCGAATCCGTGCCCGTACATCGG
>Ga0315280_10008173_pt1 | contig 13769 bp, 14 predicted proteins | sample YL17G06_40_MG_FD_203697 | JGI IMG/M metagenome (GOLD analysis project Ga0315280, IMG submission 203697) | Sediment microbial communities from Yellowstone Lake, YNP, Wyoming, USA - YL17G06_40 | ecosystem: Environmental > Aquatic > Freshwater > Lake > Sediment | place: USA: Wyoming | collected...
GTCCAAAATTGTACTGTGGGTGGGGCAATAAATACTCAGCCGAATGAAATTCCAAGAAAAGATTTGCCTATTCCTCAAAGCCAGATTGATAAATGGAAAATTGAGGCAGAATCAGGAGGAGTAATTTCTGGAGATTATACAGTTTCCGGAAAAATCACCCAAAATTTAGGACCAGTGAAAATCACAGGTAATTTATTAGTTGATAATAATGCTACTTTAAATATGACTGGGACAATTTGGGTGGTAGGAAATTTAAGAATTGATAATGGTGCAACGATTAAATTAGATTCAAATTCTTATGGTTCAAATAGCGGAGTGATTGTGGTAGATGGAAAAATTAAAGTCAGGCCCAATACTTATTTAAAAGGAAGCGGCCAAGAAGGAAGTTATCTTATGCTTTTATCAACAAATCCAGAGGTTTCAGATACCGCCAATCCAGCTATTGACGTTGATAATAATAGCGATGCGGCCATTTTTTATACAAACCAGGGTTTAATCGTTTTGAGAAATAAAATCAATGCCAGGGAAGTGACAGGCTATAAAATTTTTCTTGATAATAATGCCGAAATTTTGTATGAAGCAGGTTTGGAAGAGGCTACTTTTTCTTCTGGTCCAGGTGGCTCTTGGGAAGTAACCGATTGGAAGGAAATTGAATGAAAATTTAATTAAATTTAATGATATAATAATTTATCATGTTGGATTTTTTAACTTTAAAACCGGAGGCGTTTGGATTGGATATTTCTGATTTATCTTTAAAGATTATTAAACTCAAAAAAAGGAGAAAATTTTTTACTTTATCTTCTTTTGGAAAAGAGGAAATAGAACCGGGGATAATTAAAGGAGGAGAAATCAAAGATGAAAAAAAACTGGCTGAGATAATTAAAGAAGCAATTAAAAAGGTTAGAGGAAAAAAATTAAAGACAAACTATGTTGTTGCTTCCCTGCCAGAAGAGAAGGCATTTTTGCAGGTAATCCAGATGCCACGTCTTCCAGAAGAGGATTTGAAATCGGCTGTAATTTATGAGGCGGAAAATTATATTCCAACACCGATTGAAGAAGTTTATTTAGATTACCAAATTGTCCCCCCGGTCTACGACCATTTAGACCATCTTGATGTTTTAATTGCTGCTCTACCAAAAAAGACAGTTGATCCCTATCTTTCTGCGCTAAAATTAGCTGGATTTGTGCCAAAAGTTTTAGAAATCGAATCCCTGGCCATTGCTCGGGCCTTAATAAAAAATGGAATAACAACCCAGCCTATTCTTTTAATTGATCTGGGAGCAACCAGAACTAGTTTTATTATTTTTTCTGGCCAGAGTTTAAGATTTACCACCTCCATTCCGGTTTCTTCTACTAGTTTTAGCGAGATTATCTCTAAGAATTTGGGAGTAACCCTGGCTGAAGCTGAAAGATTAAAAATAAAACATGGATTGGAAGAAAAAATTAAGATAAAGATCGGAGATGAAAAAACAAATTTAAAAAAGGAAAGAGGTAAAATTTTTGAGGCCTTAATTCCGGCTCTGATTGATTTAATTCAGCAAATCAAAAAATATTTAGATTATTATCAAACCCATGCCTCCCATGAACATTTACCGCCCGATGGCAAAGGAGTTTCAAAGATTTTGCTTTGCGGAGGAGGAGCAAATTTAAAGGGGCTTCCGGAATTGCTTTCTTTGAAATTAAAAATCCCAGTTGAAATAGGAAATCCCTGGGTAAATATATTAATTAAAGAAAAAAAAGAGGTACCAGAATTATCTTACGAAGAATCGTTAAAATACACTACCGCCTTTGGATTAGCCATCCGTGGTTTCAGTAAAAAATAAAAATTCGTATATTCGTAGAAATTCGTAATTCGTAGGGTCATGATTAATTTATTACCAACAGAACAAAAAGAAGAACTTTTGCTTAGAGAGCAAAAAAATCTAATTTTAATTTTGGGAATTTTGTTTTTATCTTTTTTGATTTCTTTATCTCTAATTTTATTATCAATAAAAATTTCCCTTTCTGGGAATTTAGAAATTCAAAAAATGGCTTTAAAAGATAGGGAAAAAGAAATTTCTTTTAATCGAGATCTAGAAGAAAAAATTAAAAATTCTAACCAGCTGTTATCGAATTTGACTTCTTTTTATCAAAGTCAATTCAATTTAACTCAAATCTTGGAGAAAATCTCCGGGCTTTTACCTTCGGGAACTTATTTGACAAATCTCAACCTCAATCCCCTTCAAACAGAAAAAGGAATTCAAATTTCTCTTTCTGGTTTTTGCCAAAATAGAGAAATTTTACTTTCTTTTAAAGAAAACCTGGAAAAGGAGGGAAGTTTCTCGGAAATTTATTTCCCGCCAGCAAATTGGATAAAGCCAAATGATATTAATTTTATTGTTACCTTTAAATTGAAATGAATATAAAAAACAAAATTAATTTACTTTCGATTCTCTTTCTTTTCTTGAGTATTTTTTTGATTACTTTTTCGATTTATCCTCTTTTGGAAGATATCAAAAATAATTCAAAAGAAATAATCTCTCAAAAAAAAGAAGTATTATCTTTGGAAAATAAAATCAAAGATATAGAAGAATTTAGAAAAAACTATGTCAAAATCAAACCGAATTTAGAGAAGATTGAAACTTTGTTTACCAATTCAGAAGCACCGATTGATTTTATCTCCTTTTTAGAAAAAACTTCCCAAGATTGCCAAGTTTCAATTAAAATCGCTCCGGTTGCCATTACGAGTGAAGAACCCTGGCCCTCTCTTAGTTTTTCAATAACGTCTGCTGGTTCTTTTCCCAATTTTTTGAGATTTCTTGAAAAGATAGAATCTGGTTCTTACCTAACCGAAATCCAAAATTTGAGCATAAGAAGATTGCAGGACACAGAATTGAAATCAAAAGAGTTTGAAAATCTTTCATTGGGCGATATCCAAGCCAGTTTTTTAATAAAGGTTTTTGCTAAATAACTATGATAAAGTTAAGAAAAGTTCAGCTAAAAAAAATTGGAGGTTTTTTAAGGAAATTACCAAGAATTTTAGGGGAGAGGGCTTTTTTAACTTTTTTGGGATTACTAATTTTCTCTCTCGTTTTAGGTGCCCTGACTTTTTACGAATATAATCTTCTGGCAAAAAAAATTGAACCTCAAATTACTGAAAGACCTTTAAAGTTTAAAGAAAAAACTTATGAAGATGTTTTAAAGAGCTGGCAAGAAAGGGAAAAAAGATTCAAAGAGGCCGAGTTTAAAGAATATCCTAACCCCTTTCGTTAATGGTTGATTTTGCTTTAATTTTTCGATATAATTATTTCACTCCTCCGGCCCCTGTAGCTTAATGGACAAAGTACCTCCCTTCTAAGAAGGTGATGGAGGTTCGATTCCTCCCAGGGGCACAAAGGCAATTTTGCCTTTTTATTTTTTTATAGTAAAATGAAATTGATGCTTCGGCTCTGCTCAGCATCAACCCTGAGCTTGCCGAAGGGTTGAATATGCTAGTCCCAGAAGAAAAAGCGAAAATAATCAAAAAATATAAACTCCATGAAACTGATACTGGATCGGCTTCGGTTCAGATTGCTTTATTAACCGAGGAAATTAAAAGATTGGTATTGCATCTGAAAAAACATCCTAAGGATTTTCATTCGAAAAGAGGGTTATTAAAAATGGTAGCCAAGAGAAGAAAATTTTTAAAGTATTTAAAAGAAGAGGATATAAAAAGGTACAATAGCATCGTAAAGAAAATAGGGATTCAAAAGTAATATGTCAATTAAACATTTGGGTCAGAGGGTAGCAATCTTAATTGATGTCCAGAATTTATATCATTCAGCCAAAAACTTATATGGAGCCAGGGTTAATTTTCGCGAGATTCTAAAAACGGCTGTTAGTCAAAGAAGTCTCATTAGGGCTTTTGCCTATGTAGTGAGGACAAAAACTGGTGAAGAAAAACCTTTTTTTGAGGCCCTAATAAAATTGGGAATTGAAACAAGGGTCAGGGATCTCCAGGAATTCTTTGGCGGTCTTAAAAAAGCTGACTGGGACGTTGGAATTACTGTTGATGCTATCAGAATCGCCCCCAGTGTTGATACAATTATTTTGGCCTCGGGAGATGGTGATTTTTTGCAATTAATTGACTATTTAAAAAATCAAGGTAAAAGAGTAGAAGTTATGGCTTTTTCAAGATCGGCTTCATCGAAATTAAAAGAGGCGGCCGATGAATTTATTGATATAGAAAAAAATCCAGAAAAATATTTATTGAAAAAATGAAAAATCAAAAATTTCAAATCGAAATTGGTGGGAGAGAACTATCTGTCGAAATAAGTAATTTAGCTGAACAGGCTTCCGGTTCTTGTTTTGTCCGTTATGGTGATACCAAGGTTTTAGCTACGGTTGTTATGTCAAAATATGAAAGGGAGGAGGAAGATTTTTTCCCTTTAACGGTTGATTACGAAGAAAGATATTATGCCGCTGGAAAAATTTTAGGTTCCAGATATATTCGCCGAGAAAGTCGACCCTCTGACGAAGCCATCATCACCTCAAGACTAATTGACCGGGCCATCAGACCCCGTTTCCCTGAAAATTTGAAAAGAGAAACTCAGGTGATTGTCACCTGTCTCTCCTGGGATAGGGAAAATGACCCAGATATAATTGGCTTAATTGCTGCCTCCACTGCTTTATCGATCTCTGAAATTCCTTGGTCAGGACCAATAGTAGTGGTTAGAATCGGCAGGTTAAAAAACGATGAAATGATTATCAATCCAACTTATGAACAAAGGGAGAGGTCTGATTTAGATTTAGTCCTGGCTGGGGTTGAAAAAGAAGGCGATATTTTAATCAATATGATTGAAGCTGAGGCGGCAGAAATTCCTGAAGAGGTGATTTTAAAAGCGGTTGATTTTGCTCGACCCTATTTGAAAAAAATAATTAATTTCCAAAATCAAATTATTAAAGAAGTTGCTAAAGAAAAAATTAAAATTGAAACTCCGCCCCAAAATTTGGAATTAGAAAAAGAGATTAAAGAATTTTTAGGCCTATGGCCCGTTGGGCCCGGCCCAGAGGGAGCTCGATTAGAAAAAGCCATTTTTCAGCCGAGAAAAACTGAAAGGGCTGAAGATATCAGTGCTTTAAAAGAAGAATTAATTTACTATATTGAGGGAAAATATCCGGGAATGGGAAAAGGAAAATATGCTAGAGATTTCTTTGAAAAAGAAATCGAAAGATTGGTCCATGAAAATATAATTTTAAAAGAAAGAAGGCCAGATGGCCGAAAATTAGATGAGTTGAGAGAAATTAGCTGCCAAGCCGGGGTTTTGCCCAGAACCCACGGTTCCGGTCTTTTTTGTCGAGGTCAAACAAAAGCCCTTTCTATTTTAACCTTAGGAACGCCGGGAGATGTTAAGCTTTTACAGGGAATGGAGATTATCGGTAAAAAGCGCTTCATGCATCATTACAATTTTCCTCCCTATTCTACCGGCGAGGTTAAACCAATCCGGGGGCCAGGGCGAAGAGATATTGGCCACGGTATGCTTGTTGAAAAAGCTCTTTTATCCCTAATTCCCAGCTTTGAAGAATTCCTTTATACTATAAGAATAGTTTCGGAAATTTTATCTTCCAATGGTTCAACTTCCATGGCTTCAGTATCCTCTTCTTCTCTGGCTTTGATGGATGCCGGGGTACCAATTAAAAATCCGGCAGCCGGAATTGCTCTGGGATTAATGAAAGATAAAGAAGGAAACTACAAAATTTTAACTGACATCCAGGGCCCGGAAGACCGTCACGGAGATATGGACTTTAAAATAGCCGGAACAAAAAATGGAGTAACGGCAATTCAAATGGATGTAAAAATTGAGGGAATTTCAGAGAAAATTTTAAGGGAAGCCCTGGAACAAGGGAAAAAAGCCAGAATCCAAATTTTAGAAAAGATAAAAGAGGTTTTAGAAAAACCGAGGCCAGAACTTTCTCCTTTTGCTCCCAGAATTTTAACCATTCAAATTAATCCCGAAAAAATCAGAGAAGTTATTGGGCCGGGCGGAAAGGTTATTAATGAAATAATCGCTGAATGCGGAGTTTCAATTGATGTCGAGGAAACGGGAAAAATTTTTGTCACTGCCGAGAAAGAAGAAGCGGCTAAAAAGGCAATTGCCTGGATAAAAAATATCACCAGAGAAATAAAGGTGGGAGAAATTTTTCAAGGGAAGGTAAAAAGGATTTTGGATTTTGGGGCCTTTGTTGAAATCTTACCTGGCCAAGAGGGACTTTTGCACATTTCTCAAATATCCCCCTTAAGGGTAAAAAGAGTTGAAGATTTCTTTAGGGTTGGCGATATTATTTCGGTTAAAGTAATTTCTATTGACGAGCAAGGAAGAATAAATCTGTCTATAAAATAGGTGAAAAAAACCTATGCCAGAAGAAAATGAGAAAGAAAAATTAGAATATTTAAGAAGGGAAGAGATAAGGACAATGGAAAAGGATATTAAAAAGCTGAGAGAAATTGAGGCCGAAAGAGAAAGAACGAGAATATCTGCCTTGGAGGCTGAGGCGAAAAAAACTAAAGTGATGCCCCGCCCAAAAGAAGAAATGCCAAAAAAAGAAACGATTTTGCCCAAACCTCCTCAAAAGCCTCCTCTAACAAAAAAAATTTTGGTAAGAATAGGAATTATTTTACTCCTTTTTTTCTTTCTGACTTTTTTTTGTTGGTATTTTGGAATCAAAAAACCACCTGCCCCGGAAATTATTGAAAAACCAGTTAAAGGGATTGAAGAAATTCCAGAAATTCCCATTCCCCCTCCCTTGATTTTGGTTGAGAAAGTTATTAGCCCTGAGATCTCAAAAATTGAAGATGTCCCGAAAATTTTCAACCAGATAAATCAAGAGATATTATCGGAAGGAAAGTTTGCCCAAATTGCAATTAAAAATAAATTAGATAACCGATTAGTTTCTTTTGAAGAAATCTCTCAAGTCTACCAGATTGATGTTCCAGAAGGATTTTTTCAAAAATTGGAAGAAAATTCCACCCTAGCTCTCTTTAGTCAAAAAGAGGGGAAAAGGATAGTTTTTTTAGCTAAAGTAAAAGAGGAAACGGGATTAAAGGAGTTATTAAAAAACTGGGAAGAAAAAATTTCAAAAGAAGGAATTTTTGTCTCAGGTTCTAAAATAACGACTCCATCTCCTTATTTTAGAACCTCTTTTTATCAAAATGTTGGTTTTCGTTATTTAACTATCTCTAAAGAGGATTTGGGAATTTGTTATGCCTGGTTTGATAATTATTTTGTTTTCACCTCTTCTTTTGAGAGCATGAAAAAAGTAATTGAGGAATTAAAGAGTAAAATAAGTTTAGAAAATAAAATCGGACAGTTATTCATTGTTGGTTTTGAAGGGAAAACTTTAACTCCTCAATTAGAAGAATTTTTCAAAAAATATAAACCAGGTGGCCTGCTTTTACTTTCAAAAAATATTGAAAGTAAAGAGCAGTTAAAAAATCTCATCTCCGGCCTCCAAAACCTTTCTTTAAAAGAAACCGGTCTTCCTCTTTTTATTGCTGTTGATCAAGAAGGAGAACCCCTTTTAAGAGTTGGGTTTTTAGAAGAGAAAACTGGTCAATCAGAAATCAAAGATAGCCAAGAGGCCTATCAAATTGGGAAAAAGCGGGGGGAAGAGCTAAAAGAATTAGGAGTAAATCTTAATTTAGCTCCTCTTTTAGATGATATGAAAAGTGGTGATTTTTATTTTAATCGCACTTTCCAAAAATCACCCGAACTTATTGGAGAATTGGCTAAATCTTTAATTTTAGGACAAAAAGAGGCTGGGATTTTAACAGCAATTAAACATTTTCCTGGATATGTCGACATTCCTTTTAATCCGGAAAATAAATTAGCCGAAATTTCGCTTCCAGAAATTTCGCAATTCAAAAAGGCAATGGAGGCAAAACCCGATTTAGTAATGGCTTCAAACGTTATATACAAAGAAATTGGTCCCTCTTTACCTTTTACTTTTTCTTCAAAAGGTGTCCAATTTTTAAAAAGTAATTTAGGAGAGGAAGTGCTGATTATTTCTGATGACCTATCCCAAAATTCTTTATTGAGAAATTTTTCTTTAAAAGAAATAATCACTAAACCTTTGGAGGCTGGAGTCGACATCTTAATTTTTTCTGGTTATAGGTTACCAGTAGAGCAGGGTTTAGACACTTTTTTTGCCGCAGTAAAAAATAAAGAGGTCTCTGAAGAAAGAATCAATGAAGCAATTTCAAGAATTATCCAACTAAAACAAAATTTATTAAAATGAAATTATGAACAAAAAATTAGTTAGAGAATTGAAAGAAAAATTGGAAAAAGAAAAATCCCAAATTGAAGAGGAATTAAAAAAATTTGCCAAAAAGGATGAAAAATTGAAAGGGGATTGGGACACAATTTTCCCGAGGTGGGATGGGACTGCTTCCGGGGGTGGCCGTTTAGAAACGGCAGCGGACGAAGTTGAGGAATATAGCACTCTTTTGCCAATCGAACACAATTTGGAATTAAAATTGAGAGATATTAATTTAGCTTTAGAGAAAATCGAAAAAGAAAAATACGGAATTTGTGAAAAATGCGGAAAGGAAATTGAGATCGGAAGATTGAAAACTATACCAGAAACCAGATTTTGTTTGAAATGTACCCCGAAGTAGAAGAAACTTCACTTCGGGGTTACCCCGTAGTGAGCTTCGCTCTACTACTGGGGTAAAAAATAAAAATATGCTCTCTAAAGTTTTTTCAGCCGCCCTTTTAGGTTTGGATGCCCAGACAATTGAAGTGGAAATCGATGTCTCTTATGGATTAAGGCATTTTGAAATTGTAGGTTTGCCAGACAAAGCAGTGGAGGAATCAAAGGAAAGGGTTGGAGCAGCAATTGAGAGTTCCGGTTTTCAATCTCCTCATCACCAACCAGAAAGGGTTTTGGTATCTTTGGCCCCGGCTGATTTAAAAAAAGAAGGTTCAATTTATGATCTGCCAATTGCCTTGGGATATCTTTTGGCAGCTGAGAAAATCAAATTTGATCCTTCAAATAAAATTTTTCTAGGCGAGTTGGCCTTAGATGGAAGATTAAGACCAATAAAAGGTGTAATTTGCTTTGCCATAGCTTGTCGAGAAAAGGGATTTTCAGAATTGATTTTACCAAAAGAAAATTCAATTGAGGCAAGTCTAATTGAAGGAATAAAAGTAATTGGGGTTGGAAATTTAAAAGAAACAATTGATTATTTAACAGGGAAAAAGGAAATCTTGCCTTCAAAAGCAAGAATTGAAGATTTTTTAAAATCTTCTCACCCTTCAGTTGATTTAGGTTATATCAAAGGCCAAGAAACAGCAAAAAGAACTTTGGAAATTGCCGCTGCCGGCTCACACCATTTATTAATGATGGGGCCGCCTGGAGCTGGAAAGACAATTTTGGCCAAAGCCATTCCTTCAATTTCTCCTCCCCTTTCTTTTGAAGAATCTTTAGAAATAACAAAAATTTATAGTATTGCTGGGTTTTTGCCAAAAGAAAAACCCTTGCTTTCGCAAAGGCCCTTTCGTTCTCCTCATCATACCTCTTCTGAAGTCGCCTTAATTGGCGGCGGGAATCCTCCCAGACCGGGAGAAATTACCCTTGCCCATCGGGGAGTTTTATTTCTGGATGAATTTCCAGAATTCCATAGAGATGTATTGGAATCTTTGCGTCAACCAATTGAAGAAGGGAAAATAACTGTTTTAAGGGCCAGACATTCTTTGACTTTTCCGGCCAGATTTACCTTGGTTGCCGCCTCAAATCCCTGCCCCTGCGGATACTATGGCGACCCAGACAGAGAGTGTCATTGTACAAATTCCCAGATTAGAATGTATCGGAGAAAACTTTCTGGTCCATTAATTGACAGGATTGATCTTTTAATTACCGTTCCAAAAGTAGAATATGAAAAATTGATTGCCCCGGATGAGGAAAATTGTAGTGAAAGAGTAAGAGAAAGAGTAATTCAAGCCAGGCAGATTCAAAAAGAAAGATTCAAAAGGGATAAAACGAACTCTGAAATGGAAATTCCGGAAATAAAAAAATACTGCCAAGTTAATTTGGCAGGGGAAGATCTTTTAAGAGAAGCTGTCAATTCAGGAAAATTATCTGCCCGTGGCTATCATCGGGTTTTAAAAGTTGCCAGAACAATTGCCGATTTGGAGAATTCTGAAAAAATTTCTTTTCAAAACATCTCTGAGGCTTTGAGTTATAGAATGAGGGAAGAAATTATTTAGTAGGCAAATGGGTTTTTAGCCCCCATTACTCCAAAGTGTAAATGACAACCACTTGACATTCCGGCTCCTGGAGTTCCTGGTTGGCCACCCATGAGAGCAATGATTTGACCTTGAGAAACCTCATCTCCGGGATTGACAAAACTTGTTAAAATATGACCATAAAATGTCACTGCTCCATTTGGATGCAAAATTGTTAAATTGTTTCCGGCTCCGCCAAATGCCCAACGGGAAGTAGAATTTGTCAATTTTACCTTCAGAACTTTTCCTTGGGCAGCAGCCAGAACTGGTTCTCCGCAACTCCCATGGGAAAAATCGATGGCATTATACCAGTGAAGACCCTGGGTAATTCGACAGGGAGAAGAAATTGGACAGATAAAATAACTCTCAGCAATTGGAACCCATTGTGGGGTATATTTTATTTTTGGAGTTGGCATCACTCCATTCGGGATAATCAAAATATCTCCAATAAAAATGTCATTTTCATTTAAAAGATCATTAAAAGAAATTATATCCTCAGCTTTTGCCTTATATTTTTCTGCAATTTCAGAAATTGTATCTCCGGTCTTGACATAATGGATTATTCCCGAAACTGGCGGAATAATTAATTTTTGACCGGGTTGAATTATTGAATTTTGATTTAAATTGTTTGCCCACAAAAGAGTATTCAAAGAAAGGCCAAATTTATCGGCAATTGACGAAAGATTATCTCCCGGTTCAACAATATACTCAACAATTATTTTTTGAACATCCTCTGGTTCAAAGCCTTCTATTAGGGCTCCCAAAACTTGGGGGGTGACGATGAAGGCGGGGGAGGTGGCGCGAAGGTAGGAGTTTTCAAGTAAAAGAAACTCCGGCCACTCCGGCCGGGATTTTTTTAATGGATCGGCAAAAGGGCTCTGAGAGTAAGTGTTTTGAGATGAATCTTTTAAATTGGGGGGTAAAATATTTTTCTCCTTTTTTGGAGAAAAAACAAAAAATAAAACTATAAAAATAGCCACTAAAAAAAGAGGTTTTCGGATTCTCTTTAATATTAAGAAAAAATTTAACATTTATTCTATTTTCTAATACCCTATTAAATTGTCAAGTAGAACCCCTGCTTTTCAAGCTATTAATTACTAAACTGCTCATTTTCCACTGCAAAAATAAAAAAGCGGAGGAAACATGACTTGAAATGTCTTTTCCTCCCTTGAGACTTCGGTATTGGAATCGGATTTTTTCAGAGACTAATACTTTGAGAATCTTTGGCTCTATATATAGGGCATTCGTAGTTACGAGTGTAACTCCTTTCTCCTTTCTTTCAGTTATTTTGTGGCGATGCCCACCGATGCTCACTATTTCTATTACTTGGGGAGATCGCCTTAGCAAGTTCTCTAATATTCCCATCTTCAGGGGAGAATGCGAGAAGACTATTAATCTGTTTTCTTCCGCAAGCTCTAATTCTCTTTCAAGCCATTTCTTGCTCTCTTTGTGAAGTTTTGCCCAAGCTACTGTTCCAGGAAGACCAAATGGCGCGTGTTTTCTATTTACATTGTCTATCACTACAAACCTTGTTTCCCGGAAGGCAAAGCTATAGTTCTGTAAGGAATCTTCTTGTTTCGTTAGCCATGGCACTTCGAGACTACTTGCGAAATATTTTTCAAATTCTGAAACATTCAAGGGCTTCTTTGCATCCCAAAGAACTTTTCTTCTTTGCCAATCCCATTGATAAGGCCGAATATCATGGTTTCCTATCATGGGAATATATGGCTTTTTCAGTCTATTAAGTATATTTCTAACTGTTTCAAATTGCCCCGGAAGTCCTGAGTCAGTTAGATCTCCAATAGTTATTACAAACTCGATTTCTCGATCCTTATTTATTAACTCAACTGCTTTTCTTAATCTCTCTTCAATTCCAATTCCAACAACTGCTTCTTTCTCTGGTGCCCTATCCCAGAAATGGATATTCACTTTTTCCCTTCCTAAGTGAATATCTGGGATAACAGCAAACCAAAAATTTTCCAATTACACCGTCTCCATTACGAACTATCTATAGTATAGAACTTTTATTTAGATTTGTCAAGTTTTTAACGAGGGTTGACCCGTTTTATTTAATTTGATATTCTAAATTAGTACAGGTTTTAGTAATAAAGATACTATGGAAGAAAAATCAGATAAAGATCCTCAAATGGCCCTTTTCTTTTCCCTTTTCTTTGGGTGGGCTGGTCTTGATTATTTTTATTTGGAAAAATTCGTCGAAGGAATTCTAAAACTAATTACTTTGGGTGGCTTTGGTTTTTGGTGGATATATGATATTTTTCGTATTCTTACCGGTAAAATGAAGGATGGTGAAGGTAAGCTTCTTGGACCCATATCTATAATGTAAAAACGCAAAGCAATCTAATAAATTTATCTTTGAAAAGATTTATTGAAAATTTACTTAAAAAGTACCAGCTGCGCTCATCTAAAAGATTGGGGCAAAATTTTTTGATTGACGAGGGGGTTCTGAGAAAAATAATTGAAGCGGCAAATCTTTCGGAAAATGACATTGTTTTAGAAGTCGGGCCAGGTATCGGAAATTTAACAGTTGAATTGGCAAAAAAAGTAAAAAAAGTTATCGCAATAGAAAAAGACCAAGATTTGGTAAGAATCTTGAAAGAATTGTTGGATTGTTGGAAGGTTAGAAATGTTAGAATTGTCGAAGGCGATATTCGCAAAATTGAAAATTGTAAATTGAAAATTGAAAATTGCTATAAGGTGGTGGCAAATATTCCTTATTATTTAACTTCTCCCCTGATTAGAAAATTTCTCGAGGCGAGCAATGCGCCAAAAGAAATGATTTTGATGGTTCAAAAAGAAGTTGCCCAGAGAATTTGTGCTAAACCGCCAAAAATGAGCATTTTAGCGGTTTCAGTTCAATTTTATGCAAAACCAGAAATTATCTCTTTTGTCTCCAAAAAATCTTTCTGGCCCCAACCAAAAGTAGATTCCGCCATCATTAAAATAGCTTCGCGTCAGTTTGGTGTTCTGGTTTCGCGTCAGTTTCGCGAACGATTCTTTAGAATCGTCAAGACGGGATTTTCTCAACCAAGGAAACAATTGGCAAATAACTTATCGAATGGCCTAAAAATGGATAAAGGAAAAGTAAAAAATTGGCTTTTGAAAAACAATATTCAACCCACTCAGAGAGCCGAAACATTAACAATTGAAGATTGGATAAATTTAGCAAAAAACCTTAAAATAAAGTAATGCGAAGAATTTTCCCTTTTAATTTTTTTTTGATTTTTGTTTTCATTTTCATTTTTATAGGAATTTCTACTAATTTAATTTTTGCTGCTGAGGATCAATGTACTTCTGGTCTTTGTTGTGATACCTCGGTTTCACCTAAGGTATTTAGACCATCAACTTATGCCTGTAACAGCTGGACTGAGTATGGCTGCCCTTGGGGTACTGATTATGGAAATGACGTTGGCAAAAGAACGGCAACTCAGTATTGTAGTGGCAATAGTGCTGATTGCAATGGCAGTATCTCTTACAGTGGGTGGTCAGTAGTGGCTGATTGTAATAGTT
>Ga0315280_10008175_pt1 | contig 13768 bp, 12 predicted proteins | sample YL17G06_40_MG_FD_203697 | JGI IMG/M metagenome (GOLD analysis project Ga0315280, IMG submission 203697) | Sediment microbial communities from Yellowstone Lake, YNP, Wyoming, USA - YL17G06_40 | ecosystem: Environmental > Aquatic > Freshwater > Lake > Sediment | place: USA: Wyoming | collected...
AGAAAAATTCAGGCAGGCTCTTGTTTAAATATTAAAAAAGCCGAGTTAAATCTCACTAAAAGTAGACTTACTCGGCGTCAATTTCACCTGATAATTTATTGGTATCAGGATTACTGGTAATTTTAAAATGTTTTCTTTTTTCTACTTCCATCAAGTTTATCTTTTCTAAAACTTTTTTAACTAAGGTATCTAAATCAGTATTTTTAAAAAATTTACTATCAACTTCTTGACAGTTTCGACAAATAACTAAGCCTTCATGCTGACTTCTTAAACAAAGAAAGGTAGAAATTATTGAATTCCTGCTTGGACAATAAAATTGTTGTTTTATTTCTGGTAAATTATGACTATTAGGGTTTAATAAATTTACATAACTATTTATCACTCGACAACGAGGACAACCAGCTTCTAATTGACACTCATCTTTAAATATACACTTTAAAATTCTTTTCTCTGCTCGACAAAGTGGAAAATTATATTCCATTGTCATCTTTCCCTCCATTGTTAAGGAACTTAAGTAATTTTAGTATAATGTAATAAGATTTAAAGTCAAATTTTACTCATATCTAAGCGCATCAATAGGGTTGAGGGCGGCGGCACGGCGGGCCGGATAATAACCAAAAATTATGCCAAAAGTTATTGAAAAACTACAGGCTAAAATTATGGCTTTCAATGGGATAACTAAAGGCCATTCAAAACTAAGACTAGCTGCGACTATTGAAATAATATTCAAAACCCCAATACCAAAGATAATTCCCAAAATTCCACCTAAAAAGGTAATAAAAATTGCTTCCCAAAGGAATTGCCATAAAATATTACTTTGAGTCGCTCCCAGGGCTTTTCTTAAGCCAATTTCATAAGTTCTTTCGGTCACGGAAACATACATGATATTGATAATACCTACGCCGCCGACGATTAATGATAAAGCCACTAAAGCGGTTAAAAGTAGAGTGACGCCGCTGAAAACATTATTAATAATATCTTGGGTTTCTTTCATGGTGATTACCGCAAAATCATCTTTATTAGGATCAGTGATATCATGTCTTTGTCTTATTAGGTCAGTCATCGCCGCGGCGGTTTCATCACTTTTGTTTACATCAATTGGTTCGGCAATCATAAACATAATATGATCAATGCCCATAATTTTCTTTTGCAATGTTTCTAAAGGCACAAAAATAAAAGTATCCATATTCATCCCCATAGTTGCGCCTTTTTTCTCAATTACGCCAATTACTTTAAACTTGCTATTTTTAATCTTTATATCTTTGCCTAAAGGATCGCTGTCACCAAATAAATCATCCTTTACTTCCCAACCCAAAACTACCACATTGGCTAAGGATTTTTCTTCTTCAGGAGTGTACCATCGTCCTGCTTCTAAATTGCTTTTATCTATTTTGGCAACCGATGCACCAGCGCCGAACAATAAAATTCTTTTATTAATCTCTTGGTAAGAAACCAGCTCTTGCCCAGTAACACCTCCGTAGACATCTTTGATATTGGGCAATTTACTCACTGCCTCAACATCACTATTTTTTAAAGTCGTAATACTAATACCTTGAGCTTGTCCCATGGCATTTTCAGTAGAAACATGCCCAGTGCTTGGAACTTTGATTTCTATTTCAATCCAATTAGAACCAAAAACGTCAAGTTGAGATAAAAAATAAGCTTTAACGCTTTCTCCGGCTGAAAATATTATAATCACTGCGCTAATGCCAACCACTACGCCAAGAATCGTCAAAAATGTCCGCATTTTATGACGGGCTAAAGTTTTTAAAGCAATTTTTAAAGACAAAAAAAACATTTTTATTCCCTTCTTAAGGCTTCGATCGGATCAAGTTGTGAGGCTTTAACGGCTGGGTAAATACCAAAAATTAAACCAATGATTGTGGCAACGCCAAAGCCTAAAATAATTGAAAAAAAGCTAATGACAAAACTCCAATTATAATCTAAATAATTCGCTACTAGAGCAATTAAGCCTGAAATAATTGCCCCACCAAGAATGCCAATCAAGCCACTGATAAAAGTAATAGTTAAAGTTTCAATAATAAATTGAGATAAAATCCGTCCATTAGTTGCCCCAACTGTTTTTCTTAAACCGATTTCCCGGTATCGTTCAGTAACAGTTACTAACATTATATTCATAATTCCAATTCCCCCAACTAATAAGGAAACTGAGGCCACCGCTGCCAAGAAAAATTTTAAAGCATCAGTCAATTGATTTAAAACTTTAACTGCTTCTTGTAAATCACGGACGGTAAAATCATCATCAGACAGATTGGTAATATGATGTCTCTCCCTTAAGGTTGTTTTTATATTTTCAATAACTTCTTGATTATAACTAGCATCAGCGGTTCTGGCTCTTATATAGCTAACATGATTAATGCCTAAAAGTAATTTTTGGGTCGTTTTCAAAGGAATAATAACCTGATTGTCATTGTTTTGAAAAAAGGAAGCGCCTCTTTTATCAATTACGCCAATAACCGTAAAATTTTCTCTCTTGATTTTAACCTTCTCACCAAGCGGATCAAAATTGCCAAAAATATCTTCAGCCACTTGATAACCTAAAACAACAAAATGCTCCATTCCCCTTTCCTCGGCTTGGGTAAAAAAACGTCCAGTTTTTATTTTGATGTTCTCTACTTCAGGATAATTAGCGGTTGTGCCCATATAATTAACTGATTTACTTTGGTTTTGCCAGGAAATAGTATCAACTCCATTAACATAAGCCGCCACGGCTTGGACGTGAGGCACATTTTTATCTTGGGCAATGGCCATGGCGTCGTCATAAGTCAAAGTGGTAATTGTAATGCCAAAAACTGAAGCGGGTGGACCTTTTTCATCACTCGCTCCAGGCAGAATTCCAACCATATTGGTGCCTAAAGAATTTATTTCATTTAGAATTAAACTTTGAGCACCACTGCCGACAGAAAAGATAATAATAATTGCCCCAATCCCAATAACCAAACCTAAAATAGTTAAGGTGCTTCTTAACTTATTAGCCAGGAGATTATTTTTGACTATTTGGAAAACGCTGAGTAGATTCATATATCACAACGTCATGCATCATGTATCACTAAAATCAATTTGATGAATTTTGACTAACTGATACATGATACGTGAATTTTATTTTAATAATTCCCCATCTTTTGCATATCGCTGATTTCTAATTGATTCATCACTATAAATCTGACCATCTTTAATTTTGATTATCCTTTTGGCGTGTTCTGAGGTATAGGTTTCATGAGTGACTAAGATAATTGTGTGACCATCTTCATTTAAGCGCTGCAAAATCGCCATAATTTGGATACCAGATTTACTATCTAAATTACCCGTTGGCTCATCAGCAAAAATTACCGTTGGTTCATTAACGATTGCCCGGGCAATCGCCACTCGCTGCTTCTCACCACCAGATAATTGGTTAGAATAAAAATTTGTCCGTTGTTCCAAGCCGACTGCTTTGATCGCTTGCAACGCTCGAGCTTTTTTATCTTTGGCCCCATTATAAATAAGAGGTAAAATAACATTTTCTAAAACTGTTGTTTTAGGCAGTAAATTAAAAGATTGAAAAACAAAACCAACCTTTTTATTCCTTAACATCGCTAATTTTTTATCATCAAAATTAGTCGTCTCTTCGCCCTCAAAATAGTATTTACCATCGGTCGGCCGATCAAGAAAGCCCAAAATATGCATTAAGGTTGATTTGCCGCTGCCCGATGGCCCCATAATCGAGACAAACTCCCCAGCCTTGATTTCAAGATTTATTTCATGAAGCACTGAGGTCACCACTTCTTCATTGGTATAATCTTTGTTTAAATCAACTACTTTAATTAAAGTATTTTTTTCCATAATATTAAAATATTACCTAAGACCTATAACCAGACTAATAACTACAGGCTACAGGCTACAGGCTACAGGTTACAGGTTACAGGTTACAGGCTACAGGTTACAGGTTACAGGTTACAGGCTATCAATCTTATTTCTCATTCCTCACAAAAGTTATCACTTCTTCACCTTCAGCCAACCCACTAATAACTTCGGTCATTGCCTCATCACCATTAAGACCAATGGTAATTTCTCGGTCTTGAGGCTGTCCATTAATTAAAACTTGAACGAGTTTCTTGCCGTCTTTTTCCTTAATCGCCCTGGCTGGTATCATTAAAACATTATCCTTTTCAGAAGTTTTAACATCAATATTAGCAGTCATTCCTGGTTTAATATTCTCATTTTTTTCATTAAAACTAACTTTAACTTTATAATAAACTACGTCTTGAATAATTGTTGCCGCTGGATCAATAAAAGTTATGGTACCATTAAAAACTTGGTCCTCACCAAAAGCATCCAGAGTAATATTTGCTTTGTCACCAACTTTTATTTTAGCAATATCTGATTCAGGGATATCTACTTCAATCTGTAAATTACTTTCCGCCATCATCGTCAGTACTGGAGTGGTTAAGCTTGATTGTTCACCTTTTTCCGTATTAATCTTGGTTATAGTTCCATTGGTTGGAGCAGTTAAAGTATAATCAGCCAAGGTGGCGTAAGCGGCCTGGAGATTGGCTTGGGCTTGTTGCAGTTGAGCGCGATAATAACTGATCTCAAAATCCCGTGGACCGGCTTTTTTTAAATCTAATTGAGCCTGAGTAAGATTTAACGCTGCTTGAGCGCTGGCCACTTCGTCTTGAGCTACTTTTATTTGATTATCATAACTTTGTTGATTGCTTAAAATATTATTGCGATCGGTCTGTAAAACATTAATGGCGGTACTTAAATTTGTCTGTTCAGTAGTAATATCACTTTTTAAAGTATCTAATTCAGTCACACTGAGCAATGGATTAAGGATAGTCGCCTGTAAAACTTGAAACATTTGATCAGCTAAAGTGCTAATTTCATTTAAAACATTTTTTAAATTATCAATGGCTAAAATAATATTATCATTAGTTTTATTTTGCTCGGCTTGATCAATAAAAGGAGGGACGGCATTCAAATTTGCCACGGCAGATGGATAATTTTGATTAACAGTACTTAACATTGCCATATTATTAATACCCAATGTACTTTCAGCATCGTCATAATCAAGGGTATCGCGGATTACTTGCAATGAATTTAACCCAACAAAATATTTACTATTTAAATCATTAACCGCAGTTTCTCTTAAATTTGCCATAGTTAAATCACGAGTATTTTGAATGTTCATTAAATTATTATTTTTAGCAGTTAAAGTTGCCTCGGCACTTTCCACACTTTTTTCACTGACCTCAATATCCTGGCTTGAGGCCCCAGCTAAAACTTTGTCTAAATTTGCTTGAGCAACTGCCACTGCTGCCTGGGAATTTGCCACTTGACTGGAGGCATTGGCCGCTTCCAATCGAGCCAAAATTTGGCCAGTTTTTACTAAATCACCAGCTTTTACCCCTAAATAATTTAATTTCCCAGTAATTTTAAAATTTAAATTAATATCAGTTGCTGATTCCACTGAACCAGTGGCGGAAACGGTTTGAGTTAAATTTCCTTTAGCAACTTTGACGGTAGTATATTGAACAGGCTTTTTTTGATTTTTAAAAACCAAAACGCCAATTCCTCCGCCGGCCAAAAGAATAATTAGAATAATCCAAAACCATTTTTTCTTAAAAATTTTCATATTTTTTATAGTTAATTCTTATTTCTTTTTCAGTTTAATTTCTTTTAGTGATCTCGCCATTTTCAGTGAAACACCTGGTGGCAACAAAATATTCATCAAGCTCTGAAGTTCATTCATTTTAACCAATACCAGAACTTTATCAAACCGGGAAAAGACAAAAAGTTTGTCTTTTTGCTTTAATTTCAGCTTTCGTCTTGCTTCATGAGGGATAACTACCTGGCCACGCTCACCCAAAGTAGTGATGCCATGACAAAAACCCTTGAGAGATTTAAATTGATTTTTCATATTTTTCATATTTTTCATACTAATATAATAACAGTGCTAAAAAAATTTGTCAAAGACAAATTTTTTTAGCACTGCCTTAGTCTTTCCAAATTAATTTCGCCTTTTCCCAAAAATCTCCAATCCCCTTTTTCTCTTTCAGCCAATACCACCATTCTACTCCCCAAAGATAAACCTCATTAAAACCACTTCTTTTTATAAACTCTAAATTTTTATTAAATCTTTTTAAATTAAATGATTTATATTGTTCAGCAATATCTAAATCAACCATATCGATTCTTGCCCAAGGCTCAAATTGAAATTCACTAATAATTACTTTTGTTAAATGAGGAAAAAGCATTTTTATCAATTTTGCATGTAATTGGTAAAAAGCTGGTGGATAAGGATAATAAAAATAACCCCACCAATGATTATAAGTTGAACGATAAATAGAAGTGCCTAAAATATCAGCCACTTTCGGTGTTCTCAACCATAAACTTAATTCCCCACTATCAGTAATCATGATTGGTCGATTGTCTAATGATTTTACTAATTCAACTTCTTTTTTTAAAAAATCAAAATCAGGCGTTGGGCAATCGCCAAAAAGTGATAATAATGGCTCATTCTCCACTTGCCAAGCAATGATATTTGCTGAGATTTTATAATGATTAACTAAAACTTTCAAATAATCTAATAATTTCTGTTCTCTTTCTGCTTTGTCTAAATCTCTCGCCCAATCAGAAATAAAGCATTCTGGCCAACGAGGTACTCTTTGGCCAACGACTAAGATAATTTTGGCATCACGTTTAGCGGCTTGGTTAATCTGCCAGTCTAAATCAGTAAAATTATAATCGCCATCTTCTGGTTCAATTCTATTCCAATAAGCTGGTAACCGAAAATTTCTGACTTTTAATTCATCGAGGGAAGCAATAAATACCTTTTGCCAATCTAAACCTAATTCCTCAGTAAATTTCTGGCTAAAGGTTACGCCATAAATTGGATTTTTAGTTTTAAAGCTAGCTTGGAAAAACCAAAGTAAAAAAATGATAACAATGAAAAAAATTATTAATAAATACATAATTTTTTTTCTTTTCATATAAAATAATAGTATTGAATTCTGGATTGTTTTGCGAAACAAAATAATCCAGAATTCTTATAATTACTTACAAAGCAATGAAAACCAATCCTAAACTAATAAATATAATGGCAAATATTTTTTGAACAATAATTTTCAGATTAAGCTTTTCTTCGAGAATCTCTGGATATTTTTTGGAAAGAAAAATTATTATCAAAAATAAAAAGACATACTGCAGGCCTTGCAAAGCATTGGTTAGAGTGACGCTCCCCAAAAAAATTGCATAATTAACCATTAAAAAACTAATACCGGCCAGAGCCTGGCCGAACAAAAAGATTAATTTAATTGATTGGCTGGTTTTCTGAGTATTGCCAAAAATTAAGCGGCGATTGCCAGAATTAAACAATAAACTAAAGACTGCTACTAAAGCGCCAAGCCGTGTCCAAATGAAACCATTAATGAAGGCCGTTTCTTGATAAACTACTTTGGTCAAGGTATAGGATAAGCCAAAAAAGAAAGCGGAAAAAATGCCAAGCTTCAAAGTTTCCACGCTAAGTTTCAACCCTTCTCTGGTATGATTCAAAGTAATTATATAACTGCCGATGATAATGAATCCCAAAGCGATTAATTCCCTGACATTCAATCTCTCCGAAACCAAAAAATAGGCGAAAATTAAAATCATCAAAGGATTTAAACCGCCAATCAAAGGAATGACTTGCGAAGCATCATTACTCTTCAAGGCCTTAAAAAAAATCAGTAAAGCGATAATAAAAAATATCCCTGCCAGCAAGCTGATGAAAATCATTCCTAAACTTAGCCAATGAAAACCAAATGGCATTAATATCGGGATGAAAATTAGACCTAAAAGGCCAATGTAAAAAGTATAAACGACTGGTTCAGAGATAGATTTTTTTAAAAGTGATTTATCAATAATCATTGCCACGGCATTCAAAAAATAGGCAATAATAATGATCGTAAGCCAATTCATTTTTTATTCTTAATTCTCTCTTTATTAAAGACAATTTTTTTAATATTAAAAACACCTAATTTTGGTGCCTCTAAATAGCCGTCCATCGCTGCTTCCGCCAATTTACCACTTTTTAACCAATCAAATAACCACTCATCAGTATATTCTACTTTGTCTTGCGCAAAACCCGCTCCAATCTCAATCAACCATTGGCGGTTAAATTTTTCCTGGGAACCAATTGGTTCGGCAATAATAATTGGGATACCTAAAGCACAATAAAAAGATAGTTCTGAAGGCTTTGTCCATAAAATGTCTGTTGTTCTCATGGCTTGATTAAATTTCTGAAAATAATTTTGTTTATTCTCGGCAAAGATTATATGTAAATGCCCATCACATATTTTTGCCAGCCCCAGTTGTCTAATTTTTCGACGGAAAAAAGTCGCGACATCATTGTGAATTCCGGCAACTAAGTTTACATTAATTTCTCCTTTGATAATATTTTCTTTAAGACTCTCAAGAATTTTCGCCCCCAATTCCCGTTGAGCACCAGCTCCACCAACCGCAAAGGTTAAGGTAAGATTATTTCTCTTTTTATCTCCTTTGTGCCAATCTAAATGTTTTACTAATAATTCTTTATAATATCTTGAGTAATTTCCATTAATATCTAAATTCAAAATCCGAGTTTTTAAGTCTTTTTTTAAAATTTCTAACTTTTCCGGAGTCCCGATATTTTCTTTAGGGAGAGGGAAACCGGTTAAAAATATTCTTTCTCGAGGAACACCATACAAAAGTAATCTTTCGACTGCCCGTTGTGAGGGGGTAAAATAATTTATTCGACTCAAGCTAGGGGTATCACTTACCCAACTTCTAGAAACATCAGCATCGCAAACAATACAATAAATTTCCTCAGGATGATTAAAAATTTCTGCCATCATTGCCGTAGCAAAAAAAGTAGTTATCAAAGGTAAAGGCTTTTTAGCTAATTGGCTAATTAAATGTCTTCCCCAGTTCCTCTTTTTAATTAAAATTACTACTTCTCTTATTTGAAGATTAGGTTTAGATAAATCCCGTTTTGGATAAAATTTAGGAATAGTTTGAAATTTATCATATAAATTAAAAATCCAATCACCAATTATTGGTACCTGTTTAAAACGTGAGATCATTTCATAAAATTTTCTTGTCTCTCGCCAAATTTTTCGATCCTCACGAGGAATGCCCGGATAATTATTAGCATTTATTATACCTTGATAAGCAATTTCTCGTAAGGAATAAGCAGTTCGTTGATGACCATAACCCATATCCACTGCTACCACCCAAGCTTTTTTATTATTTGTTTTTTTCATTACTTTAATTATAACATAAAATGAAACGGATAGCCCACGGTTTTAAACCGTGGGCTATCCGTTTTTTTAAAAAAATTTATTCTTTTTCATGACAACCACATTGACAGCCTGGTTCACAAGCACAGCAATGAAAACACAGCTCTTTATCGCAGTTACAAGCAGTATCTTCGTCAATTGGCATTTGACAAACTTTACAATTCATAGATTATTTTCTTTCTAACATTAAATAAGATATTTCTTAATTTAATGTTTATTAAGATTATTACTTTAATTGTAATAAATTAGTGATGGATTAGTCAAGGGTAATCTTTAAGCTGGGTTTTAAAACCCAGCTTAAAGATTACCCTTTTTACTCCGAAGAAAATCAATCACTCCAATAGTTGAGCGATTGCCATAAGTTGGCGGATACCAATTCTGGTCTTTCATTAAAGGATAATCTTTATATTTTGAGTAAATATATCTTTCGGCTTGATCCCAAGTTTTAATAATCTGCTTTTTCTTTCGCCAATCTATCACTTGCTCATAATCAAGGAGTGAACGATTTAAATACATTAAACCATGAGGATATTTAAGTGAGGTTCTCAAAGTAAATTCCCAGTCCTCCCAAAAATTAATTTTATCATTCCACCTTCCCACTTTTTTAATAATCGAACGCTTATGGCACATCGCATTAGTGTCGATAACGATCTTCCGCTGCCACAATCTTTTTAAATCAAAATATTTTTTATATTTATACCATTCATTTCTTAAATATTCTTCCTGACCTTGATCATTGATTATTTTTAAACGGTAATTCTTTTTACAAAATAATAAAACTTTATTTGGATATTTTTTAAAAGTTTTCCTCATCACTTCTAGGAAATCATCAGACCAACGGTTATCAGAATCTAGATAGGCAATATAATCACCGCTGGCTTTAGTTAAGCCAAAATTTCTGGCAGGTGAAGGTCCTTCTTGTTTTTTCTTTTTAAAATATTTAATTCTTGGATCGGTAAATTGTTTAACTAATTTATCAGTATTATCAGTCGAACCATCATCAATAATTAATAGTTCCCAAAAAGGATAGGTTTGCTTAATTACTGATTGAATTGCCCGCCAAATGATATAACAACGGTTAAAGGTGGGCAAAATAATTGAAAATTTTTTCTCATCCATAAATTTTAAATAAAGATAGCGGCAATTTTTCGTCTGCCGCTATCTTAAGCTTCCTCCCATTTTTTGGTATAAGACTCACCCTTCCAAATATACCAAATCAAATTAATTAACCAGCGCCAAATGGCCTTTGACCAGCCATCTTGATGATAACGTCTAGCCGAACCATAAGCAATAAAATCTTTCAGACAAATTGTACGGCCAATTTTATTCAAACGACGGAATAAATCACTATCTTCAGCGGTAACTAAATTTTCATTAAAACCGCCAATTTGTCTAAATGCATCAGCTCGCACAACTTGCACCCAGCCCATTGCTACCCCAATTCTCATCCTATTAAATAATCTGACTGCAGTATTGATTATTCCCAGGATAATTTTATCCAGTAGATTTTTTTCCTCTGGGAAAAAACTTACTTTCAAAGTTATACCTACCAGCTCTGGTCTGGCTTCAAATAATTTCAAACATTCTTCAATAAATTCACTTAATCTTTCAATTCTCACACCACAATCAATAAAAAATAAATACTTACCGACGGCAAGGGTTGCACCTTTATTACGGTTTTCTGCAATGCTTTTATTCCGACCGCCATTTCGGTCATAAACTTTGTCAGCAATAATTCTTGCCAATTCTAGCGTCCGGTCAGTGCTACCACCGTCAGCGACAATTATTTCATTACCTTCCTTAAATGGTAATAATTGCTCAATTGAGGAAATAATTACTCTTTCTTCGTTTAGAGCAGGAATTATAAATGAAATTTTTGGTAATGATTGTTTTATATTTTTTTCGATCATACTTACCTTCTTATATTTTACCTTATTTTTAAAGGACTGCCATAGTTAATAAGATATTATCAGAATAGTTAATTATGTCAAATATTAGTCTTGTACAATACAAAAGGAGCCCCAAATAAGAGCCGTTTCTAACACAAAAGGAGCCTCAAATTAAGCCCCTTGTGCGATGAAGTGTGAGTCGTGATAATTGAAGTATATGACAATAATTATGAACGACTCACACATAATAAGTATTACACAAATTAAAGAATTTTTAAAACTCGATAACGGTATTCGGTTTAAAGCTGTCTCCAGGAAAGAGAAATATCAATGGATTGAAAAAACTCTTTCCAAATTCAAATACTTTAGTCTCAGGAAGAAAGACAAGGCTACCGTGAAAAATTACATCAGGCAGATGACCGGATTATCCGATGCCCGGACTACCAGGATTATTGCCAGGAAAAAGAAGTTCGGAAAGTTATGGCTAGGATCTACCAGGAGGCATCGTTTTCCTAAGAAATATACCCCGGCAGATGTGGCTCGCCTTATTGAAACAGACAACGCCCACCAGCGGTTATCAGGACCAGCCACCAAAGAGATATTAAGAAGAGAATACGAGGTGTTTCACCAAGAAACATATCAGAACATCAGCAGTATTTCTTCGTCGCACATCTACAATCTTAGAAATACCAGACAGTACCAATCTCATTCTTTGACTATCAAGAAAACTAATCCAGTCAAGATCCCAATCGGAGAAAGAAGAAAACCTGATCCTCAAGGCAAACCAGGCTATTTAAGGGTAGATTCCGTTCATCAGGGAGATATGGAGCGAGAAAAGGGTGTTTACCACATCAATATCGTTGATGAGGTCACTCAATGGGAAATAGTAGGTTCAGTAGAGAAAATCTCAGAATATTATCTGGCCCCTCTCTTAGAAGATTTAATAGCTCAATTTCCTTTTGTCATTTATGGTTTCCATTCAGATAATGGTTCAGAATTCATCAACAAGGTAGTAGCTCAACTCTTAAACAAACTCTTAATCATGCAGACTAAATCCCGGGCCAGACATTCCAACGACAACGCCCTGGCAGAAGGAAAGAACGGCAGCATTGTCAGAAAATATGTTGGCTACCAATTTATCCCCAAAAGCTATGCGCCAGCCCTTAATCAATTTTACAGAGATTATCTGAACATCTACCTAAACTATCACCGGCCCTGTGGCTACGCTACCATCATTACTGACAAGAAGGGCAAACAAAAGAAGGTCTACAACATTTATCAGCCTCCCTACGAGCGTTTCAAATCTTTACCCAATGCCCAGCAATATTTAAAACCAGGAGTTACTTTCGAAACGCTGGACAAGATTGCCTACCAAAAAAGCGACAACCAATGTGCCGCTTTGATGCAAAAAGCTAAAGACGAATTATTTAACAATTTTAGCCGTCATAAGCTTCAATTTCCGACGGTTTACACAACCCTCATTTCGGGCTCCTATGTTGATTAGAAAATACTGGGATACTTTAAGCTGGGTTTTAAAACCCAGCTTAAAGTTTTAAAACCCAGCTTAAAGTTTTAAAACCCAGCTTAAAGTATTGTTTTTTTTAAATTTTTATCATAAACTCCATAATAAGCTATGAAAAAAATTAAGAAAAAAACCATTTATGTCGCCATGTCCGGCGGTGTCGATTCATCAGTTGCCGCTTATTTATTGAAAAAATCCGGTTATGAGGTAATTGGCATCTTTTTGAAGTTTTGGTCTGCTGAATCAGAAAATATTCAAAAGGAAAATAAATGTTGCTCAATAGAAGCAACCGAAGATGCTAGACGAGTCGCTAATAAATTAAAAATTCCGCTTTATACCTTAAATTATGAAGATATTTTCAAGGAAAAAATTGTTGATAATTTTATTTTAGAATATTTAAAAGGACGAACTCCTAATCCTTGCATTCGCTGTAACCAATACATTAAATTTGGCAAATTATTGACCATAGTGAAGAATTTAGGCGCGGATTACTTAGCTACGGGTCATTACGCCAAAATCGTAAAATCTCGCAATTTTTATAAGTTATACCGTCCAAAAGATAAATTAAAAGATCAAACTTATTTTCTCTATAATTTAACCCAGGAACAACTTAAATATTTAATTTTTCCTTTGGCAAATTTAACTAAATCAGAAGTAAGGCTGATTGCCAAAAAAGCCAAATTGCCAGTTTATCAAAAACCTGAATCCCAGGAAATCTGTTTTATTCCTGATAGATTTTATGGTGATTTTCTTAAAAATCAATTAAAATTAAAGAAGGGTAATATAATTAATAAAAAAGGTGAGATTTTAGGTAAACACGAGGGATTGGCTTTATATACCATTGGTCAAAGGAAAGGTATATCAGTAAGGAAACCCGGGCCTTATTATGTTATTAAAAAAAATTTAAAAACCAATAAGTTAATTGTCAGTAATAATCCAAATGATCCTGCTCTTTATTCAAAAAAATTATTTGCTAATAAAATCAATTGGCTAAGTGGTAAACCCCTGCAAAAAGCCATTAAGATTGTGGCCCAAATTCA
>Ga0315280_10008176_pt1 | contig 13768 bp, 10 predicted proteins | sample YL17G06_40_MG_FD_203697 | JGI IMG/M metagenome (GOLD analysis project Ga0315280, IMG submission 203697) | Sediment microbial communities from Yellowstone Lake, YNP, Wyoming, USA - YL17G06_40 | ecosystem: Environmental > Aquatic > Freshwater > Lake > Sediment | place: USA: Wyoming | collected...
TTTGGTGGACCGCATATCATTCCTGCTGGTGAACCTGGTGGGCAAGACGTATCGCCTTCGAAACCAAATATCATTGATCTTGGAAACGGAGGTAACGAAGGCCCTGTTTGATTTGCATTTGTATCATTTGGATAAAGAATCTTTATTCTAAACTGTGGTTCACACTGCATTGGAGGTAGAACATCAGTACTACTACCTAAGGAAAAGCAAGATCTTGTTGTATTAGCATTTGTGAGAGTAAAGTTACCATCTGGACCAGTTAAAACTGATTGAATCAAAGTTTCAGTTGGTGGTCCGTTAATACCTTCTTCAAACCTATAAATACTAACGTTAGCTTGACTAAGATTTTGGTCTGTAGGATCTTTAACATAGCCAGAAAAGTTTCTTAAGGAAACTAAAAATGAAATATTAGGCGTCATAAAGGTTAATCCTGTTGTATCATTTGCTTCACATCTAAGCACATATTTATAATTATCAGAATAGTTGCCAAACAAAGTACCGTTCCACCAACTTTGATTTTGAGTTCCGTTAACATTTGTTGTATTAGCTATATTACTCCACACAACAGTATTCCATTGTTGTGAGGTTTGGTTAAAAGATGTTAGATTTGAGATTCTAACAGTCATATTACTTAAACTGCTATTGCTTCTAGCTGAACAACTTATATTAACGCTTGAACTACCAAACTCTCTATTAGTTGGAAAGTTATTAACAGTAATTCCTAAAACTGCAAAAGAAACATTTGTGATATTTGTAATTCCTGCTGTATCATTTATACCAATTGTAAAATTATAAATTCCTGTTGTGTTTGTAGTAAGATTAAACCAAACATATTGCGGAGTTAAATTTGTAATAAATCCCCCAGATGTGTTACCTTTCCATTCAATTAAGTTTATTTGGGGGGTAACGTTTGATGCGCCTCCTAACAACAAACTTTGATTTATTGTAGTATAATCGCCACCAAAAGTAAATCCTGAAGGCCAAGTTATATTCAATTTTGTAATATTTACCGAAGAATTCAAGTCATTTATAGTAAAATTGAAAGTTTGATTATTAACTGAAAATGAATTGCTTATAATAGTAGTGTTTGGAGATACAGTTATAGAAAAGCCACTTAAGGCAAAAACAGGACTAGAAAATATAATTAAAACTCCACAAATAATAAGAAGTAATATTCTTTTATTCAAAAAAACACCTGCATATTATTCAAAAAACCTGCTTATAAACTTTTCTATAAAACCTAAGTAAGCAACCACTTCCACAAAGGCTTGTAAACTATTTTCTTACTTCCAATTTTCTCCTCACCCTCAAAATCCTCAGTTATTATCAAACCTTTTTTAAATTTAAAACCTTTCATAGCTCTTATCAAACTGCTTGTTTCTCTATTTCTAACCTTTTCATTTTCAATATCCCAACAAACTTGAATAAGATTTTTTAATTTCTTTCCATTAACGACAAAATCAACTTCTTTCTGCTGATAGTCTCTCCAGTAAAAAATATTGTTACCTCTTCTAAAAAGCTCTAAAAACACTATATTTTCAGCCAACCTACCAGAGTCTTCACTAAAACGAAAGCTTATAGCATTTCTTAAACCTACATCAATACAATAAATTTTTTTAACTGCAAGAATCTGTTCTTTCATAGAAAAAGAAAACTTTGAAGTAAAAAACAAAAATCTTGCTATCGAAAGGTAATTCGAAAATCTCTCTATACTATCTAAACTCAATTTTAAAACATTTTTAAGCTTATTAAAAGATTGTAAAGATGAGATGTTAGTTAAATAGAATTTTGCTAATTCTTCTAGTTTATCAGATTCTCTTATGTTAAATCTTTTAGTTACATCTTTTATAATTATATCATCAAAATAGCTTTCTAGCAATTTTTTCCTTTCAGGCTTTTCCACTAATGTAACTTTTGGGAATCCACCAAATTCCATATACTCTTTAAAAAAAGCCTTTATTCTATGTCTGTATTTTATTAAGTCAATTCCAGACTCTATTTCAAATTTTTTAAATTTTAGAAATTCTTTGAAAGAAAGTGGTAGAATTTCCATATCCACATGCCTACCAGCCAGCAAAGTAGCAAACTCTTCAGATAAAACTTTAGAACTTGAACCTGTAACAAAAACATTAACCTTTTTTGATTCTTTTAAATACCTGGCAAACTTTTCCCATCCTCTAGCTACCTGAACTTCATCTAAAACAACATATTGTTCTTTCCCAGGTTGTAACTCTTCCAAATAAGTTTCATAAATTTTAACTAAATCCTCTGCCTTAAGCAATGGAAATCTTGGATCTTCGAAGTTTACTATTAATGTATTTTTTTCTTCCAAGCCATTTTCTATCTTTTTCTTTAAAAATTGATAAAGAAGAGTTGATTTTCCTGATCTCCTTACACCCTTTGCAACAATTATTTCTTTAGATTTAATCAATTCATTTAATATTTTTAAATAGTTCTCGCGAAGTATACTTTCATCTACATAATCGCCCCAAAAATTCCAATCAGTTAAAATTTCCATTATTTGCCTCTTTTCCATATGAATTCTATATATATTAAACTTTAAAAATATATCGGTAAGTTTGGGAGAAAATCTTTAGAATATATCGGTAAGTTTTAGATAAAAATTTCATCTCCATATTATTTCCTATAGTAAACAAGATTAATTCTCGTGCTTTGTATTTGAATTTTCGTTTCTATTATTAAAAAGTATTTATTTTAAAGCAACTTATATAATTAAAATGAAAATACCATTTTTTGAAGGAGAATTAATCAGAAGAGGTACTCTTGTTTTTTTAGCTACCTTGTTTGCCAGCATAATCGCTTTTTTTGCTAATTTAATTATCTCTAAAATACTTGGACCTGAATCTTTTGGTGTTTTCAAGACTATTATTTATTTGTTTGCATTCTTGCCGATGCTTACAGATTTTGGGATTAATGTCAGTTTAACTAAATACATAGCTGAATTTGGAAAAGAGAGCAAAAAAGTAAAATATCTCATAAGTTGGTTTTTAAAGGTTAAAATTATAAGCTTTATTTTTCTAATTGCAATAATTTTCTTACTGAAAGATTATATCACTCTATATTTTCTGAAAGACATATCTTTAAGTTATCTTGTTTTTGCTGGGATTTTTTCAGCAGCTCTTACCTTCTTCTCGGTTTTCAGTTTCATGGCGCTTGGTTTTCAAAACTTTAAACTGTTTAGTTTGTCTCAGTTCCTGAACTCTGCTTCATCCGCTTTGCTAGCCATTTTATTAAGTCCCTTAGGGGTTTTTTACATGATTTTAGGGTGGGGTTTAGGACCATTGATAGGCAATCTTCCGATTATCCCATTCATATTAAAGAAAAAGATTTTTAGTGGTTATAAAAAAATTGATACCAAAAAAATATTTTTAAAATTTAGCTTACCTATTTATCCAATAGAATTATCTGCAACTCTTTTTACAGCAATTATACCTTTCTTAAGCTTGTTCTTTCCACAAAAATTAATAGGTTATTATTCTTTTGCATTTATGTTTTATTATGTAACTACTTTAATTCCTAACTCTTTGTCAGCAGTTTTATTTCCTAAGGTATCTGAGTTGAATGGATTAAAAAGATATAAAGATGCAAAAAATATTTTAAGAAAATCTTTCCTATATTATAGTCTTGTTGCAATAACTGGGTTAGTTTTTGTAATTTTGTTTTCAGAATGGTTTATAAATTTGATAGCAAAAGATTACTTACCTAGTTTATTGATATTCAAAATTATTGTTTCTTTAGGTTTTATCTTTGGTTACAATGTTATTTATTTCAACTATCTAAAAGGTTTAGGTAAAGTTAGAAGATATGCATTTTTTGTTCTGATACAAAATATTTTATTAATCATTGTTAGTTTTGCTCTATTAAATGCTATGTTATAAGGAATGTTTCTTTGAAATAAAAGAAAGCTTTAAATATTTGTTGAATTATTGAAATAGGCAGGTGAAATCATGGCCAAGAAAACATGTCCAGAGTGTGGAGCAGAGCTAGAAAATGACATCTGCCCTGAATGTGGTTGGGGTGAAGAGAGTTCTGAAGAAGAAGTTGAAGAAGAAGAGTTCTAGCTTTCTTTAGCTTTTTATACTTGTTTTTCTAATTTTTCTTAGTTAGATTGGTGATATTTTGAAAATAGATTTTTTAAGAAAATATTCATATATTTTTATTTTGATATTCATAATTTTGTTTGCATTTTATATCAGAATAATCAATAATATACCTGATAAGATTCTTTCATTCGATCCTGTTTTTATGTACAGACAAACATACTACCTTGTAAACTGGGGGCATCTGCCAGTATGGGATGAAATATCTTACTATACTGGCAAAATTATGGATTATCATTACGCTGCCCCATTAATGTTTTACTTAACTGCTTTACTATATTCTTTATTAAAAAATTTTGGATTCAGTCTTTTAACAACAGTTTCTTATGCTGGTGGAATTTATGGAGCAGCCATAGCAATTCCAGCATTTTTATTGGGAAGAGAACTATCAAACAAATATGGCGGTCTCCTTGCAGCTGTTTTGGTTTCTACTGCGCCACAAATTCTGGTTAGAACGTTTGGGGCATCATATGATACTGATCAAATAGTATTATTTTTCATTTTGTTTACTCTTTTTTCTGGAGTTTATGCATTAAGGAAAAAAACAATTAGCAGTTTTTGTCTTTTATTAGGATCTTTTATTGGTTTTATGTTGTCTTGGCCGTTGTTTTCTTATACGCTTACCATAATTTTTGGTTTTGTTTTGATATATTTTCTATCAAACATCACAGGGAAAAGATTTATAAAATATGAAAAAATTAAAACTTCTTTGATAAAAATAAAAGATCTGATAAAAATTCTAATTGGTTTAGTAATCGGATTGATTGTTGTAGGTATTTTAACGAAATCTGATCCTATAGGTTCACTTTCTTCATTACTTCTGATTGTTCAGAGAGCAGAAGTTTGGATTGTTAATATCTCTATTGCAGAACTTCAACCATTTAGCATATTTAACATTGATGGCTGGATGCTTGCAATGGGTAGGTTTTCAATCGGGGATAATCTAATAGATATTTTAATTCTTATAATATTCTCCTTGTTGATGTTTTTTGGTTTCTTTAGAACTTATAAAGAGAAAAATTTATTCAAATTTTCTTTTCTATTGACATTATTTTTAGTTGGTGTGTATTCAACTTTTAGAGGTATAAGATTTACAGAATTCACAACAGCATTATTTATTATAATTATTAGTGCTGGTTTTGGATATTTTGTAGAATGGTCTTCGAAACGAGAACAGTTTCTGAAATCATTCTCTTTAGGACTTGGACTCGTTTTAGCTCTGTTTGCAATCAGTTTAGGACTTCAGTTAGGACAAAATGTAGGCCCTGACATCAGCCCTAATTGGGATAATGCTTGGAGTTTTTTAAAAACCCAAACACCGGAATTTTCTTTAGTTGGAACTTGGTGGGACCCTGGGCATATGATTAATGGCTATGCTGAAAGAAGAAACATAGCAGACGGCGCTCACTGTGCAAACACTTGTATGTATACTATTAATGACAGAATAGTTGATTTGGGAAAAATAATGGCAACTTCAAATGAAAATGAATCTTTAGAATTAATAAGAAAATATCAAGGTGATTCTCCTAAAGTCTATTGGATAGCATCTGATGATTTGATAGGAAAGTTTCAATGGTTACAGTATTTTGGAACTGGTTGTGATGCTAGAACAGATAATCGTTGTCCACTTTATATGATGCTTGGTGAACAGTCTAGATCAGTTGATAACAGTGGAAATATAGTCTTGAGAAGCTATGGAAATGTTATTGTACTAATGGGTGAAGTACCAATACCAATATTCGTTCAAGATATAAACGCTGCATTATTTGAGGAAACAATTTATTATGCTAATGGTGAAGTAAAAATATTTAAACCAACACAAAATGAAACACAATCTTTATTAGAAACTTTAAAACCATTAGAAAGACAATTGAATATAAGATTTGTTAATCAAACCATGCCTCTAACAGTATGGGTACCACAACACTTCTCTTACATAGTTATAATACCACAAAACCTAAGAAACAGTGTTTTCACAAAAATGTTTATGCTTGAAGGTCAAGGATTAGAATATTTTAAACAGGTTTTTAGAAATGAAGAAGTTAAGATATATGAGGTAATTTAATGAAAACTTATGCATTAATCTGTGCGTACAATGAAGAAAAAACAGTAACAGATATCATAAGTAAAACTCTAAAATATGTTGATAAAATTATATTCGTAAACGATGGCAGCATGGATAAAACTCTAGAAAATGTACAAAAAAGGTTTGTTAAAAATAAAAATGTTATTGTAATCACTTACCCTGAAAATCGTGGCAAAGGTTATGCTTTAATAACAGGTTTTAAACATTTCCTTAAAGAAAAAGGTAAAACTCTTGTTACAATAGATGCAGATGGACAACATGACCCATCACAAATACCAGTTGTTAGACTGATGGTTGAAAAAGGATTTTCAGATGTCACTATAGGTTCCAGATACTCAAGATTAGAAGGATACCCAAAAGTAAGAATATATTTAAATGTAATAGCAGTTATAGCTGTTTTATTAGCAACTGGTGCATTTTTTGCTGATATTGCATCAGGATTTAGATGTTACTCGAGAAAAGCTATCAAAAGAATATTATCACATTTAAGTCTGTATGGATTTGGAATCGAACTTGAAACATTAAAATTTTTTAAAGATAAGAACTTAAGAATAACAACTGTACCTGTCTCATGTAGCTATGCTACTGGAAAAAAACAAAATATAACTAAAATAGCAAGAGGTTATTTCGAATTTATGTGGAAATACAGAAAAGACATCTTGAAAAGGATGTTAGGAATGAAGGTGAGCTGATTGAAAATAAAACTTGATCACATTGCTATTTTCTCGATTATTTTTATATCTATTCTCTATTATAACGTATCTTTAAATTCTCCAATAGTTTTTGGTGATGAAGGTTATTACACCTATTTAGCTAAATGGATGGCAGAAAATCAAATTATTCCTGTATACAGAGTTTTATATGAAACTTCAATAGCTCACCCAAAGTTTTGGACGCAACCGTTATTTTCTTTTATAGAAGCATTTATGTGGATGTTACTTGGAGAACCAGGAATCAAAATCCTGTTACCTATATTTTCAATACTGACAGCATTTTTGATTTACATATTTATGAGAGATCTTAATCAAGCAAAAGCGGGGTTAGCAGCTACTTTTATATTTCTTTTAACCCCAGCTTTGATAACCTATGGTGTTTTAGCTTATACAGATACTATGCTTGTTTTATTTTTTATGTGTTTTGTAATTTTTTCTCACAAAGCTTTTGAGACTAATAGAAAAATTCATATAATATTAGCATCCATTTTCATTTCTTTAGCAATTTTGACAAAGATTACTGCAGTTGTAGGTATTCCATTACTTTTGGTCTATTTTATTTTAAGTAAAAATAAAAGCTGGAAGAATATTGCAATTTTTCTAATTATCACTGCTATCCTTTCATCCTCTTGGGCAATAAGAAATTTAATTCTTTTTGGAGATACTTGCTATAATCCACTCCCTCCACCTGCATGTATGCCAAAAATGGATATGCAACCGAAACAAATCGAAGGACTAAATTTTGCAGGTAGAACAGCTGAGGCTGGTACAGAAGCTGGTGTTTGGAAAATGGGTATCCTAAGTTTTTCTAACTTTGCCTTTGGTTGGACTATACCTGTTCTTTTAATATTTGGAGTTACTTTGTTATTCTTTAGAAATGATAAATTTAAATTATTCTTAATTTTATGGTTGTTATTAATTATTCTGTTATTCTTTTCAACAACAATAGAGATCTCAAAAGAAGGTGTAAAACAGGCTGGTGGAAGAGCTGAAGATACTGCTAGATATATTCTGATTGGTATTCCTGCTATAGCAATATTATCAGGGATTTTTGTAGTAGATTCTTATGAATTTATAAGAAAATATAATTCGATAATTGCATTCATATTTATCTTAATTTTTCTTTACTCGATATTTGTCTATGGTTATGAAAAGTTAAACACAATGTCTCAAGTGAAACATTTTCCAGATGGATTTTTCAATGCATGTGACTGGGTAAAGAAAAATACACCAAAAGACAGTATTCTTTATGCAGTTTATAGTCAACAAACTGCCTACAATTGTGATAGAAAAGCATCACGTCCAGAATACGAAAACGAAGAAATTCAATTAACTGGAAATAATTCTACTTACGATTACCTAAAAATTCATGGTTATGATTATATTTTTGTTCCTGTAAATCTCATCTCAGGAATCCCATATTCAGAATCTTATTCAGTAATTTTTATGCAATATATTAGCAGTTCTCCAAATTTCAAATTAGTTTTTGATAACACCAAAACATATGAAAATGGTGGAGTAGTAATATTTCAAATATTACCTAATTTTTGAACATATTTATAACTCCTATTGGAATCCCGATGCTCCATGCTATATTTCTAACAATAAATAAAATTAGAAACCAAAAAATATCATCAATTGATCTGCTTAATTTTATAATATCAATTAAATAACTTATCAAAAGAAATGAAAATATAGTAATTGGGAAGTATAAAAATGATAAATTAAACATTGCTGACAGTAAACCTAAAAATATTAGATAAATAAAAAGTATCTGCAATACAAAAGAAGTTTTGGATATTTCATCGCCCTTTATTTTTGTTAAGTGTTTTTTTAGGTAATTTCTCGGAACAAATTTTGCATAAGTAAATTGTTGTTTAAAGAACCCTTTCCAAGAAGCTCTATGATAATGATAAATTATCGCTAAGGATTGATATATTATTTTCCCATATTTACTTGTAAGTCGATAACCAAAATCAGCATCATAAGAAACATCAAGCTTTTCATCGAATTTAAGTTTTCTAGCTATAGAGGTTCTTAAACAAAGGTTCATTTCTGGTGCTCTAGTTATTTCTCTGGGAAAATGATTATACCTATCTTCTAATTCTCTGCCTATTATACTTTGTAGTTTGGAGGTTGTCTTTATAGGATTTTTTGCAATACCTGCAACAGCCATCACTTGTTTATCCTCAAATGGCTTGATTATTTCTTTCAACCAATTTTTATCAACGATACAATCAGCATTTGTTATTGCAGTAAATTCTGTTTTTATTATGTTTAATGCATAGTTATAAGCCTTAGGCGGTTTCCCCTCAAGCCTTTTCAAAACTATTTTATTGCCATAGTTCTGTAATATTTCAAAAGTTCCGTCTGTAGAAAATGCATCAATAACTAAAATCTTATATCTATTCTTTGGATAGTTTAATTTCAGAATTGAGTCTATGCACTTTCTAATTATGTCTTTAGAGTTTCTTACTGTTATTAAAACAGTTATGTTTGGATTCATGATTAACCTATTAAAATTTACGAGTTATCTTGGCATAAATCTTTCTTCTATTTTTTATTATCCAAGAAAAATGTCTTGGCAAACCAATAAAATCATATTTTACTATGTATTTTAGAATACTAGCAAAGTTCTTTGTAAATGATACATGTTCATCCATGAATGCAAAATAGTTATTACATTTTATATTAGATTCGTAGTACATCTTTATTCTATCTTCCTTTGTAAAGTCTTGGGTTTCGAACAATACATTTACCTTAGCCCCTTGAGAAATACCTTCTCTCCAATCTATTAACCATTTTCCATTATTATTCACCCAATCACTTACTTCCATTCCAGGAAACGGAATAAGTAAACCAAATATTGCTGAATCTATTTTCAATTTTTTTGCAAACTCTATATCTTTTCTCATTGACTTGACTGAAGAACTTGGCAAACCAATTATAAAATTACCTTCAACAGCTATTCCATATTTATGTAATAATTTAACAGCCTCTTCAATTTGTTGCAAACTTTCATTCTTATTTATTTTACTAAATACTTCCTCATCACCAGATTCTATTCCAACTGCGACCCCATCACAACCAGCATCTGCCATAAGGCTTGCTAGTTCTTCATCAATTCTATCAGCTCTTATTCCAGAATAGCAACCCCATTTTAAATTTATTTTTTCATCTACCATCATTTGACATATTTTTTTAGCCCTTTCTTTATCTAAAGCAAAATTATCATCCTGGACATTGAAATGAGAAATCTTATATCTGTCTTTAGCCCAAAACAATTCTTCAATAACACTTTTTGGAGTTCTTCCTATCCATACTCTTCCCATTGTTTTTCTTATTGAACAAAATATACAATTGAATGGACATCCACGTGATGTCAATATGGGGTAATTATAAATTTCTCCATTAAAACTATCAAAAACTGTGTAATCTGGAAAAGGTAATTTATCAAGGTTTTCTATTCTTCCTCTTGGTTCATTAGAAATTATTTCTCCATCATTTTTGAACATTAAACCTTTTGTTCCTTTTGCACCATTCTTTAACAATTCACTCATTGTTATTTCTCCTTCACCGAGAACACCAACATCCAACAAAGAAGAATTCAAAAAATTGATTCCATCAACATTAACATGCGGACCGCCTGCAACCAGTAAATTATCTTTATTTTTGAATTGTTTTACCATTTCAATAACATCAAAAGCTGTTGACGATTTGACAGAAAAGCCTATAACATCATAAGTTGATATTTGTTTCATCCTTTCCTGAACATTTAACATATTGTTGTTTAAGTCAAAAACTTTTACCTCTTCAACTTCAGGGTTATTATTCTTTATATAAGAAGCTATATAAGCCAAGCCGGGATTCAAACCTAGATAAGTACCTTTAGGGTCAACAAGACAAACTTTCATTTATAATCATCTGATAATTTCTTTGCAGCTTCTATACAAGCATCCATGTTCATATATCTCCATTCGCCGAATCTACCACATAGCTTAATGCCTTGTTTACTTAGAAAATCTTTAATTAAACTAAGATTTTTCTGATAATTTAAGTCATTAACCACATAAGCGTATCTTGTCCGCATAACCTTAGAGAAGCAAACTATACTTTTTTCTATTATTTTGTTCTTATCCAATTGTTCTACTATCTCTTTTATTATTTCTTCATCACTTAAACTCCAAAAATCATCGTTAAACTTGCATATTATCTCAGCTACAAGGAGGGACTTGCCTTTTGGAGATACTTCTGGTGTATTGTTTTTTGGAAATATTATTTTATGTGTTTTAACTTCTATATCTGGGATATAAAGCCAATGAAAGTTGTTCAAATTTTCAACATTCAAGCCTAATACAACAGAAATAAACGAATTGTATTTTAGGTTTTTAGATGCTTCCTTAATGTGTTTAGGAACATCATCAATTAAATTAATTAAATCTATAATAGGAACAGTAGATATAATTTCATCAAATTCTTTTTTTATAGTACCATTGGAAACTATCCATTTATTTTCATTTTTTATTAATTTTTTAATCTCAAAATTACAGGTAACATCACCATCAATTTTATTTTCTAATGATTTTATGACACTTTGTATTCCGCCTTTTTTTGGATAATAGAATAGAATTTGCTCTGCATAACCTTCTGAGTTTATACCTAAAGCTGATTTTAGAACATTCTCAAGTTTAGGCTGTGGCAATCTATCTTTTATTCTAATCCAATCTAAACCTAGTTCTTTTAAATCCGATTTCCATATCTTTTTGTTATAAGGTATCATATATTTTTCTGCAATCGCTTTTCCGAAAGCATAATAAACCCAATCTTCAAAATTTTCTGGTTCTTTTTTATCTTTTTTATAAATAGAATCTATGAAATGGAAAAGGCATTCAAATCTTTCTTCAGGATCTAAATCTGCTAAACCATTTTCAAATGGGTATTTTATAAATTTATTTTTATAAAAGATCTTAGTGTTCCTCTTGTTCTCTCTAATATTATCTGAAATTAGAGACAACATAAAATTTAATATTTCTTTGTTACCTGACCATAGTATATGACCACCCGAGCAATCAAAAGTAAACCCTTGTTCTTGGTGAGATCTACATAATCCACCACATTCTTCTTCCTTCTCTAATATCTCGAAATCTATTCGTTTTTCTTTCAAAAAATAACCAAGTGACAATCCTGTCAAACCACCGCCAAGAATACCAATTTTCATGTTAAGGTATAGATATGTAATATATTTAAATTCTACTAGTGGCTAGAAAAAGCATATTTATAAAATTACTTTTTTTATTCTAAGATTTTTCTAATTCTTCTGTAACGTGAAAATATATTTTCGGAAGACCATTCATATAATCCAACTGACATTAAGGTTCTGACTGCTATTCTTTGGCTATCACTTCTCAAATTGAAAGGACGTGTTCTGAATTTATTTTCAACAGTTTCGATTTTTTCACCTATAATTTTAATTTTATTAATATCGGCTATACCCATTCCTATTTTTCCAGCATACCATATATAAAAAACACTTTCTGGATTTATTCCCATTATTCTTGATGCAACACAATCCAACGCAACACAATCTTTACTCGCAAGAATTATACCCATTTTTACTGGATACGAAACGCACTCATCAATTTCATTTGCAAAAATACCATCTATAACTCCAAAATCTGGTAATTTAACTGTATTTAAATCAATAAGCGATCTGGGGATGAAAGCATGAATTTTCATTTTTTGGATTTTGGGACATGCACCCATAATATTCTTTAAAGTTCCTGTAACTTTTGCTATAGAGTGGATTTTTAATTTAGCAACACTTATTAAGAAGTCTGAATTGAAAACAGTTTTTGATATCTTAATGGACTTAAAAACAAGTGGATTTTTAACAGGAACATCTATAAATTCATCATAATTTGTATCAACTAATCTAACACCATATTCACCTTCTAATCTGTAATAGTTATTAATTTTAAATGTTTCAAAATTTTTTGCTGTACCACCAGATCCTTCGGCTATAGTAACTCTTTCTGGTTTTGGTATTTTATCTAAAATAGCTCTAATAACATCAATGTCGGTAGTAACGCCTTTTTTTGATTCTAAAGGAGCTGTTAAATTGGGTTTTATTACAATGTTTCTTTTATTTTTAACATATTCTCTAAATTTTGTTAATTCTAAAGCTTTTATAGTAGCTTCATAAGCTTTTCCTTTAATTACAGAAACTTCTGACATAATTAACCTCTGTTATTTTATATCATGAATTTTTTTAGAAACCACAAAAAGCCCAGATCCTATTTTATTATTTATAAAATAAAATTTTCTTAAAAGTCTTATTTCGATCGGACTTAGAATGTTTCTTTTAAACGAAGGAAATATATAATATCTTTTAAATAACATTTTAAAAATCATCCTCCAGAAATCGAAAAAACAAAAAATACTCCAAATTTTTTCAATGGGATCTTGAGCATAATATCTGAATGATACTACATTGAAACCATATTTTTTAAGTTCTCTTCTCCACTCCTCTTTTGAAAAGAATCTTTTTTGTTTTAATATTATGTTAAAGATTATTTTGATTGTCTCTTCTACTTTACTAAGACCGACCTTTTTCATAGGTTCTGTCCATAAAAGGTTACTGATATAAACACTAGGTACAGAGAATACAAAAAGGCCACCTTTTTTAAGAACTCTATTAACTTCAGCAAGAAGACCATCTAAATTATCTATATGCTCTAAAACGCAATTTGATATTACTGTAGAAAAATGCCTATTGCCATACGGTATTTTTTTTGTTGCATCTGCAAACTTTAAACTTTTATATATACCCGTCCTCTTAGCCATAATTA
>Ga0315280_10008177_pt1 | contig 13765 bp, 10 predicted proteins | sample YL17G06_40_MG_FD_203697 | JGI IMG/M metagenome (GOLD analysis project Ga0315280, IMG submission 203697) | Sediment microbial communities from Yellowstone Lake, YNP, Wyoming, USA - YL17G06_40 | ecosystem: Environmental > Aquatic > Freshwater > Lake > Sediment | place: USA: Wyoming | collected...
GGCGCAGCCGCACTCAGGCCTCGTCTCCGCAGCGACGCCGGCGGCGCTAGCGCCGCTCCGGAATGCGGCCAAGCCGCATCAGGCGTCGCCAGGCAACAAGAGTCCTGCAAAAGAGCACTAGAAAGGCCTCGAAGACGTGCGCCCCGCCCAGGGTATAGACCGCCCCGAGGGCGAGCAGCCCTGCCAGCGCCCACACCAGCGAGCGCTCGGCACGCACAATCAGCCGCTGGCTGGCCAGGCTCCTTATGCCCGAGGCCACCAGCAGCGCGCTCAATACCACGGTCGGCGAATATGTCGGGTAGCCCAAAAAGAGCACAAACCTCTGGATGAAGCTGATTTCGATGAACATGAAGCCAAAGCCGAGCGCAGCGAAGTAGAGCCCGAGCCCGCCGGTTGAGGGCGAAGAAATCCCGCGCCGCCGGAAAATCGCCAGCGGCCCGACGATGAACAGCAGCGAGCACCGCACCGCCACTCCCAGCGGCGGCAGCATCACCACCTGCCCGCTTTGCATCGCCTGCCGCTCGTAACGATGTGCGGGATGAAACAAATACCGCCACTTGAAGTAGGGCCAGATGAAGAGGCTGTCGTCGGTGGGCGGATCGCGGCGGATCGCGCTGCTGGCGATGTACTGCGCGCGCGCCGCGGGCGAGGAACGAATGTAACGCGACAGGTCATTGTCGAGTTTGCGATAGGGTAGGTGGACCGGGGCAAAGCCGTTGTGCGCGCAGCGGCGCTCGAGCAACTCCACCGCTTGGCGAGTGAAGGGCCGCGGACGCACCAGGTAGGCGTAAAGGCCGCAGCCCCGCACGCGCTCCGGGCACCGGCCCGTGACGCTAGCATAAGCCTCAGCGACCGATCGCTTGCGGTGGAACCTGCTTTCGTGCACGCCCGGTCCGCGCACGACGCGCGCGGGGCGAGCGCTTGTGCACCGTGCGCAGGTATGCGCCTCTTGGCGGCGAAGGTCAGGTTGATTGGGGCCCCGCCCTTCTCCTCCATGGCGGTGCGCGGCAGGGGCATCGGAGCAGAGGCCGTCCCCTTGCCTGGTGCGCATCCCACCCTGCCCCGCCGACTTCGGCCCGTTCGTAAGCGGGCCGCGAAAGGCTCGATATGCTCGATCGCGTGCTGATTACGATGATCGCTGCCGCAGTAGTCGCGAGCGCAGGCGCTGTATGGGCCCTTCCCGCCCCGAAGGGATGGCCGCATCCACGCGTGCCCGCGCCCGGCGCTGCCTATACGCCACCCATCCAAGGCGCGCCGAGCGATGCTATCGAGATCTACAGCAACTCTGACGGGGTCGCGCCGGACGAGACCTTCGTCCTGTACGGGCGCGGGTTAGGAACCGCAAAGGCCTGGGGCCCAAGCATTGATGCGGGGGGTGAGGCCGTTGAACCCAAAGTTCATGTTGCGACTGGCGATTTGCTGCTCGCGACGCTGCCCGAGAAAGCTTGTGCCGGCGTGACACTGATATGGCCCGGCGATGGAGAGCGTTGGGGGGCGCCTATTCGCCTCAACGCGCCGGATCCGTGGTGGGTCACGCCCGATCGCGCTCACCCCGGCGATACTATACGTATCTTCGGGCGCAATCTCGCGCACCGGCCCGATGACGCCCGGGCCTTTGTTCTGTTGACCCGCGCGGGACAGTCCAGCGGCCAATGGCTGAGCGTTGCGGAGGTTGATCGCTACGCCCTGTCCGCCACCGTTCCCGATAGTGTTGACCTCGCCCCCGGCGACTATCAACTCTGGGTTCACGCACGCACGGGCGGTGACTGGGGCTGGGGCGGGCCGGTGACGCTGCGCATTGAACTCAGGCCGACGGCGCCGCGCGAGGTGCGCTGCCGCGGCCGCGACGTCGCGGCCATCGAGCGCGCAATCGCCGAGCTTGGCGCGCGCGGCGGGCGGGTGCGGCTGGACGGCGGCCCGTACTGGCTCGATCGCACCCTCGTCATTCCATCCGGCGTCGAGCTGATCGGCTCCATTGACGACAACGGCATGAACCAAACCGCCCTCGAGGTGATGCCGACAGCGCGCCTCGACGACGCGGCCGGAGTGCGAGCCGCGATCTGGCTGCGTGGCGACCACGCCGCGCTCAGGGCCGTTGACGTCTTCGGCGCTCCAGCGACCGATACCGGCGTTTTCATCGGCAAGGCGAGCGGCGAGACCGGCCGCCTTCAAGACATCGCCGTATCCGGCGTGCATGTCGCCGACGTGGAAGGCAAGGAGTGGCTCTCCTGCGCGGTGCGGCTGCGCGGCGTGGATTATGCGGTGGTGCGCGAGTGCGACCTGACCGCGCAGACCCCGCTGCTGCTTGAGGATGTGCGGCAGGGCCGATTCGAGGGCAACCGGCTGGTCGGCGCGCGGCGCTCCGGCGGCGGCGCCGAGGCGGCGATCATGGGCTGGCAATCATCAATGCGCGAGTGCGTCATCGCGGATAACGTGATCGCTGCGCCGGAGCCCGCGGGCGGCCCGGGCGTCCGCCGCATGATCTGGGTCTCGAGTGGTCGCGGCTCGGTTGACCACAATTGCTTCGCTCGCAATCGCACCGATCGCGCACGCTTCGCCGGCATCGCCGGCACCGAGCAGAATGTTGGCGAGACGATCATGCCCGAGAGCAACATGCGCATCGCGTGGTACGGGCCCATCGCCGCCGCCGGCGCCGACAGCGTTACGCTTCCGCCCCAAGGCCCGTTCGAACCGCCCGCCGGCGGCGCAGGGGCACGGCATGCCGTGCCCGTCCGTCAAGAGGCAAACGACGAGCCGCCGCTTGCGGAGTACTTCATCACCGTTGTCAAGGGCCGCGGCCTTGGCCAATGCCGCCGCGTCGTCGGCAAGGAGGACGGGCGGCTGCTGCTCGACCGGCCGTGGCGCGTTGCTCCCGATGCGTCATCACTGGTCGTCATGCGCACCGATTTCGTGCGCAACCTCGTTCTCGATAATCGGGTCGAGGATGGCATGACCGGCCTCCAACTGTGGATCGGCGGCAGCGAGAACGTCTTCGCGCGCAATTGCGTGGCGCGCGAGCGGCGCCAGGGCGTGCTGCTCTACGCCGCGATGACGACACAGGATCAGGCGATGGCGCGCACGTGGAATCGCGGCATCGGCCCGCTCTACTACAACCTCGTCGAGGGCAACTCGTTCGACGACACCGCCCTGGCGATGCAGCTCAACATCAGCGCCGAGGCGGCAAGCGGGTGGCCGCTCGCGGTGGGCAATGTCTTCCGCTATAACAGCGCGGCCGACAGTCGCACCTCCGCGTTCGCCGCCAGCGCAGCGGGCAAGGGCGAGCGCCTCTGCCTGGGCACGGTCGCCGAGTTCAACATGGTGCGCGATCAGCCGGCGGGCTTTCAGGTCGGGGCGGGCACGGCCGGCACGGTGCTGCGGCGCAACCATGTGTATTTCTGGCATTACGAGGCCGGTAAGCCGGTGGCCTTCGATTTGCGCGGAGCGCAGCAGGCGGCGGTCGTGGACAACGAGGTGGAGGGCGTCTGGGGCACTCCGACGCCTCCGGACGTCACCGTCCAGGAAGGGCCGTAAGCGGCTCGCAGGCCCGTGCCCAGGGCCTAACTAATGCGGCATGAGTCTTGCCTCGGTGCGCGCGGTGGAATGGCGCGGCCTCTTGGCCTCTGCCGGCGGCACATCGGATACCCCGACTGGCCCATCAATCCGTAGTAGCTCCCACCATCCGATGAACCGTCGTTCAGACCTCGACGTCCAGTACTGGCCGCCACAATCAGGTAGTAGCCCGCCAGACCCTTCCACCGGCCCCAGCGTTCAGCAATCGCGCGCGCCTCGTCCGCCCCGATCCTGCGGTCATCCGCGTAGTAATGCGCGATGACCCGGCGCAGGCCAAGATCATCCGCCGGCATGACATCCAGGGCGGCCATACCGCGCAGCACGGTCAGCTCCGCCGTCCACCTGCCGATGCCCCGCGTCCGGCGCAACTCTCCGATGACCACCTCGGTGTCGGCGCAGCGCCGAAACCTCTCCAGATCGAGTCGCCCCTCCGCGATCGCCTTCGCCATGTCGCGGATATACTCGATCTTGCGGCTGCTCAACCCGCGCGCGCGGAGTCGCTTCGGTGTCGCGCTCGCAAGCGCTTGCGGAGTGGGGAAGGCGTAATACCTGCCGTCACGGACTCTCAGCCGGCGGCCGAACATCTTCACCACTCGTCGTTCCATGCTGTGGGCGGCGCTCAGCGAGATCTGCTGCTCGATGATAGAAGCGACCAGGGCTTCGAAGACGGTCTGCGTCCGTGGGCTCTTCAGCCCCCGCAACCGGCGCGTGACCCTCGCCATCACCGGGTCGCGTTGGACATCACGATAGAACGGCACGAGGTCGAAGGCGAGATTGAACAGGCGACGGACAACATTCGCCGCCCGACGCTGTTCCGAAGTGGAGATCGGGCGGTCCGATTGCAGTTCAATGGCCAACCGCGGCTCGTCAACTGTGCCCACCGAGGTAATGGTCGTGAGTATCAGTCGCTCGCCAATGCGGATGACTTGCCAAGACCGGCCGTCCCGATAGGCTCGAATGTCGGGATCGCCGCCCTCAAAGATGATCGCGCTGAGGTTAAAGTCAAACGGCGGGATGGCAGTGATCGCTATTCGCACAGAAGGTCCCACAGACATCGGGACACGACAAGCCGTGCCCCGACCGCAGTCTGCTCTGGTGGGCCTTACAACGATCTCTCTTGCAGGGGGGAGGCCGGGTGAGAGTGGCAGTCGCGGTCGTCACCCTCTCCTTAGTCCTCTCCCTTCGAGGGCGAGGAGATCCCTACTTCTACTCCCCCATGATCTTCTTGCGCTTCGCCAAGATCTCGAACGGCAACCCGCGTACCTTCGCCGCGTTCGCGCACCAGCGCTGGTCGAACCCGCGCGCCTTGATCGAGCGAATCTCCGGGCTAAAAAGTGATGTCGCCGACTCGCGCGTCACGATGTCAATGTTGCCCTTGTAGAGCTTGATCCGGAACGAACCGTTGACCACGCCCTGGGTCGCCGCGATGAAGGCGTCGAGCGCGCTCTTGAGCGGGTGATACCACTCGCCGTGATACGTCATGTACGCCCACTTCGCGTCGATGGGCTTCTTGAATTGCAGCTCCTCCTTGGTCAGGCACTGCTGCTCCAGGTCGCGATGCAGCTTGAGCACGATGTGCGCGGCCGGCGCCTCGTAGATCTCGCGGCTCTTGAGGTCCATGATGCCGTCCTCGAACATGTCGATCTTGCCGATCGCGTGGCGCCCGCCGACCTCATTCAGCCGCGGGATCAGCTCGCCCAGCGGCATCTCCTTGCCATCGAGCGAAACCGGCAGCCCCTCGCGGAATGCGAGCTCGACGAACCCCGGCTCGTTGGGCGCCTCCTCGGGCGGAACGTACCACATCCAGATCTCGCGCGGCAGCTCCTGGTTGAGGTCGATCGCCCCCGACGCGATCGAGCGGCACCACATCGTCTTGTCGTCGCCGCCAGTGATGGTCTCCGTCACCGGCACGCCCCACTCGCGGCACAGAACCTCTTCCTCGGCGCGCGTCAGGTCGAAATCGCGCACCGGCACCAGCACCTCCAGCTCGGGGGCGAACATCTTGAACACATTGTGCATGCGGTACTGGTCGTTGCCCTTGCCGGTCGAGCCTTCCATGATCGCGTCACAGCCGCGCCCCCGCGCCTCCTCGGCGACGATGCGCGCCACGAGCTGCCGCGTCATCGACGTCGAGACCGGGTAGCCGTTGTAATCCGAGTTGGCGCGAATCGCCTTGCTCAGCCAGTGCGCGGTGAACTCCTGGCGCGCATCAATGAGGATCGGGGCGATCTTGAGGACTTTGGCTTTCTCGCGGCTGACGCGAATCTCTTCCTCGCCCTGGCCGACGTCAACCGTGATGGCGACGATCTCCGCCGCGCCGTACTTGCGCCGCAGCAGCTCCACGCCGAGCGACGAATCGAGCCCGCCGGAATACGCGATAGCCGCTTTTCGGACTTTCGGCGCGGGCGTCGCTTCGATCTTGCGGACGATCTCCTTGACGTCCATGGGAGGCCTCCTGAGGCGGTGCGCCGCCTGCGGGACAGTTCAGGGGCCTGACCATCAGGCCCCTGCTCATGTCATTGTGAGTGGCTAGGCCAAGGGCCGCCACGGCGGTCGGGAGACCTAGCCGCGCAGCGAACAATCCAGCCGCCGTTCGAGCGCGGCGTTGCCGCCGGTCGTCCAGCCCTGGCATCTCTCCTGCCGAGCGAAGAATACTATGGCGGCGCAAAGGCTGTCAAGGTCGCAGCGATTCGCCGCCGCCGCCCGCCAGCGCATTCAGGAACGCCCGCTCCTCGGCGTCGAGCTGCTCGAACAGGCGGCGCCGCCGCATGTCGAAGCTGCGCCGCGGCTGCTCGTCGGGCGCGTCCCTCTGACCGCCGTTGTGAAAGCACCACCCCGCCGCGCCGCCGGCTCGCGCTCCTTGCAGGTCGGTCAGGAAATCGAGCGCGCTCGGCTCCCAGTGGCGCGGGTCGTAGCCGCGGCGCAACGGCTCCTGGTAATGCACCGGCGCCGCGCGCCCCAGCCGCTCAATCTGCGCAAGCGTGCGCCGCGCGGCGTCAGCGGTTTGCGCCGGCGAGGATGCGTTGCGCGGCCGGTGTGGAGCAACGAAGTCCACGCCCGCCTCGCCCAGGTATTGCGTCAGCTCCTTTGCGTCAACGTCGCCCGCGTGAGACGCCGTGACCAGCAGACCGGGCGCCAAACTGCGCGCCTCGTCGCGCAGCTCTCGCAGCTCTTCGATACTCACATAACGCGCGTCGCCGATATTGCGCTCATTCGCCAGGTCGAGATACCAGTTGCGGTACTCACGCAAGGCGCTGATGATGGTGCGCACCGCCGCCAGGTGCGCCGCTTGAGTTGGAAGGAGGGGCCCGCGGGAAAATGTCACATCCACGATCATCCCCCGCCGCTCGCACTCACCCACCAGCCAGGCCAGCTTCTTCAGGTATGGCTCGCGCGCGGCGCCGTCACGGTTGACCGCTGAGACATCATCATCGTAGGCATCCCAGACCGCCCACACCCGCATCCAGTTGAAGCCGAAGCGCTGGCAATCCTCCAGGTCGCGCGTGACGGCCGTGCGGCTCGCCCCCAGCGCTCCGTAATAGCTGATGCCGAGCAGGAATGTGGGCCGGCCGTCGGTCGTGAACTGCGAGCCGGCCGTTCCAAGCTTGGTTGCGCTCGCGCTAGACCGCGCGGCCATTGACGCGGCTTCGCCGCGTTCCGGAGCGGCGCACGGCGCCGCCAGGAGCAGGGCAATAATCGGTAAGCTGCGCCTCAGCATGTGACGAGTCCCGAGCGATCAGCCGCTGCGGGTGACCTCTTCTCCAGAGCCTCTCGCAACACCTGCGACAGGTGGCGCACGCGCACGTCAACGCGGTGGCGCCGCGCTCCGTATGAAACCTGCGCGAGGCACGCAGGACAGGAGGTGACCAGCGTCTCCGCGCCGCTCGTCGCAACATTGCCCATCTTGCGCGCCAGCACGCGCATGCTCATTTCATACTGCGTAATGACATATGTCCCCGCCGCGCCGCAGCACCAGTCCGCCTCGGGCAGCAAGCGGAACTCCGGCCCGCCGATGGCCTTGAGCAGTTCCTGTGGTCGCGCGGCAAGGCCCTGATACCGCCCCAGATGGCACGGCTGATGGTAGGTCACCGCGCCCTCCCGTCGCGCTCCAGCAAGCATCTCCGGCGCGATGACCTCGCACAGGTCGCGCACGCGGCGCGCCAACTCCGCTGCTTCATCAGCCTGCGGCTCGCCCCCCAGCAGCTCCGCATAATGCTTGAGAAAAGACGAGCAGCTCGCGCAGTCGCTGACGACAACCTCTGCCCCGGCCAGCGCCGCCTGATGCGGCTTCGCCGCATTCCGGAGCGGCGCTAGCGCCGCCAGGTTGCGCCGCGCCAGGTCGCGGGCGAGATCAAGGTGGCCGTGGGTATATGCTGGCAGGCCGCAGCAGATGTTGTCCGCCACGCGCACACCGTATCCGCAGTCGGCCAGCAGACGCAGGGAATCCTCGGCGGCATCAGGGAAGCCGAAGTTCATGCCGCAGCCGACGAAGTAGGTCACGGTTCCGCGCGGGCCGCTCACCGGCACCCGCAACTTCTCCACGCGCTGGCGCAGAAACGTCCGCGGCGGCGCGGGCATCATGGCCTCGACCTCGGTCAACCCTTTCGGCAGCCACGGCAGCCAACGCAGCAACCGCACAGCGCGCAACGCTCCCGCCCGCTTGCCGAAGTAAGCCAGCCGCACCAGGCGCGACATCGTCCCCCGATTGCTCAGCGTGGCGCGCATCGCGCGCTCCTCGACGGCCGCCCCCGCCCGATGGCGGTTGAACGCGGCCCTCGCTGCGGTCACGACCCGATCGGTAGGCAGCGCCGGGAAGCAATGCGCGGTGCATGCCCGGCAAAGGAGGCACTGCGCGAAGGCCGGCTCCATGTGCCCGTCGAGGCTGAGCTCGCCGTCGAGCACGCGCCGCACGTGCTCGTTGTGCCCGCGCGCGGTGGCGGCCTCGCGGCCGGTCACGTGATATACGGGGCAGGCGGCCTGGCAGAAGCCGCAGCGATTGCAGCGGGTCAACTGGTCCCTTACCGCCTCCAGCGCCGGGTCCCTTCGACTTCGCTCAGGGTGGAACACGGGCACCTAGATGCCTCCGACGAACCGCCCGGGGTTGAGCACCCCCGTCGGGTCGAACTTAGCTTTGAGGGCGCGCATGATGCGCAGCCCGGGATGGCCCGTTCCCCACACGCCGACGGCGGTCTTCAGCCCCACCGGGCCGGCCTCGATCACCAGGCTGCCGCCGCAAGCCACGCATTGCTCCCGCAGTGCAGATACCGTGGTCGCTGAGCCTTCGCTGTCGAACGCCACGCGCGCGACTCCGATCGCCGGGCTGGCGGCAAGAGCAGCCAACCGCTCACCAAGCAAGCGCTGGGAATGCTCAAGGACGTCGCCCAGAGCGGCAGGAGGAACCGCGATACAACTGGGCGCGGCCTCGCCAGAGGCCGCGTTTCGCGCGGTCAGCGACCCCGCGCCCGCGGCGCCCGCCTTCGCGCATATCTCCCGCACGGTCGACATCTGCCGCTCTACGGCCTCGGCCTCCCCCTGCGCCCGGCACCACAAAATGCACGCGCCCGGCTGCGCTGCCGTGCCGCTCCAGAGAACCTCGACCGCCGATAGCTCCAGCTGGCTCGCCGCTAGGCGCTGCGCGCAGCCAATCGCCGGTGCGACATCGTCGAACGCCCACGCCGCCCATTCCGTTCGCGCCGGCAGCGGTTGCAGCTTGAAGGTCGCGGCGACTATCACACCCAGTGTTCCCAGTGACCCCACGAACAGCTTGGGCAGGTCATAGCCCGTGACGTTCTTCACGGTCTTGCCGCCGGCGGATATGACGTCGCCCGACGGCAGCGCTACGCGCAGGCCCAGCACCAAGTCGCGACAGCCGCCATACCGCATACGCCCGGGGCCATAGGCGTTCGCGGCGACAATGCCGCCGATGGTCGCGTTCACATGCGGCGGGTCGAGCGGCAGCCATTGTCCGCGCTCCGCCAGCGCCGCCTGCAAATCGGTCAAGCGCGTTCCGGCGCGCACGGTGGCGGTGAGATTTTCAGCGTCATGCTCGACCACTCCGGCCAGCGCTGCGAGCGAGAGCGCATAATCGTATCGCGCCGGCGGCATGCCGAGGTCGAGCTTGGTGGCGCCGCCGAAGGGTATGATCGCGGCGCCCTGTGCAGCGGCGCCTTGCAGCAACCCGGCGACTTCGGCCTCCGTTCGAGGCGCCAACACCCCTTTGGGCGCCTTGCCGTCCACCTGCGGCGCTGCCAGCGACGCATCGCCAAGACTCTCCGGCTCGATGGCGACGACCTTCGGCGGTGACGCCGGCAACTCGTCCGGCAAGACCTTGCCCGGGTTGCACAGCCCACGCGGGTCGAAGCAGCGCTTCACCGCGGCGTGAGCCGCAAGCTCAGCTGGCGACAGGAATCGCGGCATCGCCCAGCGCTTCTCCAGGCCGATGCCGTGCTCGCCGGAGATCGCGCCGCCGGCCGCCATGCATGCCTCCAGCATCTCGGCCGCGGCGCGTTTGGCGCGCTCGCGCTCGGACGGGTCATGCCCATCCAGGAGAATCAGCGGGTGCAGGTTGCCGTCACCCGCATGGAAGTTGTTGCCGACGCGCACGCCATAGCGCTGCGCGATCTCCTGCGTCTTGCGCAGCACCTCCGGCAGCCGGGTTCGAGGCACCACGCCGTCATTCACGATATACTCCGGCGACAACCGCGCCGCCGCGCCGAATGCTCCGCGCCGCCCCGCCCACAGCCGCTCGCGGTCGCTCTCGCTCGACGCCAAGCGAACTTCACGCGCCCCCCGCGCCCGGCATATCTCGTCGCACCGCCGCGCCCCGTCCTCGACCGCCTCGCGCAGCCCATCGACCTCGACGATCAGCACCGCCTCCGCGTCCTCGGGGTAGCCGGCATCCATCGAGGCCTGAATGGCGCCGATCATCACCCGATCTATCATCTCCAGCGCCGCTGGTATGATCCCCGCGGCGATGATCGCCGAGACCGCCTCGCTCGCATCGTCCATCGAGTCGAAAACCGCTAGTAGGGTGCGCAGCGTCTCCGGCAAACGCGAGATGCGCACCGTGATCTCGGTGACGATGCCCAGCGTCCCCTCCGAGCCAGTCATCAAGCCGGTGAGGTCATATCCCGGCGCATCGAGCGCCGCGCCGCCGCTGACGCGGCTTGGCCGCGTTCCGGAGCGGCGCACTGCGCCGCCTGATGCGGCTTGGCCGCATTCCGGAGCGGCGCTTGCGCCGCCAGGATCCATCACCTCGCCATCGGGCAGCACCACCCGCAGGCCCAAGACATGGTTCGTCGTCACGCCGTACTTCAAGCAGTGCGGCCCACCCGCATTCTCCGCAACATTGCCGCCCAGGGTCGAGGCTTTCTGGCTCGCCGGGTCGGGATGAAAGACCCAGCCCAGCGGCGCCAGGGCGTTCTGAAGCGCGAGATTGGTCATGCCTGGCTGCACGCGGGCGCAGCGATTCGCCTCGTCAACACCCAGCAGGCGGTTGAGCGGCGAGAGCGCGATGACGATCCCGCCCTGCACGGGCACCGAGCCGCCGCTGAGGTTGGTGCCCGCGCCGCGAGCGGTGAATGGCGTGTCGTAACGATTGGCGGCAGCGACGATCGCGGCCACCTCTTCCGTAGAGGCAGGGAATACGACGATCTCGGGGGCATGGCGCGCTATCGAGGAATCATAAGCGTACAGCGCCAGGTCCGAAGGCGCGGTGCAGACATTGCTCCGCCCGACGATGCGTCGGAGCTCGCGCGCCAGCGCCCGCAGGCGGCGCACCACCCGCAGTCTGGCAGAACGCGGAGCTGTCCGTAGGCCCGCCAATGCTTACCCTCGCTCCGGGCTGAGGAAGGCGTTGGGCACCTGGTAGCCGGCGGCGTCCAGCAGCTCCAACAGCACCTGCCGCTTCTCTTGATAGGCGGCGTCGAACAGCGGCGCACAGCGCAGGATCTCGGTGCGCCCGGCGGCCAGCTCGACCGCGAAGGCGAGGCAGGTCAGCCGCCCGCAGGCCTTGCAGTTGGTGCCCGGCAGCAGCTTGTAGATCTCCAGCTCGGTCAGGCGCTGACGGCGATCGTGAACCGGGGTGATCGTCTCGCGCCGCGCCCAGACGTCGTTGAGCGCATCGCGGATCCAATCGGCCTGCGCGCACGCGTCGGCCTCGCTGTGGATCTTGGCCATGAAGACGGTGCGGGCGTAGATGGTGATGATGCGGCCGTCGCGGTTGACCGTCAGCGCGGGAGCGGCGGGGTTATAGATAGGCCGGCCGAGCACCGCATTGAGATAGGGCAGCAGCTCGCTGACATCGCACCGCAGCTCGGCGTTGACGCGGATCTTGCCCGGCTCGGAGGGGCAGGGGAGGATGCGCGTGATGTTCACCGCGGCGATTGAACCGTCCATGATACTTCATTGTATATACCCTGGCGCGGCTCCTGCAACTGCTGGTCTCGCGGCGCCCCATCAACTGCGCGTCGCTAGCGACGCTCCGGAATGCGGCGAGGCCGCATCGGTCCAAGAGCATCAAGACGGGCGCAAACTACTCGCTCTCCTCAATGTCGCGCGGCAAGTCATCGCGTAAGGGCGCAAGCGATCCGGGCGCTGCGAGCGCGTTCGGTCGCCGCAGTTGACTCATCGGCTCGACCCGGTGTAGCCCGTTGGGCAGTTCGGCTTGCTGCCGCGAGACGAAACCGAGCAACCGGCGGGCATAGGCATCGTGCGGCGCTTGACGCACGCGGCGAGCGAGGTAGCGCTGGGCGACGTCATACCGACCCAGGTGCGCGGACGACGCGGCGATCTCATAGTAAGCCTGCGCGTCGTCGGGGTCGAGGTCGGCCGCGGCGCGGTATTGGTCGAGCGCCTGGGCCTCGCGGCCGCGCGACGCCCACACGTCGCCCAGCGCGGCGTGAGCGCCAGCGGAGTCGGGTTGCTCCTCGGTCAGCCGCTGCAACTCCGTCGCGGCGCGGCTCAACCGACCGTCGTCAATAGCCTGCTGTGCGCAGCCAAGGGCCCGCGCAGCGAGTTGCGCGCGCTCGATGCGTGCGGAGGCCACCAGTGCGCTGGATGCCATCATTGCTACCAGGCTGCCATACACCAAGAGCCGTACGCGCCATGGGCGGCGTGCCGGACGATTGAAGGTCCTCATGCTTGTGGCATTCCACAGCTCGGGCGCCGGCTGACGGCTGGTTGTGCGCGCGTTTGTACGGAGATCACCCCACGCGTAAGGGTCTTGGGCAGGCGGCGGCGGGAACGACAGCCGGCAATGGCGGCCGCGCCAGCGCGCGCTGCGGTTGCAGGTGATTTGCGGCCTGCGAGGAATCAAACGCATACATCAAACGTGGGCTATTCATGACGCGGCCGGGTGCGCCTGCGCCGGTTGCGTGGCGGGCCTGCCATCATGAAGAGCCCACCACCGCGGCCGATCCGATTCGTGGCTGCGTTTGCCGCGGACCAGTGCCCGAGAAGGCGGCCGCCGGAGGGCGAACCATGAAAGCAAAGTTCCGAAGCTGGGTGACGCTCCGGCGTCACTCCGGAGTCGCGCGACGCGCGAGCTGGGTCGTGGCGCCGCTGTTGCTTGCTGCTCTGCTCGCCGCGTCTTGCGCCGCGCAGAGAAAAGAGGAAGTGACGAAGCTCGTGCGCCAGTACCTCGACTACGAGGTCAACGGAGACTTCAAACACCAGCGCGCGCTGGTTGACATCGAGGCCGCGAGCGTGCTGTCGATCCCCGCGCTCGAGGTCGCCAACCCCGCCGCGCCCAAGCGGATGACGGACTACAAGATCAAGAACGTTAACGTCGCGGGCGCAACTGCCACGGCAACCGTCGTCGAGACCTTTCAGATGCAGTACGCGGTGGGTGGCCAGGGACTGCCCGAGCAGTACACGCTGCACGTTTACCTCGTCCACCAGGGACCCGACTGGCGGGTGAACGAGATCAGGACGCGCACCGAACAGCTCGACACCATCATCGCTCCTGGCGCCGGCAACACGTGGCTGATGACCGAGAAGAGCAAGCGCCCGGCGGGGATGTAGCACGGGGGCAGCGCTTGGCTGGGACCTAGTGCTTTCTTGCAGGTGTGTTGTTGCATTTCACCCTCACCTCAATGGCTAGTACCTCGTGACATAAGAACCGGCATGCGTTATTGAGCGTGGCAAGTGTCCGATCACACTCAGAAATGGTGTGCAGCTAATTCTGTCGCGAGGT
>Ga0315280_10008178_pt1 | contig 13761 bp, 7 predicted proteins | sample YL17G06_40_MG_FD_203697 | JGI IMG/M metagenome (GOLD analysis project Ga0315280, IMG submission 203697) | Sediment microbial communities from Yellowstone Lake, YNP, Wyoming, USA - YL17G06_40 | ecosystem: Environmental > Aquatic > Freshwater > Lake > Sediment | place: USA: Wyoming | collected...
CACCCTCCGGCTCTTCAATCGTGAGCAGCGGACGGTCACGGTTGTCCTCCACGGAACAGTCCACAAAATCGATACCGCCGGGGCTCTTGGCGAGAAGAGCGCGGAACTGGAGCCAAATCGGCGTCCAAGCGCCCGCATACGAACGGTTCTGCGCCGCGTCGCGCACCGCGCAGTTGACGAATCGGAGGCGGGCGGCCCGGGCGGATTTATCCTGGACCTTGATCCCATAGCCCTCGGTGTTCTCCACTACGCAGTTGCGGAATTCGATGACCCCTCCCGGCCCCTCGTCGGACAGCTTGGACACCCGAATCCCGGTCCCTCTCCGGCTGGTCACCCGGCAATTCTCGAAGAGGATGGATACCTCGCCCGGGGAACGCAAGCGTACGAGATGCACCTGGATGCCGTCGCCGTAGTTGTCCTCGAAACGGCAGTTCCGGAAAACAACGCCGCGCACCCTTTCGGTCGCGCGATCCGGTTCAATATCAATGCCCGCGGAAGGCGGCGTACCCCAGGTGTTTTTGAACGTGGCGCCTTCGACCGTAAGCCCGTCCGCGCTGATGACGCTCATGCCCTGGCGGTAGTTGTTGTCGCAGATCACGTCTCGGATACGGATGTCCTTGCAGTGATCCTGCCTGCCGCCGGCGATGTAGATGCCGTCGCCGCCGCTATCCCGCAAGGTGAGGCCGTTCACCTCGACGTTGGTGGCGCCGCGGAGCGCCAGAGCCATGCGCCATTCGGCTTTCTTGTACTGTCCGAACCAGCGGTTCCAACCGAGCCGCTCCAGCACGTCCCCGGCGATATAGTCTTCCTTCTGCATGCGAACAGTGGCGCCGTAACCGCGGATCACAAGGTTCGACACATCCCTGGCGGTGATGACGCTGTCGTTCCTGCCTCGATACTCGCCTCGCTTGGCGGTGATCACGACGCCATCCTCGATCACCAGTTCCTGGTTGCCGGCGAGCTGCAGCGGCCGGACGATCCAATCCTTCGTCATGTTGGGAATCACCACCCGCCTGGCCCCCGAACGGATGGCGGCCTGAAGGGAGTCGGTCGAGTCCTCTTCGTCGAAGCCCCACCAGGCGGCGTTGGCCACCGTTCTCTTGCCGGCCAGCACTTCCCGGACCGCCTGCGGATTCGCGGCCTTGCCTGCCGCATCGCCGGCCGCCGCATCCGCCGCCAGCATTAGAAGGATGCACAGGATTTTCAGATTCACTCTCATGTTACGGCCTCAACGGTTTGCGCGGTCCGGCCGCCGGAGCTTCAAGACCGCAGCTTGAAATCGATGCTCGAACATCGGCCGATAGACGCCGGGCATGGCGAAGACTACCTGAAACATGTTTCGGCCGGCATCTGGAAACTCCCCAACCACTTTCTGTTCCACCGCGCCGCCGCGGGAGCAGAAAGGCGATCGCAACCATCGCTACCTCGCTCTAAATCTGTGTGTCCCTGTGGTTCTTCACCCCGCTCTTTGCCTACATCCGTTCAATGCGACCGGGGCGGTACTTGGGGAATGCCGGGCGCGTGTGCTTCGGCGGCGGGCTCTTCTTGAGCGCCTCCATCACCACCTCGACCGCTTTTTCCAGTTGCGGGTCTTTGCCCTCGCGCACGGCCTTGGGGTCGAGTTCCACCTCGATGTCCGGGCCGATGCCGACGTTCTCGGCTACCCACTCGCGCTTGTCGGGGTCCCAGAAGCCGCAGCCGGGCACCGAGACGAAGCCGCCATCCATCAGCGACGGATAGCCGCCCAGGCCCCCGACCAGCCCGCCCCAGGTGCGCTTCCCAATGAGCGGCCCCACGCCGGCCTTGCGGAAATACCAGGGCATGGTGTCGCCGCCCGAGCCCGCGTATTCGTTGATCAGCATCACCTTGGGTCCGAAGATGGCGCCCAGCGGCCCGGTGAAGTCCTCGCCGTGGCGCGTGGTGCGGTAGTGCATCAGGGGCCGGCGCAGGTAATCGAGGATGTAGTCGGGCTGCGAGCCGCCACCGTTGAAGCGCTCGTCCATCACCGCGCCCTGCTTGCCCACCTGCGCGAAATAGTAGCGGTTGAAATTGGTGTAGCCGCCGTAGGCGGTGTCGGGCAGATAGACGTAAGCCAGCTTGCCGCCGCTCAGCTTGTCCACCTGGCGGCGATTGCCTTCAACCCAGGCCAGGTTGCGCAGCCTGGATTCGCTCTCCAGCGGAACGATGGTGACTTCGCGGGCGCCGGCCCCGGCCGGGTCCTTGCCGACCTTCAACACCACCTGCTTGCCGGCCGTGCCCTCGAAGAAGGCATAGATATTGTCGGAGGCGCGCAGCCCGCGACCGTTCACCGCCAGCAGGTATTCGCCGGCCACCACGTTGACGCCCGGTTGGGTCAGCGGGGCGCGCAGGCCGGGGTTCCAGCTTTCGCCGCTGTACACGCGCGCGAAGCGGTAGCGCCCGTTCTCGATGGTGTAATCGGCGCCCAGCAGGCCGCCGCGCACCCGCTTGACCTCCGGCATGGCCCCGCCGGCGACGCCCAGGTGGCTGACCGTGATGTTGCCGAGCATTTCGGAGAACAGGTAGTTGAGGTCGCTGCGGCTGCCCACCGCTTCCAGGTAGGGCTCGTAGAGCTTCATTGAAGCCTGCAGGTCGAGGCCGTGTAGTGCGGGGTCGTAGAAGAAGTCGCGCTCGGAGCGCCAGGCCTCGCGATACATCTGGCGCCATTCGGTGCGCGGCTCCACCCAGGCCTCCATGCCGTCGAGCTTGAGGGTGCCCTCGCCGGGCTTGGGCGGCGGGGTCAGCGCCTGAATGGCCCAGCGCTCGCCCTGCCGGTACAACATCTTTTCGCCATTGGCCGACAGCTCGAAGGCCCGGATGCCCTCCAGGACTTTTTCCGTCTTGCGGGTTTTCAGCTCGAACTTGTGGAGTGTAGGCCCCCCGCCCGGTCCTTCCGAGGGACCGGCCGCAAACGGCGCCTCAATCAGGAACAGCACGCCGGCCTTTCCGGCGATCAGATCGGTGTAACCGCGGGCGGGAATGGGAAGGGCCAGGATGCGCTGCTCGATGTTATCCGGGTCGATCTTGACCGGGATGGGCTTTTTCTCGGCGGCTTTTTCGGCCAGCTTTTCAGCGGGCTTGCCCGCCGGCTTCTCGGCGGCCTTCTCGCCGGCCGTCTCGCCTTTTTCTTCATCGCTTTCCGGCGCAATCGGCGAAGGCAGGTCCTTGCGCAGCACCACCACGTACACGCTGCTGGTGACGGGGCGGAAATAGCTGGACATGTCGCGCCAGCCCACCGTCAGGCCGGTGTCGGTGCTGGCCAGGAAGTACAGGTGGTTGCCGTCGCGGTCGAAGACCGGCGAGGCGGCGTCACTCATGCCGTCGGTGATCTGAAGGCGCTTGCCGGTATCCAGCGAATAGGCGAAGACCGCGCGCAGCGTGTTCTGAAGCTGCAGCGGGTAGGCCAGCCACTTGCTGTCGGGCGACCAGGCGAAATCGCGGATGCGCCGCGGGCCGTCGAAGCGATCGGTGTCCACGCGCGTGGTCTTGCCGCTGTCCAGATCCAGGTAGGCGAGGTTCATGTTCTTGTCGGTGTAGGCGATTTTCTTGCTGTCGGGCGACCAGCGCGGCGTGTAGTAGTAGTTCGGCACGTCGTTCAGCTTGAACTTGCGCGCTTCGCCCTGGCCGGTGTGCTCGCGCACCCGCAGCTCGTATTCGCCCGCTTCGTCGGAGAAGTAGGCAATCCACTTGCCGTCGGGCGACCAGGCCGGGTCGCGCTCGGCCGCGCCCGGCGTGTTGGTGATATTGCGGGCGTCGCCTTTTTCGGCCGGCACGGTGAAGATTTCGCCGCGTGCTTCAAACAGCGCCCGCGCGCCGGTAGGCGAAATCATGGCGGTGCGGATGCGGGTGTTCACTTTCTCCAGCCGCGGGCGAACCTCGGGCAGGTCCCCGCTCAGCGTGATCTCGATCTTGCGCGGCTTCTGGCTCTTCAGGTCGAACAAGTAGATGGTTCCGAACTGTTCGTAGGCGATGGCACCGGGCCCGGCCGACGCCCATTTGATGTCCAAGCCGCTGTTCGGAAGCGCCTGGCCTACCTTCTTGGCGCGCGTGTCGTAGGCGAACAGCGTGACCGGCCCGTTGCGGTCCGAGAGGAAATAGACTCGGTCGCCGATCCACATGGGGCAGAAGTCGTTGGAGTTCTGGCGCGGCACCTTATCGACGAGGGCGGAATCGGACAGGCGGGCGATCCAGATGGGGGTGGTGGTGCCGCCGCGGTACCGCTTCCAGGTGCTGAAATTCCAGCGCAGCGGCACGTAAGCCAATTGCGAACCATCCGGCGAAAAGGATGCCTCCTCGCCCATCGGCAACGGCAACTCCGCGGGGAACACGCCATCGACCGGCATGGTGAAAAGGCGATTGAAGCGGGAATAGCTGTTGCGGGCCGAGCGGAGAATCACGCTCTTGCCGTCGCGCGTCCAGCCCACGGCGGCGTCGGCATCGGGATGCCAGGTAAGCCGGCGCGGCACGCCGCCTTTGGCCGGCACAACGAACACATCCACGTTGCCGTCGTACTCGCCGGTGAAGGCGATCCACTGGCCGTCGGGCGAGAAGAACGGCCGGGCCTCCTGGCCGGGCGCGGTCGTCAGCCGGCGCGCCTCGCCGCCCTCGCGGCCCACCGTCCACAGGTCGCCCGCGTGGTGGAAGACAATCTGCGTCTGGCTGACCGCCGGGTCGCGAAACAGCGTTGGCGCAGCGGCGTGGCTCCAGACAGCCGGCCCGATCAAGAGCAACAAAATCCCACTCAGTAGTCGCATACGAATCGCCTCCTGGCGTTAGCCTGACTAGGGATTAGACGGCCGGAGTGTAACACAGAGCAGCATAGCCGGAACCAACAGAGCCGCGAGTGCACGCCGGGGGCCGGCATTTCGCTGCTAAAAAAACAACGGACGGTACGACTGCCCTAACGATCAATCATGGCCAGGCAGATGCGGTCAATGAAAGCGGTGGCCTCGCGGCTCCGCAGATTGTGATTGTTCAGCAGGATGGAGAAGACCAGGCGTTCGCCTTTGGCTGTGGTGGCGTAACCGGAGAGCGCGTTCACATGGCCCAGCGTCCCGGTTTTGGCCTGGATGCGGCCGGCAGCGGGCGTGTCCTTGAGGCGTTCGCGCAGCGTTCCATCGATGCCGGCCACCGGCAGCAGGTCGCGCCATACCTCCCGAAACGGCTGGGCGTTCATGTATTCCAGCAGTGCCACCACGGCGGAGGGGCTGACCAGGTTTTGCCGGGAAAGCCCGGAGCCATCGAATAACACGTACTCGCCTTCGGGGACCCCCGCGCGCGCCAGGAAACTCTTCATTTCCTCCAGACCGCCGGCCACGCTGCCGAGGCCCCGGCGTTCGCGCGCCACCGTCCGAAGCAGCATTTCAGCGTGCAGGTTCTGGCTGTCCTTGTCGACCACTTTCAGGCCGTCGGCCAGAGGTTGTGAATCGTAACCGGCAAGCACATACCTGGAAACCGTGCCGGCGGCGACCGGCCGGGGCGCCCGCAAGTCGTCAAACTCGTAGGCCGGGGCGTGGCGGGGGCGCACCTGGCCATAGAGGACCACGCCGCGGCGGGCCAGCGCGTCGCTGAAATACCGGCCCGCGAACTGCGCCGGGTCATCGACGGCGATCTGCTGATTGTCTCCCGGGTCGTCGGCGGGGATAGTGCCCCAGACCTCCAGGGTCTTCTCACCCGGCTCCCGGTTGATAAAAATGCGGCGGCGCCCGGCCGGGGGCTCGGCGCCCGCGGCCCGCGGGCTGAGCCCTTCCACCGTCCGCACGCGGTTCTGCACCCGGTAGTAAGGCTCGGGCGGATCCAGCTTGAGCAGCGCCGGATCACCCGGCTTTTCTCCCGGCAGCACCTGCAGAAACACGACGTTGTCATTGATGGCCAGGGCGGAAACCGGCGCGCCGTACCACCATATCAGGTCGTCCTGCGACCACCCTTCCCCGAATCGCTCGAAGACGAAATAGGTGTCGTCGGCCACCAAGTCACCGTCGATGTAACGCAGGCCGCGGGAGACCAACTGGTCGGCCAGCGCATCGAGGGCCCGCAGCGGCGGGCCGTCCCGCTCGGTGCGGCCCTTGTAGGGGAGCGCCCGGCCGGACAGGTTCGGATCGCCGCGGCCCATCAGCCACACCTCGCCGGCTATCCGGCCATGCTTGTCGGGCGGGCCGGCCGCTTCCACCGTGGTATGAAAGCGGAAGTCCGGCCCCAGCGTCGCCAGCGCCAGCGCGGTGGTGAACAGCTTGGTGTTGGAGGCCGGCGTAAACAGCTTCCGCTCGTTCAGCGAATACAGGGCCTTGCCGCTGTCCAGCGACACGATCTTGATGCCCCAATGCCCCCGCCAGGCCTCCGGCGACGCCAGCACCGCTTCGATCCGCTGTTGGAGAGGATCGGGCGGCGGCGCCGCCGCCGGCTTCTTCTTCTCAGCGGCGGACGCGGGCAGAACAGCCAGCAGGCTGAGCAGCCAGGCAGCGAGAAACAATCGGCGCGTCATTTTCGAACCAATCCCGCCTGGATTCACCACAGAGCCACGGAGAACACAGAAACTCAACCCATTGGGCACGGATGTATACCGGCAAACACAGATGAGCGGATCAGTGTTGATCTGCGTTTACCTGTGTCCCATGCTCTGTGCCCTCTGTGGCTCCGTGGTAAATCAACCGGGTTCTTGACCGCATTACAGCAACTTGGCCGCTTGCTTGGCGAAGTAAGTCAGGATCAAGTCGGCGCCGGCGCGGCGAATGGCGACCAGCGACTCCATCATGGCCCGCGTGCCGTCCAGCCATCCCAAGCGCGCCGCGGCCACGATCATGGAAAACTCGCCGCTCACCTGGTAGGCGGCCACCGGCACGTTGAACTCCTGCCGGACGCGACAGATCACATCCAGGTAGGGCAGGGCCGGCTTGATCATCACTATGTCGGCGCCTTCCTCGATGTCCAGCGCCACCTCGCGCATGGCTTCGCGCTGGTTGGCGGGATCCATCTGGTAGGAGCGGCGATCGCCGAACTGCGGCGCCGAATCGGCCGCTTCGCGGAAGGGGCCGTAGAAAACCGAGGCGTACTTGGCGGCGTAGGAGAGGATCGGGATGTTGGCGAGGCCGGCGGCATCCAGCGCGCCGCGGATGGCCGCCACGCGCCCGTCCATCATGTCGGAGGGGGCGACGATGTCGGCGCCGGCGCGCGCCTGCGACACGGCGGTGCGGGCGATCAGTTCCAGGGTGGGGTCGTTATCCACGTCGCCGTTGGCGATGCGCCCGCAATGCCCGTGGCTGGTGTACTCGCACAAGCAGACGTCGGTAATCACCATCAGCCCGGGCACTTCCCGCTTGATGGCCCGCACCGCGCGCTGCACGATCCCGTCGTCATGGTAGGCGCCCGAGCCCGCCTCGTCTTTGCTCTCCGGCAGGCCGAACAAAAGCACGGCGGGGATGCCCAACCCCGCCGCCTCGCGGCACTCCTCGATCACCCGGTCCACGGAGAAGCGGTAATTGCCGGGCATCGCGGAGATTTCCTGCTTCACCCCGGTCCCCGGACAGACGAACAGCGGATAGACAAAACTCTCCGGGGAGAGCCGCGTCTCCCGAACGAAGGAGCGCAGCAACTCGGTGCGCCGCAGGCGCCTGGGACGATGCACAGGAAACGCCATGCCCAAATCATAGCACGCGGCCGCCGCCGGCCTCTGGTATACTCGGCTCACTACAGGGCATCTCGTGAGGGGGGACACATGGAAACGGCGGATGCGAGTTCTCGGCGGCAAATGCTAACCCGGGCCCCTGCCGAATTGCTGGCCGAGTTGTTGGATGCGGTGGGAAACCTGCAGGCCGTGTTGGAGGGCGGGGTGCGGCTGGCGGCCCATGTCCTGCGGGCCGAGCAGGCGCTCCTTTTCGACGACAACAGTCGCCGAACCGCGTTAGGAATCGGCTCGGCCCAGGGCCTGGCCAGGCGCGAGCACTCCCTGGTTCCGCTGTTGAAGCAGCGCGGCGTTTACCGATACTCGCTCCCCGAGTTCGGCTGCCCAGCCGAAGATGGCGCGCCGGTGGTCGGCATGGCGGGGGTGATCCACACCACCCGCGCCGCGTTCGTGCTCGGCCTGGAGCGTTGCTACGCGCCCTTCACCAGCGACGAGCAGGCCTTGCTGGAGCCCACCCTTGCGCAACTGGCTCGGCCCTTGCACTGCACGGTTGAGCTCATAGAGTGGAAGAAAGCACAGGGCCTCATGAAGCTGACCGTCCAGCAGTTGCCGCTAAAGCGCCTCGACCCCATCCCGCACCTCGAACAACTAGAAATCCTGCTGATCCAGGAGGCCATGCGCCGGGCCAACAACAATAAAACCCAGGCGGCCGCTTGGCTGGGAATGACCCGCGAGGGATTGCGAAAGAAGATCATGCGGCTGGGAATCGTGCTCAGCGGCGACTGGCAGCCCCAAGGCCACGCCGCGGTTTGATGGGCCCGCCCCAGAAGTGATGGCGTCCGCGCCGGCTGCCCCTATGGCAGGAACAGCAAGAGCGCCCAGGAAACCGCGGCGGGATAGTTCGCTCATATTCCCCTCCAGTCAGGTGTCAGGTGCCAGGTGTCAGGTGCCAGGTGTTAGGTGTCAGGTCCCAGGTGCTCCCTGAGGCACTTCGCATTCCGCACTCCGCACTTCGCATTCCGCACTCAGCAGCGGGGCTTGGCGGGCTGATTGACCGGCCACTTCGGGGGCTGGCCTTCCAGCACCCGCACGATGTCCTCCGCCACCAGGCTCATCCGTTCCATGGCCTCGGCCGTGAGCCCTCCGATGTGCGGGGAGGCCGTGAAATTAGTGAGTTGCAGGAGCATCTGTGCGGTACGGCCCGGCGGCTCGACTTCGAACACATCGGTGGCGGCGCCGGCGATGCGGCGCTCCATCAGCGCGCGCAGCACCGCGCCCTCGTCCCAAACCGGTCCGCGGCACAGGTTCAGGAGGAATGCGCTGGGCTTCATGCGGGCAATTTCCTCGGCGCCGATCATGTGGCGTGTATCGCGGTTGAGGGGCACTTGCAGGGTCACGAAGTCGGATTCGGCCAACAACTGGTCCAGGGACACGTATTCGGCGCCGCAGGTCCGTTCCACCTCGTCCGGCGCGCGCACCGGGTCGCTGTACAGCACCCGGTTGTCGAACGCGGCGTGGCATTTCCGGGCAATCAGCCGCCCGGTGTTGCCGAACCCGATAATGCCCACCGTCTTGCCGGCCAGTTCCTTTCCCACCAGGTGCTGGCGCTGGTTCCACTCGCCGCGGCGCAGCGCCCGCTCCGATTGGCGGAAGTGCCGGCACAAGGCCAACGCCAGCAGCAGGAATTGCTCGGCCAGCGACTCGGCCGGGGCGGCCGGGGTGTTGACCACCCAGATGCCCAGTTCGGAAGCGGCCCCGACGTCGATGTTGTCCACGCCGGCGCCATGGCGCCCCACCACCTTGAGCCGCGGCGCCGACTCCATCAGGCGCCGGCTCACCTGGCCCATGGCCCGCACCACCACGGCATCGGCGCGCGCGAACAGCGGCAACAGCGCTTCTTCTTCCAGCGACTCCGGAGCAATCACCTCGCCGGCGGCCCTTAGAAGGCTGAGGCCGCGCTCGTGAATGCGCTCGTACAGAATGATGGTGTTGCCCATAAACGGGAGATTATAGCCTGCCGCGGCGAACTCTCGATCACCATAGGGGACAACCGAAATACCCGGCCCAACACTACATCGTTTGCCTGGAGTGTGGGCAAGAAATCAACCACACTCTGTTTGACCCTCCCGCCGTGAACGCCGCCTGAGTGGGAATTGCGGATTGCGAATTTCGGATTTCAGACCCCGCGAAATCCGCAATCCGCAATTGTTAGGTGTGCCATTCTTCGCGCAGCATGGCGTACAGGAAGCAGTCGCGCCACGCGCCGTGGATGCGCAGGTGCTGGCGCAGGTAGCCCTCGCGGCGCATCCCCAGTTTCTTGAGCACGCGCGCCGATGCCGGGTTTTGCGGCAGGCACGTGGCCCAGATGCGGTGCAGGCGCAGGTGTCCGAAGCCGTAAGCAAGCAGATGACGGCCCGCCTCGGTCGCCAGCCCCTGGCCCCAGTAATCGGGATCGAGCAGGTACCAGGCCTCGCCCTGCAGTCTATCGCGATCCAGGACCAGCCCGCACAGACCGATCAGAATCCCGCTGTCGGCAAAGACGATGGCGCGCACCAGTGACCGGCCGGCCGGACCGCTGCTGACGGCAGCGGATTGGCGCACGAAATCGCGGGCGGCCTGCTCGTCGAACAGAGGGAAAAGCATGTAGCGCACCACCTTCATGTCCCCGAGCAGGCGATGGACGGCCGGCACATCACCTTCTTCCAGCAGGCGCAGTTTGACGCCATCATTCACCATACTCCGCGCTCCGCATTCCGCACTCCCCGCTCCGCACTCCGCATTCCGCACTCCGCATTCCGCATTCCGCACTCCGCACTTCCTACCTCCGCAGCAGATCGATGGCGCGCACGGCCGGCAGGTGCTCGATGGCCCCCAGCCCGGCGGGCGTCACCGGCTTCGGTGTCGGCGACAGCAGGATCACCGGCGCGACCCGCACCGGAACTGCGGCGCGGCGGAAAACAATCAGGCTCTGGCTCATGGGCAGCTCGCTATCGACCAGCTCGTAGAACAGAATGCGGTGGCCGCCTTGCGGCAGCAGGTTGCGGTGCCCGGTCAGGAAGGCGCCCAGCTCATTCCATGGCCGCCACGGCCCGCTCTGCGGATGAAGCGCGGCCAGGTCATAGAGCTTGTCGATGGCGCGCTCCAGCGATTCGGCATAGAGGTAACGCGCCGGCGTAGTGTTCCAGTCCTCGGCCCAGACGGTGGCCGGTTGCACCAGCAGCGAAGTGGAAAAGGCTTCGATGGCGCCGGCGCGATCAGCGGTCGCCAGCCGGGCCCGTCCCAGGTGAAAGTGCGCCAGCGTGAAGTAGTAGTCCAGGGCGGAGGCACGCTCCAGCCAGGGGATGGCGCGGCTGAATTCGCCCGCCGCAGCCAGTGCGCTGCCCACTTGTGCCGCGGCCGGAATGACATCGGGCATGCGGCGCGCCGCCGCCAGGTAGAACTCGCGCGCCTCATCGTTGCGGCCGGCGCTTTCCGCGCTGGCCCCCGCCTGGAAATCATAGAGGCCGCAGTGGTTGTCCCACTCCAGGGCGCGGCCGGCGTAGCCGCGCTGATAGTAATAATGAGCGGAGGAGGAAGAACCGAGCACCCCAACGCCGGCCAGCGCGGCCAGTGCCAGGCCGCCCAGCGCCAGCCAGCGCGGCAGCGCGGCCGGCGCGGCAGGCGCCGTCACTTCCTGGGCCGCCAGTGCGGTGATGACGGCGAGCGGGAACAGGATGGCGGGCAGATCAAGCTGGTAGTCGCTCAGCGAGAACAACAGGTAAAGCCAGACGGCGGTGGCGGCGGGTCCCCTTCGGCCGCCGATCACGGTCAGCAACAACAACACGGCCGCGGCCAATCCCAGGGTCCCCGTCTCGGCAAGCAGGTGCACGGGAAGATCGTGCAATTGCGGCACGACTTCGCCCGGCGGCATGATCCCCGGAACCTGCTCGCGGTACAGGGCGACGGCCAAGGGGACAGAACCGGCCCCAAAGCCGACCACGGGCCGCGCCCAAAACATCGCCAGGCCGGCGCGCAGGAAGCGCACGCGGTTCTCCAGAGAGAGCGAGGGATCGCGGCCGGCCGCCAGGATGCCCCCCATCCGCTGGCGGACGCCGGCGATCACCGGGCTGCGCGACGTGCGGAGCAAGACCCCGGCCCCGACGACAATCGCGACAAGCAGGAGAGCCGCGGTGTAACGTTGCCAATCCCAGCGCCGCCCGGCGCTTGCTGGCGCGCGCGCCAGCGCCCGGCGGGTCCGGTTCACTGCCGTCGGAACGGCGAAAATCGCCAGCGCCAGAACGGCGGCCAGCGAGCCGGTGAGCAGGATAGCGAGCAGTTCCAGCGCCGCGCCCGCCAGCCACAGCGCCTGTATCCTGGAAGCGCGGGTTTCCTGCCGGCCGGCTGCGGAAATCGTCGGCGGCAAGTGCAGCAGCAGGAAGCCGGCCATGTAGTTGTGGTGGCCCAGGGGGACGGCCACGCGCGGCGTCCAGCCTAGCGCGTATGCCAGCAACCCGACGCCGGCGGCTGCCACGCCGGTGGCGGGCACCAGCCAGGCGAGTGCGGCCGCGCGCCCAGGCGAGGCCCGGGCCCCGAGAACCAGGTAGAACACCGACAGCGCTGCGGCCGCCAGCAGAATCAGGCCCCAGCTTCGTCCGGCGCACGGCGACTGCAGCGCGCCGGCCACCAGCACCAGCAGCAACAGGGCCAGCGCGGGCTCGAACAGCCCTCCCACCAGCGGCCAGCTTTCGTTCCGCCAGCCGGCCACCAGCGCCGCTCCCAGCGCCACGATAATGACCGCGTGCATGCCCGCTTCCCGCGCCCACGAGGCTCCGCCCGACACGGTGCCTAGCAGCAGGCAAACGAGCGGGTAAAGCGAGAAGAGCAGGCTCACGGGATGCATTTCGGATTGCTGATTGCGGATTGCGGATTTTGCGCGTGTCTGCAATCCGAAATCCGCAATCCGTCTGCCGCGGCGGACGCAATCCCGCCGGTCACGTGTCACCTCCTTCAGCGGGGGCGGCGGAGCGAAGATCACCGGCGCCGTCGAATTCCAGCGGCACAGCCGGCCCGATCTCGTACTCCGTAATGCCGGCGAGGTCCGCGGCGCAGGCCGGCGTAGCAAGAAAGTCTCCCACCGACAGCGTATTCCGAATCCAGACGGCGCGGAGCCGCTCTGGAGGCGGCTCGCCGAGGTTGCCGAGCAGGAACTCGAGCGCCTCCCGGTCGTTCGGAAAGTGCATGGGCATGCGTGCCGCCGCGTATCCGTACGCGGCGCGAGAGTTGGTGTACATCGCGCCCAGATCGGCCTTCCTGACAATCCGCTGGTGCATGACGTCGGCCAGGCCCATGCCGATGGCATTGCCTTCGCTTTCCGGAGTCAGGTCGCGGATGTAAATCCGCCGGATGCGGATGGCGTCGCGCATGTCCCGAGGCGCGCGGTCGGGATGAACGGCGCGGCCGATGACCTTGGTGTCCAGGCCCGATCCGCTGATGTTCTTCCCGATTTCATCGACAATCAGCAGATCGAGCGAGGCAAACGGCAGCTTGGGGTACAGTTGCCTGGCGCGCAGCAGCAGGCGCCGATCGAGCGCCTCCACCTGCCCGGCCGGCGCCGCGGCGATTTCGCAAAGCCGGTGGCGCTCGTTCTCCACCAGCCCGAGGCCGGCCAGCACCTTCCCGCCGGCCAGAACGTGCCGGCCCACGGCCAGAACCACCTTGTCGAAGCCCAGGCGAAGACTGGCGCGGTGGAAACTCATCGCGCCTTCCACCTTGCCGAGGCCCACGGCGAGGACTTTCATCAAGCCGCTTTCCACTTCACCGTCGAAGTCGGTGTGGGGCTTGACGCGGTTCAGCGCCAGAACGCGCCCGGCTTCCGCGGCGGCGCGGTCCATGAAGACCTCGATGCCTTCCGGCGTGCGGCCGAGGGAGACGGTCTCCATGGAGGAGACGATCGGCGCTCCGACGAACTCCTCGGTGACGCCGTAATCGGCAAGCACGCGGCGCTGTCCGCCCGGGGTGGCGCCTCCGTGGCTGCCCATGGCGGGCACGACGAACGGCCGCGCGCCCGCCTCCCGCAAGACAGCGCAGGCGGCCCGTACCACCTCGGCGATGCGGTCGATGCCGCGGCTGCCGCAGGTGACGGCCAC
>Ga0315280_10008179_pt1 | contig 13761 bp, 10 predicted proteins | sample YL17G06_40_MG_FD_203697 | JGI IMG/M metagenome (GOLD analysis project Ga0315280, IMG submission 203697) | Sediment microbial communities from Yellowstone Lake, YNP, Wyoming, USA - YL17G06_40 | ecosystem: Environmental > Aquatic > Freshwater > Lake > Sediment | place: USA: Wyoming | collected...
GCAAACTTTCCCGGCAAAGCTCAAGCCTGGTTTTTGTCTGCGAGCCTAATCTTTTTGCAAAATACGCCAACTGCCCCAGAACCTCCTGCATATCGGGCACCGCGACGACGCCTGCTTTGGTAGGCGTAGACGCTCTGGCATCGGCAACAAAATCCGCCACCGTGAAATCAACTTCGTGCCCGACCGCGCTTATGATGGGGATTTGCGAATCGAAAATCGCCCTGGCAAGGACTTCCTCGTTGAAGGCCCACAAATCCTCCAGCGACCCGCCGCCCCTGCCAACAATGAGAAGATCGAGGCGGAACTGCCTATTGCGTATGTTTATGTCTCTGATAGCTGCTGCGATTTCTTGCGCTGCGCCTTCGCCCTGCACCGGCACGGGATACAGAAACAATTTAACGCACGGCCAGCGATGCCAGATGCTGTCTTTTATGTCGTGCACCGCTGCCCCCGATTCACTGGTCAGAATCCCGATCCTTTCCGGATACTGTGGAATGGGCTTTTTATGCACCTCGTCAAAAAGTCCCTCAGCCTGGAGCTTTTTGACCATCTGCTCAAAGGCTAATTGAAGCGCCCCCACCCCGGCAGGGGTCATCGACTCAACGTAGAACTGGTATCTGCCCTGCGGAGAATAAACGTCGATGTGACCTTCAGCGATTACGGCCAGTCCGTTTTCCGGCTTGAATTTTACCTTGCTGAAGTCGTCGCTCCACATAACGCAAGGGAGCCTGGAATACTCATCCTTCAGTGAAAAGTAGCAGTGCCCTTTATGGTGCAGCTTCCAATCGGTAATCTGGCCGCTAACGGTCATCCAGCCGGGCAGATTATTTTCCAGAATCTCTTTGATTAGCGAGTTGACTTGGCTGACCGTATATACCTTAGTTTTCTGCTGTATCTGCTGCATACGTGCTATCACCGATTGATTATAAGTCCAAAGCATGCCAACCTCAATCGTAAATGCCGTCCGGCTCAAAGGCAGGCGAATTTCCGGCTTGAACGCGGGGCTCAAATTTGATAAAATAGGTGCAGAAAAAACGGCAACGGGCTCGACCGCCGCTGCCTGCTTCCGCAGGCACCGGTTTTCCCCCGCCCAGGCGGGGTTCACGGTCCGGAGGAAGGTGAAAATGAGTACTTGGCTTGAAACTGTGGGCGTCATTCTGATATGCCTTTGCGGCATTGCCATCGGTAGACTCTTTTCAAGTCTTCCAAAACCTTACTGGTCGCTGGGCTATATTCTGTCCTCGGCGCTAATAACTGTCTTACTTCTGGCAAGGCATAACGATTCGCTTGGGCTCCTGCCGGCTCTATCCTGGATCAGCGCTAGTCGGGCAAAATTTGTAATATTGTCGCTGGCGGCTACGATGGGATTGACCACGCCACTATCGCGCCTGCCGGGCAAATCCGAGAAGCTGCTGGTCGCCATCGTGATGGCGGTGGTTGTGGGCTGGTTTTCCGTACTGCCTTTTCTCGCCCCTGCGATGCTTAGAGGCCGGCTGGCGAATCTTTCCACAAGGTTCGATTCGGACGGCGTTTGTCTGCAGGCGACAAGCTATACTTGTGGGCCGGCTGCGGCGGTAACAGCCCTTGCCAAATTGGGACTATCTGCCAACGAAGGAGAAATAGCACTACTGGCTCACTGCAGTCCGGTGACAGGGACTCTGCCGGCGTGCCTCTGTGCAGCTCTTGTGGACCGCTACGGCGGGCAGGGTCTGCGGTGCCAGTACCGCCATTTCGACTCCATTAGCCAGCTCAATAAGGGGGGCATCACTCTGGCTATAGTAAGAGACGCATTTATGCTGGATCACTGCGTAGCGGTACTTGAAGTCTCCGACCGCACCGTTACTGTCGCCGATCCGATGGCTGGACTAAGTGCCATACCGCGTAAGCAATTCGAGAAAACCTGGCGATTCTCCGGCGTAGTGCTTAATCGCGACATCTAATACAGAGCCGCGACCGTATTTCCCAAAACAGAGCCGCGACTCCCCGCTTTCGCGGGGACAGGCTTGCCCCTGCGAAGGCAGGGGGAGCGGCAACCGCCCCTCGGCAAGACTATATTGCCGCCTGACCCACCAGTTTTTCCATCCGCTGTGACATAAGGTTGTCACTGAGCATCGAATAAGTTTTTGGCTGGGCGAGGGCAAATAGCCAGAATGTAAAGCCAAGATACAGGAATTATCAGCTCAGTTGTGACTGAACTTTTGCAAAACTCTTGTTGTGAGGCAAAAAAGCCCGGCGGGGCTGAATTACGGGGGGTGGCCCTGCCGGGCCAACCTTGTCGTGTTGTGTAGCACATATTCCGCATAAAACTTTGGCAGGACGCAATTCAGTACTCTTTAAGAACGACAAAAACTGCGAATTCGCCTTCGACCGGCACACTGATAGTGCCCGCCCGGCACTTGCCGCGGGCCACGGGCTGGCCAAATAAGTCCTGCGGATCCATAAGGCGAAAACCTTCGCCGTCGGCCAAAAATGGTCCAGGATTAACATCCACTTTCTCGGCCTTGTCCCAGTTATAGATCACCAGATGCGCGCGGTTTCGGTCGAGTCGATTGGGCAAAAGAACACTCTTGGTTCCTGCTGGGTGTTTTTCGCCCTTTTTGATAACGAGATTGCCGCTCTGCGCGACTTGCTTGTACTTGGCAATATCCAGTTCGCCGTTGACTATTATGTTATCGCTGACTTGGCAGTTTTCATTGTACGGGGCGTTGTAACCTATTCTCATACTGACATCGTAGAGATAATTTCTGGCAACGCGGATGTCACGGCTCGGCCTGCCGCCGCCGATTAAGAACGGCCCTTTGCCATAGCAAATGTTCTGCTCGACAAGAAAGTTATCCACATAGGCACGCTCGGAGCCGTATGCGTGCATAGTGTAGGTGCCGTCGTATCGGCAGGTCATTATGCAGTTGGAGATTGTCTTAACGCCGTCTTTATTCTGCGTGTAAATGCAATGCCCGTGCCCGCGGTCGGTGCCCAGCCAGCCGTTATCATAGATTATGCAGCCATATATCTCCGGGTCGATTTCGCCCTGCCAGGAACTTATGCCCTGATTGCAGTTGTGGATGATCAGATTTATGTACTTACAGTTCCTTCCGCCGTGCGTATGCAGACCGCCCCAGGGACGATTAAGATCCGCCGGGCTTGAGCCGGGACTAAGTGGCTTTTCCGGCTGCGGCTCAGAAACAAATATCTCTACGTCGTGAATCCAGACATAAGCCGAAGGACTTTGCACGGATAGGCCGCCGTCGATTCTGGCGCGGTTGCCGTGTGCAGGCTGAATATGGATCGGGTTTTCCGCCGTGCCTACCAGGCGAATTTCAAAAAGCTCCTGGGGACGCCGCCTATAAGTGCCTTCGAGCAGAAGAATTGTATCACCTGGAGCGACTTTCTGTTGCCCGCCCAAAGCCGAGGCAATATCCCAGGGCGATTCTTCTGTGCCGGGATTTGTTGGCTTACCGTTGGGTCCTGCATACCACTGGTCTGCCAAACTGAGCTGCGCTGGCGATGCCATAAAAAAGAAAAGCAGAGCAATCCAGCCTCGCATCGAAAGTACCCCTGTTTTCATTCTATACGCTTTCTATAAAGCCTGGTTTGCAGGGCGCTTTTCCAGGCGGTCCAGTTTGAATCGCTAAGCTCATTGTCAATAGCCGATGCGACCTGATTGAGCTTGGCATCCAGGTCGTCAATGTAATAGACCATAAAGGCCTCAGGCGTGGCCGGCAGCTTGGGCGAGCCGAACTCATATTCGCCGTGGTGCGACAGAATAATATGCCCGATAGCGTCCAGAATCGGCTTGTCAACTGGTGTGCCCTTGGCTGTCAGCGCATCAGCCTTGCGATTTACCAACAGTAGGGTCTGCCCAATGTGCCCGATCAGTTGTCCCGCATCGGTATATGAAAAGGCCAACTCGTATGATAGCTCCTCGGTTTTTCCCATATCGTGCAGGAAAATACCCGCCAGGACTAAATCGGCCTGCACCTGCGGATACAACGGCAGCACAGCGACTGCCACACGCAGCATATTATGCGTATGCTCTAACAACCCGCCGATATAGTCATGATGCAGCTTCACGCCGCCCGGCGCTGCGCAGAATTTTTCCATCAGCCTATCATCAGCCAGGAATTCGCCCACCAGTGCATTTAGCTGCGGGTTCTTTATCCGGGCGACAATCTGCTTTACCTCCTTGAACATCTGCTCGACGTCTTTATCCGTGTGGGCGAGAAAATCATCCAGCGACACTTTGCTCGGATCAACGACGCTGATGTTGTTTATGACGATTTGCAGGTTGTTTTGATAGAGCTCGCTTCTTCCCTGGATATGGATAAAGCCCGGCATGGGCAGCGCTTTATAGACTGTCTCGGTCGCCTGCCACATCCGGCCGTTCAACTGCCCGGTCTTGTCGGCAAGGAACATCGCGATATACAGATCGCCTCGTGTTGTGCTTCGCAGAATCGGCTCTTTGACCATATATATGTCATCTATTGCCTCACCCGGCTTAATTTGATTGACGAATTTATGCGCCATTACTCAGTCCTTTCAATTCGTTCATCTGCGCCCCATCATATTCGGGGACACCTGTCTCGGCAAGCAGCGACTGCCTAAAAAGACCTTTCGTCCAATTATTTGCGGCACCCGGCAGCCCGCACTGCAAGCAAGACCCACGATTTATCCTTGCAAGCCTGCCGGTGTTGGGCTATAAAATTCACATGCGGACTTCGTACGGAGTCTGCACCTGGCCGAAATTCGGCTGGAGATGGAATGAAAAAAGGGATGGTAACGTCGGCTGATCACACAAAACAACCTTTAGCAGAGGTGTTCGGCTTCCCGATTGATAATTCGTCACCGGAGGCTATTCGCTACCGCAAGCATCGACTCTGCCCGTTTGGTAATCGGGTTCCGAACTGCACGAAAGACAAAGCCAACAATCCACTGGGCGTATGTAGCATATACAATAACAACGACGTGGTTATCACCTGTCCGGTAAGATTTCGCGAGGACTGGATTATCGCAGAGGATGCAGCATCATTTTTCTTTCAGGCTGGCAGTAAGTGGACAACGCTCACTGAGGTAAGGTTGAAGGATAAGCATGGTAAGTCTGCTGGAAATATCGATGTTGTGCTGGTCAGTTATGATGATTCTGGCAAGGTTACAGATTTTGGTGCACTCGAAGTTCAGGCAGTTTACATATCGGGTAATATCCGCAACCCGTTCGAGGCCTTCATGAGTAATCCTGCCCAGGCAAGTAGTTTCGACTGGACAGGCCACGCAAACTATCCAAACCCAGATTATTTGTCCTCCTCACGCAAGCGACTGGCACCGCAGTTGATTTTCAAAGGTGGCATTTTTAAGGTGTGGAACAAAAAGGCTGCAGTTGCACTCAACCGCGGATTTTATGAAACCCTACCTCGTTTGCAGGATGTGGAACCCTCAAAGGCTGACATTGCGTGGTTTGTCTATGATCTGGTAAAAAGCGAGAGGGAAAATCGCTTTAAGCTTCGGCACTGCAAATCCGTCTTTACAGAGTTTGACGACAGCTTGGAAAAGATTACTCGTTCCGAGCCTGGAGACATCGCGGAGTTTGTTGAGCACCTCCAGGAAAAAGTGGACGAAAAACTCGAAGAAGACGAGCAGCCGGATATGGAGACGATCGATGCGCCGTTCTGAACAGGGCTATCAATTGGCGCTCTTTGAGATGACACCTCCGACAGAGCATGTTGTTAATGTTGCGTCTGTCCCTCAGCGAAGCCCCTTCCGGTATCCAGGTGGGAAAACATGGCTTGTCCCACGAATCCGTCAATGGCTGGCAAGCCTTCCCTGGAAACCTTTAGTCTTTCTTGAGCCTTTTGCAGGCGGAGCCATCGTCGGATTGACTGTTGCTTTCGAGAGACTCGCGGAGAAAGTTGTTTTGGTTGAACTCGATGAACAGATGGCGGCGGTCTGGAACACTATCCTAAGCGATGACCATGAGTGGCTGGCAGAGCGTATTCTGTCCTTTGACATGACGATTGAAAACCTTCGAGGAGAACTCGCGCATAAAGCGACGTCTGTCAAGAGGGTCGCCTTTCAGACAATCTTGAAGAACAGGACATTTCACGGCGGAATAATGGCCCCAGGAAGCAGTCTGATCAGGTACGGCGAGAACGGCAAAGGTATCAAGTCCCGGTGGTATCCAGCGACAATTGCACGCCGGATCCGAGCTATAGCCTCTATCCGTGACCGCATCGAGTTCATACAAGGTGATGGCATCGAGGCAATTCGATCATACGCGCGATTCGTGCAAACAGCTATGTTTATTGACCCACCATATACTGTGGCAGGCAAGAAAGCAGGAACTCGGCTCTACAAGCACTTCCAGTTGGACCACGAAACGCTTTTTGCGGAGGCATCCAAGATAAAGGGCGATATGCTCCTGACGTATGATAACGCACCGGAAGTTGCTGAACTCGCGGTTCGGCATGGGTTCGACATACACACAGTCGCGATGAAGAACACGCACCATGCAGAGATGGCAGAATTGGTGATAGGGCGAAATCTACAATGGCTAAAATGAGTGGAGGCGACGGGGCTTGCCCCACCTGCGCAATACGAAATACGAACTACAAGGCACGATAGATGAGATACAGCCGGATGTTCATACCAACAGTCAAGGAAGCACCAGCAGATGCGGAGATAACCAGCCATAAGTTGATGATTCGGGCAGGACTTATCCGCAAGGTCGCCAGCGGCACATATACATATCTTCCGCTCGGCTGGCGAAGCCTGCTGAAAATCATAGCTATCGTCCGCGAAGAGATGAATAGAGCCGGCGCCCAGGAGATTCTGGTGCCCTCGATGCAGCCGCTTGAGCTGTGGGACAAGACCGGGCGCAGCGTTGACTACGGCCCGACGATGTTCCGCCTTCAGGACAGGCACGGAAAAGGCAGCGTTCTTGGCCCGACCGCCGAAGAGGTTTTCACCACGCTTGCCGCCGGCGAGATAAAGTCCTACAAGCAGTTGCCGGTCAATCTTTATCAGATAAGCCCAAAATTCCGTGACGAATTCCGCCCCCGCTTTGGCCCTATCCGCTCCCGCGAATTCATAATGAAAGACGCTTACAGCTTCGATGCCGACGCGCAAGGCCTGGCGAAATCCTATCAGGCGATGTACAACGCCTACTGCCGGATTTTCAAACGCTGCGGTCTGGAATATGTGATCGTACAGGCCGAAGTCGGCGAAATGGGCGGCTCCGGCTCGCACCAATTCACTGTCCCGTGCGAGTCCGGCGAAGATACTATTGTCTACACAGAAGATGGCTCCTACGCAGCAAATCTTGAAAGGGCATCAGTCGACCCACTTGCCCCTTCTGTCATTCCGAGCGTATCAGCCTTTAGCCCTGAGCGAAGTCGAAGGGGAAGCGAGTCGAGGAATCTGCCGCCAACGCAGGATGTCCACACGCCTAGCACAGGCTCTATCGAGGCCGTCTGCGCATTTCTTAAGACCCAGCCGAAGGATATGATAAAAACGCTCATATTTGCTGCCGGAAACGGTGCAATTGCGGCTTTAGTGCGGGGCGATCACGAAATCAATAACGAAAAGCTCAGCCAAACTATCGGCGGCAAGCACCTTGAATTAGCGGACCTGACCACTATCGAAAAAGTTACCGGCGCCAAGGTTGGTTTTGCCGGGCCCATCGGAATGGACGATAAGGTCTCTAAAATGGTCGTCGACTATGCGGTCGCCGCGATGGCGGTAGGCATCACCGGCGCCAATAAGACCGACTATCACACGAAAAATGTTGTGCCGGGCAGAGATTTTCCGCTGCAAGGCCAAAATATCACTGTTGCCGACATCCGCTACGCCGTGCAAGGCGACACCTATAACGGCAAAAAATTATTATTTAAGAAGGGCATCGAAGTCGGCCAAGTCTTCAAATTGGGGACTAAATACAGCGAAAAACTCGGTGCAAAATTCCTGGATGAAAATGGGGCCGAAAAACCTTGCCTTATGGGCTGCTACGGCATCGGCATAAACCGAATCCTGGCCTCGGCTATCGAGCTCGGCAACGATCAGAACGGCATAATCTGGCCGATAAGCATCGCGCCTGTCGAGGTCATCATCACCTGCGCTAATCAAGAAGACGACGGGGTAACAGGCGCCGCCGAAAAAATCTATCAGCAATTGCTTTCAGCCGGCATCGACGTATTGCTGGACGACCGGCCGATTCACGGCGGCGCCAAATTCAAGGACGCCGACCTTATCGGCATACCGATAAGGGTCACGGTGGGCAAAAAGTCCCTGGCTGAAGGAAAGGTCGAAATCAAGCTGCGGACAGAATCCCAAAGCAAAAAAGTCTCCGTGGAAAGCGCAGCAAATAAAGTAATCGAGCTGGTCAACTCACTGAAACAAAAATTACACGTTTAGCCGTCGCCGGCACGGCGACGGGTGCACCCAAATTCGGGAAGGAGAAAAGCAATGAACAAAAACACAATTTCCAGACGCACTTTTATTCGCAATACTTCGCTGGCGGCTGCGGGCACAATCGCCGGAGCACTGGCCGGCAAAACCGCGGCTCTTACTATAGCCGAGGTAGAGCGCATCGTCAAAAATGGGCGAATTAACCAGTCGGTCAGCAGGTGGTGCTACAACAAGTTCTCACTTGATGAACTCTGCACGGTCGCCAAGAAGATGGGCATGACCGCCATCGACCTATTGGGACCGAACGATTTTCCGACCCTTAAAAAGCACGGCATGATCTGCTCAATGATAAGTACGCACAGCCTCACGCAAGGCATGAACGATAAGAAAAATCACGCCGGTTGCATCGCCAGTATCCGTTCAGCCATTGACGCCGCCGCCGAATATGGCTTCCCAAACGTTATTAGCTTCTCCGGAAATAGAGCCGGCATCCCTGACGATGTGGGCGTAGAAAACGCGGTCGAGGGCCTCAAACAAATCGCCGGATACGCCGAGCAGAAAAAGGTCAACATCTGCCTGGAATATCTTAATAGTAAAGTCAACCACAAAGACTATATGTTTGATAAGACAAGCTGGGGCGTGGCAGTGTGCAAAAAAGTCGGCTCAGAACGCATCAAAATCCTGTACGACATTTATCACGCCCAGATAATGGAGGGCGACATAATTCGGACGATCCGCGACAACAAGGACTACATCGGGCACTATCATACCGGCGGCAATCCGGGCCGGAACGAAATCGACGACACGCAGGAGCTATATTATCCGGCCATTATGAAGGCTATCGCCGAGACCGGCTTTAAGGGTTACGTCGCGCACGAATTTGTCCCGAAACAGGACCCGCTGGAGTCGCTGGCCTATGCAGTGCGCATCTGCGATGTATAACCATAAACTAAAAACTCAAAACTAAAAACTCAAAACTTTGGGATGTGGCAGTTACAAGACCCTAAGCCGGTAAAACTGATAATCGGAATTCTGGCGGCCGACCATAAATGCCTGCACGCAGCAATGGAGGCAACAGAGGACAAAATCGGCAAAATCGACCTTGTAAGTGACGTTTGGCCATTTACCCAAACTGATTATTATAAGGATCAGACCGGCCCAAATATCCTGAGGCAATTTGTAAGTATTGAACGGCTAATCGAGCCTGGCCAATTGGCTAAGGTCAAACTCAAGACAAATAAGCTCGAAAAAAGATTGGCGTCCAGGTTGCGCATGCCGCTTCCCAGACCGGTGAACTTAGACCCGGGCATAATCGAGGCTTCTAAGCTCATCCTGGCCTCAACCAAAAACTATTCGCATCGTATATATATCGGCAAAAAAGTTTATGGCGAAGTAACCCTGATTTTCGACAAAGGGTCCTGGTGTCCGCTGCCTTACACCTATCCGGACTACCGCCAACAGCGCTATTTCGACTTTTTCGATAAGGTAAGGACGCGATTACTGGAGCAATTAAAATAAAAGGTGGAAATCCTGACTTTACTGGCAGTCATCTTAGTTGTCGGCTCATTCGCAATGTCGGCCATATTGACCGCAGTCGCCAAGAAGATAGCAGAACGCGCCAATTTTGTTGCGCATCCGACGGCTGATAGATACCACCGGAGCGTTGTCCCTTTGGGCGGCGGAATCGCTATCTTTGCCACACTTTCAGTTGCTATCGTGGGTACGGTGACGGTAGTAAAATTTCTTATTGTTCCCGGCCACCTTCATTGGCTTACCGAACGCACCGGCGTGGAACCTGCCCATTTCCTGGCTAAGGCCGATCAACTGACGATTATATGGCTCTGTGCATTTACTCTGTTTCTGCTGGGGCTGTGGGACGATAAAAAGCGTCTTGGGCCATTTTTCAAACTTGCCGTGCAATTTGCGGTGGCGATCGTTGCCGCCGCGTTCGGCCAGGTAAGGGTTGAGCTTTTCATCCAGAACACGGCAGTTACTTCTGCGCTTTCAGCCTTCTGGATAGTCTTGATCGTCAACGCCTTTAATTTTCTCGACAATATGGATGGCGCCGCCGCCGGCATCGCGGTCATAGCCAGCAGCATTTTATTTACAGCCGCTGCAACCAGCGGCCAGATTCTTGTCGGCGGCTTAGCACTAGTTTTTATCGGGGCGCTGTTAGGATTTCTGGTATTTAACTTTCCGCCCGCAAAAATCTTTATGGGTAACGCAGGTTCATTGGTTGTGGGCTTCTTCGTTGCGCTTCTGACTTTGCGGACAACGTACTATCACGAAACACAGAGTGGCGCATGGTACTCGGTTTTTATGCCGGTGGTCGTTATGGCGGTGCCGCTATATGATTTTGTCAGCGTGACTCTTCTGCGAATAAGCCAGGGCAAAAGCCCGCTGGTCGGTGACACACAGCACTTTTCGCATCGGCTAAAAAGACGCGGACTGACTGAGACCCAGACGGTTCTGACGTTGTACCTGACTACGCTCTGCGCAGGACTTGGCGCGACTTTTCTTTACCAGGTGAACCTATCCGGCGCGATCCTGATATTCGTTCAGACCGTTATGGTCCTGTGCATTATCGCCATATTGGAAGCCGGCGCCAAAGATGACAACAGCCGCGATTAACGTAAACCTATCAAAAAGTAAAAGCTGGGCGATTTTTGAGTTCATTTTGCTCGGCGTGTGCCTCTGCGTAGTCGCACTTCGCGCGACCATTACCGAAAGCCCAACGATACAGGCAACGACCCTGCCGAGCAATGTGGGCGACATCGTCTACAGCCTATCTGTCTCAGCGGTGCTGATATTGGCCCTGGCGGTTTGGCTTTTGGCAGGTTTTCTAAGCGGCAGATTTGTGTACCGCTTCACCGGCATTGAATTGGGTCTGGCCCTATTCTGCGGAGCCGCTACTATCGCCTGCTTTACGGCAGAAGATAAGCGGCTGGCAATCGCTAACGTCGCTATGGTCTTTGCCGTCGTCTTTATGGCTATCCTCCTAGCGCAGATATTGGACAGCCGGGCAAAAGTCAGGCTGGCGCTTGCTGTTATTGCCGCTCTGGGCGTTGTGTCAGCCTATCAGTGCGCCGAGCAAATCTTTTTCAGCAATCAGATGACCATTGAGCAATACGAGCAGTCTCCGCAGACTATCCTGGAACCGATGGGCATAGAGCCGGGCTCTTTGCAGCAATTTCTTTTTGAACATCGGCTTTATTCCGGAGGTGCACGCGGATTCTTCACCACCCGCAACTCTGTCGGCTCGTTCGCACTACTGGCGTGCTTTGCCGCTGCCGCACTATGTATCGCAAAGTCCGAAGAAGAAAAACCCCATGTAAAACGTGAGGCTAAATATTTAGCCCCGCCTTTCAGGCGGGGTCTTCCAAATACGCATCTTCTGTACTGCGGCATCGCTGCGTCAGCGGTTGTCTTTGGCTTTGCTATCATACGAAGTAAGGGCGCAATCATCGGCCTACTGTTTGGCGGAGCCCTTTTTGTTGCGATTCTGCGATTCCGCGATTGGCTAGGGAGCCACAGAAAAACCGTACTTACCGCCTGCTTATCGCTGGCCGCCGCAGGAACCGTGGTGATTGCCTCCTACGGATTGACTCATGGTCGATTGCCCGGCGGCAATCCTATGCTGGTCAGATGGCAGTACTGGCAGGCATCGGCGAAAATGTACGGCGACCACCCACTCACAGGCGTTGGGCCGGGCAACTTCTCGCAGTGTTATCCGCGATATAAACCCGCCGAGGCGCTGGAATCCGTTGCAGACCCGCATAATTTTGTGCTCAGCGTTTTGACCGAATATGGCCCTCTGGGCCTGATCGGATTCTTAGCTATGATATTCATACCTCTGTGGAAAGTTATTTCGCCCCGGCGCGATGTCACGCCGGAGACTGTCGAGCATCAGCCGGCTTTCAGAACGCTGGCTATAGTGCTGTTAATAATCATATCGGCTGCACTGCTGCTTATCAGGCCAATAGCTATGCCCGCGACATCGAGCGGTTCGCTTGACGTTATGATCTATGTTATAGTGACATTGTATGTTACGCCCGTGTTCGTGTTTATTGTTGCCTTTTTGCTTTTGACGACACCCTCACGCAATACGCAGTACGCAATACGCAATACGAACATAGTCGCCCCTGCCCTTTTTTGTGCGGCAGTAGGGCTTTTGATTCATAACTTGATAGATTTTGCCGTCTTTGAGCCGGGCGTATTTACTACTTTCTGGGCAATGATAGCGTGCCTGATTGCCGAGGATTCTTTTCAGCACCGCCAACGGCAGTTTGTTCTAAAATCGACGCCCGCTGCTAAGATAGCAGCCGTGGTAGCAGCAACGGCAATAATCGGAGCTTATCTGAATTATGCCCTTATCCCGGTGGCCGCAAGCACCGCCAAGGTGCAGCAGGCTAACAAAGCCACTTCCGATGGCTGGTTCGAACTCGCCCACAACCTCTTGGATAAGGCCGCCGATTATGACCCTCTAAGTGCCACCGCGTCATTTATGAATGGCAGATTGTATTTGCACCATTTCGAGACAACAGGCGGCAGGAATCCGGATTTGCTGCTGCAGGCGGAAAAACACTTGCAGACTGCGATCCAGCGCAACAAACAAAGCTTCAAATATTTTGAGCACTTGGCGCAAGTCTACAGCCTACTGGCAGAAATCTCGCCCGGCCAGGACAAAGAGAAGTACCTGGACAAGGCGTTCCAGATTATGTCACTTGCCATTGAGCGTTATCCCGGCTGCGAACGATTACGATTCAAACTGGCGCAAATTGCCGAGCAGTTGGGCAAGACCGATATCGCTGTGGAGGAATACAAAGAGGCGATAAGAATGGAAGACAGTTACCGTGCTCAATTCAGGATAATGTATCCGGAGCGGAAAGAAGTTGTTAGCCGACTCGGCCAAGAAAAATATGCGTTTGCCCTAACGCGGATAAAAGACCTTTCAAAAGAATCCCGTATTTAGCCCCCCAGTTTACCAGGAGCGTAAAACGGAAAGCCAAAAATTCAAAACTGTGGAATTCCTTAGTTTTACGTTTTAAATTTTGAGTTTTAAGTTTTCTATGCCCGTCAAGTGATATTTGCCATTACCGCATCGGGAATGTCGAAGTTGGAAAAGGCGTTCTGCACGTCTTCGTGATCCTCTAAGTCCTCCATCAGAGAGATGATTTTCTTGGCGGTCGCCGCATCGCCGACCGGCACCGTGTTCTGCGGCATCATCGAAACTTCAGCTACCTCGGTAGGTATGTTCTTTTCTTTCAAGGTCTTCTTGAGTTCTTCGTAGACGTGCGGCTCACAGGTTATTTCATAAACTCCGCCGGTGTTTTGCATATTGTCCGCGCCTGTCGCCATGGCAATTTC
>Ga0315280_10008180_pt1 | contig 13758 bp, 15 predicted proteins | sample YL17G06_40_MG_FD_203697 | JGI IMG/M metagenome (GOLD analysis project Ga0315280, IMG submission 203697) | Sediment microbial communities from Yellowstone Lake, YNP, Wyoming, USA - YL17G06_40 | ecosystem: Environmental > Aquatic > Freshwater > Lake > Sediment | place: USA: Wyoming | collected...
AGTCGCGGAAATCATGACGGCTTGACCTTTCTTTCCTCCACCGCTTGCAGCAACCTTCTGGACTTCAACGCAGCCTGAGACTACGCATCTGACTCTATGCGTGGTCTCCGCGCTGTAGTCGTGGTCCTTCAAGGCCACATAGAAAGGCCCTGTCACGGTATTCGGAGCTGCTAAGATTCCGTTGCCGTCGTTGTAGACGACTTCGCCCTTCTCGATGTCCTCGTTCAGCTTGACATCAAATTCTTCGATGATCAAGCCTTGCTCTTTCAATATGTCTCCTGCAGCCATGCTCATTCGCCTTCTTTAACGTGGCCGAGTAGTCTAAGCCTGACGCGGTCCTCGGTGCTAAGCCTTCGATCGCCTGCGTACTTGGCCTTCGGAATCGCGGTGTAGGAGCCGCGGTCCGACAGGTCCTTCGTGTCCTCGATCAACTGGTTGAGGATGTCGTCCGTCATGGCTTGAAACCGCTCAAGCTCCTCGTTCGACGGCGTGAAGCCTAGGTTAGCCCTCAAGCCTAAGAGCTCTTGGACCTTGGCCTGGTGGCGTTCGGCCTCGAAATTGCGTAGGCTCTCGCTCAGCTTCTCGTTGTCCGCTTGAAAGTGCTCGATCTGGCTCCTCAGCTTCGCGATCTCCACCTCATAGGGCGTCTTCGTCTTCTGCTCAAGCAACTCGCGCAGATTCTTGTTCGCCGCTTCCAGCTTCTCTATAGTCGCTTTTGCTTCAGCTAGTTCCTTGTCATGAGCATTTTCGCTCATCTTCCATTTTTCTCCTTTATTGATTTCTTCCAACTTTTCGGTTAGGGCAGCCGAGAATGTTCTCAGGCTGCTTTCCTTTCCAGAAAAAGTCTCTAATACTTGGGCGCTCGGATACGCACCCATGGGTACGAAGGCCACATGATTAAACGCAAAGTCCTTGAGAAGGTCTACGCCGTTGACCTTAGAGATATTGTAAGCAAAGACTTGGGGGCTAACAAAGCGCCATTCACCATTCTCGATCTTCTTCCAGGCGTCCGTATTCGTAATCTCCGCCACGCCGACCGCGTAGCCGTTTGGTGCATAAGCGTCTGTGAAGTAGCCTACTTCTACGGTTCCGGTGTGATCCGGGTACGCGATCAATGGCTTGCCGACTAGTGTACCTAAGGCTTTCTTCAGCGCTTCGTCTGTGACCTGCCACATGTTCTTGTTCTTAGTGGTGTCGATGACCATGATCTTGGCTAAGTGCCTAGTTGGATCGTGAACCTCGAGAGAAGCCATATAGTCAAAGCTAAAGGCAGCCTCTTTGGCCGCAGGCTCGAAGGATCCATTTTGATTTTCACAGTGCGCCCTGGCCTCTGTCTCGCTCCAATCTTCTATCGGATATCTGAAAGCCTGCGTGGTCGTCTCGGTCTTGCCTTTCAGCCTGCCGATGATGATCGATAACTTGCCCTCTTTTATGCGTCTGAAGCTGTCCTCCTGAAACTCGTCAGGATCTCTGAGCCGGCATGAATGCTCATTCGGATAGGGCACTACTTCTCTCCCTCCAACTCGCTGGGGTCCCATCCCATGAGCTCGTAGACTTTTTTGAGATTGCCGCCTAGAGGGCCTTGCCCCAGGTTGCCCCAGAGTTGGCTTACCGCCTGCGCCTGCTGGTAGAAGTCCGCTACGCTGATGGGGTTCCAGCGATGCTTCACCAAAACGGGTAAAGGCTTCTTCGGATCCAGCAAGCCCAGTATTCGTCGGACCTGCCGGTCGTACCACTGATTCTCTATCTCCCTGCGGAGGAGACGCTGCACGTCCGCGACCTTGCCGTCCCGGTAGGCCTCGAGCTCCGCATAAGCCGTCGCCCGGTTCACCTGCTTCTCGCGTCCTATCAGAAACTTGGGAACTCTGAAGTTGCCAATTATCTCGAAGTCGAGGTACTCGAGGCTCTGGATGAGGCCCGGGATGTCGCTTTTTAGGTCCACGGGCGTAGCCGTGACCTTCTGACTCATCGCTATGTTCTTGCCGGGCTCGATGCCCGTGATCACTTGATCTATGGCTTTCTGCGCGTCGGCGTCGCTGAGCCCTGAAACATCCACGGTCAGGATCACCGTAGGCGCCCAGAGCTTCTCCGCCGTCTCCTTGAGATCCGTGGCCAAGATCTGCTGTCTGGTCTCGCACATGGTTAGGACGGGTTCGATGTCGCTCAGCCCCTCCTGATCGGCTTCGAGACTAAGATTCGCAAAGTACAGAACCTGCTCCGGCTTGTAGAACCCGCTTTGCCCATTATACTCGAAGCCTGTAAGGCTCCAATCACCGTCAAGCTCCGGCTCAAGCTGCGTTGAGTCGAGGGGCAGAAGCTGCGTGGGCACGCCTTTCTTGTCCAGCACGATCTCGAAGCCGGCTCTACCGTAGATCGACCTCTTTATCTGAGCTACGAAGAGGACGTGATCCAAGTTGACGGCTTTATTCAGCGAGTCTATCTCGTCCTTGACACTCCGGTATTGCTCAAGCTGTGCAGCGATCTGCTCCTCCGAGAGGCCTCCAGGATCAGCCAACTCGAGCACTGTTTCAAAGCCTTTCGCGGTCGGGTAGAAGGCGTTCGCGATTATGCAGTTTCGCACCAACGAGTCGCGCCGAAACTCGCGGTAGAACTTGTTGCTGCCCGTGTACGGGTATTCGGGCGTCGGCCTAGACCAGATCCAATGCGTGGCGACAGCCGCCTGGTATCCTGGAGGCACCTTCTTAGCCATGATCAGGCCTCCCAAGCTCTTTCTTGGCGGTCGAGAGGATCGTTATCCCTGGCCGCTTCTTCAGAGCAACCCATGGATCCTTTTCCGTTGAGAAGCTCTTCGCGATGGGTTTCTGCGCCAAACCGGATCGTGTTAAGTCTTGTAGGGCAGGCTAAAAACAGACAACAAAAAAGACTTTGTATACTAAGAAAAATTTGTATACAAAGAGGATTTTGCTTAAGCGGTCCGGATGAAGATGCCTGTACCCTTTTCTTCTCTCCGCGGCTTCTTCTCCGGCGCTTTCACCTTTTCTGTTGGAGGAAGCGACGAGGGGGCGGTTTCCAAGAAGTCCCTGCCCTTCATGGTTATGCGATAAAATTTTGCGGGCAGCCCTTTGTCGTTCTCCTCATGGTCGAATTCGATGTATCCTTGCTTCAGGCAGTACTGAATATATCTGCCCGCCGTCGGGTTGTTCCAGCCTGGCAATCTGGCTATGCGGTAGAGGTTGGTATTCTCTTCGGCAAAGATTTGGAGGAGCTCCGCTATTTTTTCGACGAAGAACTTCTTGGACGCGGTCAACAGGCTTGGCACCGAGCCAAGAATATGGTGGAAAAAGGATATATATCCTACGGATAGGATATTTATCAAAAGGAGGTGAAAGCCAAACAATGGATTATCTGACAATCGTTTATGCCGTGGCCGCTGCTCTCGCTTATTCGGCGTCCTTCTACCTTAAGAACCGGACATCCACCAACGAGCCGTTTGACCCTATCAAGTTCTTCGCCACGCTGATCGTTGGTATCGGTATCAGCCTGCTGATGCTTTATTCGCACGTCCCTCTGACTGAGCAGGATGTTTTTACGCAGTTGGTTGCATATGCCGGTATGATCGCCATCGTTGAGACGCTCCTGAAGAGTGTGATAAAACCAAGTGCTGAAACTACATTGATGCTCACAGGCGTTGCTCTTGTTTTAGCCTCTGTTCTAGGGAAGAGGCAGCCAGCGCCAATGCCGTCGCCGCCTACTGTAACGCCTACGCCTGAAGGTGTTCCTACGCCTACAATCGCATGGCAACCCGCTGAAGTCTGGCAAGACGATGAGCAGACCTACAAGCTGGTTGATGCTCAGATCACGGATCTAACTGTAGTCTGCAGTAAACCTGTACCCATGGAGATCGCGGATGGGTTCAGCAACAAACAGATAGGTATCAGAGGGCGGATCCTAAAGCCTGATGGAACGCCAGAGACAAGGCCCTGCACCGTTGTACTCAACATGATCTCGCCAGGATCCACGATAACGACAGCCCAAGAACTCCAAGTGAAGACCGATGCTGACGGACGATTCGAAGCCTGGGGATACTACCGGATCCCGCACAACTTCACGTTCAGCCCTGACGTCAAAACATGGCCGGGTGCAACCTGTGTTCTGGTTTACAGCTCAGGTTGGGGTGGACAAAACAGAGTCTACCGCGGATTCGTCAAAGGTTTCACGATTCAATTCACAGGATAAAACGCGACAGCTAGAAGGTTTCGGCGAGGATCCGGTTGGGCCTAGGTCCTGATGCGTACGCATAGACAGCCAAGGCGCCAGCCCAGAACCTATCATTGCGACTGCCTTGGGACGAGGGGACTTCATTCTCCCTGTTTTTGTCAGATCATATCTCTCTGGGCATCCTCTTCCTCGGGATCTGAGAGCACAACATATGGAACATGTTAGGCTGTAAGCAGAAGGCCGACTTCCACTGCCACTATGACATCTATTACGAGGAAGCGGTTTGAGTTCTCGAGTACTCAAAGTAAGATATCTGCAGTGAACATTAAATTCCCGACAACGAAAACAAACATGTTTTAATATACTTAATTCATACACATATCAGATACAAATGAATACTAAGCGCGTCCAGGTCACGTTCACAGAGGAGCAATGGCAAATAATCTCAAAAATGAAAGGTGCTTTCGGGGACACTGACGCAAACCTTGTGAGAAACGTCGTTCTAGCGTGGCTTTCCGAAAAGTCCTTTATCTCCGACGCAGGTAAGAACAAGAGGATTAAGTGATGACCAGCTCCAAACTGCTAACCAAGCCCCTCGATATCGGTCGCGAGCGACTCTGTAATTGTCCCACTAATCACATCAACTGTCTTTCTGCCAAAGACTGGATCCAGTCTCAAGTAGCTGTCTGGGAGTTTTTCTACGAGAAGAGAGATATCCGAGACAAAACCATCCATCCCGCCGTCTTCCCCATAGCTTTACCCAAGAGATGCATCGAGCTTTTTACCCACGAGGGGGAGCTGGTCCTCGACCCCTTCGTTGGAATCGGGTCCACCTTAATAGCAGCCAGAGACCTGAACAGAAACGCTGTGGGTTTCGACCTCAAGAAAGAGTACATTGACCTCTGCGACTCTCGTCTAAGTCAAACTAGACTAGTTGAGAAGACTAAACAGATCGCTATCCACGACGATGCGCACAACATACCACAGTATCTAGAAGAAGAGACAGTCAGCCTCTGCGTAACATCTCCTCCATACGCCAACATGCTTAACCGGCCAAGACTGAACAAAAGCATTCGAGGAGACATCCGAAGAAACAAGCATTATTTGCAAATTCAGCAGTACTCCAGTGACCCGAGAGACCTTGGAACAATGGACCCTCTCGAATACGCTAACGCATTAGAAGAGATTTATCGAGGAATACTCCCGTTAATGCGTCTAAAAGCACACAATATAATCAATGTCACAGATCTCTGGTGGAAAAACAATCGGGTCAAAATCCACATCTATGTCATCGAGGCCTTGGAAAAAGCCGGATTTGAGCTAAGAAACATCATAATTTGGGACAGGAGAAAACTGGTGAATAAGGTTGGAATCTTCGGCTGGCCAAACAACTACATAACCTTAGGAACAACCTTCGAATACATATTGGACTTCTGGCGCCCAGCCTAACTATGGGAGTCTCCCATTTTTAACGAAGAACGCCATATCTCTCCCCAGTTCTGTGTTAGGCTTAAAACGATTACTCCTATACGATATGTCCTCCAGAGTTGAAGGAGGCATATAGCAATATCCGTTTGTCTTTCGGCACAAATCCTCCAGAACCTTAGAATTAGACTCTGAAAACTCGCTTGGATCGTTGAAAAACCCGAAGAGAGAGTCTCCGTCAAAAGCCAGTCCCCTCGTCGCCCTCTCCCTAAGCTTCACATTCTTCACTTCAACCCTATGTCTCTTTTTCTTGCTCCGAATGTCTGGATGATAAACGGTTATGTCTGTTCTCTCCTTTCTCAGAGTGTAATGGACACTCTCAACCAAACCAGCGTTTCTCAGCTCCCTTTCAGCACAAAGCTCGGCAATCTTCCCGCTCAACGGCTGGAAACTTTGGCTGACTCGGCGCGAAGCCTCTTCCATGAAATTACTGTACTCTATCCCATCGGCTATTACAGGTTCCAGCATCTTTTTCTTCAACTTATCTCTGAGTTCCGGCTCTAGATCCAATTTGGATAAGAAGGAATCGACTTTTCCCTCATAATATTTTGAGCGGTAATTGATCATGAGCTGATAGGTCTTCTCGTGAAGAATGTTGACATCTGCCTTTGGATCGGTTTGAAGAACTTTTCTAACAAGGTCTTTAGCGGAGGGGATCATTCAGCTCAAAAGAAGATAGATAACTTCATCCTAAAACATTTTACGGATAGATCTTAGTGCACGATCGATCAAAAAATGAACATTCTAGAAGGTCTTAGCGAGTATTGGACCGGGTTTAGGCTCCTTCTCTGTTGCGTAGACGGCTAGGGTGGTGGCCCAGAACCGGTCGTCGTGGCTTCCTTCGGGGTGCGAGAACTTAATTTTGCCTGTCTTGGTCAACTCGTAGCGCTCGACGTTCAGTTCGTTTATTAAGGCTCGATCGTAGGGCAGTTTGAACTCGTTTCTGAGCATCTTCTCCTTGAGAACCGTGGCCAGCTCCTCTTTCCTCTGCTCCGTGAACATTATGCCTTCCACGTTCTGTATACCCGCGTTCTTCATGTCCTCTGTGATATATTCGCCGACGCCCGTCTGATCCACGCAGACCCGGTGAACCGTCTTCCAGCGGTCCGAGAGCGCCTTCACGTAGCCTATCACGCTCGCGTAGCTCGTCTTCAGCGGAAACCGGTAAACGTGGACCAAGCGAAGGCGGTCCTCTTTCTTTTCAACCGCGGCGACGACGCTGTAATCCATGTGCTTTCCGAAGTCCACGCCGATGAAGAAGACGCCTACGGCAGCGTGCTCGAAAGGATAGTAAATCCAGTCCCGGCCCTCGACGAGAGGCTCGGACGACACGCATTTGGCGATGAGGTCCTGGGGCAGCCAGACGTCCACGTCTTCGACAAACTCGGCTTCAAACTCCATCGTGAACTGCTGAGGCAACATACTAGCCTGCATATCGTCTATGAATTGTTGCGTTATGAGGCCGGAGGCCACGGCTTCCCGCCAATTCGCATAGTGCTGACTGAAGCGATCCTTGAGCCTGCCCTTACAAAACTCGTAGAACTGGCTCTTTTGGCTCCACGGCGTGCTACTGACGACTAAGGTGCCTTGCGTCGTGGCCAGCATCGGCAAAAGCACATTGTTGAACATATACTCGTCACGCTCGAAGAAGGCTGCCTCATCCGCCAAGATGAGGTGGGCTGTTAAGCCCCGGATCATGTTTTCGCTGCACGGCAGAGCCCAGATCCGGCTTCCATTTCTGAAGGTTATCTTCGTCCGTTGCTGCTGAGCGACTAATTCACGCTTCACCGCCGGATCCATGCGGTTCAGATGCTCCTCGATCCTGTCCATAACGATCATGCTTTGTCTAAGGCCAGGCGCCACGACCAGGATCGCTTTATTCGGATTCATCGCGGCGAGGGCGATGGCCTTGGCTGCTATGGTCGTCGATTTGCCGCTCTGCCGTGAGAAGCGGACTGCGATCCTATCCGCCGTGTCTAGCAGAAGCGCCTCTTGGTATGGGGTCGGCTTGAACCCCAGCATGCTCTCGGCAAACTCGACGGGGTTCATCTGGCCAATGTCAGGCTGGACAATTATGGAGCTAAGCGTGTCTTCGAGCCTTCTCATGCCTTTTTCGAGGCTCTTCCTAACCTTTACCGCGAATCTGCTCCACAATGGCCTCCATCCTCTTCATCCTGGCCTCGAGCTCCGCGTACTTCTCGAAGCTGTCGAAGACCGCGAAGTAGTTGCGGATCACCGCGTTGATCGTTCGCAGGTATGCCAGCTCGACGACGTCGATCTCTCCGCCCTCCATGAGGCGCTTGACCACGGCTGCGAGCGCCTTCAACGCCTCCTCCCGACTCATCACATCGGCGGCCTCGATTGTCCGGACAATACTTTTTCTCATTGTCTGGACTATGGAGCCCCGCTGAAGGTTCAGCCTGGTAACCTGCTTCGTGACGGCGCCAACCGTTCTGCCCTGAGGAAGCTTCCCCACTATCTCCTCGACCGACGCGCCTCCAGAATACAGCTGGGCTATAAGCTGGTTCTCTTCGTCTGTCCAGCGTCTTCCTCTAGCCATGCGATCACCTCAAGGCCGCCAATACGTCTAGAACGATCTTGCCCAGGGATGTGGCGAGGAGGACCCAGATGATCTTCTGATAGAAGCCTGCGTGTTCAAGACGCTCCTCGAGCACCGCTACCCTGACCTCGAGACTGTTTATCCTCTCGTCCTTGGTCAGCTTCTTAGGCTTCTTCTCGGCTGGATTCGAACCTGCAAACCTCTTCAGGACTATGTGGTTGTTTTCTTTCTGCGCCCACCCGTCTTTTCTGCGCAAAACCTGGATGGATTCCTTCACGAATCTGCGGAGCCTCTTCTTCAGCTTGGGATCCAGCGCGTCCCGCTGGATGATCTCGATTCGGTCGATCATGCTGAATAGGATCACGTTGTAGTGGTATGCTGAGCCGCAATTGATGATCTCTTTGGCGAGGACCAGGTGCTTTCTCGCCAGGCCCTTGACGCCTAGGTAGAAGCCGGTGCTGTGAACGTGCGTCTCAACCGCTTCACTCGGCCTGCCGGAGCTCACCTCGCTGGCATCGTACCAGTAGACATCGATTCGATCGCCGAAGTTCAAGCCCCTGATCGTTTCCTCGACATCTTCAGCCATTCCCACAGACCTCGTAGTTCGTGATGATCAGGTTGGTGAAGCTCGATCTGTTTCCCCCGCTCTTCGTCTTGCTCGCCGTAAGGGTTTGACTTGCCTCGCGGACGTAGAAGCCTTTGTACAGTCGGCGGATCTCTGGATGGTCGTTGTATGTCAGCAGCCACTTTCCCCTCGTCTCACTAAGGATATTACGAAGATCCCTGTGGTCTTGCTCCGAGAAGTTGTGGCGGTAGTAGTCTAAGCCGTAGTAGGGTGGATCGCAGAAGAAGAACGTCTCAACCGTATCCCAGTTCCTGAAGCACACGCGGAAGTCGAGGCCGTCGATGTAACAGTTCTTAAGCCGCTGCGTGATCAGCTCGGTCTTCTCCAGAGCGCTCCAGAAGACCTCGGGCGCATGCTTATGCGCCTTCCGTTTGAACCCCCAGCCCCTGTCGAGCGTTCCGCTAAAGCTGCATCGAAGCACATAGTAGAACCGCGCGGCCCGCTCCACAGGCTCCTCCGGCAGAGGCTCCTCTAACCATTTAACGTAGAGTCTTCGGCTGTAAAGTATCCCTCTGAGTCGCTCGGCAAACTCGTCTCGACGGTCGCGTACTACACAGAACAGGTTCACGATGTCCCCGTCTACATCGTTATAAACCTCAACCGGGCTAGGCGATTTGTTGAAGAGAAGATTGGCGGCTCCTCCGAACACCTCCACATAAATATGGTGCTGCGGAATCAGCGGCAGCAATGCCTTGAGCAGATTGTACTTTCCGCCGATGTAGGGGAAGAAGCAGAGCCTAGCCAACACGACGTCGGCATGACCAAATTGACGAGCCTGATTTAAAGCGATTCAACGTTCCTCTACTTCCTCCAATTTCTCTAGAAAGTATAGGAGTTACGAAGGCAAAGTCGCTTCACCTGCGCGCGATGTGTGATGTCGCACGCGATAGGATATTGGAAACATCAAGTGAAAAAAAGTTTTAATTTCGAAGGCTGCATTAATATGTTTTCGTATGTTTCATTATCTCGCGGAAGAAACATTGCTGGAATCCTTGGAAGATGCGATAAACAGAATAGATGGTATGCCAATATCTGATGGGTGGAGAGGCGCAAACTATCGGTCATTTGGACCTTTACCCGATGTAAGGCTTCCTTTGTATGTAGTTGCTGATAGGAAAATACAAAAAGAAAAAATATTAGATGCCATGAGGGGGGCTGGTCACGCCAGCGAAAGGGCGAGAAAATCGGGTAGCTTCTATCATGAGATTCTTGCAAGATTATATGAGAAATCAAAGGATTATGTTTCAGTCAGTCGCAATAGAGAAGACGTTTTTGGCCTGGAACAGCACTTGGGAACCATCCGAGAACAAACGATCAGCTCTATCATGGGAGAATATTATACCGCATGGGATGATGTTAAGAGCAACCTAGAAAAAGTATGGAATTATGAGTCTCATTTACTCGTGTCTCGACTCTACTTCTTCCTTTCCCATTACCCAAGATGGGGCCCTAGAAGCATAGCCGACCATGTATTCTGCTTCAAATGTGAATATCAATTTGACGGAAGCAAATTACATCTTAGTGAAGATTCTCGGATCGACTTGTATAGAAAGAATAACGTAAATGTTGTTATTGACGTGAAAACAGGCAACCCCGAAGGCTATCACTACTTGACAGTAGTCGGATACGCTTTGGCACTGGAAAGCTGTCCTGGAGAAGTGAAAAAGATAGACATAGGTTGTATATTATATGTAGATCTTGCAACGCGTGATCCCATACCAAGAATGAAATGCAAATTCTATCCACTACTGGATTCTTACAGACAAGATTTTGTCGAAGAGCTGAAGAAGAAAATAAACTGGTATGCAAAACATCAATGATGATTATGAAAAAACTACTTTACATTAAAGGATATCCTGAGCAGATCAAGCCTACCATTCAAGCGTTTGCTAAGTACCAAGACTGCCTTTATCCGAAAAACAGAGAGTTGATTTATGAAGATCTTTATCCAAATCTGCTGGAACTTAGAAAGAGTAGGAAAAGAATTAGAAAAAAGGAAGCTACAAAAACGAGTCTGATCCATAATCAGGCCATTCCAGCTTGTTACACATTAGGTTTACTTACCAAGGAAGGAAAACCAAAACAAAATAGGTTAACATCTAAAGGGTGGGTCCTGTTAGACGCTCTTAAAATGCAAGGTGAAGAAGGTTATTTGAACAAATTGGGAAAAATCCTTGTAGATTTTGATAAGGAGCATAATAGAATTATTGAGACTATTGAATTTGAGCGAAAAGATCCTGGAGATTCTGTCTCCATTGTTTCGCTAGTTATCGCTCTTCACAAAGCTGGTATTCACGCATTCGAAAGAATAAATGGCCTCGCGCCCAAAGAGGAAGAGGAATTGAAGAAATATGGAATAGATTATTCCAAAGGGTCTAGGCTCTCTGATTTACTCAAGTATTATCAATTCTCGAACATCATTGTGAGGAGCGGGAACCAAGTCTACTTGAACAGCCCAAGGGTAAGAGACATAGAAAAGGAAACTATTTTGAGATCGGTAGATGGCATTTCGGAAACTATGTTCTTTGACGAGCTTTATCAGGAATATAAACGGAGAATAAGAAACAAAAGAGGAGGACCATATGTTCCAATTTGGCCACACATTAGAGACAATGTCTGCAAAAAGTTGGGCATTTCAGAACGTGATTTTGAAAAGAAACTTGTTTCACTTCCAACCGTTATCGAAGGTAAGCAAGTACATATCGCTCATGCGGGAATAGGTAAGCCAAAGTATCAGTTAACGGAATTTGGAAAAGGCTTTTACTACTACATCGCAATATTTGAGAGGACGAAGGGCAATGTACGAAAGATATAATCTAAAAATAAACCCGTTCACTGATCAGTCACTAGACTATCCTATAGTGAATAGGGTTGAAACAGAAAGTATCATGCGGCGGAGGCTCGCATTATTTGTTCAGTCAAGAAACCCAGGAATCATTCCACTCCAAGGTGCCTATGGGGTTGGTAAGACTTTTTTCCTGATAGCTCTCGAGAACAAGATTTGCGAAGGAACTTTTTTTGAAAGAAAAGAAAAAGTGCTTGCTTCCTACATTACAGCGATTTTTCCAAGGGCTCCTTCTCAATACATTCATTACGTATATTCGCAATCTATGAAGAGGGTTGGTTTTGAAAGGTTTCGGGATATGATTCAAGCTTTGGGTAAACTAAAGAAAAAAGAAGATTTGCTTCGGAATTTCGATAGAGATTTTCGAAATGCGTTACTGAATTTTGAAAACAATGAAGAGGCAGCTTGGGCATACGTGAGTGGCGAAACGATTAGTAGAAGTGAAGCAAAAAATATTGAAATAGGTCGCAGTGTTAAGGATGACGAGCAATCACTGACTGCGTTTCTAGAATTCCTAAAGCTTCTCCACATTCTTAATTATGAGTCTTTCGTTCTCCTTATCGACGAATTTGAATATCTCTTTGCCAGAGGGGGGCAACAGGGAGCGCAGTTCCTAAATACGTTTCGCTTCTTATATGACAGGGCGCTTGAAAGATTTTCTCGTGGAGAGAAGATTGCTAATCCACTTTTCGTACCCGCGTGTTCTATTCTAACTTGGAAGCAGATTTCAGAGGATGCGGAAAGACAAGTTATGGGAACGAAACCCTTTGTCGATAGATCACAAGAGGCGATTCCTCTTCCACCATTTGACCACAAAGAAACAAAAGAGCTTGTATTTGGTAGATTGGATAGGTGGAGAATAGATAGATCTGATAAGAGTAGGTTGGGACTGTTTCCATTTGTCGATGGAGGAGGAAACGATCCCTTTGATTTCATTACGAAAGTCAACACGGGGTTGCCTAGATTGATTCTTAAAAATACTGCCACAATGCTTGATGAAGCATATGAAAGAAAATTCGAAAATATTGGTCTCAAGGAAGTGAAGACTTTGGCTAGGGATTTGGGGATTGAACATAGTGAGGAATAAAGATCTGTCTCTTGTGGTCGAATAGGCTTCTGGTAGTTTAAATTTAGGAGTCTCATGTCTTGATATTTCCAGCTGCGTCGTTCTTGCAGACAATATCCTGCGAAACTGGACTTATAAGACCAAGCAGTGGAGCGGTGTAGCTCTCGCCTGTAGGCAGGGCTATAGTTATCTGAAAGAATCAAAGAAGGGGAGGAATGTCGTTTTTCGTGCCCTTACCAGCCATCAATGAAAGATAATATGCCTCAATTACTGGCACGCTCGGCAAGTAGAATTGTCTTTTCTTTTGTGATTGATGACGAAACAAATTCAACTTTATGATATCCATTCTTCTCATAGAAGTCGGTTGGATTGGGGAATCCGCCGCTGCATTTTATTCTCACGAATTTTGGATCGATGGATTTCAGGATTTTCGAGCCTATACCCTTGTTCCTATGCTCCTTATGCACGACAAGATTCCAAAGTGTTTCACCATTGGTTACGGCAATTCCTAAGATTCCAACATCAGACTCTGCGACTATGACTTGTTGTCTACCAATCTTGTCGCGAATCATTCCAGAAGGCAAGAATCCTGGATCGTGATACATGTTATGCAAGTGAGTGTCAATGAATTTGACAATAGATCTCCACTCATCAAATGACGCCCGTCTTATTGTGAGGCCTGAGGTTTTCATAGTATTACCAATCCATGTTCAACAACTCTATTTATTGAGTTTTTCCCCGGAGAAGGCCTGGCAGCATCCTCGATATCGATCTTACTCTGATCAGTTCATAGACCTTCGCATTAATCGAAAGAAAAAGAGGGGATTGCGGGGAGCATTATTCGGGTGATGTCTCCAGCATAAGGAACATTTCGGCATACGTGTTGGCGATTTTCACGTAAGTGTCTCTTCCGGGAACTTTCACGAGGAAGTCTCCGCCTTCCTCACCAACGATTTCGAGTTCGCCCATCCTATTTTCGCTTCCTGTAAGGTTTGAAT
>Ga0315280_10008181_pt1 | contig 13757 bp, 13 predicted proteins | sample YL17G06_40_MG_FD_203697 | JGI IMG/M metagenome (GOLD analysis project Ga0315280, IMG submission 203697) | Sediment microbial communities from Yellowstone Lake, YNP, Wyoming, USA - YL17G06_40 | ecosystem: Environmental > Aquatic > Freshwater > Lake > Sediment | place: USA: Wyoming | collected...
GGACAGTCCCGGACTGGTCAACAAAATAGCCCCACATTTTTATATACTCCTGCCCCGGCAGAAATTCGTCATTCGTCTCTTTCAGCTTCGCCGACAAAATGTCATCCAGCCCCTTCTGCAATTTACTGTACTTTGGCTTGTCACAAAAATTATTAAGCTGATAGAGGTCTTCCTGATTATCGTAAAGTAGCCACGGCCTATTCAAGTCGCGCACATAAGTATAGCGCCGCGTACGCACGCCGCGATACTCCTTGCCGCCATCGCTTCTCTTCCACTGACCAAACGGCGATGGGCAGCTAATCAAGGCAGCATTGTCCCCCGCTTTTGCCTCACCCCTTACAATATCGGAGAAATCTTTCCCTTCCACCGTATCAGGTATCTCAATGCTGCACAGACCAAGCAGCGTCGGCATAATATCAGGCGTGTTAATCGGCATATCAATTGTTCTTCCTTTTCTGCCCAACAGTGCCGGATATTGTAAAAGAAACGGAACCAGAATCGACTCATCCCACGGCTTTTGCTTTTTTCGCTGGCCCTGTGAAAAGAGCATGTCACCATGGTCCGAAGTAAAGACAAATATGGTGTTCTCCTCAAGACCAGGCTCCTTCAACATCTCCACGATTTCCCCAACGCAGTCATCGAGCGCAGCAATATGAGCATAATAACCTGCAAGCGTCTCTCTTGCCTGATTCTCAAAATCTTTGGGCACATTAGCCCGTAAAGTCAAATTAGCGGGCTTGAACAAATCCCTATATCTTTGCGGTGCGGTGTCGTATGGGTCATGAGGCGGCCCCCAGGAAAGAAAAACAGCAAAGGGCTTACCTCGATGCTCAAGAACATACTGTTGAACCTCACGGGTCTGCGCAATGGCATCGTAACCATCCCATTGCCGCTTTACATCTTCGTCACCATAGTAAGAAGAGTTGTTATAGTCATGCGTACACCCCATTGCCCTCCAGAACTTAAAGCCCTGCCGTCTTTCCTCCGGGATAAACGCGCTTCTTTTGTCGCCATCAAGATGCCATTTGCCGACATAGCCGGTTTCATAACCCGCCTGGTTGAATGCCTGCGCAATCGAAATGGCGTCCTTGCTCAACCTAACATCGTTCAAAAACACACCGTTAGTTAACGGATATCGCCCCGTCATCAGACTCGCACGATACGGGCTGCAAACAGGACAACCTGAGACCGCATTAGCAAAATTAACACTTTCTTTCGCGAGCTTATCCAGATTTGGCGTCCTCACGTCCCTGTTGCCCGCGTAGCCGGTCGCCTCCGCACGCCACTGGTCCGCAAAGATAAAGACAAGGTTTGGCTTACGGACGACACGCCTTGCAGCCGCAACCCGAAGTCCTGCACAGCCCGATAGACCTGACCCGACAAAAACTGAAGCAGCACCTGCCGCCGCCTGCAAAAACTTCCTTCTTCCAATACGACCTTGTTCCATCAGACCTTCCTGCCGAACAGCATCGGCTGCCTGCTCCTGACGGTACCGAAAACTACTTTCGCAATCCGGTTCTGTCTATACTCAGACGATTACTTCACAAGGTTCTTAAGATACTTGATACTTCGCTCCGCCTGCTCGATGGTGCCGCACTCAACGCTCAGCACAATGTCACGCGGCGCAGTTTTGCATACCTCGATAACCTTTTTCCAGTCTATAACCCCTTCGCCGCACGCACAACCAGCCGGAGTCCCCGTAACCTTGCCGCGCTCGTCTTTCGATTGCTGCATCGAAATATCTTTGGCGTGCACGTGAACCAATCTGTCCTTGACTCGTTTCAGCCACGCAATGGGGTCATGGCCGCACAGGTAACTATTGCCCGTATCGAAATTGATTCCAATCGCCGGCGAATCAACAAGCTTATAGATTCTGTCCAGACCATCCGGGTGCTTACTGTATTGCTGGTGCGGCTCAAGGCCTATCATAATTCCGCGAGGCTCAGCCACCGCAGCCGCCTCCGTCAGCGTATATTTCATCAACCCGAAGTCTTCCTCCTCCGTAGTCCACCCGGGTTTTGGACCCTCGTCGGTATTGACCACTGGCGCACCACACTCGGCCGCAAAGCGAATAGCCTGCTTGAGATAGTTGACACTAATATCCGGCTTGCAAAGCGGAGTATGCGACGATAAGCCGGAAAGTTTCACGCCCGCCTTTTCGCACGCCCGCTTGACCCGATACGGGTCGTCCAGCATCGAAACATTCATATAATAACCCGCCTCACTCATTAGCTCCCGTCCCCACTGAACCCACGGCTCAATGTACTCATAACCCAGTTCCGCTGCCTTTTCTACACCCTGCTCGAACGACTTGTCGGCATGCCGCACAAACTCCAAATTGACCCCAACATATACCTTTCCCATTCTGTAACCTCCTTTATCTGTTCCGAAATTACTGCTTAGATATCATCGTACAAGTAACAATTTGTATTATCCATTTGCCAAAACAAAACTATCTTCCAACATCGTGAACTACCACTCCAAACTGAAAATGTTGTTTTAAATATTCAACCATACCTGGCAGCTTGTCCATCGTTAAAAAGACCAAAGATAAAATCGCAATCACCCACATCGTCGGCTTGACATCTCTTAATTTGCCGGACAAAGTTTTTATCACCACAAACGATACGAACCCGAACGCCAGGCCTGTGCTGATACTATAGCTCAAGGCAATCATCACCAGTATAATAAACGCAGGAAATGCCTCCTCCAGATTCCCAAAGTCTATCCGTTTGATTTCCTTCATCATAAATAAGCCCACCATCACAAGCGCAGGCCCCGTCGCATACACCGGCACTATCCCGACAATCGGCACAAACAATAACGCCAGCAGAAATAAAACTCCCGTAACCACCGAAGTCAGCCCTGTTCGCCCACCCTCCTCAATACCGGCAGCCGACTCAATATACGATGTGATAGTCGATGTCCCCAGCGCAGCACCGAGCATACTGGCTGCAGCATCAATCTGCAGCAACCGGTCCAGGCCCTTTATCTTGCCTTGCTCATCTATCATTTTTGCCTCGTTACAACAGGCCACCAGGGTTCCGATACTGTCGAACATATCCATAAACATCAAGGTAAAAATGCTTCCAAACAGACTCCACTTAAATGCCCCAAAAATATCCAACTGAAATGCTACCGGCCTGATGTCAAAATGAAAGGAGAGTAGTTCTGTCGGCTTTTCAACATAGCCGAAAAGAGCCGCCATGCCCGTCGCGAACATTATTCCAATCAACAAAGAACCCTTCACCTTCTTTATTTCCAGAAAAGCCATCACCAGCAGGCCGCAAAGACCCATCACAACCGGCCAGGTCATCGGCCCAGCCGAAACAAGCGTCGCTTCGTTCTTAACAATTATCCCCATATTAACCAGGCCGATAAACGTTATGAACAACCCTATGCCGACAGATATCGCCGAAATCAAACTGATTGGAATCGCTTCAACGAGCCGTTTTCTCAAACCTAACAGAGTCAATAGATAACAAAGCAGCCCCGAAAGAAACACAACGCCAAGCGCCGTCTGCCAGGTGATTTTGCCGCCCATCACAAGACTGTAAGAAAGAAAGGCGTTAAGACCCATACCGGGGGCCATCGCTATCGGGGCATTCGCAAATAAACCGGTGATGATGGTTATAATGGCGCTTACTATACAGGTGACAATTATCAGTGCCTGTTTGTCCATTCCTGCTGCGCTGAGAATGGCCGGGTTGACGAAAATGATATACGCCATCGTAAGAAATGTCGTTGCCCCCGCCACAAACTCGATTCTTACGCTCGTCTGCTTATCTCCGAGTCCAAAAAATTTAACTGCCATTCTAACTCCACAATTTTTATTTTTGATTTTTGCCTTTTGCATTTCCGGCTTGACTGCCCTGCCAGGCCAAAAGCCCGACCATCTCACCAACCAAACTGGCAGAGTTTCGGGCTGCTATCATGTAGAACGTCGCCAGATCTTCCACCGCACTCTCATCGGCCTTGTCACTGATACAGCGTATCACAACGTGCCCAACCCCCTGCTGAAAACAGACCTGTGCCACCGCCGCTCCTTCCATCTCTACCGCATCTGCCTTGAGTCTCTCGCGCAACTCAGCACACTTCGCGGGTGAGGCAACAAATATATTCCCTGTAACAACTCTGCCTCTGACAACTCTCGGCGTTCTTTCTCCCTCCTTGGTCTTTATCGCTCCGAGTTTTATTTGTTTCGCCGCCTCCTCCGCCAGTTTCACCAGTCGCTCATCTGCAGGGAAAAAAACAGGGTTCTCCCACCCATCGAGAGGATTTTTGGCCCCTTTATATGTCAGACCTTGCGGCCACAGTATCCCCATATCATGAAAAGCAGTCTCCTTCGCTATCACTATATCCCCAGGCGACAACTCCGGATTCACCGCCCCCGCAACACCCGTAAAAATTACCTCGCCCGGCCTATAGTGCTCTATCAATAGCGTAGTCGTCATAGCAGCATTGACTGCATAGACTCCTGTCCATGCAACTACAACTTTCTTGCCATTTAATCGCCCGCTGACAAACTGCATCCCTTCAATCCGCTTCTCCTGCCGTTCCGTGAGTTTATCCTCAAGTACCGCTATCTCCTGATGGAACGCCCCCAGAATTCCCGTAACTGGCTCAGGTTTTGTCCCTCGAAAAACCGGACTGCACGAACCACACAAGAGGATAATCGATATGTAGATGACCGCCCTTAATTTGCTATATCTCATCGGAACTTCTTTCCAAATCTACCCGCTGCGAACCCAGTTAGAGAAGGAAAGTCATTTCTCTAACGGGGCCAAACTGCGAGCGAGAGGAGTCGAACCTCCACGTCCGAAAGGACACAAGGTCCTAAGCCTTGCGCGTCTGCCAATTCCGCCACGCTCGCATATCGTATAAACCCGAAATTCGAATATCGAAATCCGAAACAAACTCGAATGACAAAAATCCAAAATTCCAAACGTTTTGAGCATTGGGACATTTGAATTTTAATATTGTTTCGGATTTCAGATTTCGTGCTTCGTGCTTTTCATTGTTTCGTGCTTCGGATTTCGTGTTTCGTGCTTATCTTTCGTATATACGCTACCCCGACCTGTCGGGATTCACTACCCATCTTGTTCTTTTGATTTTTCCTCAAGCTCTGATATCTTCTCAATCCTTTTCTCTGCCTGTTGCAGAATCCCCCTGCAGTGCTTAATCAAGGCCATCCCCCTCTCATATTGTTCAAGACTATCCTGCAAAGGTATTTGCCCCTGCTCAATCTTACCCACAATGCTGGTCAGCTCCTTAATCGCCTCTTCAAAACTCATTTTACTTATATCGTTTTTTTGCTTTTTATCTGCCATTTTCCTAACTTTCTACTTCTGCCTTTTCACTTCTAACTTTTTACTTTATTTGTTACCTTGCTTTCAATCAAATTCTCACTGGCAAGTTCTGTAATTAACGAATCTCCAATCTCCACGTCGCCCAAACCTCTCACCACCAGCCCCGTTTTCCTGTTGGTGGTAATACTATATCCTCTCTGCAACACTGACTTCGGATTCAGCGCCGCCAGCCGGTTCGCAGCGGCTGTAAGCTTCATCCGGCAGCTATTAATGATACCCTTTATCCCGGAATTTGCCAGATTCTGCCAATTATTCAACTCGACCATTTTCCTCCCCAGAAGCCGATGCGGCTCAATCTTTCTGACTTGCTCATAGCTTTCGGTCAGTTTTCGCTGTGCTCGCGTCAGCATCTCTCTCACTGAACCCGTCAACGCTGTCTGCAACTCGTCCAGCTCCTGCTCTCTGTTGCGCACCGGCAAAAGCGGATTCCTGAATACCGAACTTGCCAAAAGCGTCTGCAATCTCTGCCCCGCCAATTCCAATCCCGCTGTGATTTCACCTGCCAGCCGGCCTTCAATCGCTGCCAGCCGCCCCAGAACTTCCTGCATATCCGGCACAGCCACAACACCGGCTTTTGTCGGCGTCGATGCCCTCGCATCCGCAACCAAATCTGCAATCGTGGTGTCAATCTCGTGACCAACCGCGCTTATCACGGGAATCCTGGAATCGTAAATTGCCCTCGCAAGAACTTCTTCATTAAATGCCCACAAATCCTCCGGCGACCCGCCGCCTCTGCCGACAATCAAAACCTCGAGCGATAGTTTACTATTGCGTCTGTTCACATCTCGCAATGCCGCCGCAATTTTCTGGGCCGCCCCTTCGCCCTGCACCGGCACAGGATACAGAAACAACCTCGTACAAGGCCAGCGGTTCCATATACTATCCTTAATATCTTCTATCGCCGCCCCTGATTCGCTGGTCAATATCCCAATCCGCATTGGATATTCTGGCAATGGCTTCTTGCGTGCCTCGTCAAAAAGTCCTTCCGCCGCAAGCTTTTTGACCATTTGCTCAAAAGCCAACTGAAGCGCCCCAACCCCCTCCGGCTCTATCCTTTCAACATAAAGTTGATATTTGCCTCCAGCCACATAAACATCGATATGCCCTGTCGCAAGGACCGCCATCCCATCTTCAGGCGAAAACTTAACACTTCTACAGCTGCTTGCCCACATAACGCACGGCAATATGCCATCTTCATCCTTCAGTGAAAAATAGCAGTGGCCGCTTTCTTTATGAAGTTTCCAGTCGCTGATTTCGCCTCTGACTGTCAGGCGTGAAGGCAGCCGTTCTTCGAGGGCTACCTTGACTAACAGATTAACCTGACTGACCGTGTATATCCTTGCTTTATTCTGCATTTGTTGTAGTTCGTAGTTATGAGTTCATAGTTCGTCGTGCTGACCAACGACCTGATTATAACCTCAATTCGCTTTGTGGAAAAGCCCCCAAAGAGCCAGACACCGATTTATCCGCCAGACGTGTGGCGGATTAACACCGATTGACACGGACTTTGTTTAACCGCAGAGAGCGCGGAGGGCGCAAAAGAAAATCAAAAGGATGTGCTGTTTATCTGAATAAGTCGGAATGTGAACCTGTTCTTACCAAAATAAGGTCATCATCGGCAATACGATAGATAAGAAGCCAATCAGGGCTTATATGACATTCACGATATTTGTCCCATCGGCCAAACAATTTATGGTCTCGACATCTGACGTCTAATTTTTCCCGTGCGAATAACTTCTCAATAACTATCCTTAGGTCGTTAATATCCTTATGCTGTTTCTTAACCCGCTTGTAGTCCTTTTTGAATTGGGTTGTATAGACGATGTTCAACTGTCCAGCTCCCGGAACAATTCATCAACACCAGAAGCCCTGTGAAGCTCTTTGCCCGCCTCAGCTTTGTCGAGCGTCCTGGCGGTAAGTGCGTTCGGTATTTTCAGCTCAAACGGAATTCCCCGGTGAATAACAATCTGTCTTAGGAACATTGAAATCGCCTGCGACATTGTGATATCCAGTGCGGCGAGAATGGCCTGCACCTGTGCTTTGGTATTCTCATCTATTCTTGTTTGTATAATAGCAGTTTTCGGCATTTTATCGCCTCCTTCTCATTCACGCATTACCTACAAATGTATTGACAATATCTATACATCGTATAGACATATCTTCGGCAAAGTCAAGCATATTCTTAAAAAATCTTTGACTGGCTCCGGTTCATAGGATTAACACGAATGTTAGGACAGGATAACAGGATTATCCTCTCGACTGCGCTCGAGACAAGCTTGTTAATCCCGTCTAATAAAAGAAAATAGCCACAAAAGATATTGCAGGGTGGACTTCAGCCCACCAATTTCTCTCAACAACTAACAAAATGCTTTTCACTGGCGCGCCAGTATCTTGCGAACAATAGTCTCGATTCGCTCGATCCAGCCGAAGTCAGCAAAAATGTCAACCACTATCGCCGCAATAACAGTGCCAACAATAGTGACAAAAACAGCAAAAATAAAATGCGACGCTTTCTTAAATATCCACCCGATTATTTTTTTAGCCATTCCTTTCTTTTTGCTCTTGGCTGGCAAATCTGCCTTGTCGCTTGTGGTCAGTCGGGTTATTTTTTCTTTTAATTGATCGGCTTTGGTTTCTAAGTAATGAGTGTCTGCCTGACAAAAGAAATTAGACTGCTCCCAAAGCCCATCCCGCAGGTTTTCCAATCGTTTGTATTCCAGAAGATCAGCTTTTCCGTTCTTAAATGCCGAGCTTATCCAGCTATATATCCTATCGATATACGCGGTCCAATCTTTCAAATAAGTAACCTTGGCTTCCGTTGCGACATTGGGATTATGGCCAATATCCTGACGAATCCAGCTTTTGGCCTGCTGACATTCTTGACCAAAAGTATCGAGTACAAGTTCGTGGAAAGGTTCGCGGCATTTGTCATTATCTTTGACTTTGAGATATGTCTGAACAAGGTCTTTCGCTACATCGAGAAACTTATAAAATCTTTCTGGCTGATAGTCATCGTCCCACTTACGCATAATATCAAGAAAAAAGTTTTTTGAATCATCTATCATAACTTGTCTTTTTTTGAGTCGGTTTGAACAGCGAACAGGTTGGACAAGTAAGAAAAACCTTACCACTGCTTAAACCGTTTAACCGAGTGCAAGTCGGTCATCCCAATTGTTCGTTTCTCAAAAAGCCTGTTTAGTTGTTGATTTTAGCAACTATCTGTTCTGTTGCCGATAAGATAATATTCTACTCCGTTTTTCCTTTATTTGCCAGTCAGAGGTAGGGTAAAATGGTTCCGTTTCGACATCGAAAGAGTAATCCGCTACCCTGACCGAGTAACGAAAATCTAATACGGGTGCGCCATGAAAGGCCGCTCACATTTAATACCTTCGCTCTTTGCGGCAATTTGCCTCCTTGCAGCATTGCTGGATTGGCCTTATGGCTATTATGTTTTCCTGCGAATAGTGGTTTGTATCGCTGCCCTTTTCGTAATTGCGACTGCCTATGAAAGCCGGCAAACTTGGGCTATATGGTTATGGGGCACAATAGCTGTTTTGTTTAATCCTATTATAAAAATCCCCTTATCGCGAGAAACGTGGCAACCTATCGACCTTGTTTGCGCTGTCCTTTTCGTAATTGGAGCAATCATAATTAAAAGGACAAAACAAATTATTGAATCGAAAAATGACGACTTTTATGAAAGGTTGAAAAAGTATCAGGAAAGGGAAAAATACCTGGATAATCTTGAAAAGCAATGTGACCAATTAGATGCTGAATTTGACGAAATTGAGCGTAGAGCAAAGATGCATGAAAAACAAAAATAGATGACTAACTCATCCGTGATTCCAGATAATCTCCTTGACCTCAGCGAATTCTGCCTTTACGTCATACCAGAAGTCACCGAGCTCCTCATTTTACGCTCGGCTTTGGTGCGGTGATTTTGAGAAAAAGACGCTAAAACCTTTTTGAGAGGGACAAAGAATGAAAAAGACAGTTATATGTTTTATGGTTTCTGCTGTGGGTTTTATGTTTGGGTGTGATTCTCAGAGTTATGTCCCTGCCCCGTCTCACCCACACCCGATTTACACTATTAAAATAATTTCAGACCCACCCGGCGCACGAATTGAGGTTGATAACGATTATGTCGGTGATGCTCCCATTGAAATTCAGGTAGAAGGAACTGAGAATAGAACTTTTGCGAATTGGTTCCACGCTACTAACATCAGCGCAATACCTATACACCCAGGGCAGTCTGTGCAAACTAAGACTTTTTATCAGAGTGATAAAATCCCAAACACAATCCTTTTTGATATGAATCTTAGTTATGTTCCGCGTCAATATGACATAAATATTCACAACAATTAGACGGACACTAAAAGGACACCATAGAACAGAGAAATATTTCGAATAATGCGGATAATGTGCGATGTTGAACCAGCCACGCTTTTACTGCTTGGCTTGGGTGCGGTGATGCTGAGAAGAAAACGCTGATGTTGTTATTTTAGCCCTGACAGCTTTTGCTCTATCGCTTCTATCCGCTTCACCAAGTCCTCAATTGCCTTATGCTCAAGGATATATTCGACGATGTTTTTGCGGATCAGCCGCTACAAGCGGATTTCGGGTTTTGTATTTCGTGCCTTCTTTTAACGAGCATCGAGTATCGAGTATCCACTCACCACTCACCAATTAACCAATTAACTATTTTTCTTTATGCCTTCGAGTCTTCGTGGCCAATTTTGTCTTTTGCCCGCCTTGCCTAAAAAATGATGTTCAAAACAGGTACATTTTTGCTTAAAACCTGCTCATTTTTGTTAATTTTTGTAAATTTTTGCAAAAAAATGCAAATTTTTGCTAATTTTTACCCTCATTTTTCGCCCAAAAACAAATAAGTCCTATAAAATCACACTTTTTACTATCGCCAACCACCCCATTTTTCAAAATTTCCCTCAAAAACCCCTGTTTTTTCTTATTTTCCGACTTTTTTTCTCTTCTTTTCTCCCGTTTTTCTGTCTTCCGTCTTCTGTCGCCCCTCAATTTATCCTCCATCCCCCGTCTGTCCCGATTTCAATGTCCCCGGTTACTTCCGCAGAGACGAAATAGTTAGAAGGTGTGACATAGGGTTGTCACTGTATGAAAAAAACTCCGGGGAAATTGCGCAGGACAATCGATATCTGTATATATGGCGAGAGCCACCAGCCCAATGGTGTGGTCTTAAAAACCCAGCCGAGCTGATTCACAGAGGGTGCCGCTCGGCCGGACCAACTTCCAATGCCCCAAAGTCTTTCCTAACTCAACCCCAATCCCCTATTGTTTTATCACACGTGATTTGCGACCTTGTCATGCTGATTCCGGCCCGGTCCGGCAAAGAAGTCCTGCCGGATGCCGGATCCTGCCGGACGAAGCATCTGGCCTTAGCATCTAATTACACATAAGATGCTTCGCTTACCAAAACAGCAGCTTAACGGCTTTTAAAAATGACAAAGACCGCAAGCTCTCCCTTCACAGGCACCTCAATAGAATCCCCACGACACACGCCCTGGACAATGGCATCACCGAAAAAGTCCTCAGGGTTCATCAGACGAAATGAATCACCATCCTTCAAAAAGCCCTTAACCGGGACTTCAACTTTCTCGGATTTGCCCCAGTTGAAAATTGCAAGATGTCCGCGATTCCGGTCAAACCTATTAGGTAAAAGAACAATCTTATTTCCCGCTGGACGCTCTTGATCCTTTCTGATGACAAGATTTCCTTCCTGCAAGGCCTGTTTATATCTGATAATGCTTATCTCACCATTAACTACCACATTATCGCGGACTTCACAATTTTCATTGTAAGGCGCATCGTAGCCGATTCTTACTCCGACGCCATACAGGTAATTTCTGAACACCCGAATATTATGGCTCGGCCTGCCGCCGCCAATCAGAAACGGTCCCTTCTTGTAAAAGATATTATCCTCCACAAGAAAATTATTTACGTATGCACGTTCGGAGCCGTATGCATGCAAAGTATAAGTACCGTCGTATCGGCAGCTCATTATGCAATTTGAGATTACCTTGACGCCTTGGTCATTTTGCGTGTAGATGCAGTGCCCATGACCGCGGTCGGTCCCGAGCCAGCCATTATCGTAAATTATACATCCGTATATCTCTGCGCCGATTGCATCCTTCCAGCAGCTTATGCCCTGATTACAGTTATGAATAATAAGGTTTATATATTTGCAGTTCACGCCGCCATACATATTCACGCCGCCCCACGGCCGCTTCAAATCCTCAGGACTCGACCCCGGGCTGACCGGCTTCTCCGGCACCGGCTCAGACACAAATATCTCAAGGTCCCGCACCCATACGTGCGCGGAGGGATTTTGCACAGATAAGCCGCCATCTATCCCGACACGCTCACCCTGCAAGGGGCGAATTTGAATCGGATTCCCCTCACTACCTATAAGCCGAACCTCAAAAAGCTCCTGCGGACGACGCTTGTAGATACCACCAAGCAGATATATCGTGTCCCCAGCCGCAACCTTCTGGCTACCATCCAGAGCCGAAGCAATGTCCCACGGTGCTTCTTTAGTTCCGACATTTGTCGCCTTGCCATCCGGCCCAACATACCATTCCCCCGCCCGGCAGATTGTCCCTAATAAAAGCAACACCCATAATACAACGCCATATTGCGCCGTCGTCATTTGAACTCCCTTTATATAACCACCCCCAAAAATGCCCCACTGCCTAACCATTTACACCGCCATTGCGATTCCGGCTCAAAAGCAGAAAGTAGTCTCAAACTTCTTTTTGCATTTTGCTTTTTGAACTTTGATTTTCCTCACCGTCCAACCATCTAACCATCAACCGTCGAACCGTCCCTTCCTTTACTCTTCCAGAACCCTTTTCCTGTAAAGCTTGGTTCCGAGGGCGTTTTTCCAGCCCGTCCAGTCCGAATCGCCCGGCTCATTATCAATCGCCGCGGTAACCTGGTTTATCTTCGCATCCAAATCATCAATGTAATAGACCATAAATGCTTCCGCCGTCGCCGGCAGCTTTGGCGAACCAAATTCGTATTGGCCGTGGTGCGACAGGATAATATGGCTGATAGCATCCAGCACCGCTGGCTCAATCTGCGTCCCCTTAGCCCTGAGCGCCTCTGCCTTCTGGTTTACCATAAGAAGGCTTTTCACGATATGCCCGAGCAACTGTCCCGAATCGGTATATGAAAACGCCATTTCATAAGAAAGCTCTTCGGTCTTACCGATATCGTGAAGGAAAATCCCCGCCAGAACCAAATCTGTCTGCACGTCCGGATACAACGGCAATATCGCAACAGCCACCCGCATCATATTGTGGGTATGCTCCAGCAGACCGCCGATATAATCATGATGCAGCTTCACCCCGCCCGGCGCGGTGCAGAACTTATCCATCAATTTATCATCCGCCAAAAATTCCTCCACCAGTGCCTTTAACTGCGGATTCTTTATCCGCCCGGCAATTTTTTTTACCTCCTCGAACATCTGCTTTGTATCTTTACTCGTTCGCGCAAGAAAATCCTCGATGCTGACCTTACTGGAATCAACGACACTGATGTTATTTACAACGATTTGCAGATTACTTTGATAAAGCTCGCTTCTTCCCTGCACGCGCACAAAGCCCGGCTTCGGCAGCGCCTTATAAACCGTCTCGGTCGCCTGCCACATCCGCCCGCTCAGTTGTCCGCTGCGGTCCGAAAGGAACATTGCTATGTAGAAATCACCCTTGCTCGTGCTTCGCAAAACCGGCTCTCGCACTAAATAAATATCATCGACTGTCTCCCCAGGCCTTATCTCATTGATAAATTTATGCGCCATCATTGCCTCCATTAATATAACCAATTAACTACTCACCAATTAACCAATCATATTTCCTGCCCTGCCTTTCTGCAAGAAGTGATTTCCTAAATTAACCAATCACCAATTAACTAATTAACCAATCACCAATCCCAAGCCCCGAATTATCCTTGCAACCAATCCTATTTTGAGCTATAAACAGCACTGTCAGTATGACTTTGTCCTGAGCAAAACCGAAGGAGACAAAGATGAAAAAAAGGATGGTAAAAGTGACTGACCGCCTAAAACAGCCATTAGCGGAGGTCTTTGGATTTCCAATCGATAATTCGTCTCCGGAGGCCGTCCGCTGCCGTAAGAATCGACTTTGCCCTTTCGGTAACCGAGTCCCAAATTGCACAAAAGACAAAGCTAACAAGCCGCTCGGCGTGTGCAGTATATTCGATAACAATTCCGTTGTTATAACCTGTCCGGTAAGATTTCGTGAGGACTGGATTATCGCGGAGGATGCAGCAGCATTTTTCTTTCAGTCAGAAAGTAAATGGACAACACTCACCGAAGTAAGATTGAAGGATAAG
>Ga0315280_10008183_pt1 | contig 13756 bp, 15 predicted proteins | sample YL17G06_40_MG_FD_203697 | JGI IMG/M metagenome (GOLD analysis project Ga0315280, IMG submission 203697) | Sediment microbial communities from Yellowstone Lake, YNP, Wyoming, USA - YL17G06_40 | ecosystem: Environmental > Aquatic > Freshwater > Lake > Sediment | place: USA: Wyoming | collected...
GCAGGGCCACCACCATCCCGAACAGGATCAGGAGACCGCGCGCGCTGCCGGGCCGCTGGGTCATAGTCGCCATCCGAGGTCGCTATCTTCCGCCATTTCACGCGCGTTCGGTAGCGATTGTATCGAGCCTTTGTCGAAATTCGGTGAGGACGCGTGGGCGACAGCCGCCGGCTGTTACAATGGGCGCAGACATCGAGGCGGAACCGATGGCCGAACGCTCCAGAGACTGGTTTCGGCAGGCCGAGGCCGACCTGCGCCACGCCAGGCATGCAGCCGAGGACGAGGACTTCGAGTGGGCGGCGTTCGCCGCGCAGCAGGCCGCGGAGAAGGCGCTGAAGGGGCACCCGAATGGGTTCGACCGTGGTGCGCCGGTCGACTTCTACACCGCCGGGGAAGCGCGGCAGGCGATCACCGACGCGGAGGCAATCGTTGGATTCTGTGGTGGTCAAATCGGTTGACGTGACCGGGGTGCGGGACGCCGCCGATCGCTATGCCGCTCAACTGCTGGCGGCGCGCGCCGACATCGAAGAGATCGTGGTGTTCGGTTCGTTCGAGAACGGCAGCTGGGCGCCAGGCAGCGATCTGGACATCCTCATCGTGTTGAGCGGCGCCGACATTCCCGTGCGCGACCGCATTGCGAGCCTCCTGCCGGAACGGTTCCCGGTCGCCGTCGATCTCTTTCCCTTCACCCGCGACGAACTGCAAGCTCGTGCGGACTCGCCGTTCATGGCTGGCGTCGCGGCGAGCCGATGGCGTTACCGCCGCCCGTAGCCCCGACGCGCGTCCGGGACCTCCCGCCGGGAGTCGCGACGTGACACGCGACGCCTCCTTCACGCGCCTGATGCTGCATAATCAACGCGCCGGGAGGTGAGAAGATGCTGCTGATGGGTGGGGAGATCGCAGTGACCCGAATCCTCTCGGCGGCGTTGGCATCGTTTGTTCTCGCCGCGACGCCGGCGATCGAGACCCCTCAGAATGCGGCCTCCGGACTTCCGCCACGGCTGGAAACGTACCTGGCGCGCGACGTGAAGTTGACCTCGGGCCAGCGCGAGCGGCTCATCGAGTGCGACCCCGATGGTTCTGATAGAATCGGCTCCCAGGGCTCACCCGCACAACAAAGACAGATCCCAAGGCGGTCCGTGAAAACTTACTTCACGTTTCACGATTCCGGCCTTGGGAGATGTCTAACGAGGCTTCGTATGACCAGACACGTGCTTGCCGTACTCGCGCTTCTCTGCGTAGCCGGCCTTGCCGCGCCCCCCGTCGGGCACGCGCAAACGTTCAAGGTCGAAAAGTTCGACATCAAGGGTGATGGTGGCACGGACTACGTCACCGTCGAGCCCGCCACGGGCCGCGTGTTCGTCTCGCGTTCCACCCACATGATGGTGGTCGAAGGCGCCACGGGCAAGGTGCTTGGCGACATTCCGAACACGCCGGGCGTGCATGGCGCCGGCATCGTGACAAAGGTCGGTCACGGCTTCACGACGAACAGTGGCGACCAGACGGTCACCATGTTCGATCTGAAGACGCTGGCGGTGATCAAGCAGATCAAGGTCGGCCCCGGTCTGGACGGCATCATGTACGACCAGTCCGACGACAAGATCATCCTCACGAATCACAGCCGTCCGATCGGCACGCTCACCGCGATCGATCCAACGACCGGCGACATCGTCGCCACCGTCGAGCTGGAAGACACCGCGCCCGAAGGCGCCGCGGCCGACGGCAAGGGCCACATCTTCGTGAACAACGAAGGGAAGAACACGATCCAGGTGATCGACGTCAAGACGTGGAAGGCCACCTCCTCCTGGCCGCTCGCGCCGTGTGAAGGGCCGACCGGCATCGCGTATGACAAGGCTTCGAACCGCATTTTCTCGGGTTGCAGCGGGACATCCGTCGTCCTCGACGCGAACACCGGCAAAGTCGTGGCGTCCATCACGAACGGCACGCGCGTTGACGCGCTGGGATGGGATCCGTCGAGAAAACTGATTTACATTCCGAACGGGGGCGAGGGCAACGTCACCGTCGTCCACCAGGATTCGGCAGACAAGTACACGGTGGTTGCGACCGTCCCCACGTTCGCCGGCGCGAAGACGATCACCGTCGATCCGGTGACGCACAACGCGTACCTCTTCCAGCCCGAGCGCGGTCCGGCTCCGCCGCCGGCGCCTGACGCGCCGCCGCCGCCGGCGGGAGGGCGCGGACGCGGCCGCGGTCCGCAGGGTCCGATCGTCGCCGCGTGGTTCATCGTCATCAGGCAGTAACGACTCGGCGCTGCTGTCTTCGTGGCAGACTGCGCAGGCGAAACAGATGTTGCTGCAGCACGGGGCGCTTCCAAGGCACCTCGTGCTGCCGGCAACGACCGCAGTGGCGAGCCCTTGGGGGGTCGTTACTGCTGATTCGGATGGCTCGGACAACTCGATACCGCTTTGCCGACTTCGTCCTGTCGCCGCGCCAGCGCGTCCTCGCTCGTGCCGGCCGCGAGCTGCCACTGATCCCGCGCTACTTCGATCTGTTGGTGTTCCTCGTCGAGCACCACGCCGAGGCGGTGCACCGTCGGGACATCTTCGATCGCGTGTGGCCGGAGGTGGTCGTCTCCGACAGCGCGCTGAGCCAGGCGATCCGGACGTTGCGGCGCACGCTCGGGGATGATTCGCGCGATCCGATCTACATTCGGACCGTGTCGCGGCATGGCTACCGCTTCGTGAGCCAGGTGGTCGAGGAAGAAGACGAGGGCGAGGTCGCGGCGACTCAGTCGAAGACCCTCGACGAGCAGGGTGCGATCGCCGATCCCTTTGAGTTGCTGCTTCAGCGTCTCGTCGCGCGGGCGTCGGGTCCCGCCGAGCAGGAAGAGCGGCGCGACGCGGCGGAAGCTCTTCACGCGTTGGGCACCGCCGAAGCACTCCGGCGCCTCGGTGTTCGTCCGGGGCATGCGCGAGCTCGTGCGCTGCTTCGCGATACGCGCCGGGACGTCGCGGGAGCGGGCGCCGTTCCGCTGCTGCACCAGCCGGGAGCCGCCTCGGCGGCAGCATCGCTCGTTCTGCTTCGGCTGCGCCGCATGGCGCGGCTCGCCGCCGCGCGCGCCATGTGGGCGTCGATCGGCGGCGGCGTCGCGGGCTGCTGCGCCGGCGTTCTCGGTGGCTTCGTGCTCGTCGCCGCGCCCGGCAGTCAAGCACCCCTGGCTGTTGCCGTCGTACTGGGCGTCGTCGGCGGCTGCCTTGGGGCGATCGGCGGCGGCGGCGTCGGAGCCGGGCTGTCGGCGGCCGAGGCGGTCGCCCGATCCCAACGCATGCTCCGCCTCGTTGCGGGCGGGGCAATCGGCGGCGCTGCGGTTGGCTGGGCCACTCAGTGGCTCGGCCGCTCGATCCTGTCGGCACTCGTCGGGGTGCATGTGCCCGTGGGCGGCGGCGTCGAAGGCGTCATGACAGGAGGCGCGGCGGGACTGGGCTATGCCCTCGCAACCCGGCGCGCGGCGGGAGGCCTTGCGACGCCTCGCGGGCGCGACCGGCGAAATACCATCCTCGTCACGACGCGGCGCTCATCATGAGCGAGCTCGGCCTCGACGCGTCCTCGCGCCCGGTCGTCGAGCCCGCGCGCCGGGCGGCCGCGCAGGCCGAAGCGATGGGAAGGGGAAACGACGGGGTGTGCTGCGCTGCGGCGATCCAGCTCGCCGACGACACGATCGTCACCGGCAAGAACTCCCCCTTGATGCACGCCGCGTCCGCCGTCGTGCTGAACGCGATCAAGCGCCTGTCGAAAATCCCGGACGAGATCGACCTGCTGACGCCGACCATCCTCGAATCAATCGCGCGGATGAAGAAGGACATCCTGAACATGCGCGGCGTCAGCCTCGATCTGGACGAGACCCTGATCGCGCTGGCCATGAGCGCGCCCACCAACCCGGCCGCCAGGGCGGCCATCGAGCGCCTGAAGCAGCTGGCCGGCTGCGAATTCCACACGACGCACATCCCGACAGCCGGCGACGAGGCGGGGCTGCGCCGCCTGGGCGTCAACGTCACCAGCGAGCCGAACTTCGCGACGCACACCCTGGTCATCAGCTGAACGCGGCGAGCGGGGAGCCGGGAGCGAGCGAGCAGGCACCAAGAGCAGGCCCGCGAGAAGGAATAGGGCTTCTCTTCATTGGAGACATGGCGATGGATGAGCACACGCGCGACGCGCTGCCGCGACTCCTGGGGCTCGAGCGACAACCCGTGGCCTTGCGGTGGTCGGTGAGCATCCCGAAGGACATCCCCAGGGCGTCCGACCGGGCTCGTTTCTGCATGAGGCTCGACCAGGCGAGCCGGGGACATTGCTTCTACACCACGGCCGAAGAAGAGCAGTGCATGGGCGGAGCGAGGTACTGCGGCCTGCGGGACGCCAGGGAGTTCCCCGTCGGTCGGCGCAGCGGCGAATTCCTCGTAGCCCGGGGTGTCTACGAGAGCATTGCCGCCGTGCAGCGTGCCTGGCGCCAGAACCTGTCGGTCGAGCCCGGCATCTTCAAGGCGCTCATGTTCGCGCCGCTCCCGAGCGCTCCGTTCGATCCCGACGTGGTGTTCGTCCTGTGCAACGCCGGGCAGGGGATGGAACTGCTCCACGCCAACGCCTACAACTCGGGTGCCCGCGGCATCGGGGCCGACGCCGGTCCGATCTGCAGCTCAATGGCGGCGGTTCCGTATCTGACCGGCAAAGTCACGTATGGATTCGGCGACGTGGGCTCACGAGGCTACATGGGCCTGGGACCGGACAGCGTGATGGTGAGCCTTCCCGGCAGCGAGCTCGCTCGCGTGGTCGCCAATCTCGAGAAGATGAAAACCAGGAAGGCGTTTCTCGCACGGCACCCGGCGGCGGACGAGTGGTCAACCGACTCGGCAGATTCGTGACGGCGGCCGCGCAGACTTATCACCGACGTTTGAGGCGGTCGAGAGCCGCTGCGACGAGGGCCTCCTTCCTCGCGCGCGTCCAGCGCTTCAACTCGGCCTCGCGCGCTTGCGCGGCGGAGCGGGACTCGTGCACTTCAGAGTACACGACCCGTACGGGACGACGTCCCGCGGTGTACCTGGCACCGCGGCCTTCGTTGTGCCTCTGTTCCCTGGCGGCCAGATCGTTGGTCGAGCCGGCGTAGAGCGTGCCGTCGGCGCAGCGGAGGAGATAGACGTACCAGGCATTTGAGGGAGGACGAGCGGAATCAGCGTGATTCGTGTCCTTCGACCGCGTCATTGTGTTTGCTCGCTCAAGACGGACGCCTGGCCCTGGAACGAGCGCTCCTTCTCTCGCGCGCGATCCATGCGGATCATCGCGCCGAACACACGGCCCATGTCGGCGAGCATTCCCGCGCCCGACTGGGCGACTTGCGACAGCGTCCGCGCGGCGTCATCGCCCTGCCCGGCGTACAACTGCGCAAAGGCAAGAAACACCTTGAGAACCGGCACGTCGCTGGCCATTTCCGCCGCGGCGCGCATCCGCACGAGGTTGCGCCGTAGATCGCCGTCAGCGAGGGCAACCCACGCACCCGCCGCCTGACACCACCAGAAGAGCGGGTCGGCCGCCGTTGCGCGTTCGGCCGCTTCGCGGCACTCGTCAACCTCGCCCACCTGAAAGCAGAAATAGCTCAGCCAGGAGAACGTACCGGCGCGGTGGGCGCCTTCGTGAGGATCTCGCCCAGCACCGCGCCCGACGTCGTCCCGCGGAACAGCTGCGTGCCGGTTGCCATCTCGTAGAGCACGACGCCCAGCGAGAAGAGGTCGGTGCGCGCGTCGAGCGTCTCGCCGCGCACCTGCTCCGTCGATGTCGTGGATCGTGCAGATGTGCGGGTGATTGAGTGCCGACGCCGCGCGGGCCTCTTGCCGGAACCGGTCGAGCGCGAGCCGATCCTGCGCAAGGTCCTCGGGCAGGAACTTCAAAGCAACGGGGCGGCCGAGGCGGGTGTCCTCCGCCCCGTAGACAACGCCCATTCCGCCCGCACCGAGCTGTTCTACGATGCGGTAGTGCGACACCGTGCGGCCGACCATGGAGCCCCCAAAGGGAAAGGAGCCGGAAGCGATGCGACGCCGGGTATATAGAGAGGGATTGGCGCGTGATTATAGCCGACCGCGCGTCGGCCGGCCAGTTGTGACGCCTCTTGAGGTCTTCAACGTCTTTGCAGACCGATGTTCTTCTTCGTAGTCGGGCCCGGGTGGCACGTGTCGTGCGTATCTGCTGCGGCGCAGCGAACGTTGACGCGCATGGTCGATGGCCCAGGAAGGCGGAACGCGCCGTGAGAAGCGGGATCCTCGAAGCAGACTATCTCGTCGTCGGATGCGGGGCGACCGGCATGGCCTTCACGGACTCGTTGATTGCCGCTTCCGATGCTCAAGTCGTCATGGTGGACCGGCGACACGCGCCCGGCGGGCACTGGAACGACGTGTACCCGTTCGTGCGCCTGCATCAACCCTCGGCCTGCTACGGCGTGAATTCGCTGCCTCTCGGAAGCGAAACGATCGACCGCCATGGGCCCAACCAGGGGCTCTACGAGCGGGCGACCGGTGCCGAAATCTGTGCGTACTACAGCCGCGTCATGCAGGAACGCCTCCTTCCCTCCGGACAGGTACGCTATTTTCCCATGTGCGACTACGCGGGCGGGCATCGGTTCGTCTCGCGGCTGTCCGGAGACCAGTACGAAGTCAGGGTGCGCAAGAAGGAGGTCGACGCCACCGACCTCGAGCCTTCTATTCCTGCCACTTGCAAGCCGCCGTTCGAGGTCGCGCCAGGGGCACATTGCGCGCCTCCGAACGAGCTTCCGCGGGTAGCCGAACGAGCTGGCGGCTACGTGATCATCGGCGCGGGCAAAACCGCAATGGACGTCTGCCTATGGCTCCTCGAGACCGGGGTCTCGCCGAGCGACATCCGGTGGATCAAGCCGCGCGAAAGCTGGCTTCAGAATCGAGTCTTCTCACAGGGCGGCGAGCTCGTCGGCACGCTCTTCGAAGGGATCTCCCTCCAGGTGGAAGCCGTTGCCCAGGCGACGTCCGTGGATGACCTGTTCGCCCGACTGAGCGCGACCCAACAGCTCCTGCGCGTCGACGAGAACGTGACTCCGACGATGTTCAAGGGGGCCACCGCGAGCGCCGGCGAGATCGAACAACTCCGGCGCATCAAAGACGTGTGGCGCGGGCGAGTCCGGCGCATCGAACGCGACACGATCGTGCTGGATGATCACACAATCCCCACGACCTCGCGCCACCTGCACGTGCATTGCGCCGCCCCGGGACTGAACCTGGCTCCCGGCATCCCGATCTTCACGGCCGATCGCATCACGCCGCAGCCGATCCGCGTTGAAGCCACGCGTCGTGACCTGGCGGAGAAGAATCGTCTTTGCCCGCCCAACCGCCTGCCGGACGTCCCGCTCGACTGGGTGCGCGGGATGCTCATCGGCATGACAGCCGACTGTCTCTGGTCGAAGGAGCCCGATCTCAGCGAGTGGCTGGAGCGCGCGCGCCTCAATCCGTCCCGCGGGCTCCGTCAGCGCAGCCGCGACGCGCAAGTGCAGCAGGCCTCGAAGCGGTTTGCCGACAACGTGCGGCCGGCTCTCCGAAAACTCCAGCAGTTGCTGGCGCAGCCTTCGGCGTAAGGACGTCTGTTCGCCCGCGGCTGCAGGCCGCCCAAATCGGGGCCGGCGTCACAGCACACGCCACCACGGCGCGGCAAGCACGCGCGGCGCCAGCCACTCGAGCGCCGTGCCCGTGTGGAGGACAAGGCCGGCCCGCGCCGCCTTTCCGTACTCGTGCTGGAACGTCTGGATGTGCGCTCCGTCGTGCACGCGAGGCCGGGCCGAGGACTTGACTTCGATCGGCAGCAGGGCGCCGTCCGCCTCGACGACGAAGTCGACTTCCTCGCCCGTCGTCGCCCGCCAGTACATCACGTCGGCCCGCTCGACGCCGGCGTCCCGCCATGCCAGCAAGTCGCCGAGAACCAGGTTCTCGAGCGCGGCGCCGGCTGGTTCGGCGCCGGCCAGGAACAGGGCAAGGCCGGTATCGGCCCAGTAGACCTTCGGGCTCTTCATCAATCGTTTCGTGCGGTTCACCGAGTACGCCGGTAGCCGGACCAACTGGTACGACATCTCGAAGAGGTTCAACCAGCGATGAATGGTAGGTTGCGGCAGTCCGAGATCACGACCGATCTCGCTCTGATTGAGAAGTTGGCCCACGCGCAGGCAGAGCGCCCGCATCAGCCGGCGCAAATCCGGGATGCTGGCAACCGAAGACAGTTCCTGAACGTCCCGCTCCAGGTAGGTTCTCGTATACCCGGCGAACCACACATCCCGCGCCTCGTGATCGCCGAGTTCGAGCGCCGGGACGGGGTAGCCGCCTCGGCGGGCGAGCTGACGCCAATCCTCCGGCTCGACGTCCTGGCGCGAGAGGATGTCCGGCCATTGTGCGTCGGCGGCGCCCAGCAGGTCGGACCAGACGCCCGCGCGGCCGAGTTTGAGTTGTTCCCGGCGGGTCATCGGCCACAGGCCAAGATACGCCGCGCGGCCGGCGAGCGTGTCGGCGACGTGCCGCAGCAGCAGAAGGTTTGCGGACCCGGTGAGGAGGAATCGGCCCGGTTGGCGGCGGCGATCGACGTCGCGCTTGACCGCGAGGAGCAGATCGGGCGCGCGCTGGACTTCGTCCAGGGTGAGGAGACGGGCGCGTCCGAGGAGGTCGTCCGGCGCCGCGCGCGCCTGCTCGAGTACGTCGAGATCATCGAGGGTCAGGTACGTCCGGTCGCGTGACGGCGGCAGGAGATCTCGAACGAGAGTGCTCTTGCCCACTTGTCGCGCGCCCGTGACCGCGACCACCGGCATCGCACGGGTGGTTCGAGCGAGGGCCGCAGAGGCGAGCCTGGGGTACCTATTCATGCTGTGAATGATATCCATTCACAGCATGAATAGCAACGTGGGGGTTCTCCTGCCGGCGATCGCGACTTCTTCCGGTCCAGCCATGTCGTCGCCGTCGGGCCCCTTCCCGTCACGTGGAGCATCACCTCGCCGTCCTTCGCCCAGGTGAAGTGAGGCGCTTTTCCCGGCTCGGTGAAGACACTGCCGGGTGGCAGCGCGGTCATCTTCGTCTCGTCGAACTTCTCGCCGGTAGGATTCGCGCGGGCGATCTGGTATTTGTAGAGGTGGTCCGTCATCTGAAGGAGCACGCGTGAACCGCTTCGATGTCGTCGTCCTCGGCGGTGGGCCCGGTGGGGAGCGTGCCGCGATCTACGCCGCCCGCGCCGGAAAACGGGTCGCGCTGGTCGAGCGCGAGCACGTCCTCGGGGGGATGCGGGTCAACTGGGGCACCCTCCCGAGCAAGACGCTGCGCGAAAGCGCCATGTTCGTCTACGGCCTGCGGCACAACAATCTCGACGCGATCAAGGTCGAGATCGCCGACACGATCACGATCGCGGAACTGATGTACCGCGAGCAGCGTGTCGTGCAGCGGGAACTGGAACTCATCAACCGCTGGCTGAATCGCTACGCGATCGAGACCTTCCGGGGCGAGGGGCGATTCCTCGACGCCCACACGATCGCGGTCCACGGCGCGGACGGACAGGTCCGGCTCCATCTGTCGGGCGACGTGATCGTCATCGCGACCGGCTCGTCGCCCAACCGGCCGGGCGACATCTCGTTCGACGACGACACGGTGTTCGACAGCACGACGGTGCTGCGCCTGCCGCGGATGCCCCGCTCGATGATCGTGCTCGGCGCCGGCGTGATCGGGGTCGAGTACGCGTCGATCTTCGCCGCGCTCGGCGTCTCGGTGACGCTGGTCGATACGCGCGCCGAGTTGCTGCCCTACGTCGATCGCGAAATCGCCGGCCTCCTGCGCCGCGAACTCGTGCGGCTCGGCATCGTCTACGTGTCGAACGATCACTACGCCACCGTCGAACGGATCGACGGCGAACCCCCGACGGTCCGGGTCACGACGCGCACCGGCAACCTGCTCGAAGCCGACGTGCTCCTCTACGCGGTCGGCCGCGACGGCAACTCGCGCGGGTTGGGTCTCGAAGCGATTGGCATCGTGCCGAGCGACCGCGGGCTGCTGGCGGTGAACGAGAAGTTCCAGACCGTGCATCCTCACATCTACGCCGTCGGTGACGTGATCGGGTACCCGGCCCTCGCCAGTACCTCGATGGAGCAGGGGCGGCAGGCGATCATGAACGCGTACGGGATCCCGGGGCCGAAGCTCCGGACTTCGCGCCTGCCGTTCGCGATCTTCGCGATTCCCGAGGTGAGTTATATCGGCGACACGGAGGAAATGCTGAAGGAGAAAGGGATCCCCTGCATCGCCGGGCGCGGGCACTACGAGATGAACCCGAGGGGGCAGATCGTCGGAACCACGGGCGGGATCGTCAAGCTGCTCTTCGAGCGGGAAACGCTCGAGTTGCGAGGGGTACACATCATCGGACACAGCGCGAGCGAGTTGATCCACATCGGCCAGGCGTTTCTCGACGCCAGGGCCGATGCGGCGCACATCGCCGAGACGCTCTACAACTACCCGTCGTTCTCCGACATGTACCGCCACGCCGCGCTCGTGGCGCTGCTCGCCCAGGAGGAGCCGGGTGCGCGGACGGAGGGCGAGCCGTTCTGATGTGTCTGAAAGCCCACCCGGTCTCGCGTCATCGTCGTTCCGCTGCAAGAGGATGCAGGCCCCGGCCTCCTCTGCGGCAGGAATGCTAGAATGGCGCCGATGTCACTCGACACCCTCCACGCGAGGCTCGAACAGGTGCCGTCCGTCCGGCTGGCCGTGCTTTTCGGCTCGGAAGCGCAGGGCACCGCCCGGCGTTCCAGTGACATCGACCTTGGACTGATTCTCGACGAGCGCGGGCCGGATGTCGCGTCGCTGGTCGTGGATCTCGAACGCGCGCTTGCCCGCACGGTGCACGTGGTCCTGTTGGACGAAGCGCCCCCGCTCTTGCGGTCGGAGATCGGCCGGTACGGCAAGGTCCTCGTCGAACGCCGGCCGTATGAGTGGGCGGATTTCCGTGCGCACGCGATGATCGATTGGTGGGACTGGGCGCCGACTGCCGCGATGATCGAACGGAGTGTCGCCGCGCGCCTGCGGGAGGAAACCGGCCATGGTGCGGCGTGAGATCGTAGCCGCCAAGGCAGGTCGGGCCAGGGCCTGGCTCAACGATGCGGCCGACGCGTTCGATCAGCCCCTCGACCGGTTCGTTGCGGACGCTCGAACGCGCGACCTCGCCCTCTTCTACCTGTTCCTGGCGATCCAGGAATGCATCGATCTGGCGGCGCACTGGATCGCAGACGAGGGCTGGGCAGATCCCGGAGACGCGGCTTCCAGCTTCGACGTGCTGGCCGATCGCGGCGTCGTCAATCGGGAGACGGCGACAACGCTTCGAGCGGCCGCCGGCCTTCGCAATCGCATCGCCCACGGCTACGCGATGCTCGATTACGCGCGCGTCCATGCCGAGGCTCGGGCCGGCATTCCAGCCTTGCGCGAGTTCCTCCTGCAGGCTTTCGAGGCCGTCGGTCTCTGATCGGCGCACAGCGCCGGACGACCGCTCGCCAGTTGGGCCGTTGAGGGCGACAGGGACCGGCCGAGGCGCCCCCCTTCCACGCCGCACGGTGTTCCGACGCACGGCAACCGCCATGAGGAGCGTGTGATGACCGAGCCCGATGAAGACTTCGCCGCCATGTTCGAGGCTTCGACAAAAGCGAAGCGCTTCGAGAAGGGCCAGACCCTCGAGGGCACGATCGTCGCGATTGGCCCGGAAGTGGCGTTCGTGGACGTCGGCGGCAAGGGCGAGGCCGCGATGGAAATCGCCGAACTGAAGGACGCCGAGGGCAATCTCGAGGTCGCAGTCGGCGACCGGATCGAGGCGATGGTCGTGTCCACTGCGGGAGGGCTGAGGCTCTCGCGGAAATTGGCGCGAGGAGCCGCGACCGACCGGCTGCTCCAGGATGCGTTCGACACGGGTCTTCCGGTCGAAGGAAAGGTCGAGCGGGTGGTGAAGGGCGGATACGAGGTGCGCGTCGGCAGGCAGCGGGCCTTTTGCCCGTTCTCTCAGATGGACATCGCCCGGACCGAGCCGACTGCGCACGAAGGGCACGTCTACCAGTTCCGGATCGTCGAGTACCGGGAAGGCGGCCGGAACCTGGTGGTCTCGCGGCGCGCTCTTCTCGAGGAGGCGCAGCGGGCGAACGCCGCCGAGCTCCGGCGGTCCATCGTCGAGGGCGCGGTGCTGACCGGCCGGGTCACGTCGGTGCGCGACTTCGGCGCGTTCGTGGATCTCGGCGCCGGCGTGCAGGGCCTGCTGCACGTGTCCGAGATGGGATGGTCGCGGGTGTCGGATGCGTCGCAGGTCGTCAAGCCGGGCGAGGAGATCACGGTGAAGGTCCTGCGCGTAGACGAGGACAAGCAGAAGATCTCGCTCGGGCTGAAACAGCTGACCGAAGATCCGTGGTCCAGAGTTTCTGAGACGTACGAGGTGGGCCAGGTGCGCACCGGCCGCGTGACGCGCATCGCGGAGTTCGGCGCCTTCGTCGAGCTCGAGCCGGGCGTCGAGGCGTTGGCGCACGTGTCCACGTTCGCGCCCACGGGGCATTCGCAGGGATGGGCCCGCCAGGTCGCGCCGGGGATGACGGCGCCATTCGAGATCCTGAGCATCGACCTCGAGAAGAAGCGGATGGGCGTGGCGCTGGTTCCGGAGGGCTCGGCGCGCGCCGGGGCGGCTGCAGCAGCCCGAGCTGAGATCGTGCCGGGCGCGCGCCTCACCGGCAAGGTGGAGCGTCACGAGAAATTCGGCGTGTTCGTATTCCTGGCCCCCGGCCGCACTGGTCTCATCCCGCTCAGCGAGACGGGCGTTGCGAACGAAGCGGATATCGCCCGGGCGTTTCCCATCGGCGCGGACGTCGGGGTCGTCGTGCTCGAAGTGGACCCGACCGGCGGCCGCATCCGTCTCAGCGCCAAGGCAATCCAGGACGCGCAGGAGGCCGAGGAAGTGCGCGAGTACGCCGAACGCGCGGATCGTGGTCCGACCGAAGGGTTCGGATCACTGGCGGAGAAGCTGCGCGACGCGCTGAAGCCGAAGGGGAAGTGAGCCCTCAGTAAGCAAGTGCATTCGACTCTTCCACCTCGGGTCCCTGCCAGCAGAACCCGGCCGCTCGCTTTCGGTGCCGCTGATCACATTCTGGTAATCGACGTGACCCACGGTGTTACAGCCGCCCGGCGTGAGCACGAAATGGGTTCGTGTCGCCGACTCGGAGCAGGACGCGGTAGCGGTCCTGGAAGTGCTTGGACGCGAGAACAAGCAGGAAACGAAGGGGTGGGCGAGTGCGTTCGGAGCGCCGCCCAGGAGCAAGAGCCTGTTGCTGGTCCGATTGACGGCCGGCGAGTACTCCACGGACTTCAGCGGCGAAAGCACCTCAATCGGTGAGCTCACCACTTACAGCGCGGCCGCAGGGAAGGTGGTGAAGCAGCTGGAGGAATGGGTGAAAGCCAATCGGGAACATCTCGGGGCGCCCACGAAATAACCGTCGCGGCGCGTCACTTGTCATCGCCTAAGCAGCAATACCCGCCTTCCCCCGTCGTGTCCACGTCGCCCTCCGCGTGTTCCTCGATCCAGGAGTGAGGCCCGTCCGGCCTGGCGGCCAGACGACTGAGGGGTCTGGTGTCGGAAGCGGCGAAAGTGGAATCGAAAGCGCAGCGAGAGGTCGGTGGTCAGCATGGTTGGCGCGTGACGCCTGGACGGGTCGTGGGCATCCGGAATCGTGCCGGCGCCGGCGCCACCCTTC